>Ga0209343_10004361_pt1 | contig 17500 bp, 14 predicted proteins | sample RifCSPlowO2_02_FD_184026 | JGI IMG/M metagenome (GOLD analysis project Ga0209343, IMG submission 184026) | Groundwater microbial communities from Rifle, Colorado - Rifle CSP2_plank lowO2_0.2 (SPAdes) (version 2) | ecosystem: Environmental > Aquatic > Deep subsurface > Groundwater | place... | reverse complement strand
TTGGTTGTTCATGTCCTGCCGGGTTGCATTCCGTAGTGCCTACGAACGCTGTGGCTTCCAGACACCAGGGCAGCTAACCCACATTCTGCGCCACACCTTCGCCAGTCATTACATGATGGGGGAGGGGATATTCTCAGCTTGCAGCGCATCCTTGGTCATTCATCCATCACCATGACCATGCGCTATGCCCACTTGTCGCCGGATCATTTGGAGTCTGCTTTGAGGCTGTCGCCCCTTGCTCAGTGCGGATATACTTCTAGGTGATAGCAATGAAATCAATGATTTCACTTGGAGGCGATATGGCCAGCATCACTATTCGAAATCTAGACGACGACCTCAAGGCTCAACTGCGTGTGGTTGCCGCAAGCCATGGCCACTCGATGGAAGAAGAGGCTCGGCTGATAATCCGTCAGGCGCTTTCTCGGCACGAAACCCCAGGTGGGTTAGGTAGCCGGATTCACTCGCGCTTCGCGGCAATTGGTGGGGCTGATATTGAGGTGTCTGTTCGTAAGGGCAAGGCCCGAGCTGCGAGCTTTGACGAATGATCTTGCTTGATACCAACGTGCTTTCCGAGTTGATGCGGGCTAAGCCTGTTCCAGAGGTCTTGGCGTGGGTCGATGCCCAGCCCTCGGGCAAGTTGTTCATCTGCGCGATCACCGTTGCCGAAATTCTCTACGGCATCGCCCGCATGCCTGATGGCAAGCGCAAACAAGGATTGCTAGAGCTGGCGACGCTGATGTTTGAAGAGGATTTTGCCGGACGCATTCTGCCGTTTGATACAGAAGCGGCTGTTCACTATGCAGGCTTAGCGGCTGAGAGTGAGGCGAAAGGGAAGGTCGTAGATATGGCTGACGGGCAGATCGCCGCAATCGCCGCTTTGCATGATGCGCGAGTCGCTACGCGCAATGTTCGTAACTTCGACTACTTGGGCGTTCCCGTTATCAATCCTTGGGAAGCCTGAGCCCGGGGCGATTCAATCCCCGTTGGTTCAGAGCGCTCATAGAGTTCTATGAGCTTCTCCCGCTGCGGGGGGGGGCTCGCTTCTTATAGGTTGCCGAATTTATAACCGCTCCACAGTATTACGGGGTTTTGCCCTGGGGTATCTTCTGCTGTGGCAGTTATTAGGCCGTCCTTGACTCGCCATACGACTAGTTTTTTCCCGAATGGGTCTGTGCCGAATTTTGCACCTGGCATCTGATCTAAGCGTGGATAGTCTGCAAGCTTTCTCGATAGGTAATCATCTAAAACGTCAAAGCTCCCGGCCGCAAATTCGATGCGTACGTTGGTTAGCTTATTTTCGGAGAAGAAGAAAGTTACCAGGCGGGCCGGAATGTTGTCATAGGCCGTGCTGATGTTCGCTGAGCATAGATAGTCATTTTGCGCGGTAATCCGTTCTGCAGGGCCCAGATTGCCATAGCATTTCAACTTGTGACCACGGGCCTTATTCTCGCTGATGACTGCGGCTTGGTCTCGCGCAGAGAAATAATCTGGCGACTCTGAATAGGTGGGTGTGCCCAGGCGGGCATACCAGTCGGAAATTGCGTGCTGGTAATGCAGCGGAAGTGCGGGGAATAGGAGCTTACCAATTCCGAGCAGTACTGCCACGAACAAGATGGTTTTTAGGAGTTTCATGGGCATCCTGCCTTTTCGAAGGGGTGGGCACGCCGTAGTCACTTTGTAGTCACTGGCGCGCACAAAAAAGGGCTTAGCTTTCGCTAAACCCTTGTTTTGTTTGGTGGCTACGCAGGGACTTGAACCCCGGACCCCAGCATTATGAATGCTATGTGGCGCGCATTATTCGCGTCCAGGACTTTTCTGTCAACCCTGATGCGCGAATTTTTTCGCGTGCGATCAAGCGCTTAGACGTTAAATGAGGAGTAAGGCTGCGCAGGTCATTGAGTAATGGAGGTTGGTCAAATGTCGTTTACTTCTATACCCGGTTTTATACCCGGTTTTGAAGTTGTGCATGCTGCTCTCCTGTCCACTCTGCAGGGCGTGTGCCATACGGGGAGTAAGCGCCTTGCGGCGGCCGCTCATTGGCGCACTATGACATCAGGCACTGCCGCCAGGGCTATCTCATTCTGCACGGACAGCGAGGGCTACTTCAGGGCTGTTACGCTGGCGGTTGTGGCGTACTTGCTGGCGACGCACTTAGGCAGCTGCAAGGCTCAGGCAATCTTCTCGTGAGAGGTCGGCCTTGAGCTTGAGATGCAAACACACGCATGGTTACCAGCTGAGCTGCTATCCCTCTACTCCCAAAAGGCAGGCGAGGGTGCCGACCGCACCTGGTCGTACGCAATGGGGTGAAACGATTTCGCTAAGACGTGGCTGCCTGTTTGGGAGCTGGCCGTCAGTCGGTCACGTTGATAGCGAAATAAGCGGTCACGATTGGGGCGAAGTACGAATCCGGTGCGGATAATCGAGTTGAAATTAAAATCACAGGTTTTGGATAATCTTCAGTCTTTCGGGTATGTAGGCCCCTTTCTCGGCCTCCATCTTTATAAGAACTTCCAGGATTTGCGTCCGTTTCAGGTCGTAGGTTTTAGCTAGCTTGTCCAGATCCTTGATTGCTTTGTCTGACAATACAAAGTTGTACTGCTTTTTCCCTGTCATTTTTTCGCGGTATTGCAGCTGGGTCCAGCGTTTTTTGACGGTCGCAATGAGCACGGTTTTTTCGGCTTCACTGAATTGAATTGCGTCGAAAAACGAAAGCAGTTTTTCGTGGTTGTCAACAGGATCTTTGCCGCTGGTGAAAAAAGTCTTGTTTTTGCTCAGCCACTCCCAAATTAATGAGCACCGTTGAGATTCATTTTCACCCTTGAACCACTTGAAAATATGATCCCCCTCTTTATGTTGATTCCAGCGGAACTCAAGGTCGTTGAGGTGCTGGGACTTTAGGGCACGATCAATATTCGCATTGTCAATGATGGCGACTACGAGGTCTCTTCCTAATAGGTGGATCGGGGGCTTGACGTAACCCATGCTGGGTTGTGCCAGCAGTTGTTGGGTCAGCCATTTGTGTTGTCTGTCATCCTTGGTGATCCATTTCAAGTATTCATCGTCAAGAAGCGATCTGTGCATTGCGCCGACAATTGTTTCTTCGGATCCGGGGTATTGCGAAATGTATGCCGCCATCCTCGATCTCCTGCCAGGGAGGTTGAAATCGATCGGGTCAAAGCAAGCTCCGCAGGCATTGAAATAAACCCATAACCAAGCCTCGTGCCGGCTGTTGAGTCGCGTGTTATCTAGTGCCTTTCCCAGGCTGTCGTCTCGTTTGATCGCCATAAAATCTCCAAAAATACAGATCAGTTTTCTGGGGGCTGAAGTAGTCATGCATTTCTGGCTGACTTCAGCCTCCGCCGATATTGAAAGTGAGAAACGATCAGTCCACTCGCTCACCTATTTCTGTTTTCTAGCCTCTGCGAGCACCCTCGCGGTCTCTATTTCCCGCATTACAGGCGTACTTCTACTGCATACGTCAGTGAATATCTGCACGCCACCCACGGGTTCAACGGCTCGAACAGGCAGTCAGACCCTTCGGTTTCCACGGCACCACCAGATCCATATCGATCAGTAACAACAGTGCGGCGTTTGCGGGCCTGCCTGTTTGCGCTTGTCAGCGTGCTCGGCGACGGCGACGGCGATCTGCTTCATCGGAAAACTCAGCGGGCGGAATCCGGGTTTTTTGCCAAAACCAGAAATCTCTTCTAGAGGTTTTCTAGCGAATTTATATAACACAAATATAATGATTAGTGATGGGTTAAGTGGGTTTATTTGCATTTATGTAGAGTTTTATTGTGGTTTTCTAGAATATAGAAATTGTCTTATTTTCCCGTGTTTATTGGGCTTGAAGCTGATTTTGATGGCTTGATTATGGCCGGCCTGTTAAGGATATGGATTTATTTGAGCTCTCTGCAAGCCGGCATTTTTTTAAGTGACGTCGGGAGGGGATGGCCAGATTGCTGCGCCGAAGGTCGGGCCTGAGATGTAGATGGCTGTGAAAAAATTTCACGCTGCCGACCTCGTCCTTGGCTTTGCCGTGCGGACTGCGCGCCCGGGCCAACCACCGTCGCGCGATAGCGCTCGGCCAGGTCGCGTTAACTGGGGGTATGGGCCTTGCTCGACGGGTGTTTATGATGGGCTTGCGGGTACAGCGCATGTCGGTTGGGCTGCACCTGATGACTCTCACCGCGATGCCGCTGCGCCGGCGTCACGAAGCGGATGCGGTTGTGTGGTGTGGCGGTGCTCGTGGTTGTGCCGGCGAATAAAGTCGCGCACTCAGTTGCGTGCTAAGGACGGCCGCGGTATCGCCTACAGGCTCAAATGCTGGTCGGCGCGGCTTTATGGAGATTCAAGGTATGCTGACTAATCGGTGAACTGTTGCTGTTGGGTTCTGCTAGCCGGCTAAAGGGGGTAGACGCTGGGCGCTAATTTTCTATCCGTCTGTAATCTTCTACAGGTTCCCCGAATCCTCTGAACGGATATGAGGAACCGATCATGAGGATAATTCGTCTGAAAAGCGTTATCGATGCCACTGGTTTGGCTCGGTCTACAGTTTACAAGTACGTTGGAGAGGGCACGTTCCCGAAACCGATACCACTGGGGGATCGGTGTGTGGGTTGGCTAGAGAGCGAGGTCCAGGACTGGATCTTGGCCAGAGTCGAGGAACGGGATCTGGCTTGACGATGGGATAGCAAGGGGCAGAGCCCGCGAAGGGGAGTTCGCTCCACTGGAGGTCAGAAAGCATCATGCCCGGAGGACAAGCGCCATGACTGGAGTCGCTCGGTCATGGCGCTTATGCCGGCTTGCTGGCAGTGGCTAGTGGCTCAGCTAATTCCCCTATCAGGAAATGTGGTTCAAGCCTTGGCAGGCTCGGTGATGTTGCTCCCCGTCGCCTTGTCTAGCCGAGGCCATCGGTCTTGCTCGTAGCTGGTTTTATTTATATAGGTTGCAAGATAGCCATAACCATCATTACCCATACCCAACGGATACCTACTACCTACCCACAATAAGCCTACCAATACCCATCACTACCTGGTCCTACCAGGCATGGGATCGGTTAAAAAGTACACAGCTCGTATCTGGTATGACTAAACCAACCAGGTACATCACCATGACCAATTGCACCACATACACCTGCCTTTCCCAATCAGACATCGCCATCCGGATTGAACGTCTCGTACAGGTTATTGAAGATACGGACATGCCCGCGTTCAGGATCACTCAACCCAGACCCGGCCAAGAACTTGTACAGGCGACCAGGCTTTCCAATTACTTCGATCACATCCAGCAGATGGTAGGTCTGTTCGACGACCGTTACCCCTACGATTACAGCGAGCATCTGCAAGTGTTCAGGCAAGCGTGTCAGGACATTGGCCTGGAACTGAGCCCGGTGGGTATTACGTGCCTCAATGAAGGTGAGACGCGCTACCTCAGCACCGCAGCGACGCTCAATGCACTGACTGACCGTATCCGTCAGCTGACAGGCTCAAAGCGGTTTCAGCGGGGGAAAGCTGATCGTCGCTATCAAACCAAGGGTAAGCAGGCCAGCATCACTGATTACGTGGACCGAGTGCTTAATCGTTACTCACGTAGCGTTGTCGTCAGGGTAGACCTGCATTACCTATCTGTAGTCCAGGCCAGGCTTCGTGTCGAGGCGGTCTTTGAGGATCAGGGCAGGCTGGCCAGGGAGATTGAGCGCAATCAGATCTTCGACCATCTGACCGGATACATCTGCAGCGTTGAGCAGGGTGAAGAAAGGGGGTATCACATCCATGCGGCCTTCTTCTTCAATGGTGCCGAAGTACGCAGTGACTTTTACAAGGCCAGGCAGATTGGTGAGCTATGGGAGCAGATCACCCGAGGTCAGGGTTATTGCCACAGCTGCAACGATGACAAGGAAAGCTACGGTGACCAGCTTGGAATCGGTGTCATCCGGCGGGAGGATCTCGATATTCGGCCCAACGTCCATTACGCGATGCGTTACCTGGGCAAGGACACTCAGCATCTGCGGCTGAAGCCCATGGCGGCGAAGTGTTTGCGTAAAGGTACGTTGCGCAGGCTATCTGCTTGAAATCTTTACCGGGATCAGCCCGCATGCTGGCTCCCGGCTTTATGAACGGTTAAGGTTCGGCCATCAGCAATAGTTCGGCGCAGGGAGGCTGGGGCGATGTTGCCATTTACCCTCAACTCCCTGCGTTCACCCGTTTAAAGGATTCCTGCGTGAACCAGCAACAGCAAAACCTCGCCGACTTCATCTGGAACGTGGCCGACGTGCTGCGTGGCGATTTCAGGCAGTCCGAGTTTGGTCGCATCATCCTGCCGTTCACCGTGCTGCGCCGCCTGGAATGCGTACTGGAGCCGACACGCGATAAGGTGCGCACGCAGCATCAAGTGCTGCAAAGCACTGGCGTGGATCTGGATTTGATCCTGCCAGGTATCGCTGGAGCAACCTTCTACAACGTCTCGCAGTTCGCCCTGGCCAGCGTTGGCTCCACCAGCACCCGGGCCAACCTGGAAGATTACATCGCCAAGTTTTCTGCCAACGCCCATCAGGTGTTTCAGCACTTCAATTTTGCTGATTGGCTTGGCCGGCTGGAAACTGCCAACCTGCTGTACCTGGTGACGCAGAAGTTCGCCAGCATCGATTTACATCCCCGTGTCATCAGCAACCACGAAATGGGTCTGGTGTTCGAGCACCTGATCCGTAAGTTCGCTGAATCCGCCAACGACACAGCGGGGGAGTTCTTTACTCCGCGTGATGTGGTGCGCCTGGCCACCACGTTGATCTTTGCCCCCGACCATCAGGCCCTGAATGGCGATGGCGTGGTGCGCACCGTGTACGACTGCGCCGCCGGCACCGGGGGCTTTCTGTCCTCGGCCATCGAGCAGGTGGCAGAGTGGAACCCCAATGCCCGCCTGGTGCCCTACGCCCAGGAGCTCAACCCGGAAACCTACGCCATCTCGGTGGCGGATAAGTTGATCCAGGGCTACGACACCAAAAATATCAAGCTGGGTAATACCCTGGCCAACGACCTGCTGCCGCACGAGCAGTTCGACTACTGCCTGGCCAACCCGCCGTTCGGGGTGAAGTGGGAGAAGGTGCAGAAGCAGGTGCAGGCCGAGCAAGCCGGCCTCGGCTTTGCCGGTCGCTTCGGTGCCGGCTTGCCGCGTGTGGGCGACGGCTCGCTGCTGTTTCTGATGCACCTGCTGTCGAAGCGTAAACCGGTGGAACTGGGCGGCACGCGCATCGGTATCGTCTTGTCCGGCTCGCCGTTGTTCAACGGCGGCGCTGGCTCCGGCGAATCGGAGATCCGCCGCTGGATTCTGGAGAACGACTGGCTGGAGGCGATCATCGCCTTGCCCAACGACCTGTTCTACAACACCGGCATCGGCACCTATGTCTGGATACTGTCCAACCACAAAGACGCTGCGCGCAAAGGTCAGGTGCAACTGATCGACGCCACTGCCATGCACGCGCCCATGCGCAAAAGCTTGGGCAGCAAGCGCAAGTACCTCGCCGATCAGCAGATCGCCGAGATCGCCAAGTTGCATGAGGCGTTTGAGGAAGGGCCGAACAGCAAGATTTTCGCCACTACTGGCTTCGGCTACCGCCGCATCACCGTCGAACGCGCGCTGCGCCTGCGCTTCTCGGCCACGCCGGACAAGCTTGCCGCCTACCAGGCTATCAAGGGTGCGGATCAGGTGGACGCTTTCGCCAGCGTGCAGGGTGAGTTCGACAACCTGCCGGCCTTCCTCAAGGCCGCGGGCATCAAGAAGCTCGGCAAGGGCGCACTGAAAGCTGCCCTGGCTTGCTTCGGCGAGCGTGATGCCGAGGCCCAGCCGGTGCTGGACGACAAGGGCAATGTGCAGGCCGACAGCGACCTGCGTGAATTCGAGAACGTGCCGCTGAACCAATCCATCGACGACTACTTCGCTCGCGAAGTGCTGCCCCATGTGCCGGACGCCTGGATCGACAACGGCAAGCGGGACGCGAAGGACGGCCTGGTCGGCATTGTCGGCTACGAGATCAACTTCAACCGCTACTTCTACGTCTACCAGCCACCCCGTGCGCTGGCCGAAATCGATGCCGACTTGAAGGCCGTGGAGGCCGAGATTGCCGCGCTGCTGGGTGAGGTGACGGCGTGAGTCATTACAGGCCCTATCCGGCGTACAAGGATTCCGGGGTGGAGTGGTTGGGGCAGGTGCCGGAGCACTGGGAGCAGATACCTCTGAAGCGGTTGGTGCGCAGTATCGAGCAGGGCTGGAGTCCGGAGTGTGAGTCCTGGCCGGCGACTGGTAATGAATGGGGCGTACTGAAAGTCGGCTGCGTCAATGGCGGCAGTTTTCGGTCGGAAGAAAACAAGGCATTGCCCGCCTCCCTTGAGCCGAGGCCGGAGTTGGCGGTACGCATGGGGGATGTACTGGTTTCCCGAGCCAATACACGTGAGCTTGTAGGCAGTTGTGTGGCGGCCCCACAGGATTATCCGACCCTGCTGCTTTGCGACAAGATTTACCGTATTCGTATCGGCGAACGAGTTACGCCAGGGTTTCTGGCTGCGCTGATTACTGTGCATGGCCGCAGATCGATTGAGATCGAAGCTACTGGTGCCAGTTCTTCGATGCTCAATATTTCTCAGTCGGTGATCCTGGATTTGCCTGTGGCATTGCCTGAGCCTGCCGAGCAGGATCAGATCATGGCTGCTGCCAGCCGCGAAACCGCCCGCATCGACGCGCTGATTGAAAAGAAAACCCGCTTTATCGAACTGCTGCGTGAAAAGCGCCAGGCGTTGATCACCCATGCCGTAACCAAGGGCCTCGACCCCAACGTAAAGATGAAGGACTCCGGCGTGGAGTGGCTGGGGGAGGTGCCGGAGCATTGGGAGGTCAAAAAGCTTAAATATCTTTGCCGCGTCCAGACTGGCGATAAAGATACGGTGAATGCAGTTGATGATGGCGAATATCCATTTTTCGTTCGCTCTCAGACTGTCGAGCGAATCAACTCTTTCACAGCAGACTGCGAGGCGGTGTTAACCGCTGGCGACGGTGTAGGGGTCGGTAAGGTTTTTCACTATTACAGCGGGAAATTCGACTTCCATCAGCGTGTATACATGTTCAATCGGTTTGTGTCGGTTGGGGGGCGTTTTTTCTACTTTTACCTGCTCACCAACTTCCACAAAGTCGCACTCGATGGGGGGGCAAAATCGACGGTAGATTCTCTGCGATTGCCTCTGATCCAGAATTTCGACATGACCATCCCTCCGGAAGCTGAGCAAGGCACCATTGTCGACTTTATTGAAGTTCAAGGTGCTCGTCTTGACGTATTGATTTCTAAGATAGAACGTAGCGTAGGACTCCTGAAAGAACGCCGCTCCGCCTTGATCACCGCTGCCGTAACCGGCCAGATCGACCTGCGGGAGGCCGTATGAACCAAGGCCGCAGCATTCGGCTATTTCTGGTGGACGGCACACCCAATGGCCTGCTGACCGCCGAGATTATGAACTGGACCGGCCATGTGCTGACCGGTCCGCGTAGCAAGCTGGCCGAACTGGTGCAGCGCCCCGAGTGCGCGCGTACTGGCGTGTACTTTCTGGTCGGCCCCGACCCGGAGAACAACTTGCGTTCCAGGGTCTATATCGGCGAGTCGGATGACGTGGCCAAGCGTCTTAAACAGCACAACCGCCCGGAGGCCTCAGAGGGTTCGTCCGGCGGTAAGGACTTCTGGGAAAAGGTCTGCCTGGTCACCAGCAAGGACCAGAACCTGACCAAGACCCATGTGAAGTACCTGGAAAGCCTGCTGATTGGCATTGCCAATAATGTTGGGCGCTGCGAGTTGATCAATGGCACTGCGCACGATTACGGCAGCCTGCCGGAGTCCGACCGCGCTGATATGGCCTTCTTCCTGGAGCAGATCCGCACGGTGCTGCCGGTGCTGGGCTTCGACTTTTTGCGCGAGCTGACCAAGCCTTCTTCCGTCGTCAGTGCCAGCCCGGCCGCTCCAGTCAGCCGTTCACCGCGCTTCACTTTGGAAGTTCCGCGCTACGGCATCAGCGCCCAGGGGCAGGAAGTCGACGGCGAATTCTTCGTGCTCAAAGGCTCTAGGGCCCGCGTCGATTGGGTGGGCACCGAACGTGGCTATCAGGGGCTGTTCAAGCAACTGGTTGGCGAAGGTGTCATGGTCGCGCACAGCAGCGACAACCTGGTGTTTAGTGACGACTATGCCTTCAGCAGCCCCAGCGCTGCGGCCGCCGTGGTGTGTGGTCGCTCAGCCAATGGCCGCACCTCCTGGGTAGTGGACGGTACAGGACAAACATATGCAGCCTGGCAGGATCAGCAGTTGAATGCGGTTGAGGCTGATCAGCCCGGTGATGCAATTACGGAATAACAGCGATGAATGAATCAGCCTTGCAGCAGTACTTGCGTGAGCATTACCCCAGGGAAAATGCCGCGTGCGAATGGAAGGAATTCAAGAACCTCACTCATGCCGTGTCTGGTCGCAAGGGTGAGGATATCGCCAGCTATATATCTGCGATTGCCAACATGGCTGGCGGCCACTTGGTCATCGGTGTTGAGGATGCTTCGCTGCGGATTGTCGGCATTCAGAACTTTGCCGATTACACACCGGAAAATATTCGCCTTCGCTTACTGGGGCGCTGCCCCAACCTGAACTCCGAGGGGTTCCAGGTAGAAGCGTTTATCGCCGCAGACAGCGGTAAAACCGTGTGGGTGCTGCACATCCCCAAACACCAGCCACGTTTGCCGGTCTATGCCCATGACAAGGCATGGCAGCGCATTGACGACTCGTTGGTAGAGATGCGTCCCGAGCGCCTTACAGCAATCCTGGCTGAGCCGGTTGATAGTCGTGACTGGTCGGCACAGCTTGTCGAGGGCGCGACACTCGATGACCTCGATCCGGCTGCGATAGAGGTGGCTCGGCAGAAGTTTGCCGAGAAGTATCGGGAGGCGAACTTTGCTGCTGATATTGCAGGGTGGGATGTGCCTACCTTCCTGGACAAGGCCAAGATCACCATCCAGGGCCGTATTACCCATACCGCGCTGCTGTTGCTGGGGGCACGCGAGGCGACTCACTTTCTGCCCATGGCGCAGATCACCTGGAAACTGGTGGGCGAAGAGCAGGCATATGAGCACTTCAGCCCACCCTTCCTGCTGACCACGACCCATGTGCTGCAGCGTATCCGCAATATTCCCCAGAAGCTGTTTCCGCAGAACCAGTTGTTGGCCACCGAGGTCAGCAAATACGACACCCGCGTGATTCTGGAGGCATTGCACAACTGTATCGCTCACCAGGATTACCAGCGGTGCTCACGCATACTGGTGACCGAGCGCCTAGACCGGTTGGTGTTCGAGAATGCTGGCGGTTTCTTCGAAGGTAAACCCGAGGATTATTTCAGCGGCGAGCACACCCCTAGCCGGTATCGTAATCCTTGGCTTGCCCAGGCCATGGTCAGCTTGAACATGATCGACACAATGGGTTTTGGTATCCGCACCATGACCCTGTCGCAGCGCAAACGCTATTTCCCGCTGCCCGACTACAGCAAGTCCGATACGAACAAGGTGGTGCTGGAGATCTACGGCCATGTGATCGACGAGAACTACACTCGCCTCCTGCTAGAGCGCCAGGATTTGCCGCTCAACACCGTGATGCTGCTCGACCGGGTGCAGAAGAAACAGCCGATCACTGACGATGCGGCAGCAATGCTACGCAAGCAAGGGTTGATCGAGGGGCGCAAGCCAAATTACTACGCTGCAGCTCAGATCGCCCAAACCACCGGCAGCAAAGGCGACTACATCCGTAATCGAGCGTTTGATGATGCCTACTACAAAGACCTGATTTTGCAGTGCCTTGAAAAATACGGATCTGCATCGAGAAATGAGCTGAAAGATCTGATCCTAGACAAACTCTCGGACGCTTTAGATGAAAAGCAGAAGCAAACCAAATTCCGCAACCTGCTTCATGCCATGTCAAAACGCGACAGAACCATTGAAAAATCAGGTGGTTTGCACAAAGGTCGCTGGATGTTGAGTTCGTCTAAAGACGCTCAGAGCTAGACAAACTTAAGACAACTTAAGACAAACTACCTCGCGCTCTGACGTGTTGGGGTGGCGCTAACTGAAGGATCGCCCATGAGCCACATCCACCACGAATGCGAATTGGAACGCCATATCGTCGAGCAGCTGCTGGCCGCCGGGTGGCTGGTCGGCAAGTCCGCCGACTATGACGCGGCGCGTGCGCTGTTCCCCGAGGATGTGCTCGGTTGGCTTGAGAGCAGCCAGCCCCAGGCCATGGCTAAGCTGCACGCCATGAATGGTGCAGGCACCGAGACCGTAGTGCTGGACCGCCTGGTCAAGCAACTGGAAAACAAGGTCGATGGCGGCACGGTAAACGTGCTGCGTTATGGCTTTGCCATAGCCGGTGGCGGCACCCTGGCCATGAGCCAGGCGCTGCCCGAGGATGCACGCAACGACACGGTGATCGCCCGTTATGCCGCTAACCACCTGCGCGTGGTGCCGCAGCTGCGTTACTCACTAGACAAGGCCGACGAGATCGATCTGGCCTTCTTTATCAACGGTATTCCCGTGGCCACGGTGGAGCTGAAGACCGACTTCACCCAGTCGGTGCAGGCAGCTGTGCAGCAGTACCGGATGGACCGCAAGCCCGAGCGCAAGAGTGGCGGGCTTGAACCGTTGCTGACCTTCAAACGTGGCGCCGTGGTGCACTTCGCCATGAGCGACAGCGACATCCGCATGACCACCAAGCTGGCCGGTGATTCGACCTTCTTCCTGCCGTTCAATCGCGGCAACGACGGTGCTGCGGGCAACCCTCCAGGCGACAATGGTAGCTACCCGGTGAGCTACTTCTGGGAACGGGTGTTGCAGAAGGATAACTGGCTGCACATCTTCCACCGCTTTGTGCTGCAGGAGCGCAAGGAGGCTCAGGACGTCAACGGCAAAACCTATTTTAAGGAAGGCCTGATCTTCCCGCGCTTCCACCAGTGGGAAGGCGTAACCAAGATGATCGGCGCGGTGCGTATCGAAGGTGCCGGGCAGCCTTATCTGATCCAGCACAGCGCCGGTTCGGGCAAGACCAACACCATCGCCTGGACGGCGCATTCGCTGATCCGCGTGCGTCGCCCGGATGGTGAGCCGTATTTTCACAGCGTGATCGTGGTCACCGACCGCCAGGTTTTGGATCAGCAGTTGCAGGATGCCATCCAGCAGATCGAGCACCAGGCGGGGGTGGTGTGCGCCATCGACCGTCAGCAATCCAGCCTGCCGAAGAGCCAGCAGTTGGCCAAGGCGATGCTGGACGGCGTGCCGATCATCGTTTGTACCCTGCAGACCTTCCCTTACGCGCAGAAGGCCATTCTGGGTGAAACCAGTCTGCGTGACCGCCGCTTCGCCATCATCATCGACGAGGCGCATAGCTCCACGGGCGGCAGCACCGCCGATGACCTGCGCTATGTACTGACCGGGCAAAGTGAGGATGAGTGGGATAAGTTGAGCAAGGAGCAGCGCCTGTCGGTGTGGCAGACCTCACGCGGCCGCCCCGGTAACGCTAGCTACTTCGCTTTTACCGCCACGCCCAAGCATTCGACGCTGAGTCTGTTTGGCCGTCCGCGCAACCCGGCCTTGCCGGCGAGTCAGGACAATCCACCGTCACCCTTCCACCTCTACACCATGCAGCAGGCCATTGAGGAAGGTTTCATCCTTGATGTGTTGAAGAACTACACCGGCTACAACGTGGCGCTCAAAATCGGCAGCGAGTTTGTCGACGATAAGCGTGTGGACGAGAAGAGTGCCCGGCGCAAGCTGGCCAAATGGCTGTCACTGAACCCGGTGAACGTGGGGCAGAAGGTCGAGCTGATCGTCGAGCACTTCCGCAAGAATGTTGCACATCTGCTCGGCGGCCAAGCCAAGGCCATGGTGGTGACCAGCTCGCGTGCTGCTGCGGTGAAATATCACCTGGCACTGTTGGATTACTGCCAGCGCAAGGGCTACGACAACGTGCAAGCGATGGTGGCATTCTCCGGCGATGTGCCCAATGGCGATGTGCAGGAAAGCAGTCTGCCTGTGGATCATCAGTTTAGTGAGACGAATCTGAACCCCGGCCTGAATGGCCGCGACATGCGCAAGGTGTTCGACACCCCGGATTACCGGGTGTTGATCGTTGCCAACAAGTACCAGACCGGTTTCGACCAACCCAAGTTGGTGGCCATGTACCTGGACAAGAAGATCTCGGGTGTTGAGGCAGTACAGACACTGTCGCGGTTGAATCGAACATTCCCCGGCAAGGACAAGACCTACGTCATCGACTTCGCCAACGAGGCCAAGGAGATTCTGGCGGCGTTCAAGACCTTCTATCGCGATGCCCAGGTGGCGGACATTCAGGACCCGAACATCGTCTACGACATCAAGCAGCGCCTGGATGGCATGTTCATCTATGAGGCTGCCGAGATTGATGCGTTTGGTGAAGCCATCGTGGATCGCAATGTCACGCACCAGAAACTTTACTCGCTGACTCAGCCGGCCACCGACCGCTTTAATGGCAAGCTGAAAACCCTGAATGACGCTATCGATCAGTGGGAAAAAGCCTGGGAGGCCGCCCACGACAACGGTGATGAGAAGGGGATGGAATATGCCGACGTGCAGCGTGCCGATTACTGCAGGGCGCGCGATGAGTTAATGATATTCAGCGAGAGCCTGACCAAGTTCGTGCGCACGTATGAGTACATCGCTCAGTTGGTGGAGTTCGGTGATCCGGTGCTGGAAGCGTTTGCCAGCTATGCACGGCTGTTGCGTAAACGCTTGAAGGGCATCAGCGCCGAACAGGTCGACTTGGGTGATCTCAAGCTCAGTCACTACAAAATCAGAAACGGCGAGGGGCTGGGTGGGCTTTCACCCGTGGGCGAAACGCCCGAGCTGTATGGCATTACCGACAACGGCCTGCGCGACGCGCGCGACCGCGAGAAAAAATACCTCACCGATCTGATCGAAAAGCTTAACAACGCCTTCGGCAAGGACATCACCGATACCGATCAGGTGGCCTTTGCCGTGCACGTTTCCGAAAAGCTTCGCACCGACGGCTTGGTGATGGCCCAGGTGCAGAACAACACCCTGGATCAGGCGATGAAAGCCGACCTGCCGAGCAGGGCTATCCAGGCGATAGCCGGTGCCATGAGTAGCCATACCAGCATGGCCACCAAGCTGCTGAGCGACGAATCCACGCGGGATGTGTTCCTGACGGTGGTGTATGAGTTGCTGAAGAAGGATGCCGGGGCTGATTTGTTGAGCGGGGCTCGCGTTTGATGTCCTTGGATGTGGTTGAGTCCTTGATGCGTGATTCTGCATTCGAGGAACTGACTGATTACACCCATCAGTTCGAGCCTTTTAAAACCTTGGGTATTCACAGAAAGGAGTTGGTTCATTCCCGGATCTTGGCCACATTTCTGAACAGGAATGAGAGCCATAAGCTGGGTGCCGATTTTCTCAATGCGTTCGTTATGGCATTGGTAAAACCGGGCGCAGTGCTTTTTTCAGGTGAGCCTCTGGAGCCCGATGAACTATCGAAGGTGTCTGCACCGAGCGTGCATTCCCAGGTTTATCGGGAGCTTTATTTCATCGATCTCGTCATTGTTTTTCCTAGGCAACGACTGGTGATAGGTATCGAGAACAAAGTTGATGCCGGTGAGCAGGAAGACCAAATTTCCCGTTACCAAGAAACTCTGCGTACTCGATTTGCTGGGTTCAGGCAGGCTCTGGTCTTTTTGACTCCAGACGGCAGGACGCCCAAGACAGCCAATGCTCAGGGTGGCGTCCCTGTCTACTGCATGGGCTATGGGCAGATTGCTGGCATGTTTAGAGCTTGCATGGCCTCACCGAGATTGTCCGCTGGCGCTGGCGCTTTCATTGATCAGTTTGTTAACCATATCGAGCTGCACATGACAGGGAATACCCGAACCCAGGAGCTGTGCTGGCAGCTTTTCAGCAAAAATGAAGCGGCCTACAAAGAAATTGTTAGGCAGTATCGCAGCTGTATTGAACGAAAGGTGGTGAGTGCCTTATCCGGGCTTGCGGACCGATTAGCCAGTGACTCCATTCTGGGTGTTGATCCGACCCAGCTTCAAATCGAGCGTGAACGGTCAAAGGACGACAAGGCAATAATTTTTTACTCCCTGCACATTCGCATGATTGGTTGGCCAGAAGGTGTGTGGGTAAAAATCTACAAACACAACTGGTTGGGTGTTTTTCCCTTCATACATGAAGCCGACCTCGCCAAGTTTGGGCCGCGTTTTCCGCTCCCCGTGTCAGCCACGACAGCTCGTAATTGGCAAGAACTGCGCTACGTTTCCGCCAGGTCAGGCATGGATGAGGCTCGTAAGGTGCTTGGGGATGGAAACGAGTTCACCCAGGATGATTTGGATATTGCTTTGGCTCTTGCGGCTGACTACGTGCGCGAAATTAATGAGGCATTGGAATTGCAGCTTGCCGATAGCGCAAGCAGTCAGGCCGGAGGGAGTCTCCAAAAAATAATCGAAGGTTGATTCGATATGTACGTCCACAGGATGCAAATGCCGAATCGTTGGTCGGGTAGGTCTATGGAAAAGCAGACCAACTCCTTCAAGGGAAATCCTCGCAGTTTGTCTGGAATGTTGAAAACCATCCTCCACCAACATGCGAAATTCTGTGTCGCCTGTCGCTGTGCCTGAAAGGCAGTGGCTATGTGGTGAGCCCAACGCCCTACGGGTAATTGCCGGGCGGCTTATAGCAGCGTGCACCGCCATGCCACCGCCTGAGTCGGCAATTGCACTGAATGTTCTGCAGGCTGAATGCGGTCGCTAGATCATGGCAAAAAATAAGTGGGTGGAACCTTACCGATAGACTGCCTTGGCTGATACCAAGGCAGTCTATCGGTAAGGTGAGGGTTTAGGAATTATAGGTACCCCCGTTCGGCTAGCGACACGCAGCCTTCGCTGCCAACGACGATATGGTCCAGTGTCCTGGTGCCGACCATGTTGAGTGCGTCCTTGAGTGTCGTGGTCAGGTGACGGTCAGCGTTACTGGGCTCTGGATCACCCGAGGGATGGTTGTGCACCAGGATGACTGCCGCTGCGTTGTGCTCCAGGGCGATCTTGACGACCTCCCGTGGATACACGCTGGCGCTGTCCAGGGTGCCTCGGAACAACTCCCGAAAGCCGATGACTCGGTGCTTGTTGTCGAGCAATAGCAGGGCAAAGACTTCGTGCTCGTAGTGCTGCAGCAGTGTTTGCAAGTGGCTGAATACGTGTTGTGGATCTGTCAGTAGTCTGCCTTTGGCCAACCGCTTGCTGGCGAACTGCTGGGCCATGCGCAGGATGTCGGCTTCCGTGACTGGCGACTCCATGACATAGGTGCCGGTCGCTTCACCGGCTTTGAGCTTGTGATATTTCATCAGTATTCTCCTGAGGTTGAAGGCGTTGGGTGATGAAGATGGATGGGTTAG
>Ga0209343_10004359_pt1 | contig 17501 bp, 12 predicted proteins | sample RifCSPlowO2_02_FD_184026 | JGI IMG/M metagenome (GOLD analysis project Ga0209343, IMG submission 184026) | Groundwater microbial communities from Rifle, Colorado - Rifle CSP2_plank lowO2_0.2 (SPAdes) (version 2) | ecosystem: Environmental > Aquatic > Deep subsurface > Groundwater | place... | reverse complement strand
TGCAGGCTCTGCGAATGATAGCCTCCCAGGCTCGAGCGCGGCTGCGAGCTGCTGCTTCGGAATGCTGCACTGCCTTGCCAATTGCCCGATGTGCCGGCGGTCGCTCTTCAGGAACGCGGCAAATAGTAGGAAGTAACAGCCGAAAGAGGGCGAGACGCCTTGACGTAGGTCAAGCTATCCGGCCGAACGGCCGCGGCGAACTTCGCCGGGATGGGACTGCAATGCCTCGGCATGAGGTCCTCGACTCATCATCGTCATCGACCGCCGCCTGCTGCCGCAAGCCTTGAGCCGGCGTGCGCCCGTCTGATACTGTGTTCACCACGCCGCCGCCGCGAGCGCCGGCGGAAATGGCGCAGATGGTCCGCACCGAGCTCAAACGCTGGGAAGGCGTCGTCAAAGCCTCCGGCTGGAAAGTACAGTAACTACAACACACAAGGCCACCAAACCATGAGCACGCAAGTTATCCCCGACAGCCCGCGCTTCCCTGCCGTCACCCGCGAGTCGCTGGACCCGCAAGCCCAGGCCATCTGGGACCGTCGGCAAAAGATCATCAGCGCCGGTCCGACAGGGCACTTCAACGTGCTCATGCACACGCCGCCGCTCATGGGGCTCATACACGATCTGGAGACCTACTTTCGCCGCGACTCGAGCCTCACCGAGCGGGAACGCGAATTGATGACGCTCGCGATCGTGCGCGAGGCGCAGGCGAAATTCGCCTGGGCGCGGCACGAGCGGCGCGCGCTTCAGTGCGGCGTGTCGCGCGAAACCGTGGAAGGGCTGCGCCACCAGGCGCCCCTCGAGGCGCTCGCGCCCGAAGACCGCCTGATGGTGGAGCTCGCACGCGCCCTGGCCGGCGCCCGGCGCGAATTGCCGGAAGAACTTTTCAATCGCGTGCTGCAGGCGAAGGGCCAGCGCTGGACGATCGAAGCCATCGCACTGGCGGGGCATTACACCATGGTCGGCGTGCTGATCCACGGCTTTGGCGTCGTCTCCAAGCCCGAGGACGAGCCGACCTTCTGAGGGCCAGAACGGCTTAATCGAGCCGGTGCACGTCCAGCCCCAGATCCAGTGCGGGCGCGCTATGCGTTATCCAGCCCGAGGAGATCAGGTCGACACCGGTGGCGGCCACTGCATTGACGGTCTGCGCCGTGACGCGGCCTGAAGCCTCGACCACCGCTCGGCCGTCGACCAGGCGGACAGCCTCGCGCATCTGCGCGACCGTCATGTTGTCGAGCAGCACGGCGTCCACGCGCGAGCTCATCGCTTCTGCCAGCTGCTCGAGCGTGTCCACTTCCAACTCTATCTTGACGAGATGCCCGACCGATCGCCGGGCGCGCTCGATGGCGGGGCGGACACCCCCGGCCACGGCGACGTGGTTGTCCTTGATCAGCACCGCGTCGTCCAGGCCGAAACGATGATTGCTTCCGCCTCCCGCGCGCACCGCATGCTTCTCCAGCACGCGCAGCCCCGGCGTCGTCTTGCGGGTGCAGACAATGCGCGCCCGATGGGGACGCACCGCATCGACCAGCGCCCTGGTTGCCGTCGCGATGCCGGACAACCGGCAAAGCAGGTTGAGCGCCACGCGTTCGCCGGAAAGCACGGCGCGCGCCGCGCCTTTGACGCGGATGACGATCTGCCCGGGATCGACCGGGGCGCCGTCCGGCGTTTCGACCACGGCGGCGATGTCCGGGTCCAGCAGGCGCAGGGCCAGCACGGCGGCTTCCGTTCCGCAGACGGTGCCGCGCTGGCGGGACGCGATGACCCCTTCCAGCACGGCGGAACGCGGAATGATGGCATCGGTGGTGATGTCGCCGGCGCGTCCCAGATCCTCCAGCAGTGCGGCGCGCACGATGGGCTCGATCATGAGGCAAGGCAAGGGTTCGACATGAAACATCAGGCAGCTCCTGCAGCGTAAAAGCCGGCCTCCGGTGCCCCGGCCTGGCGGCGCACATCGGCGAGGGTCAGTTGGAGAGAGTGCGTCCGGTCCGGCGAGCACAGCGGAAAGTCGCGACGGAAATGTGCGCCACGGCTTTCCTGCCTGCGACACGCGGCGGTGGCGACAAGCAGGCCGACCAGAGCGCAATCGAGCATCTGCCCGGAAATGCGTTCGCCGAACGCGCGCTCCTGCAGCCGCGCGATTGCGGCTTTCAACCCAGTCTCACTGCGAATGACGCCAACCGCCTCGCTCATCAGCTGCCGCAGCCCAGCCATGTCGGCGGAGTGGGCGCGTACGTAACGTGCACCGGTTGGCGGCAGCGCGAGGTTCAGTCGCCGGCTCGGCGCCGTTCCGTCGATGTCCTGGGCGATCCAGCGAGCATAGGCGAGCGCTTCGAGCAACGAATTGCTTGCCAGCCGATTGGCCCCGTGCAAGCCGGTCGCGGCCACTTCGCCGCAGGCCCACAGGCCCCGCACCGAGGTGCGGCCCCGGCCGTCCACGGCCACGCCACCCATGTGGTAATGCGCGGCTGGCCGCACCGGAATGGGTTGGCTCGCCGGGTCCAGGCCCGCCCCACGGCATAACGCTGCGACCGAAGGAAAGCGCTCCGGGAAGCGCCGGCCAAGCGCCTGGCGAGCATCCAGATACACCGTTTCGCCTGCTTCGATCTCCTGCCAGACGGCGCGCGCGACCACGTCCCGCGGCGCGAGCTCGGCTCCCGGGGTGCCGGCCATGAAACGCTCGCCTCGGGCGTTCACGAGAATTGCACCCTCGCCGCGCACGGCTTCGCTGGCAAGCGGCATGGGATCGGCACCTGTGGCGATGGCGGTCGGATGAAACTGCACGAATTCCATGTCGCGCAGCACGGCGCCCGCCCGCGCTGCCAGAGCGAGGCCGCTGCCCGTTGCGCCGAGCGGATTGGTGGTGTGCGCGTAAAGACCGCCCAGGCCGCCGCTCGCCAGAACCACGCCGCGAGCGGCTAACAGAAGCGCTTCATCGCCCCGCAGCGCCCGCACGCCGACCACGGCGCCGTCCTGCCGGACGAGCTCGACGGCCCGGGTGTGCTCCATGATTTCGATGCAGGCGCTAGCGCGCGCGGCGCCAATCAAACCCTCGATGACCGCGCGGCCGGTGCCATCGCCGTTGGCATGAATGATACGGCGGCGCGAATGCGCCGCCTCCAGCCCCAGGGCCAGCGCTCCCGCCGCATCGCGGTCAAAGGCGATGCCGCGCTGTATGAGTGCTTCGATACAGGACGGCGCCGCGGCCGTGACCCGCGCCGCGACCGCCGGATCGCTCAGCCCGGCGCCGGCAATCACGGTGTCCGCCGCATGCAGCGAGCAGTGATCGTCGGTGCCGTGGACCGCCGCGATCCCGCCTTGCGCCCACGGCGTCGAGGCGTCCTCGCAAAGGCGTGCCGACACCAGCACCGTGCACGGCAGGGGTGAGAGCTCTAGCGCCGTTGCAAGACCCGCAATGCCGCCGCCCACCACCACGACCCGGTCCTGCACGCAATGCAGCGTGTGCCTCATGGCTCTACCGCACCGCGAGCATGCATTCGATGGCGGCGCGCGCGCGCTCGGCCATGGCCGCCTCGATCATCACCTCGTGCGTCAGCGTCTCCAGTGCATGGCGGATCTTGGGGAGGGTGATGCGGTTCATATGCGGGCACAGGCGGCAGGGCCGCACGAAGTCGAGCTCAGGGTACTGGACGGCCAGGTTGTCGGCCATCGAGCATTCGGTCACGAGCACCACCCGGGCGGGGCGCTTCTCCGACACGTAATCGATCATGCCCGCCGTCGAACCGGCGAAATCCGCCGCGGCGATCACTTCCGGCGCGCACTCGGGATGCGCGAGTACCACCACGCCGGGATGCGCCTCGCGAATCTGGCTCACGTCATCCGCGGTGAACTGCTCATGCACCTCGCAGCGTCCCTTCCAGGCAATGACCTGCACGCCGGTCTGGGCGGCGACGTTTCTGGCCAGGTATTCGTCGGGCAGGAATATCACCCGGCGCTCGCCCAGGCTTTCGACCACGCGAACGGCGTTGCCCGAGGTGCAGCAAATGTCGCTCTCGGCCTTCACCTCGACGCTGGTATTCACGTAGGAAACCACCGGCACGCCCGGATAACGCTCGCGCAGCAGCCGCACGTCGGCCGCCCTGACCGAAGCGGCGAGCGAGCAGCCGGCTTGCACGTCGGGAATGAGCACCGTCTTGCCCGGATTGAGCAGCTTCGCCGTTTCGGCCATGAAGTGCACGCCGCACATGACGATGATTTCGGCCTGCGCCTTGGCCGCCTCGCGAGCGAGCGCGAGCGAGTCGCCCACGACGTCCGCCACACCGTGGAAAATCTCCGGCGTCTGGTAGTTGTGCGCAAGAATAATCGCGTTGCGTTCGCGCTTGAGCCGCAGAATGGCGTCGATATCGGGCGCGAAGCTCGGCCACTTGAAGGCCGGTATCACCGCTTGAAGGCGCGCAAAGACCGCAGCGGTCCGTTCGGCGACCTGTGCATCGATGGAAGCAAACACGTTCGCCCCGGATTCGCTGAGCAGCATGGCACCCCTTATTCTCTGATTAAGTATTAGTGCGGCACGAAAAAACAAAGTGCCTCGCTACGATGAGGGAGGAATTATAGGCATTAATTCTTAATTTGAGAATAAGTGAGACGATCCGGGCACCCTATCGGCCGCACATCCCCGCCGCGTCAGGCTCGCCGAAGCCGGCGTACGCCTGGCAGCCGCACGCCCGGGGCCGGCCGCTCCAGCAGCACGTCGTGCCGGAAGCGCAGCAAGCGCGCCGGGCGCCCGCCCGTTCCGCTCGACACCGCGCCGGTTTCCTCGACCAGGCCTTGAGCCTGCACCAGCCTGCGAAAATTCGCCTTGTGCAGGCGCAGGCCTGCGAGAGCCTCCACCGTGCGCTGCAACTGCAGAAAGGTGAACGCCGGAGGCATCAGCTCGAACACCACCGGGCGGTACTTGATCTTGCCCCGCAGACGGGCGATCGCTGTCGCGAGGACGCGGCGATGGTCGGCAACCATGGTTTCGCCTTCAACCGAGTCGTCTTGCGCGGCCCAGGTTTGCCGGCCGTCGCGATGCGCTTCCGGAACGAGTCCCACCTCGTACAGAAGTTCATAACGTTCAAGCACCCTCTCATCGCTCCAGGCCATGCCCAGCGCAAACGTTGCGCGCACCCGTTGCTCGCGCGCGCGCCGCTCCGCGGGGCTCGGCGCATCGGCCACCCAATGTCTGAGCCGGCGTTCGATGCGGGCCAGCACCGAGGGCTTCCCGCTTCGCCTGTCCTCCCAGGGAAAGTACCGGTACCAGTCCCGCCACCAGGTTTCGCTCGCGCCCTCGGGGCGCGCCTCGCGCACCAGCGCCAGATAGCCGATCGACAGCATGCGCACGCGCTTGTCGGCGCCGGGGACCAGCCGGTCGCGGTCACCAAAAGTGTAAAGCTGTTCCACGTATCCGAGCGTCTGACGGGTCTGCCGCTCCACCCATGAGCGTAAGCCCGCTTCCAGCGTACGGTGGCGCGACTCCAATGGGCCGGAGGGCAAGGTATCGGGGGCCGCGCCGGAGCGAACGGCAAGAACCTTCGGTTCGTCATTGCTCACTGCGACGATGACCGCACTCAGTTCGACCGCGGGCTGGTCTTCTTCGGCGCGTGCCTGCTGTTCTTTGTGCGCGGCCATCAGTCCTTTTTCTTAACCCTTTTTCGGTCGGTCACGCCAATCTAGCATACGGGCGCGCCGGTCTTCACACCGCAAAGACGGATGACAAAAGGCGAAAAGCCGACGATACTTGGACGGGGAGGATTGGACCAGCCGGGCGGTAAGGAGCGGGGCCCATGACTGCCAAAGCAACCAACGGCCTCCCAAGAGCCGACCACGCCATGGCACCGCTGCTGCGCGCCGCGCTGGAATCCACGGCGGAAGGCGTGCTGGTGGTCGATACGAACGGCACGGTACTCACCTCCAACCGCCGCTTTGCCGAGCTCTTCGGCGCCCGCCCCGAGGACGTCAGAACCGGCACCCCCTCATCCGAGCTCGCTTTTATCGTGGACGCCGTGCGCGACCCCGCCGCCTATTGGGCCGGGCTGCGCGACATCCGTGACCGGCCGCAGGATGAAGGCCTGGATACGTTCGAGCTGAAGGATGGACGCGTGCTGGAGCGGTATTCGAGGCCGCTGGTCATCGAGGCCCGCAGCGCGGGACGCTGCTGGAGCTACAGGGACATCACCGAGCGCAAGCGCGCCGAAGAGCGTCTGCGCGAGAGCGAGGTGCGGTTCCGGCTGATTGCCGAGAACGTGGGCGACCTCGTGGCGATGCTGGACCCGCAAGGACGCCGCCTCTATAACAGCCCCTCCTACGGAACGCTGTTCTCGCCGGACGATATCCAGCTCGGCTCCGATTCGTTCCGGGAGATCCATCCCGATGACCGTGAGCGCGTCAAACGCATATTCGAACAGACCGTGAGCACCGGCGTCGGCCAACGCACCGAGTTCCGCTTCCTGCTGAAAGACGGCAGCGTTCGCCACATCGAATCCGAAGGCCGGGTGATCTGCGATACTTCCGGAAAGGTCTCCAAGGTGGTGGTCGTCTCGCGTGACATCACCGAGCGCAAGAACGCCCAGCAGCGCGAGAGCATGGAACACGGTGTGACGCGGGTGCTGGCCGAGGCCGAAACGCTTGCAGAGGCCATTCCCCGCATCATAGAAACCATCTGCGAGACGCTCGGATGGGATTGCGGTGCCCGCTGGGCGATGGACGAAAAGCGCAAGGCCATTCACTGCGTGGAAACGTGGAACATCGCCACGCCCGCCGTGAGCAATTTCATCGATCACATGCGCAGCTTGGCGTTCGTGCCCGGGCACCTGGGGCTGGTGCGGCACGTGTGGCTGAGCGGCGAACCCAAGTGGATTGCCGACGTCAGCCGCGAAGGCGGCTTCCTGCGCGCGGAGAAAGCGGCCAAAGCCGGACTGCACGGCGCGTTCGCCTTCCCGATCCGTGCCGGAAGCGTGACACTGGGCGTGCTGGAATTCTTCAGCCGCGAAGTGAGGCAGCCGGATGCGCCGCTGCTGCAGATGGTGCGCGTCATCGGCAGCCAGATCGGCCAGTTCATGGCGAGGAAGCAGGCTGAGGAAAACCTGCTGTATGTGGCGACCCACGACACGCTCACCGGTCTGCCGAACCGCTACCTCTTCAACCAGCGGTTCGCTCACGCCATCAACCAGTCGCAGCGCTACCGGCGTCAGCTGGCGCTCCTGTTCATGGACCTGGACAACTTCAAACCGATCAACGATACGCTGGGCCACACGTTCGGCGATCAGTTGCTGGTGGAAGTGGGGCGCCGGTTGAAAAAGTGCCTGCGGGACAGCGACACCGTGGCACGCTTCGGGGGCGATGAGTTCGTGGCGCTGATCGAGGAATTCGGTTCACCCGCCGATGTCGCGAGCGTCGCGCAGAAAATGCTCGATGTGATAAGCAGGCCCTTCCGTATCGAACGCCGGAAATGCCACGTGACCGCCAGCATCGGCATCAGCCTGTTCCCGGATGACGGGCAGAACCTCACGACGCTGCTCAATAATGCGGATACGGCCATCTACAAGGCGAAGCAACAGGGCCGCAACAGCTACGTCTTCCACTCCGACGAAATAAACCCGCAGTTGCTGCAGCAGACGGGCGTCGAACCCGGCGCGCAGAGATCCACCCTTGCCCAGAAGTAGCCGGCGGTTCCCGCATCGGCTGCGTGCGTCGTCCAGTATGATTCAACCGCTTTCCTGCCAGTCGCGCCAGCCCGACAGGAGCGGGAAATACAATCCAAGCTGGGTCGCCGGCTCACCTGCTGCGTCCGGGGCCGTTCCCGCGAGTGCCTTTCTATAACGCTCGAGCTGCGCGCGATACCGCTCGCGCTCCCTGTCGAGAAAAGCGTCGCTGTCGCCGCCCTCGTGAGCGCTGGTCTTGTAGTCGACGATCCAGCGAACACCGTGTTGGTCCAGGAACATGCGATCGACGATGAGATGCCGGCGCTCGCCGTCGATCAGCGCACCGAGACGATACTCGTTTCGCGACTCGCGCTGCGGGCCGAGGAGCCACCGTCCGCGGGGATCCTCGATGGCATGGCGAAGCGCGCTTGACACGCGCCCGGCGGCCGCTCTCAGCGTGCCCTCGTCCATGCCGAGGCCGGCCAGCTGGCGCAGAAACACCTCCTGCATCGATTCCAGGCGCGCGCGATCCCAGCGCTCCAGCCCGTCTTCCGCTATACGCTGCAACCACCGGTGCACGACGTTGCCGACCTGGCGCGCAACCTCGCCGGCCCAGGAGAACTCGATATCCATGCGCTCGAGCATCGCCGGCCGCGGCTCCTGCCACGAGGCGGGCTGCGGCAGCACCGGGTAGGACCAGTCCGTCGCAAGGCGCCGCAACTCCTGGTTGATGCCGCCATTGTCCCGCGGCTCATTCGCTTCGCCAGCGGCAGCGAGCGAAGGCGCGTGCGCGGCGCGAGCTTCGAACGCCTCGCACACGACCGGCCAGAGCCTCTCCAGCAACGACCCTGCGCCGGGCGGCTTCAGCACGACCTGGCCACCCTCGGCCGCCATTTTCGTATCGCCCAGAAGATGCAGTTCCTTCCTTGCACGCGTGGCGGCGACATAGAGCAGGCGCGCGCTTTCGTAGCTTTCCTTCTCTTCGTCGAGCTCAACGATGTAGTCATAGATCGGATCCCTGGGCGCGCCCGTTTCCCTGACGGGAGCGAGCAGCAGGCGGGAAGCCGCTTGCGCCTGGGCAGCGTCGCCGGCTCGAAAGCGGCGTGCGGGCCGTTCCATCCACAGAAAAAGCCTTGGATCACGGCGGCGCGGCACGCTACCCAGCCCGGGCAGAATCACCGTGTCGAATTCGAGCCCCTTCGCCTTGTGTATGGTGAGTATCTGGACATCGCCCGGTTGCGCGGTGACATCCGGCATGGCGAACAGGCGCGCAACGCCTTCCTCGAAGGCTGCGAAATCGACGATTTCGCCGGAGTCCTCGCGCTCTTCCAGATACTCGAAGTAGACATCGGCATCTTCAAGCTCGGTATCGTCCTGGGCGCAGGCCGGGCCGCCGAGGGCGAGCCACACATTTTCCACGCGGTCGCGAAGGCTTCCCCGCAGACGTTGTGCAAGGGCCCGCCTCAGCACCTCGCGCACCCGTACAGCGCGTGCCCCGCCATCGGCGCTCACGCGCGCGAGCCGGGCTTCGTCGTTCAAGAGCTCCCAGACCGTTCGCGGGTCTGTCTGTGCATGGCGAGCCACCCGCGCGGGTGCGCCGGCAAGCGTTTCGGGGAATAGGTCATTTATTGCCGACGAGCGCGTCAAAGCCTCGGCCGAGACCGCCGCCGGCGTCGCTCTGCCCTCGCCCGCGAGCGCGTGCAGGTCCGCGAGCGTGAGCCCGCACCACGGCGCGCGAAGCACGGCGAGCCAGGCCAGGCGGTCCGCCGGATGCGCGAGTGCCCGGGTGAGCGCGAGCAGGTCCTGCACCGCCTGCCGATGCCCGAGCGGCTCGATCTCGATGGCGCGAAAGCGCAGGCCGACGCGCTTCAGTGCCGGGACGATATCCTCGAGATGGCTTCTGTTGCGAACCAGCACTGCGACCGTTCCACCGGCCACTTGCTGCGCTTTTTGCACCAGGGCTGCCACTCGCGCCGCCTCGGCGGCAGAGTCGCCGTTGAAGAAAGCGTGCACCGATACGCCGCCGTCGAGAGCTCGATGAACGGCCTGTGACGGCGAATAAGGGACGGCGCCGGAGGCGACCTGCTCCTGCGCAGGCATCACCCGGGAAAACGCGCCGTTCACCCACTCGACAATGTTGGCTTGCGAACGAAAGTTGGCCGACAGCCGGAGCGCTTCGAGCCGCACGCAGCCGATTCCCTCGCTGCGGGCCTTCAGGAACAGGCCGACTTCTGCTTCGCGGAAGCGATAGATCGATTGCATGGGATCGCCCACCAGAAACAGGGTACGGCCATCCCCGGCTTCCCAGCCCTCGGTGAGCTTCTGCAGGAGGCGGTACTGGGTGAACGAGGTGTCCTGGAATTCGTCCACCAGGATGTGACGAATCCGATAGTCCAGCGAAAGCATGAGATCGGTGGGTGCGTCCGATTCGCCGAGCGCTGCCAGGGCGCCTTGCGCAATCTCCACAAAATCGGCCCGGCCGTGCGCCCCAAAGGCGAGTTTCAGCTCGGCGAGCGCAACGGGGAGCAGCCGCAGGATCGCCTCGAGGGCATCCCACTGCTGCGCGGAATAAGCTCCCGGGGGCAGCCGGCGCAACGCGTGCAGCGCCGTGCGAAGCGGCTCGTTCCCGTCAAGCGCCTGCGCCTCCGGGCGCCGCTTGCGCCAGGTGCCGGCCCGGGTGAGCAATGTCTCGGCCAGATGCCGGCAATCTTCGACGGTCGCCTCAGCGGACGGGCGCAGTGCCGAATCGGCAGGCCACAGCGCCATGACGCGGGCCACATGCGCCTGGCGCTCTTCCCGGAGCGCCCCCTCCAGCGCCTCGCGATCGCGGCCCGCGGAAAGCGTACGCAACCAGTGATCGCGCCGCGCCAGCATGTCGGCGATCAGACCTTCGGCCACCGCGAGGTTGTTGTCGAGGTGGGCGAGCAGCCGCGCCACCAGCTCGCCCGCCGCGCCTTCATCCTCGATGAGCGCAAGGGTGGCGCGCGCAGCTTCCCGATACAGCGGCAAGGCATCGTCCATGCTCTCCGGCTGCGCGCCAAAAGCCGACATCACCGGCATGTGCCGGGTCAATGAAGCGCATAGGGCATCGATGGTCTGGATGCGCAGCCGCGCCGGGTTGTCCTCGAGCCGCCAGCCGTGGCGGCGGTCATGCTCCAGCGCGCTGCGGGCGTGTTCCCATGTCAGAGCGCGATGAGCTTCGGCCGGCGGAGGTCCTTGGCGTGCATCGGCCAGCGCTGCCAGCACGCGGCTGCGCATTTCGGCCGCCGCCTTTCGAGTGAAGGTGATGGCGGTGATTTCTTCGGGTCGCTCCACGCACGCAAGCAGCATGAGATAGCGCTGGATGAGCAGCTCGGTCTTGCCCGATCCCGCGGGCGCCTGCACGATGAACGAGGTCGAAGGATCGAGTGCGCGGCGGCGCTGCTCGATGTCGGCGATGCCGTCAGCGCCGTTCATTGATCGCCTTCCTCTACGGCGGGGTCCTCCGCGGCGAAGTCCTCCAGCGCAACACGGCTGCGCTCATTGATGCGGCACAACGCCTTGAGCTCGCAGCATTTGCATGTTTCACTGCCTCGTTTTGGCTCTACGCGCGCTACGCCGGCGACGAACTCCCGCCCGAGCGTATGCAACTCTTCACGCCAGTGCGAGAGCAGGTCCTCCCAGGGATCCGACCCCGGAGCCGCTGTGGATCCGCGTGCTTGCAGCGGCTGCACTCGAGGGATCAGCCCTGCTTCGCGCGCGAGCCCCTTGAACTCCATTTCGCCGGCCTTGACGCGCGCGAACACGGATGCGGCGACCGTTTCGCCGCTGCCGACGGCATAAAGCGGAATCTGCGGCTCGTCCGGCCGGGGGCCGAGCCAGTCGCCGATATTCACGCGTCCCGTCTTGTAGTCCAGTATGGCGTGCACCGCCGATCCATCGGCCGCGTGCAGCCGATCCATCCTGTCGAGCCTCGCATTCACGGCAAGGCCGCCGAAGCACACCGAGTGTTTTTCCTCGATCCTCGCCACTTCGAACGGCGGCCTGGTCTTCTCCAGCTCCAGCCAGGCGCGCCCCAGAGCGATCAGCCGTTTCCTTTCCAGCTCGGCGAACCGGTTCGCGATCGCACCGGGCCGCGATCGCCGCACGCGCTCGAGCGCGGTGTCGGCGGCGTTTGCGAGCAGGCCCTCGACATCGCGCTCGGCCAGGGCCTGCAAGCGCGCGTGGCTCTTCAGCTCCTGCCACACGCAGGCGAGCAACCCATGCACGAGGGTGCCGCGCTCGGACGCGTCCAGTCCGATCGGCGGCGATTCGATGCCTTCGGCGCCGAGACGATGAATTGCAAAAGCGCGAAAGGGACAAACGGCCTGATCGCGGAAGACGCTTGTACCTCCGGCGCTGTGCACCGGCTGCGCGTGCGCCGCCGCCATTGCGGGCCCCCGCATATCCTCGAGCTGCTCCTCGCTCACGGCCTGTCTCAGCACGGTGCGCAGCTCCGGGTAGCGCGGCAAGTCCAATTGCTCGAAAGCGATGGCCGGCACATCCCGGATCAGGGTGCTTTGCGCAAGGTCCCTGTCTCCTTCATGCAGCGGGTGCGAGAACACCACTTCTTCGGCCGCCGCCAGCCAGCCTGCCGTAAGGACGCGATCGAGCGCGAGCGACGTCTCGGGCGCGGCCTCCGGAACGCCCGCCGCGCGCTGCAGGGCGATCGGCAGAAGGGGGTTTGCACGGGCCGGCATGGGCCATGCCTCGTCGGTCAGCCCCGTCACCCAGAGATGGTCGAATACGAGGCCTGCGGATTCGAGCACGCCCAGCACCTGTATCGGCACATCGGGCGCTTCCGGCTGGAACACCTGGCTCGCCGCTACGCGGGCGAGACGAGCGCGCGCCTCGGCGAACCGCATCTCTCCCGCGACCAGATCGAGGCTCGCAAAGGAAGACACCACCTCCTGCCAGGCTTTCAACGCCTGGTACTCTACGGAATCGAGGCTGCGCTCACCCGGAAAGCCGAGCCGATCGAGCAGGCCGGAAACGGCTTTGCTCCATTCGCTGGCGCGTCTGCTTCCCGCCAGACCGGCGCCCGATGCCGCAAGCTCGGCGAGGCGTCGCGACAGCACAGGACAGGCGGCGGCGCGATAGGGTTGATCGGCAGCCGTCAGCTGCGCTATGGCACGCCTCAAACGCGCCAGATCGGTTTTCGGTCCGGCCTTCTTGCGCAGCCCGGCATCCAGCCGCGCCCGCTGCGCCATTTCGGCCTCCGCGCCTGCCAGAAAAGGCGAACGCAGCAGCCGGCTTGCGCTGGCAAAGTCGACTTCTCCTGCGCTCAGATCGAGCGCAGCAAGCGCGGCTACGACGAGCGGATGCTCCGCGAGCGGCTCACCGAGCGACAGGTTGAAAGGCACGGGCCGCCCCGTTCCCCGCTCCAGGGCCCGCCCCGGCGCCATGACGTTCGCCAGGATGCGCTGCACGGCTTTGCGCGAGCGCCCCAGATCGGGCACGACGATCCCGATGCGCGGCATTCGCCCGCAAGCGGCCGCCGACTCCAGCCGCGCGCGCGCCCAGCGCGCGGCAGCCTGCAATTCATGCCGGGCGGACGGAAAAGCCACGCGGCAGTTCCGGGAAGCGCGCCCAGCCGGGCCGCATCGCACGACGGCGGTGCCGGCTTCGCCGAGCACGGCGAAAAACCGCTGCGCCTGCGGCGTGACGATGTCGAATCCGTAGACGACCAGGGTGCGCGCTTTGCGAAGCGCCCGATGACCCAGGTGCGGTTCGAGCAGCGGCGCAAGCCGTGGACCGTCGGTGTACCGTGCGCGCTGCGTCTCGCGTTCGTAGCGCCGCGACCAATCGGCGAATGCCTTTGCCTCGTCATTGGCCGGTGCATCGCCAGGCCGCGTCGCCAGCCGCCAGGCGTGTGCCAGCTCCCAGGCATCGGCAGCCAGCGAAGCGGCGGGCGCCAGCGACAGCAGCTCGCGGCCTGACTGCGTTGCAGCGATCACTTTTTCCCAGAGCGCCTGCTGCTGTACGGGCAACAGCAGCTGCGGCATGGCGGCGGCCAGTTCCGAATACAGCGCGTCTTCGTAGAGCCGCTGGATGAAAGCCGCGAGCGGCAGGATGTCCGGGGCTTCCCAGGTGCGGCAACCGGCCGCGGCGCGTTCTCCGTCGAAATCCCGCGCGAGCGCAGCGGCCAGGCGGCGGTTCGGCGTAACGACCGTGACCCGCGCCGTGTGTCCTTCAGCAAGAAGGGAAAAAAGGCTCGTGTTTGTAATTAGCGGCGCCTCGCCGTGCATGCGCCGGATGATAGACCAGGCGAGAGTCCGGATCTCAAAGAACCGTCAGCGCTCCAGCTTGTCTTTCTTGTCCTTCACCTTCGCCCATTCGTCGGCATCGGCCGGAGCGGGCTTGCGCTCCACGATCGGCGGCCAGAGTTTTGCGAGCTCGGCGTTCAGCCCGATGAAATCGCGCTGCTCGGGCGGGACGTCGTCCTCGGCGTATATCGCTTCAACCGGGCATTCGGGTACGCACAAGGTGCAGTCGATGCACTCGTCCGGGTCGATGACCAGCATATTGGCCCCCTCCCGGAAGCAGTCGACGGGACAGACATCGACACAATCGGTGTACTTGCACTTGATGCAGGATTCGGTGATGACGTAGGCCATGAGCTGAACAGCGCCCGTCGCTGCAGGGCGCGCTCCGAAGATTCAGAGAGCGATGTTGTCTGGGGGTCGCAGAGCCCGGACCCGCTTAATCCAACGACGCACAGTCTAGCACGCCGCGCCCCGGGAGTCCGGCCGAAAGTCTTTTTCGCTCAGGGAGTTGCACCAAGTCTTTATTTGCGCTGGCATGAACAGGCCGAGGTTACGTATCATTGGGAGGCCAACAGCGAACTTCCCCAGCCGCAGCCGTGGCCCCTATAGCCGGTCCGCCGGCAGCGCGCCTTAACATCCCCCGTGAGGAGAGAATGAGCGAAAACATCAGCCATGTGACCGATGAAACCTTCGAGCCCGAAGTGCTGAAGGCCGAGGTACCGGTTCTCGTGGACTACTGGGCCGAGTGGTGCGGGCCCTGCAAAGCCATCGCGCCGGTACTGGACGAAGTCGCCCGCGCCTACGCCGGCAAGTTGAAGGTGGCCAAGCTCAACGTGGACGAAAACCTGGAAGTCCCGAAGCGCTATGGGATTCGGGGCATACCGACCCTGATGCTGTTCAAGAACGGCAACATCGAGGCCACCAAAGTGGGAGCCCTGTCCAAATCCCAGCTCACCGCTTTCCTTGACAGCAACATTTAAAGCCTTTACCCTACGGACGCTTGCGTGGCGCGCCCGTTAGCTTTTGACGGACAGTAAGCGCGTTACGCGAGTTCGGGGCCGGCCGAATAGGCCATCCGCCCAAATCCTTCCCGCTTCTTCGTCCCTGGGCCGTGCTGCAACCGGCTTTCTAGGCAATACACGTCCATGCACTTATCCGAGCTTAAAAGCCTGCACGTCAGCCAACTGATCGAAATGGCCCAGGCCAACGAGATCGACGGCGCCAATCGCATGCGCAAGCAGGAGCTGATTTTCGCGCTCCTGAAGAACCGCGCCAAGAAGGGCGAATCGATCTACGGCGACGGAACGCTGGAGGTCCTGCCCGACGGGTTCGGCTTCCTGCGTTCGCCCGACACTTCCTACCTCGCCTCGACCGACGACATCTACGTCAGCCCTTCGCAGATCCGCCGCTTCAATCTGCACACCGGCGACTCCATAGAAGGCGAGATCCGCACGCCGAAGGACGGCGAGCGCTACTTCGCCCTGGTGAAGGTGGACAAGGTCAACTCCGAGCCGCCGGAGGCCTCCAAGCACAAGATCCTGTTCGAGAATCTGACGCCCCTGCACCCGGACCAGCAGATGAAGCTCGAACGCGACATCAAGGCCGAGGAAAACATCACCAGCCGCATCATCGACATCATCGCGCCCATAGGCATGGGACAGCGCGGCCTCATTGTTTCACCGCCGAAAGCGGGCAAGACGGTGCTGATGCAGCAGCTCGCTCATGCCATCACGGCCAACAACCCGGACATCGTGCTGATCGTGCTGCTGATCGACGAGCGGCCCGAGGAAGTGACCGAGATGACCCGGACGGTGAAGGGCGAGGTGGTCGCCTCCACGTTCGACGAGCCGGCGTCTCGCCACGTGCAGGTCGCCGAAATGGTGATCGAAAAGGCGAAGCGCCTGGTGGAGCACAAGAAGAACGTGGTGATCCTGCTCGACTCGATCACCCGCCTGGCGCGGGCTTACAACACCGTCGTGCCCGCCTCGGGCAAGGTGTTGACGGGCGGCGTGGACGCCAACGCGCTGCAGCGCCCGAAGCGCTTTTTCGGTGCCGCCCGCAACATCGAGGAAGGCGGCTCGCTCACTATACTGGCCACCGCCCTCATCGACACGGGCTCCCGCATGGATGACGTCATCTACGAGGAGTTCAAGGGCACCGGCAACATGGAAATCCACCTCGACCGCCGCATGTACGAGAAGCGCATCTTCCCGGCGATCAACGTGAACCGCTCCGGCACCCGGCGCGAAGAGCTGCTGATCGAGCAGCCCATCCTGCAGAAGGTATGGGTGCTGCGGAAGCTCCTGTATCCTATGGACGATCTGGAGGCGGCGGAATTCCTGGTGGACAAGATCCGGGCCACCAAGTCGAACGGCGATTTCTTCGATTCCATGCGCCGCGGCTAGCAAGCGGCGCAATTCGAACGGGAGGAAGTGATGAAACGCACTGCATCTCTGATCAGCCTTGGCTGTGCGCTTGGCATCCTGGCTTTCGCCGCGCAGGCGCAGACCTTTCCCTCCAAGCCGATTCGCCTGATCGTCCCCTTCCCGCCCAGCTCGGGGCTGGATACCATGGGGCGGCTGGTGAGCCAGAAAATGAGCGAAAGCTTCGGCCAGCCCGTCGTGGTGGAGAACCGTGCCGGCGCCAACGGCATGATCGGCTCGGAGTTCGTGGCGCGAGCGGCGCCGGACGGCTATACGCTCTCGCTCGGCACGTCGAGCACGCACGGCTCCGCGCCCTATGTCATCAAGAACCTGACCTACGACCCGGTCAAGGACTTCACGCCCATAGCGACCGCCGTCACCACGGTGATCGTGGTTGCGGCCGCCAACGCCTTTCCCGCCAATTCGATCAGGGAAGCCATCGATTACGCCAAGCGCAATCCGGGCAAGGTGACTTACAGCACCTCCGGAGTGGGCGGCGCGCTGCATATGGTGGCCGAGATGTTCGAGGCCCAGTTCGGCGTGCACCTGGTCCACATTCCGTACAAGGGCTCGGCGCCGGCAATCAACGCAGTAGTCGCCGGCGAAGTGAATCTGGGATTCAACGGCACTTCGGAAAGCGTGCGCCTGGCGCGAGCGGGCAAGCTGAAAATTCTCGCGGCTGCCGAATCGGAGCGCTATGCCGGCCTGCCCGATGTGCCGGCCCTGGCGGAGCTGCTGCCCGGCTACGAACGGCCGCCCGGCTGGTTTGCATTTTTCGGACCCGCCGGCATGGCCCGGCCCGTCGCGCTGCGACTGAACGAAGCGATCGTCAAGGGTCTCAAAGCGCCGGACGTTGCATCGAAGCTCGAAGCGCAGGGATTGAACGTGGTCGCAGGCAGTCCCGAGCACCTGGCGCGGCTGCTGAAGCGCTCGCTGGAGCTGTACGGCCAGGCGGCCAAGCTGGCCGGGGTGAAACCGGAATAAGAAAAATGGGGTCAGGTTCATTTTCCGTTGGAAAATGAACCTGACCCCATTTTGCCCGTACCAAGGCTTTCTGGCATAATCCACGCCCTTCATTGGCCGCCGGCAGCCGTCCAGCGGCCATCCCCGAGGAACCGCGATGAAAGAAAAGATCCATCCCGCCTACAAGGAAA
>Ga0209343_10004358_pt1 | contig 17503 bp, 15 predicted proteins | sample RifCSPlowO2_02_FD_184026 | JGI IMG/M metagenome (GOLD analysis project Ga0209343, IMG submission 184026) | Groundwater microbial communities from Rifle, Colorado - Rifle CSP2_plank lowO2_0.2 (SPAdes) (version 2) | ecosystem: Environmental > Aquatic > Deep subsurface > Groundwater | place... | reverse complement strand
GCGCCGCCTGGCGGACTTCGGCGTGGACAGCCTGATCACCGACTTCCCCGGTTTGGCCATGGCCACGCTGCCGCAAACGCCTTGAGCCGAGCGCGTGGGCTTCGTCGCTGCGCTCCTCAATCCAACCTACAGCGCATAAAAAACCGGCCTTCAGGGCCGGTTTCTGCTTTAAGCCTGTTCAGAAACTCTCCCGATTTGGCCAGCGCCAGTCGCGGGAGTCTCTGAGCGGGTCCTCCCCGACCGGCTCAGGCCACCGGCCGGAGCCGCTCAAAAAAGCCGGTTGAGGCCATCGAACGCGGCCACCCGGTAGGCTTCCGCCATGGTCGGGTAGTTGAAGGTGGTGTTGACGAAGTACTTGATGCTATTGGCCTCGCCCTTCTGGTTCATGATCGCCTGACCGATATGCACGATCTCCGAGGCCTGGTAGCCGAAGCAGTGCACACCGAGTATCTGCAGGGTTTCGCGGTGAAACAGGATCTTCAGCATGCCCACCGGTTCATGGGAAATCTGCGCCCGCGCCATGCTCTTGAAGAAGGCCTTGCCCACTTCGTAGGGAATCTTGGCCTGGGTCAGTTCGCGCTCGTTCTTGCCGATCGAGCTGATCTCCGGAATGGTGTAGATGCCGGTCGGCACATCGTCGACGAAGCGCCAGCTGTCATTGTCGACTATATTGCCGGCCGCCGAGCGCCCCTGGTCGTAGGCGGCGCTGGCCAGGCTCGGCCAGCCGATCACATCGCCGGCGGCATAAATATTGGAGATCGCGGTGCGGTAACTCTGATCGACCTCGATCTGGCCACGGCTGTTGACCTTGATGCCGATATTCTCCAGGCCCAGCTGGTCGGTATTACCGGTACGGCCGTTACACCAGAGAAAGGCATCGGCCTTGATCTTCTTGCCGGATTTGAGATGCAGGATCACCCCGTTCTCCAGGCCCTCGATGCTCTCGTACTCCTCGTTATGGCGAATCAGCACATTGTTGTTGCGCAGGTGGTAACTCAGCGCATCGGAAATTTCCGCATCGAGGAAACTCAAGAGCTGATCGCGGTTGTCGATCAGATCGACCACCACCCCCAGGCCACTGAAGATCGAGGCATATTCGCACCCGATCACCCCGGCGCCGTAGATGATCAGCCGGCGCGGCGTGTGGCTGAGATCGAGGATGGTGTCGCTGTCATAGACCCGCGGATGACCGAAATCCACATCCGCCGGCCGGTAAGGCCGCGAGCCGGTGGCGATGACGATCTGCTTGGCCACCAGTTTTTCCACCACGCCATTGGGGCATACCACTTCGATGGTCTGCTCATCGGCAAAGCTGCCGGTGCCGAAGAACAGATCGATGCGGTTGCGCGCGTAGTAGCCGGTACGCGAGGTGACCTGCTTGGCGATCACCCGCTCGGCGCTCTTCAGCACGTCGGGGAAGGAGAACCAGCGCGGCTCGCCGATCTGGCGGAACATCGGGTTGGTGTTGAACTGCATGATCTGCCGTACCGAATGGCGCAGCGCCTTGGACGGAATGGTGCCCAGGTGGGTGCAGTTGCCGCCGACCTCGCGGCGGCTGTCGACCACCGCCACCTTGCGCCCGGCTTTGGCGGCATTCATCGCCGCCCCCTCACCCGCCGGGCCCGAGCCCAACACCACTACGTCGTAGTTGTAGACCGCCATGTTTACTCCTTCAGATCACACCGGAGCACTTATGTCGCACTCTCGGCAGGGCCAGACCGCTTAAGGCCGCCTGGCAATCGGTACTTTAGCTGCAGCAGCCTAACGCTCAGGCTACGGCCAAACGATTAATCTTTGCTCGCGTCATAAGCCAGCGCATTAGGGCTGGTGTCGGCCGCGCCGCCATTGTTGGTTTCTTCATTGGCTTCTTCGCACTTTTCGCGACTACCGCCGCAGATCGAACATTCTTTTTCGATCCCCAGATTGGCGATGCCGCCACAGGAGCCGGCAATCGGCTTGCGCCCCATGATTACACCTATGGCCATCATGCCGACGACCAGCAGCATGGCCAGAAACACCACTAAAAACGTCATTGCTCTTCTCCTGCGGCGAATAGCTGCTCGAAAGCGCGCGTACTCTGTGTGACGAAGCCCTCACCCGCGCGGGTCACGAAAAACGCCGCGATGCCAAGCTCCTCGGCAAAAGCCAAGCCACGCTCTGTACCCAGCACCATTAGCACCGTAGACAAGCCATCGGCGCGCAGGGTCGACCTATCGGCCACTGTCACCGCCGCCAGCTTGTGGGTGATGGGGGCGCCCGTTGCAGGGTCGAGGGTATGGGAGTAACGCCGGCCATCCTCTTCGAAGTAATTGCGGTAGTCGCCCGAGGTGGAAATCCCATAGCCATCCAGGGCCAAGACGCGCTGCGCGACCCGTCGCCCTTCCTGCGGCGCTTCCAAGCCGATGCGCCACAGCTGGCCATCCGGCTTTCTGCCGGCGGCCTTCAGCTCCCCCGTCACGTCCACCAGATAACTGCCGACGCCCAACTCATGCAGACGCGCGGCGATGCGATCCACCGCATAACCGGCGGCGATGCCGTTGAAGTCCAGCTGGATCTCGGCATCCTTGCACAGTTGCTCACCGTCGACACGCAGATGCTGCATACCCGTACGCTCGCGCGCGGCGGCCAGCAGCTCGGGAGTCGGCACCTGCTCCGCGCGGGCCTTGGGTCCGAAGCCCCAGAGGTCGAGCAAGGGTTCCAGGGTCAGATCGAAAGCGCCCTGGCTTTGCGCATTGAGCTGCTGCCCCGCTTCCACCAACTGCAGCACCGCAGCCGGCATGGCCTGACAGCTGCCCGCAGGCGCCTGGTTGAACTGCTCGACCAGAGAATCGGCGCGATAGGTGGACAGCTGCTGGTCCACCTCGGCCAGGATGGCGTCGGTTTCACCCTTGAGCCGCTCAATATCCGGGGAATCCTGGCCGCGCACGTATTTGATCGAGTAACTGCTGCCCATGGTCGGGCCGCCGAACTCTTCGATGCGCTCGCCAGACCAGCAGCCCGCCAGGGCTGCCGCCAGGGCGACAGCGATAACGGGCTGGAGTACCGCTGGTTTCATGCTTAGCCGCCGAAGTCGTCGAGCAGGATGTTCTCCTCCTCCACACCCAGGTCGACCAGCATCTTGATCACCGCCGCGTTCATCATGGGCGGGCCGCACATATAGAACTCGCACGCTTCCGGCGCCGGGTGGCCCTTCAGGTAGTTCTCGTACAGCACATTGTGGATAAAGCCCTTGAGGCCGTTCCAGTTGTCTTCCGGCTGCGGATCGGACAACGCCAGGTGCCACTGGAAGTTGGGATTCTCGGCCTGCAGCTGGTCGTACTCCTCCACATAGAAGGCTTCGCGCATGGAGCGCGCGCCGTACCAGAAGCTGATCTTGCGCGTGGACTTCAAGCGCTTGAGCTGGTCGAAGATATGCGAACGCATCGGCGCCATGCCGGCCCCGCCGCCGATAAACACCATCTCGGCCGCGCTGTCCTTGGCGAAGAACTCACCGAACGGGCCGTACACCGTGACCTTGTCGCCCGGCTTGAGGCCGAACACCCAGGAGCTCATCTTACCCGGCGGCAGCTCGTCCTTGCCCGGTGGCGGCGAGGCGATGCGGATATTGAACTTCACCAGGCCCACCTCTTCCGGGTAGTTGGCCATGGAGTAGGCACGGATCACAGTCTCCTCGACCTTGGACACGTACTTCCACTGGTTGAACTTGTCCCAGTCGCCGCGATACTCGGGCTGGATGTCGAAGTCCTTGTAGTGCACCTCATGGGGCGGGCATTCCAGCTGCACATAGCCACCGGCGCGGAAGTCGACGCTCTCGCCTTGCGGCAGCTTCAGCGTCAGCTCCTTGATAAAGGTGGCCACGTTGGGGTTGGACTCCACCGTGCACTCCCACTTCTTCACGCCGAACACTTCTTCCGGCACCTCGATCTGCATGTCCTGCTTGACCGGGGTCTGGCAAGACAGGCGCCAACCCGCCTTGGCTTCGCGGCGGGTGAAGGCGGCTTCTTCGGTGGGCAGCATCTCGCCACCGCCGCTTTCCACCACGCAGCGGCATTGCGCGCAGGTGCCGCCGCCGCCACAGGCCGACGACAGGAAGATATGGTTGGCCGCCAGGGTCTGCAGCAACTTGCCGCCGGCCGGCACCACAATGGTTTTCTCGCCATTGATCTGGATGCTCACGTCACCGCTGGAAACCAGCTTGGCGCGCGCCGCCAGAATGATCAGCACCAACGACAACACAATGCCGGTGAACATGCCGATCGCGATAAAAATCTCGTTATTGATCATCTCTGCATCCCTTCCTTACAACTGCACGCCGGAGAAGGACATAAAGCCCAAGGACATCAGACCGATGGTAATAAAGGTGATGCCCAGCCCCTGCAGCCCCTCGGGCACGTCGCTGTACTTGAGCTTCTCGCGAATACCCGCCAAGGCGGCAATCGCCAAGGCCCAGGACAGGCCGGAGCCGAAGCCGTACACGGTGCTTTCCGCCAGGTTGTAGTCACGTTCGACCATAAACAGCGAGCCGGCCATGATCGCGCAGTTCACCGTGATCAGCGGTAGAAACACCCCGAGGGCGTTGTACAGACTGGGCACGTACTTATCCAGGAGCATCTCGAGTATCTGCACTATCGCCGCGATCACGCCGATATAGCTGAGCAGGCCGAGAAAGCTCAGGTCCACTTCCGGCAGACCGGCCCAGGCCAACGCGCCATCCTTGAGCAGATAGGTGTACAGCAGGTTGTTCGCCGGCACGGTGATGACCTGCACCACGACCACTGCGATACCCAGACCAATGGCGGTTTCGACTTTCTTCGAAATGGCGATAAAGGTGCACATGCCGAGGAAGAAGGCCAGCGCCATGTTCTCGACGAACACCGCCTTGGCCAGCAAGCTGAGGTAATGCTCCATCAGTAGGCCTCCTTATGGGATACCTGAGAGGCCATCTTGAAGCTCGGCTTTTCTAATTGTTCTTTCTTCCAACTACGCAGGGCCCAGATAAACAGGCCGATCAGGAAGAACGCCGACGGCGGCAGCAGCAACAGGCCATTGGGCTGGTACCAGCCACCATCGTTGACCACCGCAATGATCTCGTAGCCCAGCAGCTTGCCGGTGCCGAACAGCTCGCGCACCACGCCCAGCACTATCAGCATGGCGCTATAGCCCAGGCCGTTGCCTATGCCATCGAAGAACGACAGCACGGGCGGGTTGGCCATGGCGAAGGCTTCGGCGCGCCCCATCACGATGCAGTTGGTGATGATCAGGCCGACGAATACCGACAGCTGCTTGGACAGGCTGAAGGCGAAGGCCTTGAGCACCTGATCCACCACTATCACCAGGGAGGCGATGATCACCATCTGTACGATCATGCGGATCGAGCTGGGGATCTGGCTGCGCACCATAGAAATAAACAGGTTGGAGAAACCGGTCACCAGGGTCAGGGCGATCGACATCACCAGGGCGGTTTTCAGGTTCGAGGTCACCGCCAAAGCGGAGCAAATACCCAGAATCTGCAGACCAATGGGGTTGTTGTTGAAGATCGGATTAATTAGAACTTCTTTGATTGTCGGCTGCGACATGCTCAAGCCTCCCCTTTGTGCAAGTTGGCGAGGAACTGGGCGAAGCCGTTCTCGCCGAGCCAGAAGTGCAGCAGGTTGTCCACGCCCTTGCTGGTCAGCGTCGCCCCGGCCAGGCCATCCACCTGATGGCCGGCCTGCAGGCTCTGAGCATCGACGTTACCCTTGATGATCTGAATGGCCAGCTTGCCCTGCTCATCGAACAGGGTCTTGCCCGGCCACAGGGCCTTCCACTTCGGATTGTCCACCTCGCCGCCCAGACCCGGGGTCTCGGCGTGCTGGTAGAAGCCGAAACCGGCCACGGTGTTGAGATCGCCCTTCAGCGCCAGAAAGCCGTGCAGGGTCGACCACAGGCCATAGCCGCGCACCGGCAGAATCACGGTGTCCAGCTTGCCGTCCGCCTCCACTAGGTAAACCGTGGTGAAGCGCTCACGGCGCTTGATCGAGGCGATATCCTCGGCACCACTCAATGCCGCCGACAACTTAGGGTCCTTGGCCGCTTTCAGCGGATCGAAGCGGGCCGGGTTGTGCGCATCGCTAAAGGTGCCGGTCTCCAGGTCGACGACCCGCGCGCTGATGCGCTCGGCAAACAGCGCCTTGACCTGCGCGCCGCTCATGCCCGCGTCGCCCAGGCCGGCAATCGCCAGGATGCTGCGCTGTTTGTCCAGCTGGCGGTTTTCCACCTGGGTCGGCTTCAACGCCACGGCTGCACCGGCCACAAACACCGAGCACACCAGGCACACCAGCAGCGCCACCAGCAGGGTGCGCAGGGTGGATTCTTTTTGACTAGACATTGCGCGCCAGCCTCCGCTTGATATTGGCTTGCACGACGAAGTGGTCGATCAGCGGGGCGAACAGGTTGGCGAACAGTATCGCCAGCATCATGCCTTCCGGGAAAGCCGGGTTGACCACGCGGATCAGCACCAGCATCACGCCGATCAGAGCGCCGAACAGCCACTTGCCGGTATTAGTCATGGAGGCCGACACCGGGTCGGTGGCCATAAAGAACATGCCGAAGGCGAAGCCGCCGGTGACCAGGTGCCAGTACCAGGGCATGGCAAACATCGGGTTAGTTGCCGAACCCAGCCAATTGAACAGCAGGCTGAGGCCGATCATGCCCAGCATCACCCCGGCGACTATGCGCCAGGCAGCGATCTTGGTCAGCAACAGCACCAGGCCGCCAAGGGCGATGGCCAGGGTGCTGGTCTCGCCCAGGGAACCCTGCTCCAAGCCGATGAAGGCGTCCATCCAGCTGATGCCATTGCTCATCACGCTCTCGACGCCCCCGGCAGCGGCCAGGCTCAACGAGGTGGCGCCGGCGAAGCCATCCACCACCGTCCACACCGCATCACCGGACAGCTGCGCCGGGTAGGCGAAGAACAGGAAAGCCCGCCCGGCCAGCGCCGGGTTGAGGAAGTTCTTGCCGGTACCGCCGAACACTTCCTTGCCGATCACCACGCCGAAGCTGATACCCAGGGCCACCTGCCACAGCGGGATGCTCGGCGGCAGAATCAGGGCGAACAGCACCGAGGTGACGAAGAACCCCTCGTTGACCTCATGCCGGCGGATCGAGGCGAACAGCACTTCCCAGAAGCCACCGACGATAAAGGTCACTGCATAGACCGGCAGGAACCAGGCGGCGCCCTGGATAAAGTTGTCCCACAGGCTATTCGGGTCGAACCCGGCCAGCGCGCCGATCAAGGCGAAGCGCCAGCCGTCCTGGCTCGCCAGCAGCTCGGGGCTCTGGGCGAAGATCAGGTTGGCCTGGTAGCCGGTGTTCCACATGCCGAAGAACATCGCCGGGAAGGTGCACAACCAGACGGTGATCATCATGCGTTTGAGGTCGATGCCGTCGCGCACGTGGGCGGTGGTCTTGGTCACGCTGGCCGGGCGGTAGAAGAAGGTGTCGACCGCCTCATACAAGGCATACCACTTCTCGAGCTTGCCGCCTTTGTCGAAGTTGTGCTCGATCTTGTCGAGGAATTCACGAATGCCCATGACTTAACCCTCCTTCTCGATGCGGGCGAGGTTGTCGCGCAGGATCGGACCATATTCATACTTGCCGGCACACACATAGGTGCACAGCGCCAGGTCTTCCTCGTCGAGCTCCAGGCACCCCAGTTTCTGCGCAATCTCGGTGTCGCCGACTATCAGGTAGCGCAGCAGTTGGGTCGGCAGGATATCCAGGGGCATGACTTCTTCGTAGTTGCCCACCGGCACCATGGCGCGCGGGCTGCCATTGGTGGTGGAGGAAAAGGCGAACTTCTTCGCCGCCATCAGCTTGGACACGAAGATATTCAGCACCGAGTGCTTGTTCACCCCGGCGCGCAGGTAATGCAGCAGTTCGCGGTCATTACCCTCAACCAGGCAAGACACCTGCAGGTGATAACGCCCGAGGAAGGCGAAGGCGCCCTGGGCCGTGCGGCCGCCCAATACAGAACCGGAAATCACCCTATTGCAGCCAGGCTGCAACTGGCCAGCGCTCAGCTCTTCCAGGTTCGCGCCCAGGCGGGTGCGCAGCAGACGCGGCTGCTCGACCACGGGGCCGGCCAGGGACACTACACGCTCAACCCACAGCTGGCCGGTGGTGAACAATTTGCCGATGGCGATCACGTCCTGGTAGTTGATCGACCAGACGCTCTTGCTGGCGCTGACCGGATCGAGGAAATGCATATGGGTGCCCGGCAGCCCCGCAGGGTGCGGGCCGGCGAAGGCTTCGGTGTGCACCTTCGGCAGCTGCTCGCCGGGCAACTGGGCCCCGGCGGCCTTGCACAGGAAAATCCTGCCGAGGTGGCTCAGCACCTGCAGACCGTACTCAAAGTCGGCGGCGTACTCGGCGATCACCACTGTGGGATCGGCGGCCAGCGGATGGGTGTCGATGGCGGTGACGAAAATCGAACTGGGCACGGCCTCGATCGCCGGCACCTGACTGAACGGCCGCGCCCGCAGCGCGGTCCACAGACCGGACTGCTGCAGGTTTTCCCGCACACTCGCCGCGCTCAGGCTCGCCAGCTCAGCCGCTGGGTACCGGGCGAAGTTCAGCTGCTCATCGCCTTCGACATCTATCACCACCGACTGCAGCACACGCTTCTCGCCGCGGTGAATGGCGCTGATCACGCCTGCGGCGGGCGCGGTGTACTGGACGCCCGGGGACTTCTTGTCGGAGAACAGCACCTGGCCAAGCTTGACCCGGTCACCGACCTGAACCTCCATGCTCGGCTTCATGCCGTTATAGTCGTAGCCCATGACGGCGACGCTACGTACCGGCCTTGCCGCTTCGATACGCTGCACCGGCGCGCCACTTATGGGCAAGTCCAGGCCCTGTTTTATTTTGATCATAGGTTTCGCCTGACCGCTGATTTGAATGCTTTCTCGAGCAAAGACCTAGGCAAAGGTCTAATAGACCCCCACACGCCCAAGCATTATTGGCGTGAATGATGATCCTAGCCCCAGGTAAATAATCCGCTTGATTATAAAGACCGCCCTTCCAAGTTGGCCACCCAAGCCTTGGTTTTTTTCACTTCCCCCAACAGGCCACGCCAGGGACCGGGAAGACGCCAGAGAAACCGCCCGGGTCACGGCATACGGAAGCACAGCGACAGCCACCCGCCGCTGCCAAAATGCAAAACGGGAGCCGAAGCTCCCGTTTTGCTGTTTGCCCAGCGTAGGGCGGGTTAGCGCGCAGCGGCGTAACCCGCCGAGCCATTGCCACAGCACCACCGATCCCAAATAAACGCGGCGCAACCCACAAAACCGCAAAAGCACCGCCATGCAAATACGGCGCACAAACAATTAACGCGGTGACCGCAAGATCAATCAGGGCGGGTCATGACCCGCCCTGCCGGGCTGCTCTCCCAGCACACCCACCAGTGCTCGCGCTGCTCTAAATTCATCAGCGCCCCAAAGAGAAAACAGACAGAGTCGTACGCCAGGCAGACGGCCAGGTTGAGACCATAGCGATTGGCGGCGAGGTGTCAGGAAAGCCGACACCGGCCTCCCTCTGACGTTGCACAGCCCCTAACCGGACGGGCGAGACTAGGCCGTCCTGACCTCGTTCAGCAGCTCGGGGTGGCGATCAAGCACCTTGAGCAGCTTCACCAGAGCCAGCGGCGGCTTGGTTTTACCGTTCTCGTAACGCGAGAATGCATTGACGCCACCGCCGAAAATCTCGGCCGCTTCGCGCTGGTCAAGGGCGAGCTTCTTGCGGACGCTGGCGATAAAGCTCGGATCGACGATCGAAGCATTCACCTGCTTGTTAAATTCCAGCATCGCCGTGCTGACGCGGGCCGACTCGCCCGCATCAAGAACTGCCTCGCCACAGGCCGGGCAGAAGTCGCCGGTTACTGCCGGAATGGTGGTCGATTCGCTCTTGTAGGTGTACGGCATATCGCGGGTGTCCTGCACCAGTTCCGCCGCTGCGCAAGATGGACATTTCATGTTCATAGCTCCTTGAAGGACACGATGAGCACATCATCAATGACCGTGAGTTTCAGATAGACCTCTCCGGCTTCCGTGTTAGTCCAGTACACGTCTTGCCAGACCGTATGATCGGCGTGCGTGGTCATGCTTTTGTAGAAGTCTGCCGGGACCAGCGCCATGACAACGCCGACGATCCCCTCAAAGTCGAACCCCAACGCCGCCCCGCCAGCCAGGGCGGACATGGTTGAGCGCACTTTCCTTGCTTCGACCAAGGCTTTCACGACTGACAACTTGCAGTGTGGAGTTCTTTTTTCCATACAGGTCACGCTAACCTACTAGGTTATATTTCGCAACTTGGTTAATCGCCTTGGCGTACGATCTTTCCGAAATGCGGGCTCCCCGCTTTCAGTGGCCGGGGCCCAGGGCTGCAGGGTGTGTCCTGCTGTATACGCCCTGTAGGTCAGTGATGGTCACATGGGGCGGGTTAGCCGCGCAGCGGCGTAACCCGCCAAGCCATCCCCACCACAGCACCGATCCCAAGTAAACGCGGCGCCACCCGCAAAACCCAAAAGCACCGCCATTCAAATACGGCGAACAAACAATTAACGCGGTGACCGCAAGATCAATCAGCGCGGGTCAATGACCCGCCCTACCGGGCTGTGTACTCGTCAAACCCTAATTGGATGGAGGCATACAGTCATGGAATCCGAAATACTCTGGTTCCTACCCATGCACTTCCCCACCCGACTGATCCAGCTGCGAAAGGCTGCCGACTTCACTCAGCAGGCCCTGGCCGACGCCGCCACGCTGCACGTCAATCAAATTCGACGCTACGAGGCAGGGACGGCACAACCAACCTTAGAAGCCCTAATCCGGCTCGCTCAGGTGCTGCATGTCAGCCTGGATGATCTGGTGTTTGGAGAAGATGAGCGCGGCCCCTCGGAAGACTTACGCCTGCGCTTCGAAGCAGTCAGCAACATGCCGGAGCAGGAGAAAGCCGTCGTCAAAGAATTACTCGATGCGATGATTCTTAAACACCAAGCCAAGCGTTTTTTATGCCGCCAACGGAGAGAGGCAAGTTAACTAGCGGCTAAATGGCAACAAGCTGCTAAAGAAAAGCGACTAAAAAGAACAACAAAAAGCCCAGCTATTAGCTGGGCTTAGGGCGTTGCTTTTTTAATTAAAAAGAACAGTCCCGCAATAAATCAAACAGTCCAGCATTAACCGGAAGACCGATCAGCGCGGGTCAATGAGCCGCGCTGCATGGCTACATCTCAAAAGGCCGCCAGTGGTATTCTATTGTAGTTAAGAGGCCACTCGTAAACCTCAATGTTACCGTTGAGTAAGAGTTTGGAACATGAAAAGCCCATGTTTCGTACCTGGATAAATGATCGTAAATACCTTTACTGTCACCACTCAATTTAACAATCTGCTCACCTAAAACACAATTTTCCACCATCAAACCCTGATGATTGAGCAATGCATTTACAATTGCAGACTCAAGATCTTTTGCTAACTTCACATCCGTCAATTCGGGGAGTTTGCTACTACTCTCGTAGATCTTCTCTACAGATCCATCATTACCAATGATGAGATTTAGCCCGACACTCTTATTATCACTAAAGCAAACACCCCCTGGCTTTAAGTGCTCAACAAAAAGTCAGGTTGTAATCCTTGCCAAATCCAGTCTGGATGCGATCGAGTGCGCCCTCCAGCTCTGCTCGTGTGTGTTTACGAAAAGGCAGCCACTCGTATTTGATCTTGCGCCAGAGGATTTCGATCCGATTCAGCTCCGGGGAATACGTCGGCAAGAAGTACAGGGTCAGCCTTTCGAACTCTGGAAGCTGGAGCAGTGCCCGTACCGCTTTCGCCGCATGAATGGTGGCGTTGTCCACCACCACGACCAAAGGCTTAGCTGTGCGCTTTAACAACTGGCTCAAGAAGCCCACAAAGGCTAGCGACGTCATCGTCCCCCACGTTCCCGAAAAGTACAGCCCGCCAGAACTGAACATCGCCCCCATGACGTTGAGTCGGCCGGCTTTCTGTGGCTGAGCCTTATGGGTCTTGCCGCGCAAGGTCCAGGCGCTGCGCACCGGCGGTGCCAATGAGAAGCCCGCCTCATCTACGTAAGCCAATTCGATTTCGCCTTCTTGCGCCTTCCAAATCAGCTGCTCAAGCTCTTCACCGCTTCTTGCGAAGGCCTGTGCGTCACGGTTTTTTTAAACTGTAGCGGGTTCGTTTCCAGACGAACCCCAACTGCTTGAGTGCATTTTTCACGGTGTTCAGGTGCACCCTAACGTCGAACTCTTCTACCAGCCGCTGATGCATCTCGCCGGCGCTCAAAGGGCTTGTTTTCGCCCACTCCTCAATAGTCGACAGATAGGCCGACAGCTTGCCCGGCGCGCCTGAACGGGGCGCATCAAGCAGGCCCGCAAAGCCTTTACTCAACCATTGTTGTCGACGCTCGTAGACGGTTTGCGTGCATACCCCCTGGGCTTCGGCCACCACTTTGGGCGAGTCGCCGCGGGCAAGTCGTAGTAACGTTTCTGCCCTATCACGACTACGCCAATCTTTGCCCTTGCGAACGATCTCTTCCAGCTTGAGGATCTCTTCCTCGGTCAACGGTAAGGGCTTGTGCTTCATGCGTGGCGGGGCTCGATCATCGGCATTTATGCGGGCCATCATGATGACCTAATTTATTGGTAACCGCTTATATTCGTTAGCCTCTGGCATATATAAGTGTTTAAGATGCGACCAGTGCATGTCTGAATAAAAGTAGTCACAAACATCTTTTGCATTAAAAAATACAGAACTAAAGTTTCCAGGACTCCCCCAGTATGTAAATGTCTCGGCTGACAATTTAAGAGGTGTGAATAGCATCAGGCTAGCCATGAGCAAAGACACTCTATATCTCGCTAACCTGATAAATCTGAGGAAGTCTGCACGGCAAGTTAGAGCCACTAATTTCGCGAAGTACTTTAAATAAAACGAGGAAATAAGAGACAGACCACGATTAGCGATCCGTTGCGCTTCGAACAATCCATTGAGCGCAAACAGATGGATAGGATGCAAAAGTTTTTTCATCTTCAATTCCCTTTGAAAGCAGCGATGGGTAATAGGCTGGCGGAGCTATCGGCTCGGCTCGTCGCAGTGGTCGCGGATAATACGGTTCTGCCTGGGCACTGTCACCCCAAGACATGCGCTCGGCACACCGGACGCCTTGCGCACGAAGCCGATACATCAGGAGCGCCAGAGGCGCAGCCGGATAAGGCAAAGTTACCCAACACCAAAACGCAAAACGGGAGCCGAAGCTCCCGTTTTGTTATTGCCTGATTCCTGGGCCTGACGCGCTTAGCGCGGGAAGGCCGGCGGGTTGACCCCGGCCATTTCTTCCATCACGCGCACCACCTGGCAGCTGTAGCCGAACTCGTTGTCGTACCAGACGTAGAGCACCACGCGGTTGTCGTTGGCGATGGTCGCCTCGGCATCCACCACACCGGCGTGGCGCGAGCCGACGAAGTCGGTGGAGACCACTTCCTGGGAGCTGACGAAGTCGATCTGCTTCTGCAGGTCCGAATGCATGGCCATCTGGCGCAGGTATTCGTTGACCTCGTCACGGGTGGTGGCTTTCTCCAGGTTGAGGTTGAGAATGGCCATGGACACGTTCGGCGTCGGCACGCGAATGGCGTTGCCGGTCAGCTTGCCTTTGAGTACCGGCAGGGCCTTGGCAGCGGCAGTGGCGGCACCGGTCTCGGTGATCACCATGTTCAGCGGCGCGCTACGACCACGGCGATCGCCCTTGTGGAAGTTGTCGATCAGGTTCTGGTCGTTGGTGTACGAGTGAACGGTTTCGACGTGACCGTTGACTATGCCGTACTGATCGTTGATCGCCTTGAGCACCGGCACTATGGCGTTGGTGGTGCAGGACGCCGCGGAGATGATCTTGTCATCGGCGGTGATTTCGCCGTGGTTGATGCCGTGCACTATGTTCTTCAGCGCGCCCTTGCCCGGTGCGGTCAGCACCACGCGGTCGACACCCGGGCAGGCCAGGTGCTGGCCCAGGCCGTCGGCGTCACGCCATACGCCGGTGTTGTCCACCAACAGGGCGTTCTTGATGCCGTACTGGGTGTAGTCGACTTCCTTCGGGTCCTTGGCGTAGATCACCTGGATCAGGTTGCCGTTGGCCGTCAGGGTGTTGTGCTCTTCGTCGATGGTGATGGTGCCGTCGAACTTGCCGTGCACCGAGTCGCGGCGCAGCAGGCTGGCGCGCTTGACCAGGTCGTTGGGCGCGCCCTTGCGCACGACTATGGCGCGCAGACGCAGGCCGTCGCCGCCACCGGTTTTCTCGATCAGGATGCGCGCCAGCAGGCGGCCGATACGGCCGAAGCCGTAGAGCACCACGTCGGTGCCTTCGCGGCCCGAGCCGTTCTGCTTGCCGACTACATCGGCCAGCTCGTCCTTGACGAACTGCTCGAGGCTGCGACCAGCGCCTTCGGCCTTGAACTTGCTGACCATCTTGCCCAGGTCCACGGAGGCGGCGCCCAGCTTCAGCTCGCTCATGGTTTTCAGGATCGGGAAGGTTTCGTGTACCGACAGCTCGGCGTCGTCGGCCAGACGGTGACGGGCGAAGCGATGGGCCTTGAGGATGTCGATCACCGAACGGTTGATCAGACCACGGCCGTAGATCGAGGTCACCACGCTGTTGTTGCGGTAGAGCTGGCCGATCATCGGGATCATCGCTTCCGCGAGAGCTTCACGATCGATCCACTCACCGAGACACTGGTCGGGCTTCTGGGTCACGGGCAATACCTTCCACATGTAGGGGCTGAAAAAAGGGGCTACATTATGACGGCGCACGCTTGCATGAGCAATGCACGGCTGTCGTAACTGACACCGCCCATAAACGCCCGCTACAATCGGCGACCTTGTGCCATGACCGTGAGCCGCCCGTGTCCGTACTGCGTCTGCCGTCCCTGCCGGCCACCGCCGGAAAACAACATTGGGGCAACCTGCCCGGTGCCGCGTTGAGCCTGGCGATTGCCGAAGCCGCCAGCGCTGCCAAACGCTTCACCCTGCTGCTGACCGCCGACAGCCAGAGCGCCGAGCGCCTGCAGGAAGAGCTGAGTTTCTTCGCCCCCACGCTGCCGGTGCTGCATTTCCCCGACTGGGAAACCCTGCCCTACGACCTGTTCTCGCCGCACCAGGACATCATTTCCCAGCGCATCGCCACGCTCTACCGCCTGCCGGAACTGAAACACGGCGTGCTGGTAGTGCCGATCACCACCGCCCTACACCGCCTGGCGCCGAAACGCTTCCTGCTCGGCAGCAGCCTGGTCATGCAGCTGGGCCAGCGCCTGGACCTCAACCAGATGCGTGGCAGCCTGGAGGCGGCGGGCTACCGCTGCGTCGACACGGTGTACGAGCATGGCGAGTTCGCCGTGCGCGGCGCCCTGGTCGACCTGTTCCCCATGGGCAGCGAGCAGCCCTACCGCATCGACCTGTTCGACGACGAGATCGAGACCCTGCGCACCTTCGATCCGGAGACCCAGCGTTCGATCGACAAGGTCGAGTCGATCAAGCTGCTGCCGGCCAAGGAATTCCCCCTGGAGAAGAAGGCCGTCACCGATTTCCGCGGGCGCTTTCGCGAGCGTTTCGACGTGGATTTCCGCCGCTGCCCTATCTATCAGGACCTGTCCACCGGCATCACCCCGGCCGGCATCGAGTACTACCTGCCGCTGTTCTTCGAAGAAACCGCCAGCCTGTTCGACTACCTGCCGCAGGACACCCAGGTGTTCTCCCTGCCCGGCATCGAGAAGGCCGCCGAACACTTCTGGGTCGATGCCCGCAGCCGCTACGAGGAACGCCGGGGCGACCCGGAGCGCCCGCTGCTGCCGCCTGCCGATATCTTCCTGCCGGTGGAAGACTGCTTCGCCCGCCTGAAGAACTGGCCGCGGGTGGTGGTCAGCCAGGACGATATAGAAGAAGGTGTCGGCCGCCAGCGCTTCGACGCCAAGCCCCTGCCGGACCTGGCAATCCAGGCCAAGGCCAGCGAACCCCTGGCCGCGCTACGGCGCTTTATCGAGGAGCATCCGGGCCGCGTGCTGTTCTGCGCCGAGTCGGCGGGACGGCGCGAGGTGCTGCTGGAGCTGCTGGCGCGCCTCAAGCTCAAGCCCAACGAGTTCGACAGCTGGCCGGCCTTCGTCGCCGGCAAAGAACGCTTGGGCATCTGCATAGCACCGCTGGATGACGGCCTGCTGCTGGACAACCTGGCCCTGGTGGCGGAAAGCCCGCTATTCGGCCAGCGGGTGATGCAGCGCCGACGCCGCGAGAAGTCCCGCGACGGCGGCGATAACGTCATCAAGAACCTCGCCGAACTACGCGAGGGTGCGCCCGTGGTGCATATCGATCATGGCGTCGGCCGCTACCTGGGCCTGGTCACCCTGGAGATCGAAGGCCAGGCCGCCGAATTTCTCGCCCTGATGTACGCCGAGGAAGCCAAGCTCTATGTGCCGGTGGCCAGCCTGCACCTGATCGCCCGCTACACCGGCAGCGACGACGCCCTGGCGCCGCTGCACCGCCTCGGCTCGGAAGTCTGGCAGAAGGCCAAGCGCAAGGCCGCCGAGCAGGTCCGCGATGTCGCCGCCGAGCTGCTGGACATCTACGCCCGCCGCGCTGCCCGCGAGGGCTATGCCTTTGCCGACCCGACTGTGGATTACGCCACCTTCAGCGCCGGCTTCCCCTTCGAGGAAACCCCGGACCAGCAGACCGCCATCGAGGCGGTGCGCGAGGACATGCTCGCGGCCAAATCCATGGACCGCCTGGTCTGCGGCGACGTCGGCTTCGGCAAGACCGAGGTGGCGATGCGCGCCGCCTTCATCGCCGTGCATGGCGGCAAGCAGGTGGCGGTGCTGGTGCCCACCACCTTGCTGGCCCAGCAGCACTACAACAGCTTCCGCGACCGTTTCGCCGATTGGCCGGTCAAGGTCGAGGTGATGAGCCGCTTCAAGAGCGCCAAGGAAGTCGGCGAGGCCGTGCAGCAACTGGCCGAGGGCAAGGTGGATATAGTCATAGGCACCCACAAGCTGCTGCAGGAAGACGTCAAGTTCAGCAACCTGGGCCTGGTGATCATCGACGAGGAGCACCGTTTCGGCGTGCGCCAGAAGGAACAGCTCAAGGCCCTGCGCAGCGAGGTGGATATCCTCACCCTCACCGCCACGCCTATTCCGCGCACCCTGAATATGGCGGTGGCCGGCATGCGCGACCTGTCGATCATCGCCACCCCGCCGGCGCGGCGCCTGTCGGTGCGCACCTTCGTCATGGAGCAGAACAAGCCGACCATCAAGGAAGCCCTGCTGCGCGAGCTGCTGCGCGGCGGCCAGGTGTACTACCTGCACAACGATGTGAAGACCATCGAAAAGTGCGCCAGTGAGCTGGCCGAACTGGTGCCGGAGGCGCGCATCGGCATCGGCCACGGGCAGATGCGCGAGCGCGAGCTGGAACAGGTGATGGGC
>Ga0209343_10004354_pt1 | contig 17506 bp, 17 predicted proteins | sample RifCSPlowO2_02_FD_184026 | JGI IMG/M metagenome (GOLD analysis project Ga0209343, IMG submission 184026) | Groundwater microbial communities from Rifle, Colorado - Rifle CSP2_plank lowO2_0.2 (SPAdes) (version 2) | ecosystem: Environmental > Aquatic > Deep subsurface > Groundwater | place... | reverse complement strand
GAGGTGGAAATACCCGAAGTGCCCGTATGGGTATCAAGGTAGAGCCACTGATAGGGGCGAAGTCGTAACAAGGCATCCCTAGCGGAAGCTGGGGATGGATCACCTCCTTTCTAGGGAATTTTCTAGTGTGTTTCTTCAACGAAATGCACTCAGAACTTTAGAATGTGTCTAAAGTTCCCTTGGTCTTTCTGATTGTTTACAATTAGAATACGCGGTGAAACCGCAAGCCTCAACAATGTGTTTTGGTAGCGCGTTGTTGTTGTAAATTTTTACCAAAATACAAGAATTGGCAAATTTCTCTAAGTGGAGTTTTTAAAGAATGGAAACAAAAAGCCAAATCGCTTAATCTTTTGCAGGGTTGCGCGGTTTGGCTTTTTTTGTTAGGATAAAATCAATGTTCAGTTCTTTTAAATTCAAACAATAACGAAAGGAGGAAGGAAAATGAAAACATTAAAAGAGAAACAAGAGCAAATAGAAGCGGCGGCAGAAAAACCCAAAGAACCGGTTGTAAAAATCCGGGAACTTCAAAAAAGCGACCGCAAAAAGGTATTGGATTTAATGAATGAGTTTTCTGATGTTTTCCCGCCGCAATATGTCAATGGGGGAGGGTTTGGAGGGATGAGCTCATTTCTTAATTTTGCCCGTTCGGGGAATGGCAAAGACATTGGAAGCTTTGTGATTGAAGTGGATGGAATCGTTGCTGGGCACATAGCTTACTGCAAAGATGTCAAACAGTTTGAAGGTGGAATTTATGAGCTCAAGGCGGTCGTGGTCGGCGGATCTTTTCACAAAAAAGGGTACGGCGACAAACTTGTCCGGTATGCGCTCAAAAAATTGGAAGAAATGAAAGCGAGGTGCATCTATTTCATCGCTCAAAAACCAAACCTTTTGTATTTTACGAGATTCGGTTTTGATATAATCGGTCTTCACGAATACTTTATTGACGGCAATAAAAAACGGTATGTGTTAGGAAAGAGGCTCTAAACAAAGGAGGTGCTGCTATGGAAGCAAAAATGTTCCGCATTACAGTAACAAAACCCTTTGTGTATAATCTAACCGCGCCGCCTATGGAAGGCAAAGAAATTTATGACATCGCCTGGACCAAATTCAGAGAGGCGTTTGTTATTTCCGAGTCCCCGGAAGAAGCGAGCGCAAAGATACGCGCGATCCTTCCTCCGGAAAATCCGGAAATAAAAAAAGCTCTTTTGCGAAACGGCGTAAAGGGTGAATATTACACCCTTGAAGCCAAAGAACTACAAGGGAAAGATGGTATTTATTTTTGTTAATCCCGCTTATATTTACCCAACCGTTGTTGCTTGACGGTTGGGTTCTTTTTTTGTAAAATAAAAAACCTGTTTAAAACAGGTTTTCAAAATGCCTGGGGGCAGAATCGGACTGCCGACGCCAAGATTTTCAGTCTTGCGCTCTACCACTGAGCTACCCAGGCTAAATGGGCGTGCCTGGATTCGAACCGGGGACCTCGTCATTATCAGTGACGCGCTCTAACCAACTGAGCTACACGCCCAAAATCGTAAATTTTTACTATTTTATACTAACAGAAACAGCGACAATCGTCAAGGTTTCGGGGTATTGAAACGATTGTCGTTTGTGTCAATAGTTTATGACAGTATGTCATTCCAAAATGATAATTTCATAGTACAGCAAAATAGAAATTTCATACCTGGCCGATTGTGCCATAATTAACTTAGGCCGCATTAATCAATGATTAACCTAAGTAAAATTATGAAACAACCGCTAATCACTATGACTCAAAAAGAATTATCAAGGTACGAAGTAATCAAAAATCTGATATCCGGCCGGATCAACGGTACGGCGGCGGCTCGGCAGATAAGCTTAACCGTCAGGCAAGTCAAAAATATTAAGGCTAAAGTCGTCAAAGAAGGGATAAGGGGCATTATGCATCGAAGCAGAGGCAAACAAAGCAATCGAAAGATGCCTGCGGAAAAAATGAAAAAGATAGAACAATTCGTGAGAGAAAAATATTACGATTTCGGTCCGACATTCGCCGCCGAGAAACTGGAAGAAAACCATCAAATAATCATCAGCAATGAAACATTGCGGCGCTTAATGGCCGGCTGGAAACTATGGAAGATTAAGCCTAGAAAGCGATTGAAGAATATGCGTTGCTGGAGGCCGAGGAGAGACCATTACGGCGAAATGGAGCAATTTGACGGTTCATACCATTGCTGGCTTGAGAATCGCTCAGGAGAGCTTTGTTTACTTCTCGCCGTTGACGACGCCACCGGAAAGATAACTTACGCCAAGTTTGATCGCAACGAAAGCGTCAAAGCGGTGTTTGGATTCTGGACTGAATATTTTGATAAGAACGGCCTGCCCGTCTCCATTTACCTTGATAAATTCAGCACTTACAAGGTTAATCATAAAAATGCCGTTGACAATCATGAGCTTAAAACGCAATTTGAAAGAGCAATGAATCAAGCGGGCGTGAAACCGATAACAGCGCATAGTCCGGAAGCCAAAGGCAGAGTGGAGAGAATTTTTGAAACGCTCCAAGACAGATTGGTTAAAGAAATGAGGCTGGCCGGCATTTCAACCATCGCTGAGGCCAACGCGTTCTTAGCGGACTACATTCCTAAATTCAACGCTCAATTCGCGGTTGCGCCGAACAAGAAAGCGGATCTGCATAGGCTGGTGAACGAATCGGCGCGAGAAAAACTGCCGCAGACATTTTCCATCCAGTCAGCCAGAAAGATCAATAACGATTATACGATTATGTTTAAAAATCACCACTTCCAACTGGATCGCAATCAACCGACCACCGTTTACAAGAAAGATGCCGTTGTGATGGAAGAACATTTAAACGGCGCGATTAAAGTCAATTTGAAAGGGCATTATTTGAATTATGCCATTCTGCCGGAGAGGCCTAAAAAACAGATTAATATTGCTTTACCGGCTCTTGCGAAACGCAAGCAATCCGGTTGGAAGCCGCCTATTAATCATCCGTGGAGAAGATCGCTGGCCGGAAACATTCAACAAAAACAAACGACTTTTATTAATTAATTTCATCAAAGTATGAAATTTCTAAATTGCTCAAAGTATGAAATTTCTATTTTGGGTTGACATGGTTCACGGTTAAATGTCATAGTTAAATTTACAGTTAAACATTCACATGTCGTACATCAGACGATCGTCGCATATACGACAAAATGATATTGTGGTATAATGGGTTGAGTTGAAATAAAAGCGGGCAAAGAAGAGGTAATTGGTATTTGAATTAATAAAGTAAAAACGCAATCATCAATAATTATGAAAGGTGAAAATAGGTTGAAAATTTTGGAGTTTCTTGAAAATTCCGGCCAGGCATTAGAGGAATTGTTTTTTATTTTCACGGTGCCCTACGGCACTTCTTTTCACGGGGCGGAATATCGTTTGAGAAAATTTCGAGAGGCGAGAGAGAATCTGAAAACCCTCAAAAAAGATAAACGGCGGTTTGATGATCTGCTTTACCGCTTGCGCAAAGATGAGTTGATTGATGATATTAAGAGTAAAAAAGGGTCTTTTTTGCGCCTAACGCAAAGGGGCAAGGAAATCTTAAGCAAACTGCGCGACAAAAAAGACAATGCAATGCCTGACGCAAAATATCAAAGCCAAAATGACGATAATTTAAAGATAATTATTTTTGACATTCCCGAAGGGGAGAGAAGAAAGCGCGTTTGGCTGCGCTCTGCGCTGAAAAACCTAAATTTTACTATGCTTCAAAAAAGCGTTTGGGCAGGAAAAAGCAAACTACCCCACGAGTTCGCGATAGATTTGAATAAACTGAAAATAATTTCCCATGTGGAAATTTTCGCCATCAGTAAGACGGGAAGCCTAAAGCAATTAAAATTTTAATAAAATAAATTTCAATAGAGTTTTGATATGTCGTTATACCAACGATCGTGAAATAAACACGGAAATTCGGTTGGTAAGTATTATCAGAAAACCAGCGTTTACGCGACAAAACCGATGATTTGTGGGAAAATTCGCGTGTATGAAGAATTTACACGCGAAATCTCCTTGTTGTCGGGAGAAAATAATTAGATTTGGCAGCCGCCGTCGCCAATGCGTTAGTTGCAGAAAAACATGGCGAATCAGACAAAAGAAAAAAGGCAGGAAAATAAATCGACCGGTAATAGATCTGGTTGAAAAATATCTGAGAGGAGAAATTCCCCCGCTGTACAGAGCGGCCAGATGTCAAAATCGTTTTAGTGAAGCCCAACTGCAACGAAGGCTTAAAAAAAGCTTAGAGCGATTTGTGCTCAAAACTCCTTGGCCGGGTTTTGAATATAATCATTCATTCATTGTTATCGCAGACGCCATGATGATAAAAATACAGAGTGAAATATACGCTTTCTATTTCATGTTGTTCAGACCGACTAATTCCAACCAAGCCATTATTGCTAAACCATATATCCAAAAAGGCAAAGAATCGTGGCTTGGCTGGCACAGGGCTTTTACCGCTCTTAATCCCAAAATAATCAAGCAAACACGGGCTTTAGTGAGCGATGGGCATTCAGGATTGCTATCTGCGGCCAAGCTCAACGATTGGATTGTCCAAAGATGCAATTTTCACATCATTGCCAAGATACAGGGCCGCAGATCGCGCTGGCTAAGAAGCAGAAACAAAGAGGAAGGCGAGAGGCTTTATGCCTTAGTTAATGGCGTACTTACAGACAAATCAGAAACAAAAGTCCGGGCCGCCCTAAGAGAGTTGCGAAATCATATTTCCAAAACAAAATCAACTCAGCTGAAACGTTATTTGTCGGGATTTATCAAGCACTCCTCTGAATATCGTTCATACTTGCGGTATCCTGAATTAAATCTGCCGAGAACCAGCAACTCTGCAGAAGTAATGGTTAGACATGTAAGAAAACTTTGCAATAGAGCTCATGGATTTCGCACAATTAAATCACTTACTCTATGGGTCAGCGGATTAATTAAACACCGACAAACAATAACTTGTAACGGATCATACCAACCAAATTAACGCGTTAATACCACGATCGTCGCATATACGACATTTAAAGGAAATCTTGAAGTGCTTATGCAAAGATTTGTTGTCTGTTTCTGTTTTTCCTCAAAATAGAGTAAAATTACTGATGTATTATTATTTTAAGCCTTTTATTATGCAAGAGAAAAATCCGGAACAAAATCAAAACATTAACATTAAAATCAACGACGAAACGCTTAAGGGGGTTTATTCCAATACAATGCAAGTACTGCACACGAAGGAAGAGTTTGTAATGGATTTTATGGATGTGTTTCCGCCGAACGGAATAGTGGCGGCGCGAGTGATCACCTCGCCGGGGCATATGAAGCGCATTGCCAGAGCTTTGCAGGAAAATCTTTCCAAATACGAAGCCAAATTCGGAGTAATTGAAGAATCCAAAGCCCCGCCGGTGCAATTTCGCGAAGAATAAAGCCGCAGAATGCCGCAAAACAAACGCGCGGAATTATGCGGAAATTTGCCAAAAGGCGAAAAATTTGGTATACTATAAATATTAAATCCGAAGCACGAAATTAGAAATTCGAAACAATATCAAATCACTAAAATCCAAATAACCAAAACAAGTTTTGAAAATTTGAGCATTTTAATTTTTAAGTTTGTTTCGGATTTCGATATTCGGATTTCGAGTTTTATTCCGTTATGTCCAAAGACCAAGACCATCCGATTTTTGAATACAGCGAAATCACTTCGCAAATTTATATTGGTGCGAATGCCTGCTGTAAAGTTCATTTAAAAGATGAATTATTTCATAAAGGCATTGACGCGGAGATTAATTTGGAAGAAGCCGAAACAGAGACCCCTATCGGCATAGAAGCTTATTTGTGGCTTCCGACCAAAGATGATTTTGCGCCAAATTTCGCGCAAATGGAAATCGGCGCGCGCGCGCTGGAAGGAATGATCAGGCACAATAAAAAAGTTTTAGTGCATTGCAAAAACGGCCACGGACGATCGCCGACATTAGTGATCGCTTATTTTTTGGCTCAAGGCTGGACTATGGAAGACGCGCTGAAATTGATTAAAGAAAAGCGGCCGGAAATCCATTTGACCGAATATCAGCTCCGCGCTTTGGAAGAATGGAAAGAGTGGATTGTGAATACGCGCACTCATCGTTAGCTTCCGCAAGCTTCAATAGCTTCTTTAGCTTTTTGAATTGTCAGGCGAAAGCTAGTGAAGCTAATGCAGCTATCAAGCTAATGCAGCTACACTATGACAATCTTTCTCGGTTCGGATCACGCCGGATTTAAATTAAAACAAGCAATCAAAGAATATTTGATTAAGAACGGTTTTGCCATAAAAGATTTGGGCAATCATAATTTGTCGCCGCTTGACGATTATCCGGATTACGCGGAGAAGGTAGCAGAAGCCGTACAGAAAAATTTAAAGTCAAACAAAGGGATTCTGATTTGCGGATCAGGACAGGGAGTGTGTATGACCGCCAATAAATTTAAAGGCATCAGGGCGGCTTTAGGATACAGCGTTGCCGCGGCCAAGCAATCCAGAGCGCACGGAGATTCCAATGTTTTATGTCTTTCCGGATTGGGATCAAATAATCTTCAAGCAAAAAAAATAGTAAATGCGTGGCTGAAAGAAAAATTTTCCGGAGAAGCGAGGCATATTAGGAGATTAAAAAAAATTGCAAAGATTGAAGCGAAAAAATAACATTATTTAAAATGTCATTCCCGCAAAAGCGGAAATCTAGCGGTGATAGATTCTGCATCTCCGCCATAGGCGGATGCGCCTTTGGCGCAAAGCGCGGAATGACAGAAATATAATTTATGAAATACAAAATTTGCGTATCGGGAGCGGCCGTGAATATTTGCGGCAAAGAAATGGAGAAAAAATCATTGGAGATCGGAAAAGAAATCGCCCGCCAGGGGCAAGTGCTCATTAATGGCGCCACCACCGGTTTGCCGGAGATAGCGGCCAAGGGCGCAAAATCGGCCGGTGGAACTTGTATCGGGATTTCCCCGGCAATGAATTTGCGCGAACATACGGGTAAATACCGTTTGCCGACGAAAGATTTAGATTTAATTGTTTATACCGGCTTTGGATACGCGGGTCGAAACTTATTTCTTATCCGCTCATCCGATGTCGTGGTTTTCGTGTGCGGCCGGATCGGCACGCTCAATGAATTTACATGCGCTTTTGAAGACAGAAAACCGATCGGAATTCTCTTGGGTAGCGGCGGCACAACCGAATACTTTGACGATATTATCAGGACGGCCAAGCGCGGCAATGGATTTGTAATTTACGACGCTGATCCTAAGATGCTGATCAAGCGGCTGATTAAGCTCACCGCTGAAATGCAAAATAATCATAATAAAAGAAAAGGACCGAAGAAAGGATAGGTTGAGCTTCAAAAGCTTCGTTAGCTTCATTAGCTTTTTAGTTTGTGAATCACCAACGAAAGCTAGTGAAGCTAATATATCCTAAAAGCTAGTGAAGCTATGCACATCGCTGAAATCGTTCCCGCCATTTTAAGCCATAATCTTGCCGATGCTCAAAATAAAATAAAATTGGTTGAGCCGTTTGTTCGGCGCGTTCAAATTGATGTGATGGACGGGCAATTCGTGGACAACAAAACTCTGGCTACTGATGAATATGCGAGTATAAAAACAAATTTAATTCGCGAAGTTCAATTGATGGTGAGAGAGCCGGAAGCTTATTTGAATGATTGTAAAAATTTCGGAATTGATTTGATGGAATTTCATTTGGAGTCGCTGGGCAATCCGTGGAGCGTTATTCAAAAAGCCAAATCCTTGGGATTAAAAATCGGAATTGCCTTGAATCCGGATACGCCATTGGAGCGGGCGAGAGAATATTTACAATCAATTGATTTGATTTTGTTAATGAGCGTTAATCCCGGCTTTGGCGGACAAGAATTTTTACCCCGGACTATTGAGCGAATAAAGCTTTTGCGCGCGATGTGGTCAAAAGGGATTATTGAGGTGGATGGGGGATTAAAAAAGGGGATTGTCGGCCAGTGCGCCAAAGCCGGAGCGAATTTTTTAGTGGTGGGATCGGGAATTTTTGGAGAGGAAAATCCCGCGCAAACATTGAAAGATTTGCAAAAAGAGGTCCAAAAATTGGACGAAAGCTGAAAAATGTGATATAATACTTTATAGTTGAAGTTTTAATGATATGTCAAAAAATAAAAAAATTATATTAGGCATCGCTACTTTGTGGCCAATAGTTTATATTTTTCTTTTTATTATCGCTACTTTTGGAATGATATTCATTCCTACTGTAAATGGGGAGTCAGAGAATTTTGCGATTGTGTTTTCTATTATTTTCGCACTTCATTTATTAACAATGTTTTTAATATTAGCATTATTAATTGTTTATATAAGAAATGTTTTTAAAAATAACAGCGTTCCGAGTGAAAAAAAGCTTTATGGGCGGTGGTGTTATTTCTCGGCAATATGATTGCGATGCCAATTTATTTTTATTTATATATTTGGAAAGATAACCAGAGTTCAGGAACGCGAAGTAATATTATTAAATAATATGATAACGAATCTAATTTTTTTAGGGGTATTAATTTTTGTGATTTGGTTGATGGTGGATAGAAAATCAAAAGTTCAGGAAGGTCAAGTTGACAGTAATCCATTAACTGGAAACGAGAAGATATTAATATGGGTTATTTGTTTTTTGAATCCGATTTTGGGAGGAGCAATTTTGTATTATGGGTGGAGAAAAAAATTACCCTTAAAAGCTAAGCAGGCAAACACGATATCGTTTGCCGCTTTTGGACTCCTCTTGCTAATAGGGATAATTTATTTTATTTTTGGGGGTGATATAAGTAAACAGTTGTAAAATATATGTCGCTTACCGACAACCAAATACAAAAATTGGAAAAAACCGCCTGCGAGGTGCGGCAAGACATTATTAAAATGCTTTTGTCTGCCAATTCCGGACACTCCGCCGGTCCTTTGGGATCTGCGGATATTTTTACGGCTTTATATTTTTCTGTAATGAATATTGATCCCAAAATCCCGGATTGGCCGGACAGGGATCGGCTCGTGGTGTCGGCCGGGCATTACGCGCCCGTACTTTACGCCGCCTTAGCTCATCGGGGATATTTTCCCAAAGCGGAATTGACCACTTTGAGAAAAATCAACAGCCGTTTGCAAGGCCACCCGCACAATCAGGCTTTGCCCGGCATTGATAATTCCAGCGGACCTTTGGGGCAGGGGATTTCGCAGGCCATCGGCATTGCTCTGGCCGGGAAGATTGATAAAAAAAGATATCACACTTTTTGTTTTATGGGCGATGGGGAGCAGGATGAGGGGCAGGTATGGGAAGCGGCGATGTTTGCCGGAAAAAATAAACTGAATAATTTAATCAATATAATTGACAGGAATAATATTCAGATTGACGGATTTACCGAAGATGTGATGCCTCTGGAGCCCCTGAAAGACAAATATGAATCATTTGGCTGGCATACGATTGATGTGGATGGAAATAATATTTGCGAAATTATTGACGCGTGCAACAAAGCCAAAGCGATTAATGAAAAGCCGACCGTCCTGATTTGCCACACCATTCCGGGCAAAGGTGTGGAATTTATGGAAGAAAAATTTGAATGGCACGGCGTGCCCCCAAATCCGGAGCAGGCCAAAGAAGCGCTGAATCAATTAAGGACTCTCGGAGGAAGAATTAGAGGAGAGCACGAGTAAAAATATGGTAAATAAAGACGCAAAACTTAACCCAAAACTTTTTCATAAGGACATCGAACAAGTTCCGACCCGTTTTGGCTATGGCGAGGCGCTGGTGGAATTGGGAAAGACCAATCCCAATGTGGTGGTATTGACCGGCGATTTGTCAGCGTCCACCAGAGTGGATGCTTTTGGCAAAGCGTTTCCCGATCGGTTTATTGAATGCGGAATTGCCGAGCAAAATATGATGGGGATTGCGGCCGGACTCGCTTTGTCCGGTAAAATTCCTTTTGTGGGAAGCTACGCCGTGTTTGTGCCTGGGAGATGCTGGGATCAGCTGCGCGTATCCGTGTGTTATAGCAATGCTAATGTGAAAGTGGCCGGAGCGCACGCCGGAATTTCCGTCGGACCGGATGGGGCGACTCATCAAGCGCTTGAGGATATTGCTTCGGTGCGGGCGATTCCGAATCTTACGATTATCGCGCCCTGCGATTCCATAGAAACAAAAAAAGCCACGATTGCCGCCGCGAATATAAAAGGCCCGGTGTATTTCAGGTTTACGCGGGAAAAAACACCGGTAATTACGACGCAAAATTCGCCGTTTGAAATAGGCAAAGCCGAAGCGCTTCACGATGGTAAAGACGCGACCATCATCGCTTGCGGGCCTTTGGTCTACCAGTCATTGATCGCGGCAGACATTTTGGCGCGCGAAGGGATTAAGGTAAGAGTAATAAATAATCATACGATTAAGCCTTTGGATGAAAAAACAATCATTGCGGCGGCCAAAGAAACGGGAGCGATTGTGACAGTTGAAGAACACCAAATTACCGGAGGTTTGCGCGGAGCGATTGCCGAATGCATTGCTGCCAATCATCCCGTGCCGATTGAAGCGGTGGGTATGCCTAATTGTTTTGGCGAATCCGGCCAGCCTGAAGAGCTTTTGGAAAAGTATGGAATGACGGTAAGGGAGATTGTAAAGATGGTGAAAAAAGTTATTAAAAGAAAAAATTGATAATTTCTCCTGTCATTGCGAGCGAAGCGAAGCAATCTTGATAATAAATTATGAGGATTACCACGGCCTTTCAGGCCTCGCAATGACAAAAGAATCAATAACTTTGCATTTTGAATTTTGAACTTTTAATTATCATATGTACGACATCATCTCAATAGGCGATACGACCATTGACCATTTTTTCTTTATTCACGATGCGTCTACGCATTGCGGCATAAATAAGGAAAATTGTTATATCACAATGCATTTCGCGGATAAAATCGCGGTTGATAAATATGTGCGCACTATTGCCGGCAATGCGACAAATAATGCCGTGGCTTCTTCAAGGCTCGGATTGAAAACCGCTTTTTATGCCGTAATCGGCGATGATATGCAGGGACGCAGCATTCATTGGGAATTGAAAAAAGAAAATGTCAGCACAAAATTTCTCCAAATTGATAAAAAAAATGCCACCAATATTTCTTCAGTTATTTCTTTTAAAGGCGAAAGGACTATTTTGGTTTATCACGCGCCGCGAGATTATCAATTGCCCGAATTGCCAAAATCCAAATGGGTATACCTCACCTCGGCCGGGCCTAAAGAATCTTTGCCAAAGCTTCATCGGCAGGTGGCGCAATATTTGAAAAATAATCCGAATACCAAACTTGGGTTTAATCCGGGCACGCATCAGATGCATTTGGGGCTTAAAGCGATTACTCCTTTTATCAAAAGATCCGATGTGCTTTCGCTGAATGTGGAGGAAACAGAAAGGCTTTTAGGTTGTAAATCAGGCACGCCGCACAAAAAGCTTTTGGCCGATATGTACAAAGTCGGACCGAAAATTTTTGTAATGACCAATGGCCCGCAGGGATCATACGCTTTTGACGGCAAGACAATGCGCTTTTTGGAAATCTATGATACGCCGATTTTGGAGCGCACCGGTTGCGGGGATTCGTACACTTCAGGATTTATAGCCGCGTTGGCTTACGGGTACGATGTTTCAGAGGCAATGCGCTGGGGCACGATGAATTCAGCTTTTGTGATTCAGGAAATCGGCCCGCAAAAAGGATTGCTTTATAAAGCGAAGATGCTCTCAATGTTGAAAAAGGCGAAAGAATTACAACCGAAAGTGATTTGAGTATTAATAAATAAATTTAATAAAATATGTCCGATCAAAAATTCAAAATATTTATCACTCGCAAAATTCCGGATGCCGGCATCAAGCTTTTAAAGCAGGCCGGATTTCAGGTATCGGTAAGCCAAGTGGACGGCGTGATGCCTCGAGAAGAATTGCTTAAAAAAGTAAAAGGCGTTGACGCGATTTTGTCCCTGCTTACGGATAAAATGGACGGAGAGCTGATGGACGCGGCAGGCAAGCAATTAAAAGTAATTGCCAATTACGCCGTGGGAATTGATAATATCAATTTGGATGACGCGGCTCAAAGGAACATTACAATTACCAATACGCCCGGCGTGCTTACTGAAGCTGTGGCGGAATTGGCTTTTGCTTTGATGATTTCGGCGGCAAGAAGAATCCCTGAATCGGATCAATTTACGCGCAAAGGAAAATACAAAGGCTGGGCGCCGATGATGATGCTGGGGTCAGAGCTTCATCATAAGACCTTGGGCATTGTGGGACTCGGCCGGATCGGATCGGCTGTGGCCGAACGCGCCTTTTTCGGATTTAAAATGAAAATTATTTATTACGATGTGAAGCGGAATGAAGAATTTGAACAAAAATTCCAAGCCGAATACCGCGGCCTTCCGGGACTTTTGCGCGACGCGGATTTTATCAGCATTCATGTGCCGCTCATTCCGGAAACAAAGCATTTGATCGGAAAAAACGAATTCAAAATAATGAAAAAAACTGCATATCTCATCAATACTTCGCGCGGTCCGATAGTTGATGAAGTAGCGCTGGTGGACGCTTTAAAGAAAAAACGCATTGCCGGAGCGGGATTGGATGTTTATGAAAATGAACCGAAGCTCGCGCCAGGACTTAAAGATCTGCCCAATGTCGTGCTTACTCCGCACACCGGCTCGGCCACTATTGAAACGCGTTCCGCAATGTCTGAATTGGCCGCGAAAAATATAGTGGAAGTGCTAAATGGGAGGTCGGCAATTACTCCGGTTAAAAAGTCGTAGGACCTTAAAGCTGTGAAGTTAAATTTATGAAATCTTTAAAATTCTATATCAAAGACGCCGAGAAGCGCAAAGTGGCCATCGGTCATTTTAATATTTCAGATATCGCCGGATTGAAAGCCATTTTTGAAGCGGCCAGGGATTTGTCAACGCAGGCCGGAAGACAGATTCCCGTTATTATCGGGCTTTCTGACGGCGAGCGGGGATTTGTCGGCATAAAACAAGCCGCGGCAATGGTGAAAAATTATCAAAAAGAAAATGATTATCCGATTTTCTTGAATTCGGATCATACGCACGATCCGGAAGATATTAAAAAATGCGTTGAGGCAGGATTTGATGCCGTGCTGTTTGATGCCGGAAAATTATCTTTGGATGAAAATATTCAAAAAACCAAAGATGTGGTTGATTGGGTAAGAGCAAATAAACCAAAAGTATTGGTGGAAGGGGAGCTTGGATTTATTGGCGCAAGCTCGGTCCTGCTTGATAAATTACCGGAGGGTGCCGCCATTCGCGAAGAAGATCTGACCAGCCCCGAGCAAGCCGAGCGATTTGTAAGAGAGACCGGCGTGGATCTGATTGCGCCGGCTGTGGGAAATATTCATGGAATGTTTAAAAATGCGCCCAATCCGAATTTGAGCATTGAGAGGATTAAAGCATTGCGCCAAGCCGGTAAGCGGCCGATTGTTCTGCATGGAGGATCCGGCACATCGGACGCTGATTTTACCGCGGCCATTGAAGCGGGCGTTTCCATTATCCATATCAACACGGAAATCCGCCGCGCCTGGCGCCAAGGAATTGAAGATGCCTTAAAAAATAATCCGGACCAAATCGTTCCGTATAAAATTCTCCAAAGCGCGATTGACGAAATGAAAAAAGTGATCACGCAGAGATTGAAATTGTTTAACAGGCTGTAGCGAGTTATGTCTATTAGTCTTCTTGCCCTTATAATTTTTGAGGGCTTTCTTATTTTAATAATCCTGGCCATATTTCCTTCAATGTTCAAGCACGCGCCGTTTATTCCCACTACGCATAAGCGAGTGCATCGGATGCTGGAACTGACGGGTCTTAAAAAAGGCGAATTGGTGGTTGATTTGGGAGCCGGGGACGGGCGAGTGCTTCATTGCGCGGTCCGGCATTTTGGCGCAAGGGGAGTGGGCGTGGAATTTTCACCGCTTTTGGCTTGGTTTGGCAATTTGTGGCTTAAGATTGGCGGACTAAGCAAAGAAGCTAAAATCATTCGCGGCGATATTTTTAATTACGATTGCTCCAAAGCCGATGTGGTGACGCTTTTTCTTTTGCAAACCACTAATCAAAAAATCAAAGAAAAATTGCAAAAAGAATTAAAGCCGGGCGCGCGGGTCGTCTCGCGCATTTTCACTTTCAAAGATTGGCCGGCCATCGCTTCTGATGAAAAATACCATTTGTCGGTTTATAAAAAATAAAAAAAGGGCGAGACATGTCAAGCTTCGTCATTCAACAGACTGACAATCGTCTCGCCCGAACATCACAGGACAAAGTGGTTATCGTCTTTTACGCTTGCCCAATCGTCCCGCGAAATTTAGAAAGAACTTGAGGGCGCTAAGGCATATGGTCGTTTCAATTTATAGAAACATCCTTTATTTCGCGCCCTCTTTGGAATTCTCAAATGATTAAAAATTCTAAAGAAGGGGGCGAGACAGACATATATGCGTTTAATACAACAAAAACACTGTCGTCTCACCCCGATTTATGGAACAAAATTACCGCCGTTTTTAACATCTTCATATTCGTCCCATAAATTTATTAAAGAACAAAAAATTTTGCGCGGGACATGGACCCTCTCGTTTTGTTTAATCATGGCTCCACTCGTCCCGCGCTTTTTGGTTATCCGTTTGTTTCTTGCTCTATCCTCGTCCATTCTTTATGGAGCCACTCCACGAACTTGGTCAGCGTGCGCCAGATGGCCATTTTGTGAATATGGCCATTGGAGTATTTTTTCTTGCCGTTTTCAACGACTTCCGGATGTTTTTCGCGAAATTTAACTTTATATTCGCGAAGCTTTTGGCCCCACGCAGAGTCGGGATGGCGATTGAATTGGTCGCCCAGCAGATAAAGCGCCTGGTGCAGTTGCGGATTCCAGTTTGCCGTTGATCCCGTGCGTTTTCTTGCGAATCTGCCGTCTTCCAGAACATGAACGCCGGCAAATTTTTTTAATGCGGCATCGCTTTTAAATCGCATGATGTTACCGATTGGCGCGATGATGCCGGCGGCAATAACTTCGCCGCATCCTTTAATGGGACTGAAAATCGCGTGCCAGACATTCAATTCGTTGACGGCTTTGCGGAGTTCTTTTTCCCGCTCTTTTTCTTCTCCGACGAGATTCCGGAGTATGATGTCAGTCGCTTTCATTTTATCGTACTCGTCTTCAATGTTGCCTTCCGAATAGTATCCTGAATCGGAAAGAAAAATACGGCCGATAAATCGTTGGCGCAGGCGCTGTTCGCAGGCAATTCTGTCTTTTTGCGCGTCTCGGCGAGCTCTCAACGATTCCGAAACCTTGATTAAATCTCTGTCGCGCGGAGCGACCTGGTAGAAAAATTCGGGTGATGAATATGCGAGAACCGCAAATGTCTTGGCATCATCTTCTTTCGACTGTTCGCCGCGCTTTTCTTTGAGAACGGAAGGAGGAATCCGTAAAACCTTTGCTCCTATTTCTTCTCCGCGACGCGAGAAAGCGTAGGCCAACCGATCGCCAGATCCACCGAGCACCATAACGATAGTGTCGTTTTCTTGCAAACCATCGTAATTGGCGGGGATCTGAATAATTCTCTCATCCGAATCTCTCTTCTTTTTTTCTTTTCTATGATGGGAGGGAAAGTTTTTCACATCCTCTCCTTCTTTTAAATCACGCCAGCCGGTTGGGTAGCGGCCGTAGACAAAATCCAGCTCTGCCGTTTCGTCATCAAGATCATGATATTCTAATGTATAGCCATCTTTGATAACTATCTGCGTCGGCCTTGCTTCACCCTCTGCTGTTCTTTTTACTCTATGTCTGATTCCGATTATTCTTCCCATCTTGTGCCTCCTTTTTGGTTTGCGAGCTAAATCAGCTCATTGGTTAGCGTCCTTGTTTTAAGGACAAAAATTGTAAAAGAACTTGAGGGCGCATGTAGCTAGTCGTTTATAAATTCTAAACATTGATTTAGTCGCGCCCTCGTTTGCGTAGTTTGGCAAATTTTGGGCAAAATGTCAAGGGTGACAAGTTGCGGAAAATCTGCTATAATAATATGGAAATTAAAAAATAAAGCGAGTTTATATGCCCGGTAGTGAAATTTTGACTTCACAAGTATGGGCAATGAAATACAAGATAATGATAGATAGTTTATAGTCTTAAAGGATATTAAAAATAAAAATTATTATAAATTTATTGTCAAAATTCTACTACCGGGTATGCGAAACATAAAATACTTGATTATCGGCGGGGGGATTGCGGGGACAAGCGCCGCGGAAACCATTAGGCAAAATGATAAGGAGGGATCAATCGCTATTGTGAGCGACGAACCGCACCGGCTTTATTCGCGCATTTCCTTGATGAATTATTTAAAGGGCACGGCGCCCAAGGAAAATTTATTTTTACGCAAGCCGGAATTTTACAAGGATAATGAAATTGAGCTTATTGGCGGGGCGACTGTCAAATCAATAGCGCCCGATAAAAAAACCGCCATTCTTTCAAGCGATGAAGAATTACAGTATGAAAAACTTTTGCTTGCCACGGGCGCTAGGGCCAGGATCCATCCTTTGTGCGCCAAATGTCCGGACGGCGTTTATAATTTTTGGACTTTGGAAGATACGGACAAACTCGTAAAAAAAATCGGCAATGCCAAATCCGCGGTCGTGGTGGGCGGGGGGTTTGTCGGATTGGAATTGGCCGTTTCTTTTGCCGAAAGAAAATTGGAGACGACCTATTTGATTCGCGAACCGTATTTTTGGCCGGCCGCGTTGGATCAAGCGGGCGGAGAAATGATTCAAAAAGTCTTGGCGGATAACGGAGTGAATATTTGCGTTAATGAAGAAGTGGCCGATATTGAGGGAAACGGAAAATTAGAGGCAGTTCTGACAAAATCAGGCAAAAAAATTTTCGCCGATATTTTAGGAGTAGGCATCGGCACTATTCCCAACATTGAATTGGCAAAAGATGCCGGTATTAAAACGAATCGCGGGATTATTACCAATGAATGTATGGAAACGAGTGTTCCGGGTATTTGGGCCGCCGGCGATGCGGCCGAATTTTACGATGTAATTGCGAAAAAAAGCAATCTTTTGGGAAACTGGGCATTTTCCAGAGAGCAGGGCAAGATCGCCGGATTGGGCATGGTTGGCAAAAAAACCGTTTTCAAAATGGTGCCATGCAATTCTTTGAGCTTTTTTAAATGCTATATTGGCTTTATCGGCAATACTGTTCCTTTGCCCGACACTCAAGTGATTGTTCGAGACTTGAGAGATCGACAAGGCGGGCTTGCCTCGCCGACAGGCGGCTACACTCGCATTTTCATTAATGACGGCCGGATTTCCGGCGCTTCAATATTGAATTGCCTGCCAGTCTGTATGCCTTTGACAAAGCTGGTGCAGTCGGAAGCAATAATTGATGAAATTAAAGACCGACTAGCCGATCCGGAAATTGATCTGGTGAAATTGTCAGCGGAAATT
>Ga0209343_10004353_pt1 | contig 17507 bp, 19 predicted proteins | sample RifCSPlowO2_02_FD_184026 | JGI IMG/M metagenome (GOLD analysis project Ga0209343, IMG submission 184026) | Groundwater microbial communities from Rifle, Colorado - Rifle CSP2_plank lowO2_0.2 (SPAdes) (version 2) | ecosystem: Environmental > Aquatic > Deep subsurface > Groundwater | place... | reverse complement strand
CGTCGCACCGAGACGGGCGAGGCGCCCCGCCGGCAAGGCGCGACGACCGAGAATACCGGGAGTATTTGAGGGAGGAGTAACGCAGCCGGCGGGGATGGATCGCCCGTCGAATGCAGCCAGACTTTCACCACGGGCTGCTAGCACCGGCAGGAGCAACCCGACAACCAGACCCCCGAAGGCGCGTGCATGGAGCATGACCTGAGGATTATCCCGCATTCGAGCTGCGAATTGACAGCTAGAGGCCGCACCCTGAACACATCAATCCGACGTTTATCTAGAGCTTTTTCGGCGTGACTCGAGAAAGGCAATGTCTTCGGCGTCGCCCGGTGCCGAACGCGCCGCTTTGGCGATCCTTTTCAGCCGCAGGAGGTCCTGCTCAGAGGCGACGTCGAACACCTGACGGCGAATCCTGATTCGCGTCGCATGCTCGGCGAGCGTCGCGGCAGGGATGGGGAAATCGAACAGGAGGTCGACGCGAAGGCCTGTCTCCGCGTTGAAGAAGTACGCGCTCGCCGGCGCATCGAGGCGAAGCCGGATGGCCGCCACCTTTCGATTGCCGATCGTCGAGATCACCTCTCCTATGCCGTTCAGACGTGAGACGAGTTGGAGTCCGCGGTTGTAGAAGAGACCGATCGTTCGAGCGAGACGGTCTCCGGGATGCGCGATCACGAAATCGAAATCGCGCGTCACTCTGCGTGATCCCAGCACCACAAGGGCCATGCCTCCCACGAGCACTGGGTCGAGGCCGAGGGCGCGTAGATCCTGGACGATTCCGCCGACCGTTTGGAGATGATCACCTGGGTCGAGCATTTACGATCCCGCCGGATAGATCCCTGGCAACGGGCCGGCGAAGGTGCGCAGGTGCCGGACGGCGGTCGGCTGCCCGCGAAGGTCGCCGAGGACGGCGGCATATCGGAAGTTGTCGGCAATGCGGCGGGCGGCCTGGAGTGACTGACGCCGAGCCTTGCCTCCCAGGGACGCAATTCGTTGCTTCTCCGCGACGGACAACCGCTTGCCACGTGCTCGTCCCCCCCTGTGCCCCAGGGCTCTGGCCATTTCAGATGCGTTCATGGCACATATGTTACTTAGCGCTAAGCACAAAGTAAACGCGACCAACATCGCTCAAGACACGAGTGCCGCTCGCGAGCCGTGGCACAATGGCCCGACAATTGAGGGTGAGTCAGACGCCGACGCTGTTTGAAAAGCCGTCCGGGTCCGGCGAGAGGCCGCGAACCGGCTTCGGCCTTCCGCCCGATCTGCTCGAGAAGTCCCGACCCCAAACCGGTATTGTGGGTCTGCTGGCGCTCATCGCCTCTGGAATAGCACTCAAGGCCCCTCGCCCGGGGCCTCGCCGCTCATGCCTTCGCCTCCCGGAACGAAAACGTCACCGGCCTGGGCTCGAAGCGCCGCCCCTCCGCTCGAGCACGCCGGCGCTCCGGCTCCATCGCCTCGAGCTGCGCGCGCGCCTGCTCTCGATAGCCGATCGTGTTGTAGGCGCAGAACGGGATCTGTTTGCCGCCGGGCAACAGAAACTCCTTGCAGCACTTCATCAAGTTCTTCTGGTTGAAGGTCCACGGGTCCATGAAGTCCTGCGCCATGATCATCAGCATGTGATCGGCGACGTCGCCGACCGTCAACGCGTCCGGAAGCCCGCACGCCTGGCAAGACAGTGACAGCTCGTCGAGCGACTTCTGCGAGCCCGCGACCGACGAAGACGACCACAGCCCCTCGAGCGCGCCTCGAATCTCGAGGCTGAAGTCCGGCACGACGCGGTTGGTGAGGTAATCGAGGTATTCGTACACGTTCACGATGCGCGGGAGCGGCGTCACGTTGTCCCCGTCCACGAACGCATACGTCACCGCATTGCAGGTCGGGAAACAGCACGGCACGGGGATGAAGTCGCTCACTACGAGCCTTCCCGCGGTCTGTTCTTCAATCAATCGGAGAATATCCGGGATCGTCATCCGCTGCATCGGGTCGTGACCGGGATGGCGGCCCGCGTGGAACGCCGGCTGGAAGTTGATCCCGCGAACGGCTGGATGCGAGATCGCGAAATCGACGATCCGACCGAGCTCATGCTCGTTGACGCCTCGTTCGATCGCAGGCACCAACGTCACGTGCAGCCCTGCCGAGGCCAAACGGTCGAGGGCTCGAATGCGCTGCTCGACGATGTCGGCTTCGCCGCGCAACGTGAGCGACGTCCGGCGCTCGAATCCGTCGAATTGAAAGTAGAACGCCGGCTTGACCTCGGCCAGCTGCTCGACAAACGTGTCGTCGCGCGCAATCCGCTTGCCGTTCGTGTTGATCATCACGAAGCGAATGCCGCGCGTCTTGGCGGCCTTCACGAAGTCGATGATCTGCGGGTGAATGGTCGGCTCGCCGCCCGAGAACTGCACGACCTCGGGTACCCCCTCCGTCCGCACGAAGTCGTCGAGCATGGCTTCGACTTCCTCGAGCGTCAGGCTGAAGCCGGGACCGGCCGTGGAAAAGCACAGCGGACAGTCCATGTTGCAGACGCTGTTGACCTCGATGATGCCGAGACACGTGTGCTGCTGGTGGTCGGGGCACAATCCGCAGTCGTGCGGGCAGCCATGTTCGACCTGCGTGCCGAGCGCCAGTGGAATGGTGCCCGGCTTGTTGTACTTGCCGTTGGCGACGTACGCCTCGGCGTCCCCATACACGAGGGCCTCGAACGGGCCGCATGCCGGGCATCGCTTCCGCATGTAGACCTTGTTGTCGCGAAGGATCACTTGCGCGTCGATGACCCGACGGCACTCCGGGCAGATGCTCCGCGTCAGCTCGTAGAAGACGTAGTTGGCGTCAGTTTTATGCATATGAGGTTGCGTCTCGAGGAACTAACGAGGTCGTCCAAATCCCAGCAACCGGGCGATGACGCGGCCGGCGGCGCTCGAAGTCCATCGTGCGGTCGCCGCCTGGCTGGTCATTTGCTGGAGTGCGGTGGCGTACGTCGGATAGGCGTGGACGGCCGTCGCTACGTCGCCGACGCTCAGGCCCTTGGCAATGGCGAGGCTCAACTCACCGCTCATTTCGCCAGCGCGGCCCGCCACGATCGTCGCGCCAATCAGCACGCCTCGCCGATTCGACACGAGCTTGATGAACCCGTCCTCGTCGTCATCACACGTGGCGCGATCGACGCGGGCGATGTCCCACTTGGTGACGCTAATCGTCTCGCCGAGCTGCTCGCGCGCGGCCTTCTCGCTCAGCCCGACTTGCGCGACTTCCGGGTCGGTGAACGTCACCCACGCCATCGGATTGACGCGGCCGGAGGAGCTCCCCGGCAGCAACGCGTTCCGAGCCGCCTCGAATGCCTGCCACCCGGCCACGTGCGAGAACTGCTCGCCCCCCAGGACGTCGCCGGCTGCGTAGATGTGCGAAACGTTCGTTCGCAATCGGTCGTCAACGGAGATCCCTCGCGCGGAGTGGACGACGCCTGCTCGGTCGAGTCCAAGACCCTCCACGTTCGGTCGACGTCCGGCCGCCACCAGGATCGTCTCCGCGTGGGCCTCACCTCCAGCATCCGACGACACGACGATCCCGTGGGACTCCTGCCGCACCGCAATCGCGCGACCCCTGAGCCACCGCACGCCTTCGCGTTCGAAGACGCGCTGAAGGATGCCCGCCGCGTCTGGGTCGTCGTGAGGCAATAGCCGGGATGCCAGAATCGTGACCTGGCTGCCCAGACGCTGAAAGGCTTGGGCCAGTTCCATCCCCAGCGGGCCACCTCCAACGATGGTGAGAGACGCCGGCAGGTGGGAGAGGTCGAAGATGTTGTGATAGGTGCAATGCGGCGTCTCTTCCAGTCCCGCGATGGCGGGCATCACAGGCGTCGCACCTGTGCACACCAGAAACCGACGCCCAACGACGGAACGCTCTCCGATTCGCAACGTACGAGCGTTCTCGAACGCCGCCGGCCCCAGAGCCACGTCGATGCCTTCGCGCCCGAGCGCCTCGGGTGAGGTCGGCTCGTAGATCTCCTGCACCTTGCGTTGCACGTACTCACGAACGCGGGACATGTCGACCGTGCAGGACGCCGCCTGGAGGCCAAAGCGCTGAGCGCTCCGAACTTCGTGAGCAGCCTTGGCGACTCGAATCAAGGACTTGCTTGGGACGCAGCCTGTCCACGTGCAGTCGCCACCGATGCGATCGCGCTCGACGAGCATCACGCGGGCGCCCAGTCGCGCGGCAAACCTCGCGGCAATCAGGCCGGCCGCACCGGCACCGATGATCACGAAGTCGTAGCTGGTGCGTGGCCTCATGCGTGCAACACCGGCGTCAGGGGAGGTACCGGTCCCAGTCGCGGCAGGAGGGCCAGCGCCACAACCGCCAGAACGAGCGTGGCGTACGTAAGGCCGTCAATGGCCAACCATCGACCAGCCATCCCGGCCGCCACGCTGCCGATCAGCGCGCCGACACTCAGCAGGAACGAATAGATGCCCATCGCTGCTCCGGGGCCGACTCCGGGACCGACCGCACCGGCCAGCAGCGACAGCGCCGCAGGCGTGAAACCGCTCTCGATCATGATCAGGACCGCGATGACTGCCGTCAGGGTCCAACGAAGCTGAATGGGTTGGTTGCCCATGTGGTTGAGCAGCAACAAGCCGACCGACACGGCCAGCATCGCGAGCAGCGACACGCCAAGCGCCCGGCGCAAGTCGACGCGAGGCAGGATCCGGCTCCATACCAGGACCCCGGTGCCGAACACGAGCGCGTATGCGAAGAGCAGCCCGCCGAGTCCGGACGGATCGTCGGCCAATAGGCCAGCGAGCATCTGTGAATCGTCCGAGCGCTTCGTCAGCAGGAAGTACAACGTGGGGCCCAGCCAGAGCCCGATGATCGCGTTCATGCAGATCCAGATTGGCGCCAGCCGTCGCAATTGGGGCGTGGCGAGAGCCCGTGCAAGACCCTGCCAGACGTCAGCCCCGCGATGAGTCACACTGCCGACGCTGCCCACGAAGAGTAGGAGTGCGGCGACTACGTACATGAGGGCAAGCGCTGTGAATGCGCCCGTGTGGAGCCCGGCCCAGAGACGGCCTCCAACGATCCCACCGAGCGCCAAGCCTGCCAGCAACGAGAGCTCGAAATAGCTCATCGCCCTGGCTCGCAGGCGGGAATCGCCCGCGGTCGCGTCCGTCAGATACGCCAGAAGCGCTGGAACGCCAGCCGCGGCGGCGAGCCCCTCGAGGGCGCGGCTTACAACGAAGAGGCTCACGTCTTGGGTCAGGCCGAAGAGCAGGGTGGCGACGCCGGCCAGCAATGCGCCACCCGTCATCAGTGCCCGCGCCGACACGGCATCCGACAGCATGCCCAGCGGTAAGGCACCCAATAGCTCGGCGCCAAACGAGATCGCTGCGAGGGTGCCCACCAGTCCGGCTCCGATGTCTCGTCCGCGATTCGCCAGGTCTGCGATGTACACGCCCACCAGCACGCTGCTCGCGCCACCGGCCACACGGAGCATCCCGTTGCTGGCGACGACGAGCAGGAGCCGATCCGACGGCCGCGGATCACGCGTGCGCGACCCGCGGCTCCGGCGCGCTGGCGATGATCCCGAGGAGACTTCCGTAGAGGACGTGGCCAATCAGTGATCCCATCGCGGCCATCACGCCGCCCATCGCGCTGCTGAACAGACCGGCGCCCATCATCGGCATCACGACCGTTTGCGCAACGAGCCAGAGCACCACGCCCCAGACCGTGCCCCGAACCGCTGGCGAGCCAGGAAGGTGAGCATACAAGGCATAGACATAGATCGCGGGAAAGATCACCGAGCGGTTCACAGAATGCATCATCAGCCCGGCGGTCCAGCTGCCGCCGAGCATCGAGCCCAGCATCGCAGCGATGTCCATGCGCAAGCCCATCATGGGCGCGACGAGGTACATCATGCCCGTCATGACAAGGGTCGCCACAAAGCCTCCCAGCGCGGCGCGTGCGAATGTCGGATGCGTACCCATCTGTTCCTCCTTCACTTGTGCGGCGGTCAGTGCGGATGTGTCCCCGCCTCTCATATGTGAGTGCGGGACGGCCGCAGAAGATTACTGACGCATCACGCCGACGCGGCGCGCGATGAGGTGGTCCACCGACAGGGCTCCACCGCCGCGAGTTGGAGGGGCTCTCCAGACGAAATGCCCGTCCGAGTCCGTCCTGAACCTCGGCGAGCTGGTCGGAGACGATCCTCAAGGTCTCCTCGTCGTAGGGCAAGCGTACCCTCGCGAGATGGCGCCGCTGTAAGATTTCGGCCGTCCGCGCCACTCATCGATCAGGGGCGGCTACGGCATAACGCCACGATCGAGGAAGCGCTCGCAGAGGAACCCCTATGATAGGACGTGGCGTTTCGAGAACGAGACCTGCTCGAGGGCCTGCGTGGACGCGATCCCGCAGCTATTCGCGAAGTGGTCGACCAGCAAGGACGCCGGATCTTTCGAGCGGCGCGTGGCCTGGGCTTCTCGCCGAGCGACGCCGAGGATCTGGCACAGGAGGTATTTCTGACGTTTCTGGAGACGCTCGACCGTTTCGAGGGTCGCTCTGCAGTCGGCACATGGCTGTTTGGCATCCTTCACCACAAGGCCCAGGAGCGCCGGCGCTCGCACGCGCGCGAGGATTCGACGGATGCTCTGGAGGAGGCCTTCGAGAAGCGCTTCGACGCGAATGGTTCCTGGCTTCGGCCGCCTGTCGACGCTGATCGGCTCGTGGAATCGCGAGAAACGGGAGAGGCCCTGCGCGACTGTCTCGCGGGGCTTCCCGCTCAGCAACGTGAGGTCTTTCAGCTGCGTCAGGTCGAGGATTTGTCGGCGACTGACGTCGCCAGAATCGTCGGCGGCACGACGAACCACGTGGGCGTGCTGTTGCACCGAGCGCGTGTGAGGCTGCGTGCGTGTCTGGATGGGAAGGGGGTTGGGCGTTCGCGATGATGACCTGCAAGGAAGTATCGACCCTCATGTCGATGGGAGGTCCAGCTGACGCGCGCTGGAGGGTGCGGCTGGCCGTGAGGCTGCACCTCTCGATGTGCCGACATTGCCGGGCGTTCAAGAGGCAACTCGAGGCGCTCACGAAGACGGCACGCACCCTGTCCGCGTCGCTCGATGCGGATCTCCCGAAGGATTTTGAGGCGACGCTCTCAAAGTCCCTGCATCGCAAGCCGTGACCGTGACTGCGGTGTATCAACCAGAGCGGTCGGGGATTCTCAAATACCAACGAATGGACAGTGCTTGTCTCCGTACGAGCAGAAGACGCAACAGTCGCCCGCCTTCGGCTTCACAGTGCTGCGGCATGAGGGACACTCGTAGAAGTACACACACCGGTCGGTCGGCATGACCTCGACGGCCGAATGACCACACATCGGGCACGTTAGCGTGGCTGCGAGGTCAGTCACCGACGTGTTCTTTCCCGCCAACGTATCTGCCTCCACTTCACGAAAAGTGTTTACTCAGGTCGGCTCGTCAGCTTCCCAGCTGGTAGCTGTCAATCACCAGGGCTCGCGAGTTCCGAAACAGACGGCCCCGCACGACCACGTTCTTCCCCAACAGGCTTTCGTCGTGGATCAGCGTCGCCGAGGTCTGCTGCTCGACGATGTTCCAGATGCGCCCATCGGCGGTCGCGATGGCGCCATGGTGGCCGATGACCTTGCAGCTAGCTTTGACGCCGTAGCGATGCTCCAACTCGCAGTCGCGGCACAAAATCCGGCCTTCCAGGACCACGGGGCTGGTGTCGTCGAGACGCAGCGCCAGCCGATCCATCGCGTTTGCTGCACTGATATCAATCGGTGCTCGCGTACTGACCGTCACGGCCAGGATGCACACCGCCACGGCCGCCAGCGCGAGCACCGAACGCCTCGGCCCGAACGACCTGATGGTGTCGAACGGGCGCATCCAGGGAGTGGCCACCGCTGTGCGAATCCGCGCTTCGAGGTCGGCCGGTGGCGTGGCCACACTCACGGTCCGCCTGACGGCTGTCTTGAGTTCCTGGAGGCGCGCCACCGCCCGGTCACATTGAGGGCAGTCCTTGCGATGGGCATCAGCCGCTGCGGATGCGGCTGAGGACAATTCGCCATCAAGGTAGCAATCCAGGGACTCGCGAAACTGTTTGCAGTTCATCATGTGTGGTCACCGCTCACGGGCAACGATTCTGATCGCTGGCCGGTCTGTGCTCCTCCGCTCGTTCAGGAGCCGTCCCAGCATACGACGGCCCCGGCTGATCCGAGACATCACCGTGCCAACCGGACAGTCCATGGTGGCGGCAATCTCCTGATACGTGAATTCCTCGACGTCTGCGAGCAACACCGCCCACCGATAGGCCTCCGGGAGTTGTTCGAGCGCCCATTGCATATCCGCCGACAGGTCGCTCTCCGTTCGCTGACGCTCCCAGTCGTACCAGGGCTCTGCAGGCACGTCCTCGATGTCGGCGACCGGCAGCTCGAGCCGGGTCTTGCGCCACTGGCTGACCCAGGTGTTGCGCAAGATCCGGCACAACCACGCGCGACAGTTGGTCGCCGGGTCGAACTGATCGAAGTGTGCCCACGCGCTGAGGAACGTCTCCTGCGTCAGGTCGTCCGCCCGGTCAGGTCCGGCCAGCTGGCGAGCGAGCCGGTAGACTGCTGCCAGGTGCGGGAGGGCGAGCGTTCTGAAGCGGCTGCGCGCGCGCATCGGTTATTGCCAGTCTCACCTCGATGGGGACCCGACGGCAAACTACTGCAGCTGGATACTGGCGACGGTGATCATGTCCCCGGACACGCTACCATTCACGGCCACGGTCCAGTTGCTTTCGCGCTCGGTCTTCTTGATGAGGTCGAGCGCCAGCTGGGACCCCTTGGCGTCCAGCTTGAGCACCTTGCCTTCGGCCGTGACCAGACTGTAGCCGCTCTTGACGCACCCCTCCATGAGCAGGCACTTCTTGTCGTGCTTCGCGATGTAGTCGCCTTCGGTGGCGTGCTTGGTCGCACACATCACGTCGACCAGGTGACCCTTCATTGCCTGCGTCTGCTGCGCCTGCGCCGCTCCACCGACCGCGAACCCTGCGACCACCAGCATCGCCGCCGCGATTCCCAACATCCTCATACCGCTCCTCCTCAGGAAGACCGCCGGTTTCGTCCGGCTGGTGCTACAAACGCTCGAGGAGGCCCCGATTATTCCAGCGGGCGACGACGACCTGGCCCAGGATGGAATATTTCTGACCTGTCGTGCGTTTACGAAGAGCGCCGTTCGCTCGCCGCAAGGGGGGACCCTGGCAAGCGCTGCTGACGCACTGGAGGCTCGAAATGAAGTCTGTCTGTCTCGTGCTGCTCGGGGTCCTGCTCGCGGCTCCGGTTGCAGGCCAGACGACGGCTGCCGCAGACGTCGTGTCGGAGGTGCGCGCTGCCATTGGCGCACGCGATCTCGATCGCGCCGACGAGATCTTCACCAAGCGTCGCGCCGAGCGCGGCAACGTCCCCGAGATCATCGAGGCGCTGTCCTGGCTCGGCCGTGGAGCCCTCGCGGAAGGACAACTGGACCGAGCCGACCGCTACGCGCGAGAAGCGCAGCAACTCGCCGCGGCGTCACTTGGCAACCGTGCGCTCGATAGCGAGCCCCGCCTGGCGACGGCCGTGGGCGCTGGCATCGAAGTGCAGGCACAGGTACGGGGTCAACGAGGGCAGCGCTCAGACGCCGTGTACTTTCTGCAGCGACAGCTCGAGATCTACAAGGACACATCGATCCACAAGCGAATTCAGAAGAACGTCAACCTTCTCAGCCTCGACGGACAGCGCGCCCCCGCCCTCGATCGGTCTGAATTCCTCGGGTCTCCCCCGCCAACACTCGAGGCCCTGAAGGGGAAGGTGCTCGTGCTCTTCTTCTGGGCGCACTGGTGCCCGGACTGCAAGATTCAAGGACCGATTCTTTCGGAACTGCTCGCCAGATACCAGACACAGGGACTCACCGTCGTCGCGCCAACCCAGCGCTTCGGGTATGTGGCGGGCGGCGCGCCGGCCGGTCCAGACGAAGAGCTTCGCTACATCCAACAGGTACGCGACACGTACTACCGGTTTCTTGCCGATGTACCAGTACCGGTGAGCGAGGCGAACCACAAGTTGTACGGCGTGAGCTCAACGCCAACCGTCGTCGTGGTTGACCGGCAGGGAATCGTCAGGCTGTACCATCCGGGCCGAATGACGAAGGAAGAACTCGAGCAGCAGCTTCGCCCGCTTCTTGTTCCATCGAGCGCCGCTGCCAGAAATTGAAGACTGGGGATTCCCGCTCACATTGAGGCGTCTGATGATCATGAGATCGATGAGCTCTACACTCGCATTGCTCCTGTTCGTGAGTCTGCCCGCGCGGGCGCAGCAGGCTCCGCAGAAAATCGATGTGTCACGACTCGGCCCGCAGGCAGGTCAGGCGGTGCCCGATTTCCGGTTGCAGGATGCGCAAGGAAAGGTGTGGACGCGCGATTCAATCATGGGCCCAAGGGGCGCCATGCTGGTGTTCTCCCGATCGGTCGACTGGTGCCCGTACTGCAAGACACAGGTGATCGAGCTGCAGAGCCGCCTCGGCGAGCTGAAGGCGCAGGGGCTCGGCCTCGCGGTGATTACCTATGACTCGCCGGCCATCCTGGCCGACTTCAGCCGTCGTCGCGGCATTGCGTTCCCGCTCCTGTCCGATCCCGGCTCTCAGACGATCAACGCATACGGCATCCTGAACACCACAGTGGCCGCGGGCACCAGCAACTACGGCATCCCGTTTCCAGGCACATTCCTGATCGACCGGACCGGCAAGGTGACGTCGCGCTTCTTCGAGGAAGCCTACCAGGAGCGGAACACCATCTCGACGATCATGATCGCGCTTGGAAACGCGAAGACGCCGGCGGCGGCAAAGCGCATCGAGACGGATCATCTCGATATCACGAGCTATGTCAGCGACGAGGTGGTGGCCCCCGGATCCCTGTTCTCCGTCGTCTTCGACGTGAAGCCGAGCGCCGGCATCCACGTGTACGCCCCAGGTGCCGAGAATTACAGAATCATCACTTTCCGGATCGACGCCAACCCGATCCTGTCCACGAGGGCTGTGCAGTATCCGGCATCTGAGATCTACCACTTCAAGCCGCTCGATGAGCGCGTGCCCGTGTTTCAGAAGCCGTTCCGACTCGTGCAAAGCATGGCGGTCAGCACGTCCACTGAGGCCCGGGCGGCTCTGAAGGGCGTCGATACGGTCACGATTTCGGGCTCGTTCGAGTATCAGGCCTGCGACGATCGACTGTGTTTCACGCCACGCTCGATACCTGTGTCATACACCGTCAAGTTGCGGCAACTGGACACCGAGCGCGCAACGGTACCGAAGTGAAGCCGTGACTAGCACTAGCCGGCGCGTGTTTATTCACGCCGCACTTGCGGGCGTCGCGCACGCGGCCGGTGTCGCTCGCCGGTTCGCCGCGACGCAAGGAGATCGCCGCATGCCTCGCGTCACGTCTGTGACGTCAACGAGACCCTGTTGGACGTCGGCGCGTTGGAGCCGCACTTCAAGCAGGCGTTCGGAGACGGTCGCGTGCTGCAGGATGGTTTGCGAATTCTTGGTGGATACCGTGCGTCGGTTCAAACCAGCCGCCGAGGCGTACCGCTCGGTCGCGGACTCGCTTGGACTGCCTGTCGATCGCCTTCGACTCGTGGCAGTGCATGCGTGGGATATCGTGGGCGCGCTCCGTGCGGGATGCGTCGCAGCCTTCGTTGCCCGACCGGGGAAGGTCCTCTATCGGCATCGCGCAGTGTCTCTGCGCTCAGCGTGCTGAGCACGTTCCAGTGCTTCGCCTCGAGCGAGCAATGCGAGGCCAGCCAGCGGTGTTCGGCGTCCGTCAGGGCGCTCCGCGAAAAGCTGTCACTTCGCAACAGCCGTGACGGTTCGAGCCGCTGCTCCCAGGCGCGAAGGACCGCGGTCGCCTTGTTGTCTTGACGGGCTTCCGCCAGACCGCGGGCGAGCGACACCAGAAAGCCCAATCGATTCTGCAGGTCCTCTTGTTTGACCAGTCGGACCAGCCAATCCCACCGCAGTTCCGGATACCGCACCAGCAGCCAAGGCAGGGCTCCCACGACGCGGCCGTCCACGAGATGGAAGAAGTCCGGGTCGGCGCCGAAGATGCCGGCCTCGCGCATGCGCCGGCCGAGCGCCCGTGCCCACTCGGGCATGGGCCGGCCGGGCTCCACATAGGTTTCCAGGCGATGTCCGTCAAAGCTGCCGCCAGACCAGGACACGTGGGCGGCGATCCACGCGGCGATCTCCTCCCGCTCCTGGGGGGTGACGAAATCGGGCAGCAGCCGGAGTCCGCGCGGGGCGCGCTCCGCCGGCTGCGCTACTTCGCGGAGTACTTGGTGAACGCGCCGCCCGCCTGGACGAAGGAGTTCGGTCCCTCGGCGGCGAAGACGTCGCCGTCGCCGTCGACCGCCACGCCTTCACCCGCGACGCCCTGGTAGGCGCGATCCTCACGATCGAACGGCGGGATGAACGCCGTGACGCGGTCCTCGTCGACCGGGCCGATGCGTACGCCGTCGCGCCAGTTCGGATGGTTCAGCGGCCCCGACTCCGAGTCGATCGCGTAGAGCGTCTCGCCCTTGATGAAGAGCCCGCTGACGCGGCTGAACGTGTAGCGCGACTCGAGGTAGTTCCCCTCCTGGTCGAAGATCTCGAGGCGATGGTTGCCGCGATCGGCCACCCATAGCCGTCCCTTCGAGTCGAATACCATGGCATGCGGCGTCCGGAACTCGCCGTGACGCACGCCGATCTTCCCCCACGACTTGATGAACTTGCCGTCGGGCGAGAACTTGCTGATGCGGCTCGTCGCGCCCCTCGCGAGGCCTTCGGTGATCGCGGCGTTCGTCGTCATGCCCTGGGCATCGTGTCCGTCGGACACGTAGATGCTGCCGTCCGGGCCGATGACGACATCGTTGGGCTGGTTGAACTGGCCGTCGCCGTTGCCCGGCTTGCCGGCGATCCCGAGACTCAGCAGCTTCTCACCCTTGGGGCTGAACTTGTGGACCTGGTGCCCCTTCGTGCCGGCCTTGTTGCCCGAGAAGTCGGCCACCCACACGTTGCCGTCCTTGTCGGCCGCGATGCCGTGCGGCGTCACCATCACGCCCTTGCCGATGTTCGCCAGCACCGCACCGGTCTTGCGGTCGAACTTGAAGACCGGATCGACCAGGTTCGTCTCGCAGTTGACCGCGCCGCCGCCTGCGCCACCGCCGGCACCAGCGCCGCAGCGCTCGTACGCCCAAATGTTGCCGTCGATCGGGTCGATGTCGATGCCGGCCGTCGTACCCCAGGATCGCCCGGCGGGCAGCTGGCCCCAGTTGCGCGTGACGTTCGGGGCCGGATTCGGCAACCCGGCACCGGTGATTGGATTCCCCACACTCGGCGGGGCGGCTGGCGCGGCTGTTTCAGCGGGGCCACCCGCGCCCCCGCACGCCGCCAGCAGTAGCGTGGCGCAGGCGCCGACGGTGGAAAACACCATTCGTGACGAAGACATCAGACCTCCTCCTTGACGCTGTTAAGTAGACAGGACGAGCGGCGCCCGCTGCAAGAGAAAACCTGCGGACCGTCGGGCCGCGGGAGCAGCCGCGTCACCCGCAGTGGTGCGAATCGCACCCTCTCCGCCAATCATCGATCCTTTGTTTTCAATATCTTAGCCGGCGTAGTGATTGCTCAGCGGGCGACGCCGCTCAGCCGACGCTCCATTTGTTCAGACAGGTTCGCGCCAGCAGGTCAGCCTCGTAGTGCCTGGTAGGCGATCATCGCGAACAGACCGGCCGTGAGGAAGATCAGCACGAGCAAGCCCTTGTACAGGCGATTCAACGCAGCAAACTTGGCCAGGTTGACCAAGCTCATTTGTTGGGACTGCTGAACCAGCTCGCGGTTCAACTGATCGAACCTCGCTTGCCGCCACCTCTCGTTGTATTCGTCGACGCTTTGAGCGGCGACGTCACGCATGAAGCAGAGGCCGGCCGATTCCGTTCCGGAGGATTCCATTCCATGCGCCCTCTGAAGCAAAGACTGAAGCCGCGGCTTCAGTTCGTCGATGGCTTCGATGAAGACGTACAGCGACAAGGCCAAGTAGCTGCCCGCATAGGTCCACAACCAGGATCGGTCGATGCCTGACTGGAACACCTCGGGCCGCATGAGGACCAGAACGTTCACTGCGTTGAGGGTACCGAGGATGATGAGCCCGAACCGTGTCTTGCGGTCCTGCAACTCGGCACACTCCATGTACCGATCGAGGAGGTCCGTGAGCGCTCGATAGCGCTCCCAAGGATCCAGGACGCGCGTCTCGAGGGACTTCTCGAGCTTCTTCCGTTTCTTTGCAGCCTTCTTGTCCGCCCTCTTCTCGTCCTCCGACAGAGGCGGCGCTTCCTGTTGGTTCGGCAGGTCTACCATCACGAGCCCCCGGCCGCCAGGCCGATCGGAAGAGAGCGATGCGGATGCCACCGACCGTGGCTCAGGTCGGGCACGTCTCCGCGTCGGTCAGCCGTGCCCTGAGAGGTCTTTCGGCGAGTGCGACTCGGAGCGTCCCTCAACTCGAACCCCTTATCTTCAGAGCCGTCATTGTATTCCGAGCGCTCTGGCTCCGTTTCGGTTGTCGTCCCTGTTTGTAGGTAGCTACGCGAGTCTTGTCACGGAGGCAGGAAATCCCGCTCTGCTGCGCCGCACGGAGCCGACCGAAACGGGCACGTCGAAAAGGCCGAGTGGCACGGCCTTTGCGAACGCGACGCGCGGTGCATGTCGGGCGGGCGACGCAGGCATCACGTTGCTCACAGGGCGGAGCGTGTCGGTGTCGGGCGGACGACAGGTCGTCTTCGGCCTCGGCGCTGCCGCACTGACGTTCGGCGTGGGACGACTGATTGGAGCCGCAGGTGACGTCGGTGTCGCGCGAGACGCCGTGTCACTCTCGATCGCGTGGAGGGCAACCGTGTGGAAGAACATAGCGGCTCGCGCGTCGGCTCTCGCAGGCCTCCTGTTTGGCGCACTCTCCGTCGTCGTGGGAACCCGTGTGTTGACCGGCATCGATCGCCCCGACTACGTCGTGCTGCCGTGGCTCGTGCGCTACAACGTCGCCGCCGGAATTGTTGGCGTCGTCGTCGGGGTGGGATTGTGGACGTTGCGGATGTGGTTCGAGGTTGGCCAGATAGAGCGCTTTTCGCCGGCGTGTAGTGCAGGACTTTAGTCCTGCCTACCGCGGCACGCGTGCAGGTCTAAAGACCTGCGCTACACCATTCTGAAAACTGCCGTAGTGGTACGCGCCTGCCCGCATCGCCTCAACGGCCGTGGGCAGGCTCTTATGGGCCGTGAGCATCACCACGACGGTGTCTGGGCAACACTTCCTCAGCTCCCGGAGCAACGTGAGGCCGTCTCCGTCAGGCAGCTGATAGTCCAAGAGCGCAAGGTCCAGGTCGTCTCCAAAAAGGGCGCGAGCATCTGCCGCCGACTCGGCGTCGACGAGGTCGTACCCGGCCTCGGCGAGGTCTTTCCGCAGCGCAGTCGTCCCGCACAGGTCTTGGTCAGGCGGCCGTCGAGGCGCCGCTCACCGACCGCCGATCACGGCGCGGAAGACGATCTCGAACGGACGCAGCAGGTCGGGATCTTCCTTGAGCTCGGCGAACTCCCGGCCCCAGCGTCGAACGCGCTCGACATCCAGCCGGGCGCCCTGCCGGCGCACGATGCTCTCCATATCGCTTAAGTCGTGCGTTCGCGCGGCCACGAGCTTGTAGACGATGAGGTGCTCGGCGGGGCACGTGCGCAGTGGCAGACTCGGGACAATCTCCCACGAGGACGCCATCTCGATCGCCTCGATCTCGAATGGAAACGCGGCGAGCGCGACGTCGATCTCGACGCCGTCACGGGTTTTCAACAGCAGGACGCGATTGGCGAGGGCGAAGGCCTCGGCATCCGGGCGTCTGGCCTCAAAACCGTCCGAGCAGCGCGTCAATCACGGGACGCTCGTCGCCATACGACGCCAGCGCCGAAAAGTATGCGTCGCTCGTCGCGCGCGGCTGCCCCCAGCGGTGGACGGCCCGAGCCACTGCTTCAATCGGGCGCGAGTCTCGGCGTCGAGAGGCGGCGGCGAGAGGCGGCGGCGAGTCCGGCGACAATGGATTACTTGGCCATCGCGGCCGGAATCGGCAAGGTGACCTTCCCTGTGGCGGCCCACTCAGCTCCGCGCGCGAACGTCGTCATGAACGCCGGCGTCTGCACGGTCTCCACGTCGTGCCCCAGCGCCGTGGTGAAGACGCGCCCCTTGCCGTAGTCGACCGTCCACAGCATCGGCTGGTGCGCACCGGCGCCCTCGAGCGGCTGCGGCGCTTTCGCATCGGTACGGCTGGCTTTGTAGAGCTCATGATCGTCGTAGGCCGTGGCCAGCACATGGTAGGAGCCCGCCGGCTGCCAGCGCAGGTTTCCGTAGAGCTCATCGTTCGTCTGAGGGAACGACAGCTTCAGCCCGTTGGTGATCGGGTGGCTCGGATCCTTGATGTCGACCACGAAGTTGTGGCGAGCCGAATGGTGGCCGTTGTTCGGTCTCCAGTTGCCTGCCGACATCTTCTCGTATTCCGTCCAGCCATTGAACGCCGCCATCGAGAAGTGGTAGACGACCAGACCCTTGCCGGCGCGCACGAAATCGAGCAGCGCGTTGTCCGATCGGTCTCCCCAGCGCAGTTCGGGCCTGCCGCGCTCGAAGTAGTTCACGACCACCAGGTCGTACGGCGCCAGGGTTTCCGGGCCAGCTCCCCGGAATTCTTCCGTGACGCGGACCTCGAACCTTTTCGTGTCTTCCAGAATCTTGCGCAAGAGCGGCGTCGTGCCCTTCCAGTCGTGCCCGTTCTGGCCGGTCACGATCAGGACGGCAATCTGTGCCGGTCCAGGAGCGGGAGTGGGCTGCTGGGCGTACGCCAGAATTCCAAAGGCGCAGATCAATGATGCGATAACAGTCAGTCGTCTTCTCACCGGCTCACCTCCGTCCAAAGGCCTTCACGACGCGCAGTATGACTCACCGGGGCAGGTTTTGTCAGCCGATGGTGGCCGCGGAACCCTTGCCTTGCCCCTATTGGGGCGTCTCGGGAAACAACCCCGGCATCCAGCGTGACGCCAACGTCGCCGGGAAGACAAGGGGAGTGACCAGCGCGAATCGCCAGAAATGGATTGACAACACTCCAAATTCGCTGAAAATGGAGTGTGCCATCAATCGCTCGACTCGTCGAGCCCCGAATTCGCCGGGCACTGGAACGCCAGAAGTCGGTGCTGTTGCTGGGGCCGCGCCAAACCGGCAAGACCACGCTCGTGGAGAGGCTCGAGCCCGACGTGCTGCTCAACTTCCTTCGACCGGAGGTGCGGCAACGTTACGAGCGTGCGCCGCATCTGTTGGGCGCGGAAGTGGAAGCGCTCGCGCCGAGGTCGCGCGGCCGCCGGCCGTTGGTGGTCCTCGACGAGGTGCAGCGAGTACCGGATCTGTTGAACGTCGTGCAGGACCTGGTGGACCGGCGGCTCGCCCGGTTC
>Ga0209343_10004351_pt1 | contig 17513 bp, 20 predicted proteins | sample RifCSPlowO2_02_FD_184026 | JGI IMG/M metagenome (GOLD analysis project Ga0209343, IMG submission 184026) | Groundwater microbial communities from Rifle, Colorado - Rifle CSP2_plank lowO2_0.2 (SPAdes) (version 2) | ecosystem: Environmental > Aquatic > Deep subsurface > Groundwater | place... | reverse complement strand
ACAATCCGGACCGGAGATGAATTCGAGGAGGTAGGAGATGCCTTTAACAGGATGATGCATCAATTGAAAATATTCCAGGAAGAAATAAAACGCAACGAACGCATTGCATTTATGAATAAGATTGCAACAGGTCTTGTGCATGACCTGAGACATCCGATCAGGAGCATAGAGAACAGCAGCAGACTTATTATGAAAGATTTCGATAAGGAGGATTACAGAAACACCTTTAAAAATGTTGTTACAAGAGAGCTCAGAAATATCAATCAATTCCTCGAAGACCTCCTGAACCTGTCTCATCCTCTTCATCTGACACCTATATCACTGGATATCTGTGTTGAAATGGATAACATAACAGAAACGTTCAGGGATGAGGCTGAGAAAAAAGGGGTAAAGATTGAAACAACATATTCTGATAAGGATATAAGGATTACCGGTGACAAGTTCTCTCTGGAACGGCTCTTTAAGAACATAATAAGGAATGCTATAGAGGCCATGCCAGGGGGCGGGACACTCAGTATATATATTACATCTATATCACAGGCAGTTGAGATCAGGTTTAAAGATACAGGTCATGGTGTCCCTGCTGATAAGATTAATGGCCTTTTTACAGAATTCACCACTACAAAAGGGGATGGTATAGGTTTAGGTCTTGCAATATCAAAGAGGATAATCGATGCCCACAACGGCGCCATCTCAATAGAGAGTGAGATTGGGAAGGGGACCACTGTCAGGATAATATTACCATTGAGTGGAAATTGAAAAATTCCTTGACACCCATTAGTTGTAGAGCTATTATTCAACCTGATTTTTGAATTTCCGATATAGTATTGAACATTCAGATTTTACGGAGGGGTTATGCCTAAGAAAATATACTTTTGGGGATTCATTGGTATGTGCGCTTTTTTTATCCTCCTGTGGAAAAAGCACAGACTCCTCAAGCACTGATTATGATACCACGGCGCCTACAGTGTCATCCACCAATCCTGCAAGTGATGTAACTGGTGTAGCGGTTGACTCAAAGATCTTCGTTACCTTCAGCGAGGCAATGGATGTATCAACCATCAATACAACTAACTTCACCCTGTCCGGTTCATCCGGTGCAGTGAGCGGCACTGTAACCTACAGCGGCACAGTCGCAACCTTTATCCCCTCAACCAGTCTATCCCCCTTTAGCACCTATACCGCTAAGATAACACATGACGTAAAGGATCTGGCAGGGAATAACATGGTAAGCGATTATTCATGGAACTTTACCACCGGGGCCAGCACCACAGATGCAGCCAATATATCGATGACCGCCACCCCATCCACCATAACAACAACGCAAACATCCTCTATCCATGCATTAATTACCACTGCCCCCGGCGCCAATGTGGCCGATGGGACAACCGTGAGTTTTACGATAAGCAGCTCCATCTATGGCTCGATAACTGCATCGGCAACTACTTCCAGCGGTATTGCTACGGCCACATTTACAGCAGCCTCTGTGCCTGGCACGGTAACAATAACCGCATCTGTGGCAGGTGGATTAAGTAATACGGCTACCATTGTCATTGCTGCCCCTGCAACCGGGAGCATAGTTTATTCCGGCACCACTGCTTCTGCTCTTGGAATAAAAGGGACAGGACAGACCGAGACGGCTACCCTTACCTTTGCAGTAAAGGATATCAATGGTAATCCTGTGATTGACGGCACATCAGTCAGCTTTACCATGGGCGGCCCCGGCGGCGGCAGGCTCCCTGATAACGGAGGCGAATATATCGGTGATCTGGACACCACCCCTACGACCGCATCTGTCTCCACAAGCGGTGGAAATGCGCTGATAAATCTGCACTCCGGTTCTGTTGCAGGGCCTGTTGTTGTTTCAGCCTCAGTAACTTCTTCAAACAATCAGACCATTTCAGCCTCATCTGCCGTAATATCCATTGGCGGCGGTCTCCCTTCCGCATCCCATTTTAATCTGGCAACGTCCAGATTTAATCTCCCTGGGTTGGTGGTTTCGAATAGTCAGGCAACTATACGTGCCTATATAGCAGACAGGTTTGGCAATTACAATGTGCTGACTGGCACATCGGTCTCTTTTTACACTGAGGCCGGTGCTATAGATAGGAGTGATATAACAGATGAAACAGGAAAAACCGACGTCATCTTCAGGACACAGTCCCCGGATCCAGCGAATGTTTCTCCTTCCACTGATGAAACTGACTTGATAGATTCTTTATATACAACCTATGGTTTGAGCATTCCCTACACTACAAGTTACAGGGACGGATGGACAAAAGTTATGTCAACGGTTCAGGGCGAGGAGGCATTTCTTGATGAGAACGGTAATGGCCTTTTCGATAGTTCATACAGCACCACAGCATGTCCGACCGGTTATACCTGTCAATGCAGCACCGGTTCTGTTAGCGGTCCTGCCTCGTGCGGAAGCGGGAGCAGGTCAGAGGGTTTTATTGATATTGGCGAACCTTTTATAGACAAAAATGACGACAGTTCCCGGGATAATGGCCAGGTCAGCGGCTCTCCATTTGAAGAGTGGATAGATGTTAATGGAAATGGGGTATATAATGATCCAAATGGAGTATGGGATGGTCCTGGCTGTACTGGCACCAACTGCCTGTCCAGCAAGGTGATATGGACATCCATCACACTTGCCTTTACAGGTAATGCAGAGTATTGTGAAATATTTCCTACTACTTTTGCTATAACCAATGGCGGCTCCCCCCAGTCGTTCTCATTTATGGTGAGTGACATTTATACAAACAGGTTAGTTTCTGGAACGACAATTAAAGTTGAAGCTTCAAAAGGGACGATGAGTCCAACTTCGCCTTATACATATACAGTTCCAGACGGGGTGCCTTATGGACCAACAGAGATATCCTTTACACTCTCGGATCCGGACACTGATTTAACATTTGATTCATCAACAATCATTGTTACGGTCAGTTCCACAGATGTTATAACATGCCCTCCTGTAAGTATTTCAGGAACTGTGCAGTGAGTGATCCTCTTGTTCCCACGTGTACAATTATACCTATAACAGTAGGTGCAATGATGTAGCGTGGAATGTTACCGGATATGTTTTTTATATTCCTCTTTTAACATTTGTATATAGGTTAGTCCAATGTCCTTGACGAATACGAAACTTTGTCCCATGATTATGACCCGTACGTGCATCGAAATCAACCAGGACGGCTCCTTCTTCTAAACATGTTAGAAATTTTTCAAAAGAGAAGCCGGATAAGATAAGAAGTTCTATATATTTGAAGTATTCGTGTTTATTTTAACTTTAGACTCTGCAACGACATAAAAACAATTCATAATTTTTGATCCAATTGCATACCTCAAATCTTCAATACCCCAATAAGGTTCCGGATTGATTGGCCCAAGTCCGATACGTTTATCTACTGATTGTAACCACTGATAAATTTCAGGATCAGAAGTATCAACCATAGATGCATCAAATATAAAACGCAGTTTTTCTTGCTCTCTGTCCACAACAATTCGAAACCCTCTATTGGTAAAATTCTTTGAGCCGGTTGTTGATCTAAAGCTCATCTCGGAGATTGGATATTTTTTGCCAGCTTGTTTGTGTTTCCATCCGTAATAAGGAAGTAGTATATTTGAGACAACTTTTATAGCTGTTGGAGAAGGTTCAATATGTTTGAGTGTTATCAATGAGTCTGTATGTAATCTCTGCCCTTTAAGTTCCCATTCTTGTGCATTAGGAACAGGTAAATTATTTTCATCAATTCCTAACAGTACTTCTAAAGTATTTCCAACTGCACCATCATTCCTGGTGTTCCGCGTTTTCTTAACACTTTTATGCCAGCCTTGATTGAAGATATCTTTGATAGCAATGATAAGTTCCTCTTTGGTATATAATTTCACTATTCTGGTGGTCTCCAAAAGTCGAGCAAGTATTCAAAAGTAGTCCCCATAGTTATGTAGTTACTAGGCCAACCAAAAATACCTATACGGTTTACAATATTTGTCCTATCCCATATAATTATATTTCTTAATTCATAACCCCTTTTTCTTAGTTCTTCGACTAAAGCAATGTGTATTGTTATTCTCTGATTTTCCCACCACATATCAGGTACATTTATTACGCAATGGCCTTTCGGTTGCAATAAAGGTAGTAACCTTTCGAATATTTCACCAATTTCTTTTGTATATTTTATTAAATCCATAGTTCCCAGATCTCTTGGATCTTGACTATATTGTTCAATCTTAAGAAATTGGTCATTTTTTCTTTCATCTCCTCGACGACTCTTGTTTTTCCTAACTCTATTCAAAAGATTTGCATAAGGTGGAGAAGTAAATATTAATTTTACTGTACCTTCGTCTAAATAAGCAGGAATATTATAAGCATCATCTGATATTGCTATTTGCTTTGAATTTTCAAAAAGCATGTCCTGGATTAGGCGGCGTTTGCATAAATCTATATATTCTTTTTTCAAGTCGAACCCGATGGCATTTCGCCTGCTATCTTTAGCTGCTAATAGCGTTGTACCTGATCCAACAAATGGATCGAGAATAAGTTCTCCACTATGACTGAAAAGTTCTATGACTTTCCTTGCAAGTGAAATCGGAAAGGTGGCAGGATGCATTGTTTTGTCTCTGATATCCCTTTTTTCATAATTGAATTGCCACACTCCTAATTGTGATTTGATCCATTCTTTCGGTGTCTGACAATTTATGTGTGTTGGTTTACAATTGCAAGCTCTATGAAATGGAATATTTATCTTTTTTGAATATGTTTCCAGAGTTTCTCTTGCTGTTAAATATTCTTTAACCTCTTCCGGATATTTAAACCTTTTTTTCCCGGGTATAGATAGTTTTTGCAATTTTCCTCCTTTATATGAAATAAGCAAGTTTTGTTCTATTAATAATACCTTTTATAGGAAGTACAATTATATAAAGCATCGTGTGTTACCTCTCGTTTTATCTGTCTATTTGATCCCGAATATTTGGCAGCCATACTCCATTTGAAACAGTTGAAAATATCATACGCAAAATAAAGATAAATCGCAACAGGGTAATGACTCACTCGTTGGAAGACATACATGGGCAGATAGTACTTGGAAGCAAATAATTCATAGATAAGATACAAAATATGCTTACGGGAAAAGGGTTAAACAGCGACATAGTGGGACATAAAATGCTGATCCTGCCTCAGAGTGAGGATTCGATAACTCTATAGACCTCTTCAGAGGTTGTAAGCCCCTGCTTTACTTTATCAAAGGCATCATCGGGCAGACTTCTTGTTCCCTGATCCGATACTGCCCTCTTTATGTCATCCTCATCTCCTTCTGATACTATAATCTCTCTTATGGAAGGTGTTATGGTAAAGATCTCAAATACACCTGAACGTCCAAAATAGCCTGTGCGGCTGCAAAGAAAACATCCCGAAGGGACAAATCTATTGCCCTCTCCCAATTTCTTGCAGGAAGGGCATAAACATCTCACAAGCCTCTGGGCAATTATACCTATAACAGTAGATGCAATGATATAGCGTGGAATGCCGATATCAATGAGCCTTGTAATAGTTGAAACAGCATCATTCGTATGAAGGGTACTCAGTACAAGGTGTCCTGTCATTGCTGCCCTGAAGGCTATCTCTGCCGTCTCCTCATCACGTATCTCACCTACTAATATCACATCCGGGTCCTGCCTCAGTATCGACCTGAGGCACCTCGCAAAGGTAAGTCCTATATCAGGTTTAACCTGCACCTGGTTGATGCCATTGATCTTATATTCAACAGGGTCTTCAACTGTCACAATATTGATCATGCCTGACTTTATCCTGTTTATGATCGAGTAGAGCGTCGTAGTCTTCCCGCTCCCTGTAGGGCCTGTGACAAGGATTATACCCTTCTTCCTCTGGATGAGTGAATTTATCTGCTTATAGTGCTGCTCTGACAGACCAAGGTCTTCCAGTGTAACCATCGTCTGTGACTGGTCCAGGATCCTGATTACAGTCTTTTCACCTCCTGTAACCGGCAGGGTTGATACACGCATGTCAACATCCCTCCCCCCTATCCTGTTCCTGAATCCTCCGTCCTGAGGCAACCTGCGCTCTGCAATATTCATTCGTGCAAGTATCTTGAGCCGTGATGTCAGCGGCCTGTTAATCCATTGATGGAGTTTAGCCCTTTCAACCAGCACACCATCGATCCTGAACCTGACAACCACATTTTCTTCTGTCGGTTCTATGTGTATATCACTTGCCCTGTTCTCCACTGCCTCTGAAAGGAGCATATTAACGAGATTTATAATAGGTGCAGTGAGCTCCTCTTTATCAACATTAGTGGTATATACTTCAGAGGAAGACACGCTTGCGACATTCTCAATAAAGTTATCAAACCTGTAATTGAATTTTATTGCCTCTATAATGGCGTCCTTAGACCCCACCATTGGGTGCACCTTCATCCCGCTGTAGAATTCCACCTCTTTTATCCCTTCAACATTCAGGGGGTCTGATACAACAGTAATAAGGGTCTTATTTTCTACACGGACAGGTATTATCATATGTCTCTTTGCCATGCTTTCCGGTATGAATGAAAATACATCAGACATTATGGATAGTCTGTTTACATCTGCATACTCAAGCCTGTACTGCATAGATAATGCCTTCGCAATATCTTCCCCGGACACCAATCTCCTGCCAACAAGTATCTCCCCGAACCTGATATGTGTATGTCTCTGCTCTTCAATCACGCTTTTTGCCACATCCTCATTTATGACCCCTTCATTAACCAGCATCTCTCCAAGCCTTTTATAATTTCCCATAGCCATAACCCTCTAAAATTTTATTTAGATTACTCAGCTCTGAATGAAATATTGATCCAGGTTCTTTGAAGTCAACCTCCTTCAATACCATATCCTCATATCTCCTTACCTTCATTCTTCCGTCTCCCGTCTCAACAATCACTGCACCATCAACATCAGTCCTGTAAATAGCCGCCCCTGTCCTTTTATATAAGGAGATTGCCTCCTGTGAAGGGTGATGGTATGAATTCTGATAGCCGGCTGAAATTACTGCAATAGACGGTCCTACCCTTGATATAAAATCTTCTTCCACGGAACCCCTCGCTCCGTGATGGGGCACCTTGATGACTGTGCTTTCCATAAGGCCTCCTCCTTCAACAATCCCTCTGATTGCCTTCATCTCTATATCACCTGTAAATAAAAAGGATATATCATTACAGGTAATCCTCATGACTATTGAAAGGTCATTATCATTCAATTCATTTGTCCTGCTGTTATAAGGGGGATTAAGAAAACTGACCTTGCAATCCCCTATTATCCTGTCCTCTGTCCCACTGTGAATATTCACCCTTCTGATATTTTTATGAGCTACCATGCTATCAAAGTCATAAGAGGAACTCATCTTCCTTCCATTGGTCCATACTTCTCTTATTTGAAATTTATCTGCAATATATGTAAGCCCTTTGATGTGATCTACCTGGGGATGAGATGCAACAATGTAATCAATCTTCCTTATCCCCTTGTTCCATAGATAGGGTGCGACTACGGATTTGCCTGTATCAAATGTCTCGCTGAATGTCCCGCCTCCGTCAATAAGCATTGTATTCCCATCGGGAAATTCAATCAGGGCAGAATCACCCTGACCAACATCAAGGAATGTTACCCGCAACAATCCAGTTTGATCTCCAGGCATAACATTACAACCTGAAATAAAAACAAGGAATGATGCAGATATAATGAACATAATCTTTGATAGCCTGAAACTGAAAAAAAAGAGTGAAAGCATGATGGTGTAGACCAGTATTATTGTGAGAACACCGGGAGATGGAATGTAAATTGCTGAAAGTGGCAAACCTGCAAAGATCTCAACCATCTTGTATAGTAAACCAACAAGAAGTTCATTTAACCATGCCAATGGTATTGTGTTTGTCTCTAAAAAGAGTGAAAGCACACCTGTGACCAGGCCAACCGGCAAGACTGTAAAACCTGCATACGGAGTAATAACCATATTAGATATAATTCCCACCCAATTTACCTGGTTATAATAATGTGCAATCACGGGTGCTGTGGAAATAGATGCACCGAGGTTTAAGAGCATGAGGAGTTTTAATCGCATGATGTATTTATCTTTCCATCCAACCGGGTTGTCCTCAATTTTATAGAATCTTCTTACAACAATAATCATTGAGAATACCGCCATGTATGATAGTTGAAAGGATATATCAAATAATGCCTGCGGGTCCAGAAGCAGTACTATAAGGGCTGCAACGGCCAGGGTGTTTATTGCATCATCTTCCCTTTCTATCAGGATTGCAGTCATGTAAACAAGGGCCATTATGAGGGAGCGTACAGTTGCAACCTCCCCGCCTGATATCATGGTATAAAATATTACAGGCGGGAAGGTACATATGGCTGCAATCTTTGAGGGTGTTATGTATAAGGATAATCTCAGGAGTATATTATAGGGGAGATAAAGCAATGAATATCTCACAATCATAAATATAAGAAATGTAACAAACCCCAGGTGTGAGCCTGATATAGAAAGGATATGAGTGACCCCTGCCGCTGTAAATTTATCCCTTATCCCGGGTGTAAGCTCACCAGCAGCGCCAATGACCATAGCCTGGAGGATCGCAGATGCATTGTCAGAAAGCCCCCTCATAATGGAAAACCTTATCTTTTCCCGCCACCTGTATAACCTTCTTAATACAGGATTTCCACCTGCGTTTATCTTTGAAATGTTTTCTTTTTTTCCTGTACCAATGCTTGCCCTTATACCATCACGGTTAATATACTCTGCATAGTCAAATAATCCCGGATTTTTAAACCCCCGTATCTCCTTGAGCCTCCCTGTAAATCTCAATATGTCTCCGTAACCCAATTCCACGTCATGGTCATAAACGCTCAACCTGACCCTGCCGGTCACGTCCAGCCACTCATCCCCTCTCAATATCTTCATGGCATTCACAGTAGCCACAGCCTTTTTTGAGTAGAACCTTACAGGTTCATCGACCATGCCGATGACTGTCAGCTTCTCACCAGTAGCATATTTAGAAATGTCCGTGTCAGGGACACGGCTGACGTACAGCATATAAAGGAAACCTGAAATCACTGCTGTTACAATTAATAACCAGTATGCAAATATTCCACACTTTAATTTTTTAACATAGGGTTGCCGGAGATTCTTTACATTGTTTGTTATCCCATCGTTGTTTATTACATGAATAATATACGGTGAAAGGATACATAGCAGTATTACAGAGAGGCTTGCAGTGACCGGAAAATATATGAACAATTCAGCAGCAACAATACCGCATATATAGAAGACAACAAATAACACGAGTGGTCTTTGCATAAATAGAACCTTCTCATTGATATCTTTTTGATATGGACTTATCTGTGTGTTTTATTTACCAGTCAATATAAGGTGGGATACCTGCTTTAACCAGGTCAGGCATAATACCAAACAACTCACCATTAATAGGTCCTGCTTCCAACCTAATAAATTCTCTCAGTAGATATATTGCAATAAACAGGCCATTAACTGTGCTTGCTGTTAAGGACACCGCCAATTAAACCAGAGCGTCTTGGAAAAGCCAACTACTTTGCCCTAAGGGTGCGGGGAGACAGCATGATCGGTGCAGGTATTAACGAAGATGACCATGTTATTGTGCAGCAGCAGGAAACTGCACGTAATGGTGACATTGTCGTTGCCCTTCTCGGAGATGAAACAACAGTTAAATTTTTAAGAATAAGCGGAAAAGAACTATTTCTCGAGGCTGCAAATCCGGCCTATCCGCCTATTCCATTCACAGCAAAAGCCCATGAGCCAAAGATCCTGGGCAGGGTTGTAGGACTCTACAGGTCAATACCATGAACCTATATATTCGCTGTTTAGGAAAACATGTTGAAAGTATCAGGAGAGTTTGTTAAATATTTAGTTGTAACAGGAGAGTAAGGTAGATTATTATCAATTATTAACAAGTAAAGTATTAAAATGCATCGAAAAAAATATATAACAAAAAATAGTCAAGTTAAAATTGCAGAAACAGTAACAGAAGAAGTGCAATATAGCACACCTGCGATCCTTTCAATTAAAAACTCTTTAGACAACATAATACAGGGGGATAACCTTACCATATTAAAATCAATTCCCGGTAATACAATAAATTTGATAATAACTTCACCACCGTATTTCAAACAAAGAAACTATGGTAGTGGCATCGGAAATGAAAAAAGTGTTGGAGAATATATTGATAGTCTTCTTGCTGTTTTTTCAGAATGTGTTCGCATACTGAGGAATGATGGAAGTATAGTATTCAATCTGGGCGATAAATACTTAGAAGGAGGTCTTCAACTAATCCCATATAAATTCGCTGTAGAGGCACTAAAAAACTTTCCTGTAAAGCTCATAAATAATACTACATGGGTAAAGCTTAACCCAACCCCAAGACAATATCAGAAAAGGCTTGTTAGCAGTACTGAACCTTTTTTCCATTTTGTGAAAAGCGATGACTATTACTATAACTTTCATGACTATATGAACAACAATGGAGTAAAAAACAAACGGAGTAATGGTAATAATATTGGGAAAAAATACTTTGAACTTATTGGAAGCTCTAATCTTACTGCAGAACAAAAGAAAATGGCCTTTTGGGAATTACAAGACGTAATAGCAGAAGTAAAAACTGGAAAAATTGAAAGCTTCAGAATGAAGATAAAAGGCATACATTCCGAACCATTTGGAGGACAGGATGGCGGCAGAAAATATCAGCTTATGAAAAAGGGCTTTACAATAATAAAAATTAAAGGAGAGTCAATAAAAAGGGATGTAATAGAATCTGCAGTTGAAACGATAAAGGGTTGTAAGCATCCAGCCATTTATCCATTATTCATAATAAAAGAGTTTTTAAAACTTCTTTCCAGACCGGATGATATTGTATTGGATCCCTTTATTGGGAGTGGAACAACAGCCGTAGCTGCTAAAGAACTTGGTAGAAGATATATCGGGATAGAAATAAATGAGGAATATTGTAAAGATGCAAGAGCAAGAATTAAATGGAATGATATTGTTAGTCAACAAGCATCTGATATATAAGATTTTATTTTTGACCTATGGCCCATCTATCAGAAAATACAGCAGGTATACTGGATGTTAAATCAGAGCCGGGAACATATCTCCTGTGCAGCGGCGCTGGGGTATGCAGAGCTACAATGGAGATCGCTGCATCTTTCCTTGTGGCTGGAAAGAAGGTGTTCTGTGTCGATGGAGACAATTCCTTTAATCCTTACATACTGAGCGCTACAGCAAAACGCATGGGCATTAACCCCCATCCCCTCCTCAGGCAGATCTTCGTAGCCAGGGCATTTACTGCCCATCAACTGGGTGCAATGGTTGTAAGATATCTTGCACCTGCCCTGGCAAGAGATCCCGATGCACTCGGTATTATATACAACCGTTCCTAAAACCATGGACAAATATTCCATAGACGTCATTCGAACAGTTCTAATGACGATTTGCATACCGGAATTTCACCGGTAACAGACGGTAAGATCACAGTCTGAGCCGTGCCCTGAATTAATTTCAGGTGCCGACCCTGAACTTGTTTCAGGGTCGGTGTCAGACAGGATCGGAAATTTCCCGACCGCCTGTGTGCTTCATGCACTGCTTGAGCCATTCGTGATACTACTGCCCACTTGCTCCATGCAGTTTGCAACAGGAAATTGCCGGATTAAAAGGAGGCAGCTCATATGGGCCGGACCCTTCCAACATCAACAATGCTCCTTGATGAAGAACGTATTCGTTGGCATAAGTTCCGCCGGGCACTACGTAAAGAAGACCATGCTTTACTCGATGAGATGCTGGATGATATCCCGAGACATGTACAGGCACAGGCATACGCCTCGTGGGTTACTCCATATGAGGCTATGCTCGTATCAATTATCCTCGAAGATAAGAAGAGGATAAAAGATCTTGCTGAAAGGCTCTCAGCCCTTGAATCATTAATCAAAATAGACCCCCTATAGTCCTTGAACAAACTCTCCTGCACAGCCGGTTCCGGATGGCTCTTTGACCTCTATGCAGAGAATAATGGCATGAGGCTATGGTTTATCACTGAAGACGGTAAACACATATCCCTGTGGGAGCCTTATGACCCTCTATTCTATGTACGAACCAGACATTCCTTTTTAGACAGCTTATTAAAGAGTAAACCGTTAAACTCTATACCTCTAACAATTACCCGTGTAGAGAGGATGGAACTTCAAAGCGGGGAAAATACACCTGTCCTTGAGGTAAAGGTAAAGGCCCTTTCCCGATATACGGAAGAATTATACGCCGTGAAAATGCAGCCTTTCTTGCAGGCCGGTGGCATCTCGATATCCGGAATTCATTTATTATCCATGAGAGCGGGCTTGATGGATTGATCGAGCTTGCAAGACTCAGCAGCATGCCTGTCCAGCAGCTTGCACGATCTTCAACAGGTACAGTTATCTCAGCTATGCAGCTCCGCCAGGCATGTAATGAAGGTATCCTGATCCCGTGGAGAAAACAGGAACCGGAGGCATTTAAGACCGCTGAAGAGTTAATAACAACAGACAAGGAGGGCCTGATCTTTCAGCCAGAGCCTGGCATTTATGGAGATGTGGCTGAACTTGATTTTGCCTCACTCTACCCTGCGATTATGGCAAAGTACAATATCTCTCAGGAAACTCTGGGCTGTTCCTGCTGCACTGACCATACTGTACCTGAGATAGGCCGCCACACCTGCAGGAGAAGGGATGGGCTTATTCCGCGGGTATTAAGACCTATCCTTAAAACCCGGTCAGAGTATAAAAAACGCATGCTCGATGAAGGCATACCTGCTGAGACGCGCATGAACTACAAGCAGAGACAGACATCGCTCAAATGGATACTCGTAACATGTTTTGGTTATCTGGGTTATAGAAATGCGAGGTTCGGCAGGATAGAGGCTCACGAGGCTGTCACAGCATACGGCAGGGAACTACTGCTCCAGGCAAAGGAGATAGCTGAAGGATACGGCTACAGGCTCATCCATGCCATTGTTGACTCTGTTTGGGTCTATAAATGCGGGATCACAGAAAAGGATGCCATGGCACTTGCAAACAATATATCAGCAAAAACAGGTATCCCGATGACATTTGAAGGGATATACCGCTGGCTCATGTTCCCTACTTCCCGCACACGCCCTGCCCTTGCTGTACCGAACCGATATGCCGGTGTATTTAACAATGGCGAGATCAAGGTGAGGGGTATCGAGTTGCGCCGCCATGACACACCTCTGTTTATAGGAAGGGCGCAGAAAGAGATTATCGAGACATTATCCCTTGCCAGGTCCCCTGATGAGTTATACCTCTATGTAGAAAAATCTTTGGGTATTATAGAAACATATTCATCGCAGTTAAGGGATGGGAAAATCCCGCCTCTGGAACTTGCTATCAGTAAGCGTCTTACCAGGAGACCAGATGACTATACCCACTCCGTAGATACTGCAATAGCCAGCCAGAGCCTTCTGGCAAGGGGGGTCCGCCTTGAGCCAGGGGAAGAGATCCAGATAATCATAACATCAGCTAAGGATAAAGACCCTGCCTCACGGGTCAAGCCACTTACATTCTCTCTCTCAGATCATAGTTATGATAAAGATAAATACATGGAGCTATTACTGCTCGCTGCTGAGACAATACTGAAACCACTCGGATATGATGCACATAGACTGAAAAAGATTTTATCAGACCAGCATGAGATCTGTAATCAGCTCATCGGATAAGAGAATCCCCTTGCGGGTCAGCCTCAAATGTAGTCGAGATGGTGAAGGCCCTCGCGGTGGAGGTTGCAGGTTTTCAGGCTGTGTCAGGTACCACGAAATACTATCTTCAGGAGCACGGCCACTACATATTTCATTTTCAGCATATGCACCAAGCCGATGAATTCCGCAAGGTAGTCGCCAAGTACATACCGATTGAGTTCGCCCAGGTGGAGTAGTGGCTCCATGCACACTGGTTGCCACTTAACCCGTCAATGGAGCCGACTACGCTGTGTGATGATTAGTGCCCTTTGACTTTTATCTGTGCCTTTAGTAATCTAAGTAGTAGGCAACTCTAATATGTTATATATGAACATATGAACCGTTTCTGATGGAGGAACAATATGAAAGCCAAAGGTGTTGTTAAAGGAAAGAGTATCGTTTTTCAGGACATCCCTTCTTCAGAAATCATGAGAGAAGGGGAGGAGGTAGAAGTAATTATCCTTCCCTTGAAGAAGACACCCCACCATTTTGCCACTTTTAAATTAGGGGTTAAAAAGGAATTCCTGGAAAGGGAAAGGATTTATGGAGAAGATTAAGGTCTTCTTTGATACCAACGTGCTTGTATATGCGCATGACGAACTTTCTCCCTTTCATAAAGAATCTGCAGAATTATTAGATATGGCGATAGAGGGTGTGATCGAGGGGGTCATTTCAGAACAGAATCTTATGGAACTTTATAGAATATTCACTAATTCAACAGCAATGAGAGGTAACCCGCTTACTCCGGTTGCAGTTAAATTGTTATTCGAAGAGACTTACCTAAATGGATCCTTTGGCTTAATATATCCAACGAGAGATATTATGTTCAAAACTATTTCAATAGCCTCTGCAATAAATGCTATTTCAGCAAAAATATTTGATGTTAGGATCGCCGCACAGGCATTGAGTGCTAACGTAACCTATCTTGTGACGTATAACATTAATGACATTGTTGGGGTAGAGGGACTAACATCTATGTTACCAGGAGAAATTATAACAGTTGTCCAGGGAAACAGGGAGGGTAACAATGATCAGAAGTCTCAGGAGTAACGAAAGAAAGCACAATATATGAGTAAAGGTGTCCCACCGCCGATATAGATCGTCTCAAGTCTTTTGTGCATCAAATCAGGCATTTCCTTCACAAGGAAGGCCATCTCTATTAAAACTGCATAGTGTAACCAGACATTGACGTTTTGCTTCCGGTGGTGACAGTACCGTCAGAATTTACTTTGCTCGTATTCTTAAACGGATTAGCAGGGCTAACTGCTGAGTCGCCCAATGAAGATAACCATTCTTTATATTTCGCGAAATGTTGCTTACCTTCCTCTGGGATAGATGGCTGAGCGCCGCCTATGTGAGTAATAATGTATTGAGCCATGTGTGTATCTCCTTTCTTAAAAATTAAATTCTAATGTACTACATATAAACATAACGCCGAGCTAACCGGCGCGTCCGGTTGAGCGCCGGGTTAGGTCGCGCTTCTGTTAGCTGTGGTAACAACTTCTTTCCTCGGCTTTGAATAGCTGGAATTCCACTCGTCATCAAGCGTTCGACAATTTTTACCACGTGGGGTAGATACGAGTGATCCACTTCCGCAATATCTGCCAGCCCCTGCATGGCGAATGTTTTCACTATCCGGCTGTCATCATCAAGAAAAGAAACGAGTATGTCGAATACCTGTTGTCGTTCCTTCTTGGTAAGCTCCAGTCGTGGCAATATCTGCGCGAGATGCCAACGTACTTCTTTTTGGTCAATCATTGCGAAGACATCTAAAAAGTCCTTTTTGTATGGGTGTAGTAATCCTGGACGCAACCTTGTGATCTTTTCTACCGCGTCAGACGCCCGCATCCTTACTCCCGGCTCGGTATCCAATATTCCGGCCACCACATGGCGAAACAGCTGCGGCTTCTTGAGCACATCCGTAACAACTTCTTCAGATTTTCCCTTCTGACGCAAATCGCCTTTTCTTAACTTGCGGACAATCGAGTTCATTGCACGGTCAGCTAACTTACCGGCTGCCGAATAATCGTCTTGAGTTTGTCCGGAGCCGTTTTTATTATGTCACTCAAATAAATCTCGTGGTGTTTACCAGAAGCTTTGTGTCCGTTGTTTTGGATATAGGAATGAATTTTATCGATGGTTGGTCCCTCGTCTGAAAATGGCCCTATGTGCAGAATCTGCGTGGCTTTCCCTTCGGTGAAGGTTTTAAATCTTAGCTTCGAGAGTGCATTGAGGTTCTTTTTCTTTTGTACTTGCTGCAAAGCGACATCAAACAGCTCGTGCGTAACGAACTCGGGCTGCATGATCATGAGTGTCCACTTCCAATCCGACTTATTCTCTACATTGAATTTTTTCATGTCGTCTGACCACCACAGTCCTTCCAGCGGCATCACACCATAATCAACACCGGTTTTGCCTTTCTTGATAATAAATTTCAGGGCATACGATAGGCTGAAAAGAGCCCCCACCGCTTCTTGGAATTCTTTGGAGGTGTTAGGGTCTCCTTGTCCATCAATCATGATGAATTGTTGTTTTGGCACTTCAACAACGCTGACTTCCTTGCTGGAAGGCAGGTAGAGTTGTTTCAACTCCTTTTTGTAGTCTACCTTTTTCACACTTCCCCTCCCTCGATGATTGGTGTGCGACCTGACGGCCCGCGTGAGCGGCGCGCCGCTTTTGCGCGTCCGACTCGACGCGATTGTTAAGCCTCTTCAACAAGAAATAATCTCACAATTAATGTAACTGCCCGTGCCTTATGCCCGTTTTCAGGACCTGACTGGATGAATATGGCAGAACCTTCTGGATAACGGAGCGTTTGATTCCTGAACTCCACCTCAAGCTCTCCAGCAAGCACGATTCCAATATGGCCTTTCTCACACCAGATTGGTTCAACAAACTCGTTTGTGAACTCAACCAGCCTTAACTGCTTTCCGTTTTGTCGGGATGCTTTAAACCTGGCGCCAGGCGCAGCGTGCTCCCACGCTATTTGATCGAATTCAATTACCGGCGCCAGATTCTTCATTGTGATGCCTAACGTCTGAACTGTGCGGTGGCTATCAGCCATCCGCACAAGTGATTTGTTATGCAAAAATATTTATGCGTATATCAGTTTGTTGCCTTTTGGTTCGGGGATTGTATCGCCGAATTCCTTTGCTGTATCAATCCACAATTGAATCGATTCTTTGGCATTTTTTAATGCCTTTTCAGGAGTTTCTCCATGAGCCATACAGCCAGGTAGTTCAGGCACTTCTGCTATAAAAGCATTGTCTTCATTGCTCCAGTAAATAATAATCTCGTATTTATACATCAACAGTTCCTCCGAGTTTATACTTCACTATAACGTTTCTTACTTGTTTAACCTGATAAGGTTTTGCCCTGTTGCCCTCGCGCTGAAGATTAATTTTTTCTATTACCGCTTCTTTTCTGAACATGTGATGGCTACCTTTAATCCTCATATCGAAACCAAAATGTTTTAGCAGGCTACATAAATCTTCAAATTGAATATTTGCATCAGATGTTCCACTAAGAATCTTAAGCAGGAGTTTCTCATGTTTACCCATTGCTTTATTTTACCAGAAATTAATGGTTATTTGATTATTTTTATAAACATAACGATAGAACTCAGCGGCGGCTGTAAGCCGTCTGCTGGAGTGATTTGTTATGGCTCACTTTACTTTCAATGTATAATGTATCAGGACATACATCTTGACCATG
>Ga0209343_10004346_pt1 | contig 17522 bp, 13 predicted proteins | sample RifCSPlowO2_02_FD_184026 | JGI IMG/M metagenome (GOLD analysis project Ga0209343, IMG submission 184026) | Groundwater microbial communities from Rifle, Colorado - Rifle CSP2_plank lowO2_0.2 (SPAdes) (version 2) | ecosystem: Environmental > Aquatic > Deep subsurface > Groundwater | place... | reverse complement strand
ACATAGAATCGAACGCATTTCAGAATAGACCATTAGTCGAAAGGACTAAAAATGACAACAGTTTTGGCAGTATTGGTCACAGTTTTGTATGTTCTTTTCGTGGTATGGATTGGAAGTAAGGCTGTAAAAGAAATTACGGCCTGCTTCAATCGTCTGCACGATCAGGTGTGGAAAGTCGTAAGGCTCAGCGCTCCGACTTTACTACACCTCATCACAGACCAGATTATTCCGCTTCCACGATATTTTCGAAGATGGAATAATCTAAATTGATCGAAAATCGAAAAACGATCAATAAAGGCCTCTCCTAAAAAAGAGGCCTTTCAATTTTAAAAAAAGCAAATAGATTTTAGCTATTATTACTATAATACCCTAACACTTCTAAGCCCGGCAATTTTTCGCCGGCGATGAACTCCAGCATTGCCCCTCCGCCAGTGGAAAGATGGTCAAATTTATCCTGCAATCCAAATTTATTTATGGCTAAAACCGTATCCCCTCCTCCCGCCACCTTAAATGCCTTTTTATTGCCACAAATAGCTTTTCCTATTTCTTTTGTGCCTTTCTCAAAAGCCGGTTCTTCAAACAATCCCATCGGTCCCGCCCAAATAATTGTTTTTCCCTTGCTTATTTTTTCAGAAAATAATTTTATTGTTTCCGGACCAATATCAAAAGTGTCAATATTATCAACTGGCAAAACAAGTTTTGAAAAATTTAATTTTTTAACTTCGTGACTAAACCCGATTTTTCCTCCAGTTAAAACAAAATCCGCTACCCGCAAAAAACCATCAATAACCTTTGCCTTGCTTTCAAATTTTACTCCGCCAATTATCGCGACAAAAGGCCTATCCGGATTTTGCATAATCCTGCTTAAAATACTGGTTTCTTTTTTAAGCAAAAATCCGGCGCCAGAGGGCAGATATTTTGGAACGCCGACAACCGAAGCGTGAGTCCTATGGCAAACCCCGAAAGCGTCATTGATATAAATATCAGCCAAATCAGCCAGCTCTTTAGCAAAATTATTGCTGTTTTCTTCCTCTCCCTTGTTAAGGCGTAAATTTTCTAAAAATACAATATCTTTTTCGCCGATAAATTCTTTTACTATTTTCCAAACATGGTCCAGACATTTCCCATCGGCAAAATGGCTTGCCAAAACAAGCTTTGCCCCATTTTCCTGCAAATACCTTAAGGTGGGCAAAGTCTGCCTTATTCTGAAATCATCAGTAATATTCCCTTTTTTATCCAATGGCACATTAAAATCGCATCTAACTAAAACCCTTTTATTTTTTACATTAAAATCTTTGACTGTTTTCATAAGTATTATATAGCCATTAACAACGACCTTAGATTTGATAAGGTTAAACTAGAATCATTATGAAAAGACACGGCTTAATGTTTCGTCTTTAAGCTGTGTTTTTTTATACTCTAATTTTTCTTTTCCTCCATAAATATATATTACCATTTCAAAGATAAATGTTCTCGTAATTTTATTTTTCTCCTTCCAGAGATTCGTCTAAAATTTTCTTTAATCCCTTCAAATCAACCTCCTTGTGTTTTCTATGCGCTTCATTTTTATCTTTCTGCTTGCCGAAATAAACCGTTGACTCGCTGATGGCTCGGTCTAATGGAACAAGCTCTATCAGTTTTTTTTCTTGAACCGCGCTTCTGCTCTCCTGCCTCGCTTTCTCAATTTGGTTCTCTTGCCAGCCCGCATTGCTACGCGAAGCACTGCTGGCGGGCGAAATATTGCGAGCAGGCACCCTTACTCTCTTCAAACAGGATTTACAATAGATCGGCCTCTTTCCGTCCGGCGGAAAAACAACTTTAGCCTGTTTTTTACAAACAGAACAAACAGCGTCATAGAGAATATTGCTTTTTTGCTCTATAACAACAGCTTTTGAATATGCCTCTGTCATTTCCTCAAATCCCGCCCATTTAGAAATTTTTTCTTCAACTTTTTGGCGAGGAGTTCCGCATTTTTCCCTGGAAACATTAATAATCTTTTCTTTATTTGTCTCTTTGCTTTTTGGAAATGGAGGCAATGTTCTCGCGGAAAACGGCCGACCGGCCAAGCCGTCTATCATAAGTTTCAAATAAATATCATATTTCGCCAAATTGACAAAATTCTGCGCCAAAAATTCCGGACTGAATTCTTTTTCCAAATAATCAGCGTCTTCAGCCCCAACTCGAAAAGAAATCAGAGTTCCCACATTGCCAAAAACCGCATCCCTCACTTCTTCCACCATTTGGGTAATGTATTGGTTTGCCAAAATTAAATCCAATCGGTATTTTCTCGCCTCGGAAAGAATTGTGACAAACGACTCTGTGGCAAAATTCTGAAATTCATCAACATATAAAAAGAAATCCTTTCTTTTTTCTTCCGGGATATCCACCCTTGTCATTGCCGCTAATTGCAATTTGGTTATCAAGAGAGCGCCTAAAAGTTTTGAATTATCCTCACCGATTCTCCCTTTTGAAAGATTCAAAATTAAAATTTTCCCTTGATCCATAATCTGCCTCATATCAATGTTTGACTGAACTTGGCCGATAATATTTCTTATCAAAGGAGCTGAAATAAATTGACCTACTTTGTTTTGGATAGCTGCCGTTGCTTCTGTTTCATATTTCTGGGCGTATTTAGCAAATTCATTAACCCAAAACGCTTTAATCATTGGGTCTGTCACTTTATCAACCACTTTTTTACGGAAATCAGCGTCAGACAGCATTCTATTTATCCCAAGCAAAGTGGAACCTGGATATTCCAGCAAAGCCATAATAGTATTGTTCAAAATATATTCCATTCTGGCAGACCATACATCGGGCCAGATTTTTTTGAAAACGCCCATCAAACCGCCCGCTACCAAATGCCGATATTCAGGCGCCACTTTTTCCATTATATTAAAAGCGATTGGATAATTAATATCAGACGGATTTACATAAATTACATCGTTTATTCTGCTTGCCGGGACAAAATCCAAAAGTTCTTCAGCCGCTTCTCCGTGCGGATCAACAAAGCCAACCCCCTTGCCATTCATAATATCTTGGGCAGCCATATTCTGAAGCAAATTGGTTTTCCCCATCCCGGTTTTCCCAATAATATAGATATGCCTTCTCCTGTCGTCAATTTTTATGCCGAATTTTCTCTTGATATTCCGATAAGTTGTCTCCGCAAAAAAATTTATATCGTTGTTCATAATGCAAATCTACAAATGATATGCTAATCTACGGAAATGCGAAAAATATGATGCGAATATGCCTGCCCGCAACGCTACGCGCGTATCGTTGCGGGCGAGCGAATTTTGTATTATACAATACTTGCCCTTGACACCATTTTTGGTTTTGCTACACTAAAAGCAGTGATTTCACCCCGAATTAATTTTCGGGGTTTATTTTGTGCCAAATTTTCTCCCGGATCTCTTCAAAAAATAAATGATAAGAACGTCTGATTTCCCATGCCGCGTTATATTCAAAATAGGCAAAAATAAATCTCTTCCAGCGAGAAACCGCATCATCTTTTAACCCCATAAAATCGCTATCGCTGCTTGCCAGTATAACTAAATCAATTCCGTTAAGATTTCTAATCACATCGCGGGCAATCTCAACATCAAAATTGCATTTATAAATAAAATTTCTCCTTCCGTTATCTAAATAAATTTTCTTAAGCGGCTTTGAAATAACCTTAAACCCGCTTTTCTCTAACCTATTTTTAATTAAAATATTCTGTTCGCAAGCTTCTCTATTGAGGGGCATACCCATATAATATCCGGCTATTTTTATATCGTAAAATTGTCCAAAAAATTCTAAAACTTTCTTCCAATCAATACGTCACCCCAAAAATTTTTGAGAATAAAATAAACTTGCTTCATCAACAAAAATTACTGCTGATTTTCCTTTAAATCTTTCCAAAATTTTCAAATAATCGTTTGACATAATTTATATTTCTTATGCGAATACCGCGGGCGCAAGCCTGTGTATTTCTATATTTTATAATAACCAAAAATCCAAAAATAAACAAACCGCTCGGGGATGCGGTTTTGGATGGTACGCTCGCTCGGCCAATATCCTCGTTCGCTCAAATTCTCGGCTCGCTCCCGAGCGCCAAAGGCATTGAGCGCTCGATCAGCCGCCGAGAATTTAGACCCCGAAATCCCGCTGGAGATTTTTATGGTCGGTGCTTGAGAGAGCTACCGCCGAACGCTATTCCGTGGGCAAGCCGGACGGCGCTTCGCCTTTTTTGGATTCTATTCTTTCAATAAAAGGAGCCGGAGCGCTTAATTTACCCGGGAAATGGAATATGCTCGCCAGCTCTTCGCTATTCAAAATAAAACAAGACGGCCACTTGACAGGAAGCGGGGAGTAAGGGTTATCTCTCTTTACATATTTCCTGAGCAGGATTCTTTTCCTTAGATACAACCGCCGGTCAATGATAAAGCTCGCGTTCATAGGCAAAAACCAGGTCTTTGCAATTTTTGTTATAAACGGCTGGCCTTTCGGCACTAAATTATTGAGATTCTGGGTTGAAAAAGCGGAAAAAAAACCGAGCGGAAGCCTCAGCTTTGGCTTATAAAAAACATTTTTATTTCCGAGGTAAATAAATCTTATATGGCAGGCATATCCCCTTTTGGAAAGTTTTTTCTCAATCGCCGTTAATATGTCTCTTTCTCCAGGGGTGAGCTTCATTTCCGGAGGGATTAGTTCTTTTTCTTCAGCAGGCTCTTTGGGCACATTGCCTGTCGCCAAAACATCAATGGCGTCCAAGATCATAGCCCGGCCGGGTTTTTGTTTTTTCGTCCTTCTGGATACCTCGTCTCTTATTTTTTTCCCTTCGTCAACCCACGGATATTCTTTATTTGTAACCGGGCTAGCGCCTATCTGTATCCAAAGCTGTTCCCCGAGATTTATTTTCGCGCTAATTTCCAATAACTGCGCCAAAGGGTCAATCCTTTTTTCTTCTTTTGCCTCATGTTCTGTCTCAAAATCAACATAAGTCTTAATTGGATATGGGTTAGGAGATAAAAGCCGGTAATCGCATCCCCATAAATCCCAGTCCTTATTGGGTATATTTTGGGGAACATCTTTCGTATAATCATCCACGATTGATATTTCCGCTTCCGAATATTGGGAATATATAGCCGCCTCAACAGAATCCCTGACTGTTTCCGGAATCCTGATAAAAAAATGCGGCTCTCCCCCGATTGAGGCAAACTCAAAATAATAGCCGAGAATTATTTTCCCATCAACCCATTTTTCCCACCAATCCGGACCATCATAAAGAACCTGCCATAAATGGTCCATAACAACTTCCATCGCTCTTATCGGCTTCAAAACCTCTTTCGGTATTCTCACTTCAATTAAAACCATTTTTATTTTTTTTAAAAAATTGTCAGTCCTCCACCAAAGCCAAAGAAAAGAAAACGGCTTCCATAAAATAAAAGGCAACGGAACCCACCACCAAGCCAAAAAAAACTCCCAAACAAAATGGACCGCAGGAATAATTTTATTGAGAAAATCAGCAATTTGAGGAAGCATCGAAAATTAAGCTTTATCGAAAAATACCGCTCCGCTATTTTTGAAAGCCGTAATTTTTTAACAAGGTAATTAAATTACGCCTCCTTTATTGTATATTTTCCCCGAGAATCTTTCAAGAAGTAATCCCTGTTGTTCAAATTTAAGAGTACAGTGTTCTGCTTCACGAAGCGTTGTTTTAAGACCTTATTTAATATTTCTTCTTTTGAGAGAGGCGCATTCGCCTCTTTTATTGTTTTAATTATAACATCCTTAACCAACCCCGGCGCATAGCCCCATTCTTTTAAGGCGTAAAGACCTCTGCCAACCAAAACAAACCTATCGTCTTTTATAAGTTCGTTGTGAACTGTGGCAATATGCGCCTTTCTTTCAGAAGGAAAAGGCAACTGGCCTATTAAGGATGCCACCTGAGCAAAATGCAACGGCTTTTCTTGTTTTTTAAAAACCAAATACGCTTTGTCTTTTATTCCGCGAGGATTTATTTCAAGCCAATTTTTCAGCCCCAAGCGGCCCTCTGGATTTTTTTGTATTTCCTTTGAAATTTCAACATAGGAAGCAAAAACATTGTCGCTTATTTTTTTCCCCAGCGTCTCTCCTAACTCTTGATCCTCTAATGCGAAAAGTTCGTTTATGGAAAACAATTTATTTTCCACTCTGAGTTTAGCGGAAACAAGTTCTACGGCTTTCTTCGCGCTATCAACAACGGACTGACTTTTAGTCCAAAAAGAATAAAAAGAATCGTCTTCCCCAATTCTGGAAAAATCTCCGCTCAAATTCAGCAAAAAGAAAACTTCATTTCTGAATTTTTTTCCAGCCAGAATATCTAAAAAAATATCCTCTTTTTTAATACCCCCGAAAGACTCCAAGACATTGCTAAAATCAGCAAAAATATTTTCATGGGCTTTTGCTTTTGGTTTTATTTCAGCAAGCCCGGCTTCCGCAATCTGGCGAACCCTTTCTCTTGTAATTTCATAATTCTGACCAATCGCGTCCAATGTCTCCCTCTTCCCTGTTTTCAAACCAAAACGCCTCTCAATAACATTAATTGTTCTTTGAGGCAATCCCCTTAAAAAGCCTGAACAAATTTTCTTATAATTTAATTCCACATTATTACCGCTTATTTATTATAGTCCATTTAACCACTAATAGAAATCATTGTCAATAAATGTTTATTCTTATTTGTTCCTGCGCCATTTGTCCAAAGCCACTAAAACAGGACCTGCAATAAAAAATGAAGAATAAGTCCCGGCTATAATTCCCAAAATTAAAACTAAAGAAAAATATTTCAATGTCTCTCCTCCAAAAATAAATATAGCCGTCAATCCCAATAAAGCGGTCAAGGAAGTATTTATCTGCCTGCTTAATGTCTGATTTAAGCTCATATCAACGATTTCTTCAAAGGAACTTTTCGCCAAATAAAGATTTTCCCGTATCCTATCAAAAACCACGACAGTATTATTTATTGAAGAGCCTAAAACAGTCAAAAGCGCCGTGATTATTGAAATGGAGATATCAACTCCTAAAAATTTTCCCAAAACCGCGAAAACGCCGAGCGGAAAAATAATATCGTGAAAAAGGCATAATATGCTTGCCAAACCATAATACCAAGAACCCAAAGGCCTTTGGACTCTCCTAAAAGCCAAAGAAATATAAATAACCATTGCCAGCAGAGCAAGTAAAATTAAAATAATCGTTTTAGTCCTCAACTCTCTGCCAATCGTAGGGCCTATTAATTCAAATCTTGTTTCCGTTACTCCGTTATTTTCTTCACTAAGTTGCGAGATTACTTCGTTGTGAAGCCCTTCATTTATGTCTTTCATCCTCAATATGACCCCTTTTTCTCTTGACAGCTGGATAGATGAAAGCCCTAAATCAAGGCCAGTCAATTTGTTAGCTATTTCTTCGTTAGATGGCCTGCTGTCTTTATACTCAATTTCCAAAATACTTCCGCCAGTAAAATCAATCCCCTGTTTTAGTCCGAAAATAAAAATCATCGCTAAACACACTGACAGCAAAACCGCGGAAAAAATAAAATATATTAAACGATATTTTGTGTATCTTATATGCATAATTAAAAATTATCCATCACCCATTTATTTATGTGCCTACCATGCCTATATGCCTGTGCCTTGTGTGCCTACCAGATAGGCACACAAGGCACACACACAAAGCACAACGATATATTTAAAGAGAGAAAATTTTGACTCACCAAAGCCATTTCCATTTTTCAAACCTTGTGCCTACAAACGCTCTCATTAAATAACTTGTGATAAAATTGGCGGAAAAAACGCTTACAATATTTCCGATTATCAAGGTGAGCGAAAATCCTTTTACAAAACTTGTGCCAAAAAAGAAAAGAATGACAGCGACTATAATTACTGTAAGGTTCCCGTCGCGCACCGACGGCCAACTTCTCCTGAAACCTTCTTCAAGCGCGATTCCGAAACTTTTCCCTAATTTTAATTCTTCCCTGAACCTGGAAAAAATAAGGACATTGGCGTCAACTGCCATTCCCAAAGAAAGTATAAATCCAGCTATGCCGGACAAGGTCATTGTCGCAGACATTAATTTAAGCAAAGATAGAATTATAACCACATAAACAAATAAAGCCAAAACCGCCAAAAACCCGGAAAGACGGTAGTATAATATTAAAAATACAGCTATCGCCAAAAATCCGTAAATGCCGGCAACCAAACTTTTATTTAAAGAAACAGCTCCCAAAGTCGGGCCAACCGTGCTCTGGGAAATCGGCTCCCCTATTTTCACAGGCAAGGCGCCAGAATTCAAACGAAGAGCTATCTGCTTTGCTTTTTTTAAATCCAAGTCGCCCGTGATTACGGCCTTGCCGCCGGAAATTTTCCCTTGGACAACAGGAGCGTATAAATCCTCGCTGGTAATCTGGCCATCTCCATTAGTGTCAATAATAGACATTCCATCAAGATAAATAGCCAATGGTTTCCCTATGTTTCTTTCCGTTATCTGCTCAAAAATATTCTCTCCATCTTTTGTAAATTCCAAGCTTATTTCAATTTTATTCGCGCTCTGTTCAATAACCGCTTCAGCGCTTTTCAGATATTCTCCGGTAAGCTCTGTTGTCTTGAAAAAACTTTCTTTAATAACATTTAGCACTTCCTCCTTTGTTATATTCCTGCCGGAATTTTGTTTTACTTCTTCTACTATAGAAGAAATTTGTTCTTCCGGAATATTTTTTATCGCTTCATCCTGCTCCTCCGAAGAAAATTTTTCGCGGAATTCAAGATAAGGCGTCTCGCCTATCATATTTATCGCTTCTTTTACATCTTTAACTCCCGCTAATTCAACTATCAGCCGATTTTCTCCCTGAATTTGGACAATCGGCTCCGAAACCCCATAGATATTAATTCTTCTTTCAATAATATCCCTCAACTCTTCCATTTTCTTTGCCCTGCTCTCGTTATTAATAGCGCTCAAATCCGCCTCATAAACAAGATGGGTTCCTCCCTGTAAATCCAAACCCAACCGGAAAGGCACATTCCAAAAATGCGGAAATGACGACCCGATTTTGCTGTTGATTAAATCTACTGCCTGGTTGAAATATTCAGGCCAGCTTAAATTCCCGGCGAAAAAAGCCAGAATAAAAATAAAAAATAAAATCAAATAAATTCTCTTTTTAGCCATTTTTGAAAACCCGTAAAAAATATAGGCTCATGCCTATACATTTTTATAACCTTTTGAATTACGGAATGCCTTCTTGATCCTTTCTCCAAATTTCAGCCGCAAATTTGGAGAAAAGACCTGAAACTCGCTTTTTATTGGGCATTTCGTAATTCAATATATAACATATATTTAAAAACAAAAAAAGTCCCCGAGAGGACTTTTATCGCGATTAGAAAAATTTCAGGGAAACAAACTTACTGGTTTTTATGACAGCACTTCTTGGCTTTTCTGCCAGAATTGCATGAAGGACAGATACTGTTCCTGCCAACCATCGCTCTCCGCAATGTTGCGGAATGATGCCCTAATAAAGTAAAAAAAGGCATACCCAACGGATTTGAGGTCGTATATGCGGTGGCGACAAAATCGTTATGGAATAAATCAGAATATATTTTCTTGTGAGCCATAGTTTTCTCCTCAAATTTCCCTATTCTATTGTAGTCGCAAAGATCAACAAACGAAATGTTCTAATTTTAAGATACAAAAAAAATCCGGATCAGTCAATGTTTATAACTAACAAATTAATACTCCAATTTAATCCCAACCTTTTGGGCAATTTGGGAAATCCATTTTTCATGACGATTATTTTGACTGATTATTGAGGCATATTCTGTTCTCAAGTCGTCAAGCGCCTTAACTAATTTATCTACCGAAATACAGCGACTGCGTCATCTCGCGCAAAGCGCTCATATCTTCTTTTAATTCTTTTACATCTTCTTTTGTCGCAACGACCTCTATAATTTTTTGTATATCTTCATTTGTAAGCATAGGGTATATTTAAAAATTTAATATTATAATTTATTATTATACTCTGCTAATTATATTCTAATCCGCCCACAACAGCTGTCAAATTTTCACATTAAATAAATGTATCTGCGCTTTTTTTATTTCAATATGTCCCGCCTTAATTTATCAACATGTTCTTTTTTTTCATAAAATTCTCCCTTACCTATTTTATAAAGAAAAGGAATTACCCCGCATTTTTCGCACTCGCTCTAATTGCATTTACCGCCATTATTTTTTGATAATTCCAAGCACATCGCAATTTTTTTTCAAAAAATTTTTTTTCCATAGTTTTATTGACAACTTTTCGCAATTTGAAAAATAAAAATTGTCAACAAGTTATCAGCAAATTTTATTTCCCATAGCAATTATTCAAAAAAATTACGCAGTTGACTACTAAAACAAGCGATCGCGTTTTACGTAATCAAGATTATTTAACAGAAATCAGTAAAAACATAGTGACGCCTTGTTAAAATTCGCTTCGCTCGCTACGAAGCACACTTTTTAATTTCGTTTCTACGTCCTCAAAAATTATTTCTTTTTTAGTTTAATTTCTTCCATTGTTTTAATAAATGCCTCCTCTAATTCAATTCCCGCCTCATCGGCAATAATAATCACAGACCAAAGACAATCTGCGAGTTCATGAGCCAATCGCTTATTTATATCTTCATATTTTCTATATCCATTTTTCGCCATCACTAATTTAACCAGATCTCCGACATCTCCGACAAAACCTTGAGTCCGTTCTGCCAATCCCCATGTTTTACTTCCTTCGTTTTGCGTTAATCCAATGTTTATTTTTCTAATTTCTTTGGCTCTTTCAATTATTTTTTTAAATTCCATAAATTTTTATATAAATTTATTATTTATCGACCACAGCACTTTTTATACTTTTTACCGCTACCACAAGGACATTTATCATTTCTCCCTACTTTTTGAGCAGGTGCGGAAGGAAGGCCTGTTTTTAGAACTGCTTTTGCCACGTTCTGCGGAATTGCGGAAACTGCGGAAACGGGCTGAATTTTTGTTTTCATAATACTATTGGCAATCGCCAAATCAACATCTTCTAAAAGCTGCTTGAACATTTTATGTCCCTCATTTTTATACTCAATAAGCGGATCCTGCTGGCCGAAAGCTCTCAAGCGCACAGAATCCCTTAGGTAATCCATATTTTCCAGATGGTCAAGCCAGAATTCATCCAAAATTTTCAAGCAAACAAATTTTTCCAATTCCCTCATCCGCCCCTCCCCCACTTCCTTTTCCTTCTTCAGATATTCCTCTTCCGAAAACCCAGCCTTTTTAACCATCTCCAAGATTTGAGATTTGCCTGCCCCGTGAGAAGCCGCAACTTCTTTTTCGGGGAGTTTTGCCTGCCCGCTGAAGCCTTGGCGGAAGAGGAAGTTTTGAGATTTTTCCAATACTTCCCGCCGTTTTCTATAGAATATTTCCCTGTGCTTATTCATCACATCATCATATTCCAAGATATGTTTTCTCAAATCAAAATTCATTCCCTCAACTTTCCCCTGCGCCGACTCAATGGCGCGGGAAATCATATTCGCTTCAATGGGAAGGTCTTCCGGAATCTTAAATGTCTCCATCAGCGATTTTATTTTATCTCCCCCGAAAATTCTCATCAAATCGTCTTCCAAGGAAACAAAGAACTGAGAAGAACCAGGATCTCCTTGCCTGCCCGATCTTCCCCGTAACTGATTATCAATTCTTCTCGCCTCGTGCCGCTCCGTGCCGATAATATGAAGCCCGCCCAATTCAATAACTTTTTTCTGCTCTTCCAAATTAGGCGGGTTGCCCCCCAAAATTATGTCAACTCCCCTGCCAGCTATATTGGTAGCCAATGTGACCCCGCCGAATTTTCCGGCTTGGGCGATTATCTGTCCTTCTTTTTCATGATTTTTGGCGTTTAAGATATTAAAAACAATTCCTTCTCTTTCAAGAAGTTTTCCTAAAAATTCATTTTTTTCAATAGAAACCGTGCCGATCAAAACCGGCTGGCCTTTTTGATGCCTTTCTTTTATTTCTTTTACAACCGCTCCTATTTTTCCTGTCCAGGTTTTATAAATCTTGTCCGGCAAATCCTTTCTTATCATCGGCTTATTGGTAGGAACGGCAATTACTTCCAATTTATAGACCTTGTCAAATTCTTCGGCTGAAGTAAGAGCTGTTCCGGTCATCCCCGCTAGTTTTTTATAAAGCCGGAAATAATTTTGAAATGTCACGGTGGCAAATGTCTTTGATTCTTCCTGGACTCTTACTCCTTCTTTCGCTTCAACCGCCTGATGCAATCCGCCAGACCATCTTCTGCCGAACATTAACCGGCCGGTAAATTCGTCAACGATTACAACTTGATTTTCTCTTACAACATAATCCCTGTCTTTTTTAAACAAGGCTATCGCTTTGAGCGCTGATTCTAATTGATGAGTTGTGCTGGTATCATTATCCATCCAAGGGTCTCTGCCCAAATCCTTGATCGCTTTATTCTGGCCTTGATCGGTAAAAACAGCCGCTTTCATTTTTTCGTCAATCGTAAAATCCTCTCCTTCTTTCATTTTGGCGGCAAGCCGGGCGAACTGGTAATACTTATCCGTTGATTCTCCTGATGGCGCTGAAATAATCAACGGCGTCCTTGCCTCGTCAATTAAAATTGAATCAACCTCGTCAACAATTGCGTAATTAAATCCGCGCTGGACTTGACTATTTAAATCATAGACCAAATTATCCCGCAAATAATCAAATCCGAATTCATTATTCGTCCCATAAGTAATATCCGCAGCATACACATCCTTTCTCTCTACCGGCCTCAAATAATCCTCAATCACCCTAAACCCTCCGACGACATCGCGCTCTTTATCGCTTTTGTCATTCCCTCCCCCGCCTCCCTCCCCTTCCGCAGAGGGGGAGGATTGAGGAAGGGGTGATATTTTAGAAATTTTTGACGCATACTTTGAATCATACAAAAATGCTTTTTCATGCGTTATACAACCAACCGACAACCCAAGCAAATTATAAATCTGCCCCACCCAAACCGCGTCTCTTTTTGCCAAATAATCATTGACAGTAACCAAATGAGCGCCCTTCCCCTCAAGAGCGTTCAAATATAAAGGCAATGTGGCGGCCAATGTTTTTCCTTCGCCGGTTTTCATTTCAGCTATTTTACCCTGATGCAAAACAATTCCTCCGACAAGCTGGGAATCAAAATGGCGCTGTTCCAAAGTCCTTTTTGACGCCTCCCTAACAAGCCCGAAAGCTGTCGGCAGAATATCGTCCAGCGATTTTCCATTTTTCAACGCCTCCTTGAGCCCAGCTGTCTTTTCTTTTAATTCCTCCCCTGAAATTTTTTCAAACTTCGGCTCAAGGCGATTTATTTTTTCCACCAGCAGTCTTATCTCTCTCAAAAAATTATCGTTGACATTGCCAAAAATTTTACCTAAAATCCCCATATTTTTAATAAATTCATCGTAGTAAAATTCCTCCGATCGTAGAAAATTTACTACGATGAATTTTATGCAATTAAACTTTTCCGACATTATTGTTATATGTATTATATGCATTTTTAAGCTAAAATTAAAAGCGGTCCGATAGCCATCGGACCGCTGTTTTTTTTATTCACCTTGATTTACAAAAATTATACTACTGAATTCTGCCCCTAATCTGACGGAATAAATATGACGGCCGATATAACCGATGTCCAAAGCCCGTCTTTATTACCTTCGGCTGTTTGAGTGGTGTTTGTGGTATAAACAATTTTGCCCGACATCTTAAACACTTGCTCTTTGGCATCCCAAGCGTCATTGGAATTAAACTCAATCCCCAGTGTCGTTGCCAACATACAAGCAGCCAAATCCTCGGTATAGTCGCTCACTTTTTCATCTTTTTCTCCAAAAGAATGGTGTTCTGAAAGATAACCGTACTGGCTTTCGTCAGCCGGAATGGCGCATCCTATAGAAGCCGCCACCAGACGATTCGGTTCGTTTGTTTCATTCCTTGCCATCACGCAAAAAACAATCTGACCCGAACTTAAAAATGGCAGTCCTTTTTCTTTTGGAATTTTTTTGCATCCTGGCGGCACTATGCTGGAAACTCCGACTAAATTGAATCTCGCTATACCAGCATCGCGCAAAGCCAGCTCAAAAGAAGTAAGCCGCTCTTTCGCGATCCCGACGCCTTTGGTAAAAAAGAAATTCTTAGGAATCATATTCTTAAAAATTATTTATAATAATTTAATAATAGCACGGCGGAAAAAGAAAACAACTTTTCTAAATACTTTGAATTACGAAATGCTTTCTCGGTATTTTTTCCAAATTTCAGAGCGAAAATTTGATAGAACGAGGAAGCATATCCGATGGATATGCTTACGAGTTATAGCAAATTTGCAGCTGAAATTTGGAGAAAAGACCAGGAAATTCTCTTTTTATTTGGCATTTCGCAATTCAAAATATATACATGGGTTGGTTAGAAAAACCCGCGATCGCGTGTTTTTCTAACCAACCTGCTTGCAACGAATTTTGCGCGATATAATTTTTAGTTACCGCTCAATCAGTTTGATAATTGAAAAATTAAAAAATTGATAATTTATTAAAAATTGAGAATTGAGAATTCATTTTATTATTTGTATTTCCTCTTCCAATTCCACTCTAAATTTATTTTTAACTTCTCTTTTCGTTATTTTTATCAATTCTAAAACATCGCTTGCTTTGGCGTTTCCTAAATTAATAATAAAATTTGCGTGCTTTTCAGAAATCTGGGCGCTTCCTATTTTCCTTCTCTTTAATCCGCATTTATCAATCAAATAAGATGTCGGAATAATCCCCTTCTCGTTAAATCGTCTTAACTCTGGAAATTCGTTTAGTAAATTTTGATTTTTGAAAATTAATTTTTGAGACTTAAGATTTGAGATTTGATTTTTAAATACGCACCCAGCTGAACGAAAATCCAAAGGATGGTTCTTCGCCCGGTAGTTTATGTTCTCTTTAATCTTTTTCTGAATTTCATCTTTGCTGCCTTCTTTTAAATCAAAAACCGCGGAAATGATTATCAGTTCTTTTCTCTTTTTAAAAATTGTTTCCTTATTTGAAAATAAGCATTCTGCCTTTGAAAATTTAATTATTTTCCCGCTATTTATATTGACAACCTCAACCTCTTTTACAGAATCTTCTATCGCTGATCCAAAGGCGCCGACATTTCCATATATCGCCCCTCCGACACTTCCTGGAATCCCAGCCGCCCATTCCAATCCAGTCAAAACCGCTTCTGCGGAAAACTCCACCAATTTTTTTAATTCCACCCCCGCCTCGGCATAGATTTTGGAGTTTAAGGCTTGAAAATTAGAACTCCAAATTTTTATCACTAATCCTCTAAAGCCCTTATCTGAAAATAAAACATTGCTTCCTGCCCCTAAAATAAAAAAGGGCAAACCGCGATCTTTGACGTATGACACAGCTTCTATTAAATCGTTTTTATTTTTCGCAATAAAAAAATAATCAGCGGGCCCGCCGATTTTAATCGTAGTAAAATCTTTTAAAAATACACTCTCTTTAATCTCCATTGAAGATTGAATGGGATGGGCCCGCCCGCATCGCTATATGGACAAGCTCGCTTGCGAAACATTGCGGGCGGGCCAGGAGAGTTAACTCCAAACTAAGTCTTTAGTGAGTGCTACCTCCTGACCCAATTTTATTATACAAATATCGCATAAAAAAACAACAAGCCTTGCTCGAGGAAGGCTTGCTGTCGACTTAGAGGAGTTCCTTTCGGACGCTCACTATTTTGATATTAGCAAATCAAAATTATTTTGTCAACCCCGTTAGGAATCACGCCCGCTCCGATGGATGTCGAAGCGCTCGAATGGCCTGCGGGGCAGGCTATTTCTAATGGGGTCAATCCCCTATCTGCCTAAAATCTGTTTTATTTTAAGCAAGGTTTTGGTTCCGACAATGCCTGTACCATTTTTAAAACCCAAAGGAGTTAAAATATCTTTCGCGTATTTTTCCTGAAATTTAATCAATGCCTTTCTTGTAAACGTTCCGAAGCGGGTTGTCTCATTACCTGAAGAGCCGGGTCCTGAATCCGTTAATTTTGTATCAGGATCGGAATTCAATAAAATCTGTAGATATTTGACATCATCTGAGGCATCTCCGGGCCTTAACACTTTCCCAAAAGAAAAGTTTGACGGAATACCGGTTATTGAAACAGCTGTTAATCTCAGCTGATTCAATAAAGTTTGCAATTGCTGGATTACCGACAAAAATTCGGCTATCTTTACCCGAAGTTCGGCTGTCGTCATTTGAGAGATTGCCTTTTCAAGGTTAGGAATTTTAATCTGGCTCAAATCTATCTCTTTTGCCGGTTCTGCTGGAGCCGCTGTATTCTGGATTTGAACCTGCTCTTGCAATTGTTGCTGCTGGGTTGGTTGCTGCGATGATTGCTGTTGGACGGCTTGCAAAGAAACCGCTCCCCCTCCGCTACTTGCCGCCTGAGTTGCTGCCGAGGCAGTGGAAGTCCAGGAAGAATCACCTGACGCGTTCGTGGCTTTAACCCTGTAATAATAAGTAGTGCTCGCGCTTAAATCCGCATTGGCGTAAGAAGCGACATTTGCCGCAGTAGTAGTAACCAATGTTGCGCTCTCCCAGCCCGAATCGCTGGAATTCCTGTAAATCTTAAACCCTGTCTCATTGCTGGAGTTGTCTGTCCATGCCAAGCCAATTCTTGAAGAGCTTTGTTCAGAAGCCGTTAATCCGGAAGGCGCTGTGGGTACGCCGCCCTCTCCAACCGGACCCCCGGATGAAAAGTGGTCTGTCTTGATAATTAAATTATTATTCGTTGTATCGCGGATAACTGTATCGTAATTTTCCCAAGTGCCGGTTGTCTCGTTGAAATATTTCGGAGTAATGCTGTCTTCTGAATAGCCCGCGCTTTCAATCAAGTCCTCGTTATACGGCATTGTGATTGTTATACTCTGAACCAAATCGCTTATTTCCTGTCCGTCAGAGTCCCTGGCGGTAAATTCATAAGTTATGCCTATTGGCTTTTCTTTTGAGTCCGGCTTCACATCAACGGTTGGAGTCACGGTTACTGTTACAGTGCCGCTAGTAGCTATGCTACCTGCTGGCATATCAAGCGTTAAACCATCGGACAAAGTAAGGGTTTTTGTTTGGGTAGAATCAAAAGTAACTGTCTTTGCGTCAGGTATGGTTAAGCCGGTCGTAACCAATGCTAAATTCTGAGTCTCGGTTGCCGCGTCCACTGCCACGCTGGTTTCAGCCGACTCGTAAAGAACATCACTAGAACCGCTGCTAATTTTAGCCGCTGCCACTAAATGCCATGTTTCTCCCTGATTAACTTTTATGCTGTAAGAACCGTTTGTGGAGACCGTTCCATTTCCCCGCCCGCTGTCTGACCAGGCTCTTACATAACTTGATTGGTTAACGCCGTTAAGAGTGACATAGCCCGAAATCGTGGCGTCTGATGCCTTAAACTGCAAGTTATTTCCGCTTGAAGTAGCATCGGAAGCA
>Ga0209343_10004345_pt1 | contig 17525 bp, 16 predicted proteins | sample RifCSPlowO2_02_FD_184026 | JGI IMG/M metagenome (GOLD analysis project Ga0209343, IMG submission 184026) | Groundwater microbial communities from Rifle, Colorado - Rifle CSP2_plank lowO2_0.2 (SPAdes) (version 2) | ecosystem: Environmental > Aquatic > Deep subsurface > Groundwater | place... | reverse complement strand
TATTCATCATACGAAAGTAAATTGGACATATTGTATACATGGGTTAAGTGAATAAAAGTTATTCTATTATCCCATTTACACAAAATATTATACAGACTCGCAGCCGACCCGATAGGTTGTGAGAGGAACCAGAATGACAACGCCGTCATCAACCGGCCATTCATTGCCATCACTGTATGCCTCCTATTCAAATACGATAGATTGTCTGATTTCATCCAGAAGTTGTTGCATCGTTGCTGTGTCGCCCTCAAGCCCAGCAGGAGTTATATGGTATAAGCCTGATGCATATGTAAATGCGAGATTATAGTATCCATAATGAACCAGTGCCGGAATCGTGCCTCCAACGGTGGTCGGTTGATAATCAGAAGAAGAACTCGACCCATAATATGGTGGTTCAGCAAGGTACTTATCAAATGCCTGTTGCAATGTATCTACCATGGCAATGGGAGACCGCACTATTGCCATATCGAATAGTAGCGATTCGTTAACGTCTGGAGGGACAAAATACAAGCCGCCACCGGGATGCTCGAAGATCCGCCAACCTGACCTCGGAAACTCGAAGTGGAGAGGCCACTCGTTCGTTACCAATTTGATAGAGTACTGTGAAGTTCCTGATCCAATAGCCGCATCCTTCGAATGTGGCTGGGCAGGAGTGCTGGCGGCGTCGCCTTCCGACGGCCCAGGCACGTTCACATACTCCTCGGAGTCAGACGTGACGACGATGGTGCTCGTCTCCTTGCAGCCAGCCCCGAGGACTAACAGTGCCGCCACAACGGCGAGGAAGCCGACGAGGAGCGGCAGTGGCCGGTGGCGAGAGAGAACGTCGGGCGAAGCATGTTGTGTCATATGAATACTGATTGTAGTAGTATATATCATATCATCCTCTGGCGAGTGTGTCAATATTTTTGTGTAAATGGCTGTGCATAAGCACGGTTTTTTTGTTTATGAAAGTTTTAAACGTTCAGGAAATAGAATGGCAAATTGAGGTAAAATTTGGTTCCAACTAGGAATTGGTTGTGTCCATTTTCTGACCACGTCTCATTGAGCCAGCCAGAGCAATTTAGTTAAGGCCTCATCGTGTGGAAAAATGGTGGTGGTCTTGGTGACTTTTCTTAACTGGTGGTGCAGTGATTCCACAGCGTTGGTGGTGTAGATAATTCTTCTAATTTCATGAGGGTAGCTGTAGAAAGGAGAAAGTTCAGCCCACTTGTCTTCCCAGGATTTAAGATAAATTTGGTACATGGGCCATTTTTCTTTCACTTTCTGCAAGGCTTCGTAGCCAGCACTTTCGGTCGGGGCGGTGTAGATGGTTCGCAGGTCGGCACAAAATTTGTCCTTGTGTTTGTGAGGTAAATATTTCATGGTATTCCTCACTTGGTGGATAATACATTGTTGAATTACAGTATTAGGATAAATGGTTTGAATGGCATCGGAAAAACCTTTGAGTCCGTCCACACAGCAGATGAGAATATCTTCCACGCCTCGGCTTTTAATCTCTGACAACACTTGTAGCCAAAACTTGGCTCCTTCGCCGCCACCGTAAGTCCAAAGGCCTAAAAGTTCTTTTCTGCCTTCGTCATCAATGCCGAGAGCCGTGTAAGCGCACTTGTTCACAATCTTGCCAGACTCATGCACTTTAAAATGTACACCATCTAAGTAAACAATTGCATACAACGGACACAGTGGCCGGTTCTGCCATTCTTGGATTAAGGGCAGTACTTTGTCAGTAATTGCTGAAACCATGCCAGCCGAAATTTCCACACCGTAGATTTGGTGCATGTGTTCGTGGATATCTCTCGTGGTCATGCCTTTGGCATACATGGAGATAATCCTCTCTTCAATGTCACTCGTGGTTGTTTGGTATTTCTTTACTGCCAATGGTTCAAAACTGCCGTTTCTGTCCCGAGGTACTTGGATTTTGCTTGGCCCAAAACCGGTTCTTAGATTTTTCTCAGAATATCCGTTCCGGCTATTGCCGGTATGGTCTCCTACTGGTGAGTGTTTTTCATAGCCAACATGATTGGTCATTTCTGCTTCTAACATTTCTTGTAGTACTGGCCCAACCAGATCTCGGACAAAGCTATTTACATCTTCCGCAGTTTTAAGATTCTTTACTTTATCTTGGTATTCATCATACGAAAGTAAATTGGACATATTGTATACATGGGTTAAGTGAATAAAAGTTATTCTATTATCCCATTTACACAAAATATTATACAAACTCCCAAACGATGCTAAAAACTCCAAACCCCGTGGTGGCGGGGCTATTTCCTTGCGCCAGAACAGTTTTTGTTGCTACACCTCCATTTGTTGTACTGTTTTATATATTGTACGCTTGCTTATCAGCAAACGAAAATAAAGAACATTCCTTCTCTTAACAAAACCATACCACAAACAAAAAAACAAATCAAGACAGATACCCACAACAAAAAATCCGCCTCTTCAACGGATTCTGACTTTATAAAATTAAAAATCTTTTAGCTTTCTCACGCCGGTTGCATCTGTTTTGCCAGTACTAACGCTCGCTCCAAAACAGTTACCCGCTGTTTTAATTTCTCAATTTCAAAAATCATCGCATCATCGTCTTCCTGTGTTTTATCCTCCAATTTTTTCAAACTCAACTTAATATCTTCCAATTCTTTTCTCATGCCAAACAACTCAACTCTTATCGCGGATAGTTGATTATCCACCTCTCTAAACCCATTTTTCAAATCTTCTTTTGTCGCAAACGCTTTCAAATCTTCTTTTGTCGCAAACGCTTTCAAATCTTCTTTTGTCGCAAACGCTTTCAAATCTTCTTTTGTCGCAAACGCTTTCAAATCTTCTTTTGCTACCATTGTCGTCCCTATTGTTTCACAAATAAAATGCAAGAGCTCTTCGTGCTCATCAAATTTTTTCCCATGTTCCTCTAATATCTTAATTATTTTCTGTGTGTCTTGATTTTCCATAATGTTAATATTATACTCGACGCGAAATTCCCTGTCAAATTTCCAATCGTAAATTCAAAATATTACATGCTCCATGTTACGTAAAAAATTTTCTCTCCAGCTCCACCACCCTCTCATCCACTTCCTCAACTTTCAACGGCGCGACTTCACCAGACTTTTCTATCAATTCTATCACCACTTTCAAAATATATTTCATGCCGGGAATAATGTGGCGATTTCTGTCTTCGGCATAAGAAAAACGAATATAGCCGGCGCCCATTTGACCAAAGTCAGACCCGGAAAGCGTGGCTATCCCCTTTTCATACAACAGCCAATCGCGCAATCCCACATCGCTTGTTATTTTTAATTCTTCTCGCACATATTTCAAATCCAACACTCTTTGGAAACTTGGGAATAAATAAAACGCGCCTTCGGCTTCGTTGCAAACCACATACGGTTTTAATAAATTAAGAGATTCTGAAACAAACCCGCCCTTCTTTTCATATTCAATAAAATCTTTGTTTATAATCGCCTGCACTTCATCTTTCACGCTTTTGTATTCAAAACCATCCAGAGTGACATCGCCAAAAATCACGCCCGCGACAATTTGTTCCATCCGATTGACATTGCTCCATTTGTTAATAGCGAGCCGGCCGAAAATCTCTATCACCCATTCCGGCGCGATGATAAATCCCAATCGCCAGCCGGTCATCGCGTAATTTTTTGAATAACCGTTCAAATTAATTGTCCAATCCAACATGCCCGGAATGGAAAGAAAACTGTATTGTTTTCTCCCGCCAAAAACAATCTGGTCGTAAATATCATCAAAGATCACGAAGAACTTATATTTTCTCACCAATTCGGCGATGGCTTCCAACTTTTCTTTGCCGATAATCATGCCGGTTGGATTTTGCGGCGTGTTCAAACATAAAATTTTCACCTGATTATTTTCCACTAATAATTTTTCCAAATCTTCAACTCTAAATTCCAAAATTTTACCCTGAGCGATAGCCGAAGGGCTTTCATCTTTATGCGCTTGCCAACGCAACACACCGCCGTGATTGTTGAACTCGGCCAAAGATTCGTAAACCGGATACCCGGGGTCTTGCACGATAATTTTATCGCCCGGAGCGAGTAGAGCTTGAAACATCAATTCAATCACAGGCTTACCGCCCGGTTGAAGCAAGATATTTTCTTTTTTTATTTCCACGCCTCTGGTCTCACTCCAATATTTAGCGATATTTTCTCGAACCTGCGGATAGCCGGCAAAATGGCCGTACTTCGTCTGCTTATTTTTTAAAGCCTGAATCGCGACCTCAATAATCGGCTCCGGAGTAGTCGGTCCGGTATCGCCGACATGAAATTTAAAAATTTGCGGAAACTTTTTTGAATTTTCTACGGCAATCACCTCCGCCCCAAAACCAAACGCTGTCTCGGTGCCGAGATAATTTAAATTTGGATTGATGGTGATGTTAGGCGCCAAGCCTTTGTCGGATAAAAATTTGGGTAACATACTTTAAGATACAAGATACTAGATACAAACAAATTACAAATTAAAAATTTCAAACACCAAACTTGAATTTAAAATTTGAATATTAAATTTTATTTGTATCTTGTATCTTGATTATTTAGCTGATTTTAATATTTTTTCTTTAATCCCTTCCGCAGTTAGTCCAGCCAATTCATATACTTCCTTCGGATTTCCAGACTTCAAATAAGTATCAATGGCGATTGTTCTGCTGACATAATCTTTCGGCAATAAAAACGGATACAAAAATCCTTTCCAGCCGTTGTGAATCGTAATCGTCCGCTCGCGGTCTTCATCGCTGAAAATTTCGTCAGCCTTTTTCGGATTATTTTTTCTTAATTCTTCAAACAACTCCGGCGAGGTTACGGCAACCACTTTCACTTCCAATCCCTTCGCCTCCAACTCCGGCACCGCTTCCATTGTATTTATTAAAGTCTGTCCCCCGCATACCACCAAGACAGCCTGTGACTTAGGACTTATGACGGAGGACTTAGGACTTTGGTAAAATACGTATGCTCCGTTTATAGCTTCACGAGCTGCCGGAATCCCATCGCCGCGTTTGAAAACAATCGTATCCGGCTTCGTCACTGACAACGCGATCGGCTCGCCCTTTTCCAGCGCGTAAAACAACATTTCAATTGTCTCATTCGCGTCCATTGGTTTGTAAACTTTAATTCCCGGATACGCGTTATACATGCTCATCCAATAAAGCCCCTGATGCGTCGGACCATCCTCGCCGGTTTCCGGCCCATCATGCGCGGCGAGCAGAATAAAAAAACCTTTTGTCTTTGGATTCAAATGGTTGCCAATCAAACCCAAACGCACACAATTGGTCATCATTGAAGTAAATACGCCGTAGGAAGAAAAAACAGAAATCGGCGCGAATCCGCCCGGCAACCTGTCCATGGTCATGCCCACACTCATCATCGCCATATTCTGCTCGGCAATGCCAAAACGGATGCCGCGGCCGAACGGATTTTCACGATTAATCTCGCCAAAAACATTTTCCGCTTTTTGTGTTAAAATTGATTTGCTCAAATCTCCGCAACCGGCCCAAAAAAACGCGGTCTGCTTCATCAGCCATTCAAACCACGCTTGCGTGGCTTTTCTCGTCGCCACTTTCGCCCCCTCTTCAAAAATCAGTTCTTTTGGTAATTCTTTCGGCCGTTTAATTTCTACCGGATTAACAAACTTCCTACCAATCAAAACTTTTTTCATCTGTTCAACCAGTTCACTCTCTTTTTTAATTTTTAATTTCGCGTTTTCCAATCTTTCCACTATATATTTCGCCAATTCCGGAGTCAACGCTTGTAAAACGACCTCAATATCTTTTTTCACGTCTCCGGTAACCGTGAAACCGAGTTTTTTCATCAATTCCAAATATTCCTCGGTTTTGGCCGGATTGCCGTGCGAGTCAGCGGTATTTTCTTTCGTACCGTAAAACTTGCCCTTAATCGCGTGCGCCAAAACAACCGTCGGACTTCCGCTAACAAAACCCAGCGCGGCCTTATGATAAGCGTAAACCAATTCCAAAACATTATGCCCGTCAACCTCAATCACATTCCAGCCCATTCCGAGCCAATGGTTGATATACGGAGACAAAATCACTTCATTAATATTTCCGTCAATGCCAAAATGATTGTAATCCAAACTGACAATCACATTGGACGCGCCAACAGTGTTTAAAATATTGCGCGCCTCATAGCTCATGCCCTCTTCCGATTCAGCATCGCCCATAAACACCCAAACTTTTGTGTCTAATCCGGAGGAACGATGAGCGATGGCCATTCCACCGGCGGCTGACAAACCATGCCCTGACGGACCGGTAGAAATATCTGATAAAGGATAATGATTTTCAATATGGCCTTGCGGACCATCGGGCCTGCGGAAGCGAACTAAATCTTCAGGCATTACCGCGCCTAATTTTTTCGCGTCAAATTTCTTTCCAACCACGCGCAGAGCGCCATATAATAAAGAAAGACCGCCATACAAACCCGGCGAACAATGTCCGGCCGACCAAACAACTCTGTCGCGCCCGTGATTTTTTGGGTCCAAAGCGTCAAATGCCACTGCCCCGCCCAAAACTTTCGCCAAAAACATTTCTGTTTTTGAACTTGAACCGCCCGGATGCCCTGATTTTGACGATTCAATGGCGCAAAACATCAGCCCGCGCATTATCCGCGCGGCTTCATTAAATTTTTCAATGTCAATTCCCTCAAACGGCGCCAAATTCAATCCCTGCAATTTAAAATACTCCCCGCCTTTTATATTATGCTGAAACCGCTCCGGTTCCTGTTGTTTTAATTTTTCTAAATCTTTCGCGTCCAAAATATTAAATGGCATACTGATAATCTAAATAGTGCGTATATTATAAATTAGAGGGGAAAAAATTGCAACCCACCTCACCGCATCACTTTCTCACTACATCACTACATCACACGGCCGACACAACTTAAGTGATCAAGTGGTGGGGTGATGTGGTGATGCGGTGAATTCGTGGTCTTGACAAAAATTCTTTTCCAACCTAATATACTCGTGGTTTCAATGCGCCAGTTTCGGCGCGATAAGGAGGAACCGCAAATGACGGAATTGGAAAAACTGCAAGCCGCGCAGAGGTTCGTAAAGCGCAAGATCGGGAAAAGATTCGTCCCTGCCATCGGCATCACCCTGGGTTCCGGACTTGGGGATATGGCCGATCTGCTCACCAGCCGCAAGTCGTGTCCGTACTCCGCAATCCCCAACAGTCCGGTTTGCGGAGCAACCGGGCACGCCGGTCGTCTGTGGTGGGGCTACTTGAACGCAGTTCCGGTCATAATGATGCAAGGAAGGGTGCATCTCTACGAAGGATTGAACATCCACCAAGTGGTATTCCTGACCCGACTGATGATCATGCTCGGAGCGAAACGGCTCATCCTGACCCACGCGACCGGCGCGGTCACACGGAACCTGGAACCGTGCGACATCGTCGGCATCAGAAGCCACATCAGCGTGAACTGCCCGGATCCAACGGCTGGACCAGGCATACCGGAACTCGGCCAGGAATTCACGCCGATGGAACACGCCTACAGCCCAGCGCTTCTCAAGATCGCCAAGCAGTGCGCGCTGGCTCAGAGAGTCTCATTCCACTGGGGAGTCTCCCACTGGAAAGATGGACGGACATACGAAACGCTGGCCGAGACTGAGGCCATGGCACGCGCCGGCGCTGACGTCGCCACGATGTCCACCATTCCAGAGGTTACAGCCGGCTACCACATGGGCGCCGAAACACTGGATCTCGCGCTCGTCACGGACATGGGCGCCGGCATGGGCGGCGAGGTTCCATTGTCGCACGAGGAGGTCCAAAAAGTCGCCGAACAAATGAAAGAGCCGTTCGGCCGGCTGGTCAGCGCGATCGTGGATGAGATGTACGAAAGAGACGCGACGTAGCAACCACTTCATTTCCACTGTCTGATCTTTCCAACTATCCGCAACTTTCCTGCCTCAACGCTGGAGTCTGTCATCAAGACCACCAGCACCCTTAATTGATAAATAATTTATCACTTGAGGGTGTGGCCTTGATGAAAATAAAAATCGCTCATAAAAAATATGGCGATTTTTTTGAATTAATTTTTTAACGATTTCTAGCGCGATTTAGCAATATATTTTTTCGCTATCTCAATTTATCTCTATCTATCTACTCCTATTTCCCCATCTTTCCACTTCTCCCAATCTTTTCTCCCCCAAAATCACAAATCCCTGCGTCTCAATAAATTTTCCAACCAACAACATCCCAATTAATCCATACAACTCAAACACCGCCGTGGAATACGGATGAAATCTCTTGTTTATCCAATTTGAAACAAAACCGGGCGCGTTAACAAAAGAAAACATCCTCTTAACCGCAAACCCAGCAATCCGCAACTTCTCTTGCAACTCCTCTTTTGAATAAAGCGAAATATGAAATTCCGCATGCGGGTCAGTGTTAATCCCGCGCCTCATCAAATAATTCCTGATATACGCATGCTTGCCGAGTTTTGATTCGGAGAACATAGCCAGCGCGCCTCCGGGTTTTAATACTCGGCTTAATTCAGCCAGCCACCCATCCACATTTTTAACATGCCCCAAAACATCAGAAGTATAAATCGCGTCAAAACTATGGTCCGGAAACGGCAGATTTTCCCCGTCATAAACCATCACTTCCGCCCAGATTCCGTGCTGTTTAATTTTTTCTTTGGCAATATCAATTTCCAAAGCCACCACATCAACACCAACCACTTCAACTTTTCTCCCAAACATTTTTTTGAAATCAATCACATCCGCCCCGGTTCCACACCCAACATCTAACAGTCTAATCGTCTCGCCAACTTTACACCCATTCGGCTTGCGCTCAGGGCAGGCTTTTTTACTTTTAACTTTCAACTTAATGTGGCCATACAAAAACCACTTCTTCGGATAAAACAGAAGCTTTAATTTATCTTTCCAAGTTACTGCCTCGCCTCTAAACACCGGCTCCGCGTCCCAAATCTCAACTCCGCCCTCTCCCTTAACCCCCCAGCCCAAAGTTTTGTTTCGTTTATTAATCATACAAACATTTTAACATATAAACAAAACTCATGAAAGCAAAAATTCAATACTCACTTTAATCAAACATGGGGGCTTGGGGGCGACAACTGTTTGAGCCCCCAATCTTTAACACAATGAAAAAACGCAAACAGTTAAGGGGGCGAGTTTTGCGCCCCCAAAACTTTTTGTTACTTTTTGGTTACAAAAAGTAAGGCGCCAAAATAAAACACGCTTAAATAAACCAAACTTGACAACCAATTAATTATCTGCTATAATCTAATCAAACTTAACTAACTTTAATCGTGATAAGGCTGGTAAGTTAGCGAAGAGTTGGCTTAAATAAGCAAAAAACGAGTAGAATTCCACCAAAATGCTATCTTCAATTATCATTAAAAATCAGAATCTAACAAATTCTTCTCTCAAGCTAATCAAAAATTGAACGGTTAGAATTTTTCTGAATACAATTTTCTGATTGCCGATTAAGCATCTTCGCAAAATAACTTATACACTCCCTTACCACTTGGGAAATTTTTTGTATGTCAACATCATTAATCACTCTCGCGATTTCCGCGTTGGGCGGAGGCATCGCAATCGGTATTTTGCTCGGCTACATCTTGCGCAAGAAACTGGCGCAAGCGCAGGTGAATTCGGCCGAAGCTAGAATGGAAAAAATTATCAGCGAAGCAAAAAATAAAGAACAGGAGCTCTTACTCAAAGCCAAAGAACGGGCAATCAAAGTTATAGATGACGCGAAAAACGAGGAGGAACAAAGACGCCGCGAGATACGCCAAATTCAATCACGCTTGGAACAACGCGAAACGTTGTTTGATAAAAAACTGCTTGAATTTGAGGATAGAAAAACCAAATTGCAAAAAAAAGTTGAAGAAATTCAAGAAATAAAAACTCGAATTGAGAACGCCTACTTGTCCGCCATGGAAAAATTGCAAACTGTCGCCGGCTACACTAAAGAACAAGCCAAAGAAGAGCTCTTCAAAGTGGTGGAAGAAAACAGCAAAGAAGATTTGATGGTCCGTTTGATGAAAGTGGAGAAAGTAAATAGTGAAACTTATGAAGAAAAAGCGCGCGAAATCGTACTGGACGCCATCCAACGCTGCGCCACGAATCACTCCACGGAAACCACTTCCAGCTCCGTGGCCCTGCCAAGCGAGGAAATGAAAGGCCGTATTATCGGCAAAGACGGACGCAATATCAAAACGATTGAAAAATTGACCGGTTGTGAATTAATTATTGATGAGACACCGGAAATGATTTTGGTTTCCAGCTTCTCCCCCATCCGCCGCCGCGTTTGCGCTTTGGCATTGGAAAAACTGATCAAAGACGGCCGTATCCAACCAGCTAGAATTGAAGCGTTTATTGAAGAAGCTAAAAAAGAGCTATCGCTGGATATTAAAAAAGTCGGCGAGGAGTCGCTCTACCAGCTCGGCATCACCGGCATTGATCCCAAATTAGTTTCCATTGTCGGCCGACTCAAGTACCGCACCAGCTATGGACAAAACATTTTAAATCACTCAATGGAGGTGGCTTATCTTTCCGGTTTAATCGCCGGCGAGCTGGGAGTTGACGCGGCCAAAGCTAAAAAAGCCGGATTCTTTCACGACATCGGCAAGGCGGTTGATCAAGAAACCCAGGGCAGCCATCCGGAAATCGGCGCAACCATCTTAAAAAAATTCGGCTTAGATGCTGATATGCAAGATGCCGCGTTGAACCACCATGAAGACAAGCCAACATTGTTAATTACGCAAATTGTTAAAGCGGCAGACGCCATCTCCGGCGCGCGAGTCGGCGCTCGGCGTGATACTTATGAACAATATGTGGCGCGTTTGGAAGATTTGGAAAAAACCGCGGGCAATTTCCCGGGGATTGAAAAAGTTTACGCCATTCAAGCCGGCCGCGAAGTCCGCGTGTTCGTCAAACCGGAAACGATTGATGATTATGCCGCGTATAATCTCGCTAAAGACATCGCTAGAAAAATAGAAAATGAATTACAGTATCCGGGTGAAATTAAAGTCTCGGTGATTCGGGAGACGAGGGTGATTGAGTACGCGAGATAAAATTATTAAAAAACTCCCCAAGTGGAGTTTTTTAATAATTTTTATCTGCTGTGGATAAGATTTTTGGCTCTATTGACGACAATTTGTTTAAAATGTTATATTATGTATGTAAGTTAAGCGTTTTTTAATTCTTGTTAACCAAAAATCTTTATGAACAAAGCAGAACTATCACAGAAAATCGCGGAAAAAGTCGGCACTTCTAAAAAAGAAGCCGAGGCAATGATAGAGTCTTTCGTGGATATCGTTACCACCACTCTGGTTGCCAACGGCGAAGTAAACATCGCCGGTTTCGGCGCTTTCAGCTCTCGCACACGCGCCGGTCGCGTCGGCGTCAACCCGCAAAGACCCACGGAAAAAATCCAAATCCCGCCGGTCAGAGTACCGAAATTTAAGGCTGGCAAGGGGCTGAAGGACGCGTTGAAGAAGTAAAGCGTTGATTTAGACTGATTGTGGACAAAGATTACACTGATAGAAAACCACTCGCGAGGGTGGTTTTAGTTGACAACAAAAACAATTCATGTTATTAATTAATTGTTCCCCGATTTAGTTTGGGGTTCTTATGGAGGAATCCAATGAAAGTTGCCAGAATTACCGATGTCACGCTGGTTCAGGATGAAAGCATGGTCAGGTTCGTGATTCGTCTTCTCCTGGAAGGTGGGCTGCGGCTCAATCTGACTGTGGACGATGAGACCTACGAAGGCTACGTCCACAACCTTGACTTCGGCAAGGGTAATGACTGGGTGGTGGCTTTGGTCATGATTCCAGGGCTGAACGATGGGGAGGACGTGAAAGTCAGCATCCGCATGGACGGGACGGTAAGAGTACTCCCGGACGAACTGCAGGAACCTTGAACGAACGAGGTCGGGAACAACTCGCGGGGGTTCGGTTAGCCGAGCCCCCGCCCCCACATTACACAAAAACCACCTGCGAAGGTGGTATTTTTTATTCAACAAATTTATAGGTGTGTATATAAAAATCCCCTCCCCTGTTAGGGGAGGGCGAGGGAGGGGTAGAGTGTTTAACCATTAACCTAATCCTGCCACCACTAAGAGCGACTCACTTCCTTTTCAACTCTTCCGCCCTTTTTTTGCATTCTTCCACTATACCCCACCAGATACTCTGTATATCCTTATAAACCCACTGATTATTATATCGTACAATTTTATAACCCAATTTTTCCAAATCTTTTTCTCTTTTTAAATCTTTTTTATATACCTCGTCATCTTCGTGCACAAAACCATCCACTTCTATAGCCAATCTCAATTCACAACAACAAAAATCAACAATATATTCTTTTATTTGAAACTGTCGTCTAAATCTGTACCCTGTTCTGTTCTTTCTTAATCCAGCCCATAACAATTCTTCTGCTTTTGTTTGGTTTTGCCTTAATCCTTTTCTTAAATCTTTAAAATTAGTCTGATTGGAATATAACTTTGCATAGCCCATAGTTGCCGTGTTATTTAGACATATTCACTCTTGGAAGAGTTTTTGAGTCTGTTGGAAGGTAAATCACTCAACCCCCTCCTCGCCTCCCCCTACGAGGGGGAGGGATAAATAAGTCCTACACCCTACGCCCTACAGCCGCGCGAACAAACTCCCTAAACAGCGGATGCGGACGCATTGGACGGGATTTAAATTCCGGATGAAACTGGGTACCCACAAAGAAAGGATGATTTTTTAATTCAACTATTTCCACTAAATTTGATTCCGGGTTAACGCCAACGATTTGCAAATCCGCGTCTTCAATCATCTCGCAATAATCATTATTAAATTCATAACGATGGCGATGGCGTTCGCTGATTTTATCAACACTATACGCTTTTTGCGTTTTACTGCCAACCATCAAAACACATTCATACGCGCCCAACCGCATTGTCCCGCCATAGCGATTCTCACGCACGTTCTTCGCCTGCACCGGACTGATGTGGATAATCGGGTCCGGAGTTTCCGGATCAATTTCAACCGTGTGCGCGTTTTTTTTGCCCAATACATTACGCGCGAATTCCACGCAAGCCAACTGCATACCATAGCACAGCCCCAAATACGGTATTTTATTTTCCCGCGCGAATTTAATCGCCCTTATCACGCCTTCAATCCCGCGACCGCCGAACCCGCCCGGCACCACCAGGCCGTCATATTGGCGTAATATATTTATCTTGCTCGGATTAGTCTCAAAGTCCTCTGAATCAATCCACTCCAAAACCGGCTTAACATTATTAAACCAAGACGCGTGTTTTATCGCCTCAATCACGGAAATATACGAATCAGCCAAAGTGAATTCGCCGGTGCTAAAATATTTTCCGACCACAGCGATTTTTACTTCTTTCTTGGTTTTAGCAATTTTTTTATTCAAATCTTTCCACTCAACCAAACCGGCATGGCGCGGACGCAAATGCATCATTTTCAATAATTTATTGCAAACATTTTCTTTATCCAATAACAGCGGAATTTCATAAATTGAAGCCACATCCGGCGCGGAAACGCAGTTATCTGCCGGCACATTACAAAAAATCGCCAGCTTCTCACGCCTCGGTTTATCCAGCTCGGTCTTGCCGCGCGCGATGATGAAATCCGCGTTAATGCCCACGCTGTTTAAGGCGCGCGCCGCGTGCTGGGTTGGTTTGGTTTTCATCTCGCCCAAATGGCTGGGAATCGGCAAATAACTGACTAAAATAAAAGCGACATCGCTCGGATGTTTTAATTTTAAAATTCTCGCCGCTTCCAAAAATAAAATATTTTCATATTCTCCGACTGTCCCGCCCACCTCAATCAACACAATCTCGGCATTGTGTTTTTCGGCCGCGTTATCAATCCGCCTGATGATTTCTTCAGGCACATGCGGAACCACTTGCACACATTTGCCTTTGTATTTCATCGCGCGCTCATTTTGAATTACGGTTAAATACACCCGGCCGGTAGTCATATAACTTTCCGAGCTCAAATCAACGTCTAAAAATCGCTCATAATTTCCCATATCCTGATCGGTTTCATCGCCATCATCAGTAACAAACACTTCCCCATGCTCAACCGGGTTCATTGTGCCGGCGTCAACATTGATATATGGGTCAATTTTAAGCGCGGTAACTTTAAAACCCTTGGCTTTAAAAATCGCGCCCAGCGACGCGCAAGTTACGCCCTTGCCAACGCCGGATAATACTCCGCCAACCACAAAGATATATTTACGAGTTTTTTTGGATAACATAATTTGAAAATTAAAAATTAAAAAAACAATTTTTATCCCCTCCCCACTTAGGGGAGGGCTAGGGTGGGGTAGCATGTAAAACCCTCAACCCCCTCCTCGCCTCCCCCTACGAGTGGGAGGGATTCGACAAAATTTTTAATTTAAAACACCCTCCGTAGCTGGAGGGGCCTTTGACTATCCGGCAGATACTCTGACAATTAATTCCGCTTCCAAACCATGTGGAAATTTTATTTTAACCCGATGCTCGCCGCACTCTTTAATCCCCTTTCGCAAATCAATTTGTCCAACTTGTAAATCAACGCCAAGCTGTTTGCGGACCGCGCGCGCGATTTGTTCCGCTCCCACTCCTGAATAAAGCGTGTTGGCGTCGCTCGTTTTCGCGATAATTTCAATTTCCACCCCATCTAATCGACTGGCAATTCTTTGGCTTTCCACTAACTCGCGTTTCACCTCTCTTGCTCTTTTTTCTTCCAATGCTTTAACAGATTCAATCGCCACAGCCGTGGCCGCTTTCGCCAAACCCTGCTTCAACAAAAAATTCCGCGCGTATCCATCCGCGACCTCTTTTATCTCGTCCTTGCTGCCAACACCCGGCACATCTTTCAAAAATATAACTTTCATAACTAAAACGCCAATGTATAAATTGGTGGTATGAATTTACAGGGGTATTATACAACCCCCTTGAAAAACACGCAAGCATGCGCTATAATCAATGCAATCAGTTTCAATCAGTCTAAATCAATGCTATGAAGTCTGGTATCGTCGCCCTCATCGGCCGTTCTAACGTGGGCAAATCCACCTTACTGAACACTTTGGTCGGCACTAAAATCGCCGCCACTTCTTTTCGTCCGCAAATGACACGGCAGGAGATTCACGGCGTAATAACAACACCCGAAGGTCAAGCGGTTTTTGTTGACACCCCGGGTATTTTCAAAGATAAAAAAAATCCTTTAAGCGCCAAATTGGTCAACAAGGTTACCAACCTGCTGGAACAGGAACTGGATTTGATAATTTACGTCGTTGACCCATCGCGCGAGATCGGCCAGGAAGAACGCGCGGCATTCGGCATGGTTAGACATCTGAAAATTCCTAAACTTTTGGTAATTAATAAATCCGACCTGCCGCCGGACGAACGAAAGTTTGAAGTTGATTATGAAGCTTGGGGAAAAGAATTTAACGGTGTATTCAAATTATCCGCTTTGCGCGCCAGCCACATCAAACCGCTTAAAGAAAAAGTAATGGAACTGCTCCCTGAAGGCGAAATGATGTATCCAGTTGAACAATGGACCAACATTGATAATTATTTTTGGATCGCGGAAATCATCCGCGAAAAAGTTTTTTCGGTTTTTGAAAAAGAAGTCCCCTACGCCATTACCGTGGAAGTTGATAATGTGGAAGAAAAAAAGGACATCACCGTCATTTCCGCGCGAATTTTAACCAATCAAGAAAGATACAAAAAAATCATCATCGGCCGCGACGGCCAAAAAATCAAAGAAGTCGGCCAAATGGCCCGCCGAGAATTGGAAGCCGCGGTAAATAAAAAAATCTACCTTGAGTTGGAGGTAGAGGTGGATAAGCATTGGGTGGAGAGGGTGTAATTCTGTTTATTCCAAAACCACCTGCGAGGGTGAATTTTTTATTTAATAAATTTACAAGTAACACAAAATCCCCTCCCCACTTAGGGGAGGGCGAGGGTGGGGTAGAATGTTTAGCCTACTATCCCGACTTCCACCAAGAATCTGATGGATTTAGAATTAACAAACAAAAAACGAGGCGTTTAACCTCGTTTTAATTCTTCCACTCTTTTCTTGCATTCTTCAACTATGCCCCACCAGATACTCTGGATATCTTTATAAACCCACTGATTATTATAACGCAAAATTTTATAACTAAGTTTTTCCAAATCTTTTTCTCTTTTTAAATCTTTTTTATACACACCATCATCTTCGTGAACCGAACCATCTAATTCTACAATCAACCTCAATTCACAACAACAAAAATCAACAATAATTTCGCGTAACCCATAGCCGTTGTTTTTTAAACTTGTTCGCTCTTAGGAGAGTTTTGAGGTCAGTTGGGAGGTAAATCACTCAACCCCCTCCTCGCCTCCCCCTACGAGGGGGAGGGATAAAAAGACAAAACAAAAAACCAACATTTTAACAAACATTAATTTTTTTAATTTTGAAATTTTATTAGGTGAATTAGAAATTAAGTGAATTAATAATTTACAAAAGTCCTTTCACCACGCCAACCACATCTTCCTCTCTCGCCACTGGAAGCATTTTTTGCAATTGCGCGCCCATTTGTTTCAAATGAGCGCTATCAGAAAGAAGCTCCTTGATTATTTTTGCTAAATAATTTCCATCTGCCGTCCGCTCGTCCACCAATATCGCCGCGCCGGCTTCGGCTAAAAATCCAACATTCTCTTCTTGATGCCCGGGTTTAGGAATTAAAATCGCCGGCTTGCCTAATGCCGCCAACTCGCTAATCGTGCCAAACCCGCCGCGTGAGATAACTAAATCAGCGACCGCGTACGCGTCAGCCATAGCTTCGGAAAAAAACTGATGCGTTTGATAAAATTCGCTGAAATGCCGGACCGCGCGATCCACCAAATCCTGCGGACGCTCTTTGCCGGAAAGATGAATAATTTGGCAAACATCTTTAAGTTCCGGCACGGCTTGGATAATCAGCTGATTCACCCGCATTGAACCTGTCCCACCGCCAGTGGCGAAAACAACCGGTAAATTTGGTTTTAAATTAAATCTTTGGAGGGCCCGTTCTCTGTTGCCAACTAAAATCTCTTGCCGCACCGGATTGCCAAGCCAGAAGGTTTTTCGTTTGTTGAATTTTTTAACATTTCCCGCCAAAGCCGTGGTAATCACTGCCGCAAACGGCGACATAATCTTGTTTGACAACCCAACAACAACATCCTGCTGGTGAATCCAGCTTGGCACGCCCAACAGCCACGCCGCCCAATGCGCTGGCACGGAAATAAACCCGCCGGCGGAAACGCAAAAGTTCGGATTCTCGCGCCAAATTATTTTGATTGACTGGAATAATCCGATAAAAATTCTAAAAATATCCGCGATGTTCCAAATGGAAATATACCTGCGCAATTTGCCGGACGCAATCGTAACAAATTTAATTTCTCTGTTTTCCACCAATTCCTTTTCCGGTCCCAATTTTGTCCCAATCCAAACAAACTCCGCATCAGGAAAGTTGCGTTTGATGGTGTCTTGAATCGCGAGCAGTGG
>Ga0209343_10004344_pt1 | contig 17526 bp, 11 predicted proteins | sample RifCSPlowO2_02_FD_184026 | JGI IMG/M metagenome (GOLD analysis project Ga0209343, IMG submission 184026) | Groundwater microbial communities from Rifle, Colorado - Rifle CSP2_plank lowO2_0.2 (SPAdes) (version 2) | ecosystem: Environmental > Aquatic > Deep subsurface > Groundwater | place... | reverse complement strand
GGCTCGCCGTCCATGGATTTGGTCATCCAATACGTTCCTAAAACCATGTCTTTGGAGGGATGGACAATGGGCTCGCCATTTTGCGGCTTAAGCAAATTTTTGTTCGCCGCCATCAATTCTTTGGCCTCTAATTGGGCTTCTTCCAGGAGCGGCACGTATACCGCCATTTGGTCGCCGTCAAAGTCCGCGTTGAAGGCCTGGCAAACCAGAGGGTGCACTTGGATAGCGTTGCCTTCAATCAAAACCGGGTTGAAAGCCTGGATGCCCAGGCGATGCAGAGTGGGTGCCCGGTTGAGCAAAACGAACTTGCCGGCAATAACTTCTTCTAGCATCGCCCAGACTTCCGGCGTGCGTTCCTCAATAAGCTTGTTGGCGCCACGAATGTTGAAAGCCAGTTCCGCCTGTAATATTTTGGAAATAACAAACGGGCGGAAAAGTTCCAACGCCATGTGCTTGGGCAAGCCGCACTGATTCAGTTTAAGTTCCGGGCCGACTACGATAACCGATCGGCCGGAGTAGTCCACTCGCTTGCCCAGAAGATTCTGGCGAAAAAGGCCCTGCTTGGATTTCAAATTATCCGACAGGGATTTCAAGGGACGCTTCTGCGACTGGCTCATGGCCGCGGACTCATTCTGCTTGGCGATGGAATTGTCTATTAAGGCGTCCACCGCTTCTTGGATAATTCTTTTTTCGTTGCGCAAAATTACGTCCGGTGCGTTGATGTCCTGGAGCTTCTTCAGGCGGTTGTTGCGATTGATGACCCGGCGGTACAAGTCATTCAGGTCGGAGGTGGCGTGCCGGCCGCCGTCTAGCGCCACCATCGGCCGTAATATCGGCGGAATGACCGGGATAACCGTCAGGAACATCCATTCCGGGCGGATGCCGGCGTAGAGCATGGCCCGGATCAAAGACAGTCTCTTCTGTAATTTTTCTTTTTCCGCGGCGCTGGATTTGGAGAGCATCTCTTCGGTTAAATTTTTCAATTTATGCAGGTCCAGATTTTTGAAGATAGAATAAATGGCCTCGGCGCCGATATTGGCTTCAAAACAGGTGCCGTATTTCAAAGAATAGTGATGGAAGGAAATTTCATTCAAAACCTTACCTTCGTATATTTCGCCGATTTCCTTCTTGGCGGCCAGAAGCAGGTTTTTAAGCTTCTCCCGCGTTTCCTCATCCGCGGCCCCTTTAAGCTTGGCTTTATATTCTTTATCCAAGCCACTCAAAATAGCTTCTTTTTCCGCTTCGTGCACTTTGGTGATGATGTAGCCGGCGAAATAAATGACTTTCTCTAAATCGGAGACGGAAATATTAAGCAGAGTGCTCATGCGCGAGGGCACGCCGCGCAAAAACCAAATGTGGGAGACGGGGGTAGCCAGCTCAATGTGGCCCATGCGCTCCCGACGGACGATGGAACGGGTCACCTCCACACCGCATTTCTCGCAGATAATGTCTTTATAGCGGATGCGGCGATATTTGCCGCAGTAACATTCGTAATCTTTTTCCGGGCCGAATATTTTTTCGTCAAAAAGCCCACCGCGTTCTGACCGGCCGGTGCGGTAATTTATGGTTTCCGGCTTGGTAACTTCGCCATATGACCACTCCCTTATCTGCTCCGGAGAAGCGAGCCTAAGAGTGATGCTGTCAAAATCGGTTGTGTTTAGGGTTTTCATATATTTTTATTTTCTTCCTTATTTTTGACCAAATCCACATTGAGAGCCAGACCGCGCAGATAATTAAGCAGAACATTGAAGGAAGCGGGGGAGTTCGGCGATTTTATGGTTTCATTCTTGATGATGGAATCAAAAGTCTGGGAGCGCCCCAGGATATCGTCCGATTTTATGGTCAGCATTTCCCGTAAAGTATAAGCCGCGCCGTAGCCTTCCAGGGCCCAGACTTCCATTTCTCCGAATCTCTGTCCCCCGCCTTGAGCCTTGCCGCCTAGGGGCTGCTGGGTAATAAGGGAGTAGGGGCCGATGGAACGCATATGAATTTTGTCTTCCACCATATGGTGGAGTTTGAGCATATACATATAGCCCACGGCAACATCCTGCTTGAATTTCTCTCCGGTACGGCCGTCAAAGAGCTCAATGCGGCCGTTTTCCGGCACGCCGGCTTTTTTTAGTTCTTCTTTTATTTCCTCATTTTTGGCTCCAAAAAACGGAGGTACGATGGCCTGATAACCTAGGGTGTTGGCGGCTAGCCCCAGGTGCATCTCCAGTATCTGGCCCAAGTTCATGCGCGAGGGTACGCCTAAGGGCGAGAGAATAATGTCTACCGGCGTACCGTCCGCCATATAAGGCATGTCTTCTTCCGGCAGAATAGTTGAAATAACCCCCTTGTTGCCGTGCCGGCCGGAGAGCTTGTCCCCGACGGATATATTCCGGATTTGGGCCACTTCAATGACTATCTTTTTGATTATGCCCGCCTCTAATGCATGGCCCAGGTCGCGGGAGAAAATTTTGACCCCGATTATCCGACCGCGCTTGCCGTGTTCCATGCGCAAGGAAGTGTCTTTGACGTCTCGGGCCTTTTCCGCGAAAATGGAACGGAGCAGGCGCTCTTCCGGCGTTAGCTCCGTCTCCCCTTTCGGCGTAATTTTGCCGACCAGAATGTCGTTTTCCCGAACTTCCGCCCCGATGCGGATTATGCCTTCTTCATCCAAATCTTTAAGCTTGAGTTCGCCGACATTGGGAATGTCCCGAGTAGTTATTTCTGGGCCCAGCTTGGTGTCCCGGACGATGCAAACGAACTCTTCCACATAAATGGAGGTGAATTTGCTGTTCTTGACCACTCGCTCCGAGACGATGATGGCATCTTCATAATTGGAGCCGGACCAGGACAAAAAAGCCACAAAAATATTCTGGCCGAGAGATATCTGCCCGCCGACCGTACTAGTGGTGTCGGCCAGGACATCGCCACGCTTGATTTTGTCGCCGACGTTGACATTAGGCCGCTGGTGGAAGGCGGAGAAATTATTGTTCCGCAAAAAATTAATCAGGGGGTAGGTTTTCTCGCCGTCCGATTCTTTAACCACAATTTTCTTGGCGTCCAGGTAAGAAACCGCGCCGTCCCGCTCCGCAATGAGGAGTCGGCCGGAGTCGCGTGAAGCCAGTTCTTCCACGCCGGTCGCTACTAGTGGCGCCTCCGGCAGGACGCAGGGCACCGCCTGCTTCTGCATGTTACTTCCCATCAGCGCCCGATTGGCATCGTTGTGTTCCAGAAAAGGTATCAGGGAGGTAGCGATGGAGAAAGCCTGATTGGCGGCCACATCAATGAAATCCACTTCTTCCCGGGCAATCAGGCCGGGGGTAGTTTTGATTCTGGCTTCCACTTTTTCCGCGGTTATTTTGCCGTCTGCGTTATAAGGTATGCCGGCATGAGCGATGTTGTATTTTTCTTCTTCCAGAGCGTTCAAGTACGCAACCTCGCTGGTGATTTTGCCGTTTTTTACTTTGATATACGGAGTCTCAATTATGCCGAAATCGTTTATCCGGGCGTAAGTGGCCAAATGCAAAATGAGACCAATGTTGGGCCCTTCCGGTGTATGGATGGGGCAGACCCGTCCGTAGTGCGAAGGATGCACATCCCGCACTTCCAGCCCCGCCCGCTCCCGAGTCAGTCCCCCGGGGCCCAAGGCGGAGAGGGTGCGGAGATGCTCCATTTCGTAGAGCACATTTTCTTGGGCCATAAATTGAGAGAGCTGGTTGGTGGTGAAAAATTCCTTAATACGAGCCTGAAGCGGCCGCTGATTGATGATGGCGATGGGCATAGCGGTATCCACATCAATAATAGACATCCTGTCTTGGATATTCCTCTTTATTTGCATCATACCGGTGCGCACTTTCTGCTGGAGTATTTCTCCGACGAAACGCACCCGCCTCTGGCCCAAGTGGTCGATATCGTCCGACTGGGCGCCAGCGGTATTGTTCAAAACCAAGATATGCTCGACGACAATGGCCAGGTCTTCCTTGGAAATTGTCCGGCGGTCAAGTTCTTTCTCGTCCATCGGTTGTTCAAAGCGCTTATTGAACCGGAACCGCCCCACCGGCGATAGGTCGTAGCGCTCCGCGGTAAACAAAGAATCAATGAATTCCTTGGCATTTTCCGCGGTGGCCATATCCCCGTCCCGCAATCGCTTGTATATTTCAATATAAGCCTCCTCCGGCGTCTTGGCCGCGTCCTTGGCCAGATTGGCTTTAATCGCCTCCGCCACCCCCCCATTTTTTTCAAAAGCTTTCAAAATCATTTCATCCGTATGGTAACCCCGCGCGCGCAGAAGCTCCGTCGCCGGGAATTTGCGCTTTTTATCTATGCGGACATAAACGCCGCCATCGGCCTCCGATTCAATCTCTATCCAAACTCCGCGAGCCGGAATAATTTTTGCGCCAAAATATTTTTTGCCTTTGTTCTCGGATTCGGTAAAAAACACGCCGAAAGAGCGTGCCAGCTGGGGCACGATTACCCGCTCCACGCCGTTGATGATGAAAGTCCCGTGCGAGGTCATCAAGGGCAAGTCGGACATAAAAATTTCCTGCTCTTTGACCGTGCCCAATATTTTATTGGTCAATTTGACCCGAGCCTTGAGAATGCCCTGATAGGAAAGCTTGTTTATTTTGGAGTAGCTCTCATCGTGCTTGGATTCGCTCAAAGAAAAAGAAACGAATTCCAAATTGAATTTCTTGCCGGAGTAATCCCCGATGGGTGAAAATTCTTTGAACACTTCCGAGAGGCCCGTCTCTACCAGCCATTTGTAGGATTTGAGCTGGGCTTCTATCAGATTCGGGAATTTAATCAGAGGCTTCTTGTACCTCGCGAAATATTTCTTGGGACGCGCGGTTGCGGTAGACATAATATGAAAATCAAATAGGAGCAGGCCTATTTAAGCGTAAATTATGGGAACCTTATAATAGAAACGTTGATCGTGCGTCCGATACTCAATCAACAATCAATTATTAAGAGTATACTCGCTTTCTGTTTTTTGTCAAATAAAAAAGCGCTCCGAGGATGTAAGCTCGGAGACGCAACAAACAACTGGGGGAATATGATCCCCCTAGGGTTACCGGTCCACCCCCCGGTGTTGGGGTAACCCTAGGGGGTAGGCGGTTTCCTACCCGCCTATCTGCACAAAAAATATCATATCTATTAAAAATAGTAAAGCGCTAGCAAGAACGGTTCTTGTTAGTCTCTAGCTAGTCTACATCCTACAAAATCGAACGATCGTATGGTTTCATAGCATACTTCTCAACCCTTGCTAATCCAAAATGTTTACGGAAATCAGCATATACGTACGAATGTAAACATTGCGCCAACTCTTATAGTTTGTTATTTTTCTTCTTTTTCCACTCGTCTATTTTCTTATGATGGCCAGAGAGTAGGACTTTGGGAACTTTGTAAATTTTTGACTTCTTGCCCCGCCCTGGCGGGGGATATTTAAAAACCTCCGGGCGAGTATAAACTTCGCTTGAAGAAATCCGCTCTTCTTCCAGAGATTCGTATTTGCCCAAAACCCCGGGGATTTGCCGAGAAATTGAATCTATTAAAACCATCGCTGGAAGCTCTCCGCCAGTTAGCACATAGTCCCCTATTGATAATTCATCAACCACATAGCCCATAGCACGCAACACTTTTTGCACTCGCGCGTCTATGCCCTCATATCTTCCGGAAATCATAATCATATCCGTATAATATTTCGCCGACTTTTTTGCATAGGCTGTATTAAACTTTTTGCCAGACGTAGAAAATAAAATAATCTTTACTTTCTTTTTTGCATCTACGCTATAGCGTAGATTAATCTTAGAAAAAGCTTTGAGAAATAATTCCGGTCTTAATACCATGCCCGGACCGCCGCCGTAAGGCCTGGCATCCACCCTCTTTTTCGGCTCGCAGAAATCCATTGGGTTATAAAATTTTATCTTGATTTTTTTATCTTTAATCGCCCGCCCAATAATAGACTCTTTTAGATAAGAATCAAACATCTCCGGGAAAATTGTTACTATGTGAAAATTCACCTAAATCCCCTTCAAGTCTTCCATCGCCTGGTCTACTGTTTTAAGCGTGGGCGCCTGGTGCGGGGCGGCGTCCATCCGGCCCTCGCTCCGCATTCCTCCTTCCGGCTCGTTAATTTTCAAATTGACCCGGGCATTATTTTTCATGCCGATAATCCGGAGCAGTGTCCGGATGGCCTTGGCAGTGTTGCCCTGCCGGCCGATAATCTTGCCCATATCCGCGGGATTGACGGTGAGGGTGATAAGCACGCCCATTTCATCCACGGTGCGCTCCAGCTTGACGTCGTTCGGATTGTCAACCAGAGCCTTGACTACATACTCCAGAAATTCTTTGTCCGCATCCATAAATCTATCTTTTATATCTTGTAACAGTGCAGTATTACGACATAAACTGCTTAAATAATTATACCCGATTATTTTTGAGCTTTCAACACTTTTCTTGTTTGAGTGGGCTTTTTCTTAGGTAAAACATTTATTTTCTTCCCATCTATAATTTTATCGTGCACCAAGAAATTATGCATCGTGCCAGATACTTGAGCGCCCTTCCCGAGCCAATATTTTATTCTCTCGGCCTGCCAGCTGGTTGCCCCGCTTTTGGGATTATAAGCACCGACTACTTCCAGAAATTTGCCACTCTTCGTGCTGTTTTTAGAATCAGTCAGCACCGCCCGGAAGGCCGGGTCGTTTTTTCTGCCTATTCTTTGCAGTCTTATTTTCAACATATTATCAGAATGAGTCTAACATAATTTATAAAAAAGGCAAACAATGTTATATTAGAAGAGTGAGAAAACAAAAAACGAAAAGTGAATTGAATATCCAGGGCATTATTTCAGTATCCAGAAAAGGCACCGGCTATATAAAAGTTATTGATCGGGAAGAGGATATTGAAGTTGATTCTCGGCACTTGAATACAGCGCTCAACGGCGATATGGTAGAAGCAATTCTTCACCCCTTCCAAATAGACGCCAAGAGACAGACTGGCGAGGTCCTCAAAATAATTTCCCGCGCCAAAGGGGGGTTTGCCGGCGTCCTAGAGAGGGAGAACGGAATATTTTTTCTCAAGCCCGACGACCCGAAGATGTACACGGACATCTTGATTCCCCAAAAAAGACTGGGCGGAGTAAAAGTCGGCCAAAAGGTTTTCGGAGAAATAGTTTCCTGGAACGACCCACGTAAAGCCCCGGAAGGCAAAATTGTCAGAATTCTGGGACGGCCGGGGGAGAACGAGGCGGAAATGCAGGCCATAGTTCTGGAGAGGGGCTTCGCGCCGGAAATTAAGACAGAAGCGCAAAAAGAAGCCCAGAGCCTGAAGCGCGCCGGCATCACGCCGCGAGATTATAATTTAAGGCGCGATTTCCGGCAAATCCCTACCCTGACCATAGACCCGGAAGACGCTAAAGATTTTGATGATGCCATCTCCATAAGAGAGGTAGGGGCTGGAGAGTGGGAAGTGGGGGTGCATATCGCCGATGTGTCCCATTACGTTAAGTGGGAGAGCGCGCTGGACCGGGAAGCCAGGGAACGAGGCACTTCTGTTTATCTGGTGGACCGGACCATCCCCATGTTGCCAGAAATTCTTTCTAACGACCTGTGTTCGCTCTTACCCGGAGTAGACCGGCTTTGCTTGAGCGCCGTTTTTATCTTGGATAAGGAAGCGAAGGTTAAAAAAGAATGGTTCGGCAAAACCGTAATTAACTCTCAGAAAAGATTCACTTACCGCGAAGCAGAAAAAGCTATAAAAGAAAGCGTGTACCCTTGGCACAAAGAGCTCGCCGCGCTAAATCGCCTGGCCAAGAAATTGATGGCGGAGAGATTCCGTGAGGGAGCCATATCTCTGGACCAGGCGGAAGTAAAATTCGTCTTAGCCCCGGACGGTGCGCCGATAAAAGTGGTAAAAAAAGAACGGGGAGATTCCAACAAGCTGATTGAAGAATTCATGCTCTTGGCCAACAAAAAGGTAGCCGAAACCATTAGCGCCAAAATTAAGGCAAGCCCGGAGAGGGGAGCCTTCGTCTACCGGGTGCACGATGCGCCGAATCCAGAAAAAATGGAAAACCTGGCCTTTTTTTTAAGAAGTCTGGGGTATAAAATCGCCTTAAAGAACGGCGTCATAGAAAACTCAGAGATAAACAAAATTTTAGAGAGTCTGGAGGGCAAAAGCGAGAAAGACACCATTCATCGGGTCATTGTCCAATCAATGGCCAAAGCGGTGTATTCCACCCACAACATCGGCCATTACGGTTTAGCTTTCAAACATTACACCCATTTTACTTCGCCCATCCGACGCTATCCGGACATCATCGCCCATAGAATTTTAACCGACTATTGCCAGGGTAAAAAAATCGCCAGCGACAAACTCCGGGAATACGAGATTGCCGCCCGAATTTCTTCAGAGCAGGAACGACGCGCGGCGGACGCGGAACGCGCCTCGGTCAAGCTCAAATACGCCGAGTATATGGCGAAACGTTTAGGCCAAAAGTTCAAAGGGGTAATTAGCGGCATTACTGAATGGGGCATCTATGTGGAAGAGGCGGAAACCAAATGCGAAGGCCTGGTGCGGATTCGGGATATGCGGGACGATTATTATATTTTCAATGAGAAAAGGTTGGAGCTCTCCGGCGAAAAGAAACACCGGAAATACCGCCTGGGCGACCAAGTGACAATCAAAGTCAAAGCGGTTGACCTGGCGCAGAAAACAATAGACTACATCCTTATATGAAATTACTTTCCAATTTCAAAACTAGAACCACTCTCTTCGCCCTTCTTCTGGCTGTTTTGGGATTTATCTTAATTTCCTATCTTTTCAATTTTGGGGACAGCCGGCAGAGAGTACGGCCGGCCGGCCTCGGCGCCGGAGTGATAGAGATTCTGCCGGATACGGAAACCATAGCCAAATACTTTTATTATTTAAGAGACTGGACACAGAAGCCGAAGGTCTCCGCTCTAGCTTACCTGGTGGGCGACTTGAATACCGGCGAAGTTATTTTGAGCCGGAACGCGGACAAAAAGCTCGCCATCGCTTCGGTCTCCAAACTGATGACCGCTTTGGTCGCCAGTGGAATCGCCGAGGCCGGCGAGGAAGCCAAGGTCAGTCGCGCCGCCCTCGCCACTTACGGCTCCAATGGCAATCTGCGTACGGGCGAAAAAATAAAAATAAGCAATCTCCTGTATCCCCTCCTCTTGGAATCCAGCAACGACGCCGCCGCGGTTCTGGCGGAGCATTTCGGTTTGGATATTTTTATAACCAAGATGAATCAGGAAGCGGCCCGATTGAAAATGGAGAATACCTCCTTCGCGGACCCGAGTGGCCTCTCTTCCTTAAATCAATCCTCGGCCCTAGATTTATTTCGCCTGGCGGGATATTTAAAGCAAAAAAAGCCGGACATCTTAGCCATAAGCAAAAATCGGAGCTACACCGACCAAAAACACACTTGGTACAACACCAGCCAGTTCCTCAAAAATCCCGGATATCTGGGAGGCAAAAGCGGTTTCACCGAGGTATCTAAAGAAACAGGTGTTTTTCTTTTCGATGTTCTCTTGTCTAAAACGAGTTCCCGTCCTATTGCGATTGTTCTCTTGAAGAGTCCCGATCGTAAAAAAGACACGGAGAATATTTTAAAATATCTCCAAAAGAACGTCTATTACGGCGGCGAGGAAAATGCCCGCATTGACTGGGTGCGGGAAAAAATCGGCGTGCCGGATATCCGTGAGCCGGATTACGTGACCATCCTCGCTGGAGGCGACCTGATGCTGGCTCGGGGTGTCCGCAATTCTGTTGTCCGAAATTTCGGCGGGGATTATTCCGCCTTTCTGGAAAAACTAAGTATTCTCAAAAAATTTGACATCGTCTTTGCCAATTTAGAAGGCACGGCCTCGGACAAAGGCCAAGACCTCGGCAATCTTTATTCTTTCCGCATGGACCCCTCGGTGGTGCCGGCTCTCCGGGGCGCGGGCATAAGCATCTTATCGGTCGCCAACAATCACGTGGGCGACTGGGGCTTGCCGGCCTACATTGACACTCTAAGCCGACTGAAGGAAAACGAGGTTCTTTACACCGGTGGCGGCCTGGATGAGAAAGACGCGGAGAAACCAGCCATTATTGAAAAATACGGAATGAAAATAGGATTTCTTGGCTTCTCTGATAAGGGCCCGGCCGGCATGGCGGCGAGAGAGGACAAAACCGGCGTTTTGCTGGCCGACAATCCCCGCCTGGAAGAAATTATAAAAAACGCCAGCGCCCAGGTTGATTATTTGATAGTATCCTTCCACTGGGGCGAAGAATATCAGAAAAAGCACAACGCTCGGCAGGAGACTCTGGCGCATAAGGCTATTGATAATGGAGCAAAGATAGTAGTGGGGCATCATCCTCATGTAATACAAGACACGGGAGTTTACAGCCAAAAAGATTGCACTCAAAGTTCGTGCGTGGGCTTCATTGCCTACTCTTTGGGCAATTTCATTTTTGACCAGGGATTCTCGGAGGACACGATGCAGGGTATGCTCCTCGGTATAAAAATCTGGCGGGACGGCAACATCTCCATCCAAAAAAATATCGTCAAACTAAACTCCAAAACCTTCCAGCCGGAGAAAATAATTTACGGCAAAGAGGAAAAAGTAAATTTTAGGTAAGAGGGACGTATATACGTAACCCCTGATTGTTTACTACACTGACGGCCGTCAGGATAGTAAACAATGTTACTTGGCAATGGCGGCGGCTTGGTCAAAGCGGACGGAGAGGAGCTTGGAGGCACCGTCTTGGCCGATGGTTACGCCGTAGAGCACGCCGGCGCGAGACATGGTCTCCCGATTGTGGGTCACCACTATAAGTTCGGAATGCTTGGAAAGTTTTTCCAGCATGTCGCCGTATTTGCGGGAGTTGGCTTCGTCCAGTGCCGCGTCCGTCTCGTCCAGGACCAGAAAAGGCGGAGGGTTGACCTGGGACATGGCGAAAAGAAGGGCAATGGAAGTGAGCGACCTTTCCCCGCCGGAGAGGGCATTCAATTCTTTGACTTTTTTGTGGGGCAAAGACACATTTATCTCTACTCCTTTTTCGGCGACAATTTCTTCTGTCTCCTCCGGCAGTTCTTCCTCCTCTTCTTCGGCCGTGTTGCGCCTTCTCCGATTTACTAGGATTACAGAGAGCGAAGCCCAGCCACCGCCGAACATCAGAGCAAAAAATTCCTGGAACTCCGTGTTTATTCTTTTGACTCCGGCCTGGAACTCCAGTTCAATTTTTTCTTTGAGGTCCGCCATAAGAGTCTCTAGAGATTGGATGCTCCGCTCCAGGTCCGCCATTTCCTGTTCCAAAAATTGGTCCCGTTTGGAAACTTCTTCAAATTCCTTGATAACCTCGCGGTCGTTACCCAACCCTGCGTCTTCCAGTTTTATCTTCAGGCGCTCTATCTTCTTGCGATTCTCTTCTTGGACCTGCCCGTCCGGCTCGTCAGGCCGAACAAAATCCCGATAAGACGAGATTTCATCTCCGACCAGCGCCTGGCCTTCCTTAATTTCGTTCTGAAAATCATTCTCCGCGTGTGCGAGCTGGTCCTCCCGTATTTTAACCAGATTAATCTCGGAGAGGATTTTATTTTTTTCCATAGTCAGTTCCATTTTCTTCAAGTCTCCGGAACGCCGGCGGTCCCGGTCGGCCTCGATAGCCACCTCTAGAGACGCGATTTCCGCTTGCAGTTTTAGCTCTTGGTCGTCTTGGTGCTGGATGGCCTCAAGCACCTCTCTTTCCGTTTCCTTGAGACCTTCCAGCTCTCTCTCGTCTTCTTCCCTTTTGACCATCACACTGCCGCAGAGAGGGCATTTGCCGGACATCTGCACTCTTTTCTCTTTAAGTTCCAAGAGGCCCTGGGTCCGCCCCAGCTTGCGGGAGAGGCTGTCTTTTTCCATCCGGATTTGGGAACTTTGCCTTTCTTTTTCTCGCACGGATTCCTCCAGAGAATTTTCCTTCTCCGCCAATGGGGCTGGCAGTTCCCCCATATCTCTCTCCAGACGCAAGAGCTTCGCCTCCAGATTTTTCCGCTCTGCCGAAATTTCTCCCTTTTCTTTTGCCAGATGAATGCTCTCCCCTTTAAGATAAATCCGATACAGGCCAAGGAGCTCGCTCTTCATTGCTTTGGCCTTGGCAAACTTCTCCACTTGTCTCTCTAAAAATTTAAGATGGGGCGCATTCTCCCGGCGGAGCATAGCGACTTCTTTGATATTCGCCTCTGCCCGCTCCAGTTTGCGTTCCGATTCTTTTATTTTATATTGATAGATTTTGAGCCCCAGCGCGTCTTCCACCATCTCCCGGAGCTCCCGAGGGTTGGCGTTTAAAATACGGTCCGCCTCGCCCTGGGAAATAATATGATGGCCGGAAGAACCGATATTGACGGAAGAAAGGAGCTGATGAATGTCTTTCAGCCGAATTTCGGAGCCGTTAAGTATGTATTTATTCACCCCGTCCGGAAAAACCTCGCGAGAGATACTGACAGTGTCAAAATTCAGATTTATTTCTTCGCCGCCCTCGTTGGTCAGTTTGAAAAGCCGGTCCCGATTGTCAAAATAAATGGTCACCCCGGCCCGGGAGAGACTGCTGAGTTTTTTGGAGCCTTTGAAAATTAAATCGCCGCCCGTTTTGCCGCGCAGAGATTTGATGGATTGTTCTCCCAGGACGAAACGGATGGCTTCTACCACGTTGGATTTGCCGCTACCGTTGGGGCCGACAATGGCTACGATGGGGTCTTTAAATTCCAGAATAGTTTTCTGGGCGAAGGATTTAAAGCCGGAGAGCTGTAAGCTTTTAAGCTGCATATATAATCAGTCCAGCCAATTCTTTGCTTTTAATGCGGCTTCCGCGGCTCGCTGTTCCGCCTCCTGTTTGCTTTTTCCTTTGCCCTCCGCTATTTTTTCTGGACCGAAAAATATGCCCACCGTAAAATGCTTGTCGTGGTCCGGCCCCGCCTCCTGTAGAACTTTGTAAGCAGGAGTGACCGCCACCAACTCCTGCGCTTTCTCCTGCACCAAGCTTTTGGCATCCCGCCAGAGTTTCTTGGCCACGATTTCCGAGACGTTTGGCAAGACGGTATCCCGGACCAAATTCTCGGCTCGGGCATAGCCCTGGTCCAAATACACCGCTCCCACGTAAGCTTCATAAGTATTGGCCAGAATATATTGCCGGGCCTTGCCGTTATCCTTAGCCTCTCCGCGGGAGAGAAGCAAATAATCATTCATCCCCATTTTCGCCGCCACTTCGGAAATAATTATGGCATTGACCAGAGCGGAGCGAACCGCAGTCAGTTCGCCTTCGGTATACGACGGATATTGTCGGTAGAGAAAATCAGTCACCGCGAGCTCCAGGACGGCATCGCCTAAAAACTCCAGACGTTCGTTGTGGAAAAGTCCCGCTTTGGGATTTTCATTGATGTAGGAACGATGAACAAAGGCTTGTTTCAAAAGCTCTTTGTCCTTAAAAATAATGCCGGTTTTCTTTTCAAAGTCTGAAAAATTTATCATGGCTGTTTACTTATAATTTCAATGGCTTTGCCGATAAGGGGGATGATGTCGTTGTAAATGCGGAGTTCTGGCACTTCCTTAATCTGGAACCACTTGGCTTCATCCAGACCCCCGGAAGGTTCAAAATGGAAGGGCCGATATTCGCTCTCCGCCAGGAAGTATGCCACCTTCTTCAGAATTTTTCCTTTCTCCGGATGGGAAGCCACGTATTCATTGTCGCCAAGCTTTTCTTTTATCTCTATCGGGAGGCCGATTTCTTCTTTGATTCTTTTCATCGTTCCCTCTTCTTCGGTTTCTTCCGAATCAATATGGCCTTTGGAAAGCGTCCAATAGCCGAAGACATCGTGAACCAGGGCCAGATAGAGATTGCCGCCTTCGCGGGCGTAGACCAGAGCGCCGCCGAATTTCTCCACCGGCAGTTTACCGGGGTCCACCGGAGAGTTATTTTTCTTTTTGCTTGTTTCCTCTTTACCCGGTTCGCCGATTTCCTTGTAAACCGCGCCCAAGACGCCATTGACGAACTTGCCGGAATTCTCCCCGCCGAATGTTTTGGCGAGCTCAATGGCCTCGTTGATGGCCACCTTGGGCGGCACCTCTCGGCGATTACCGAAAAGGAGCTCGCAGAGCCCGATGCGGAGAATATTTCTGTCCACCAGGGATATTTTAGAGAGCGGCCATTCCGGTGCGGCTTTTTCTATTATTTCATCCACCGCCGCGCGCTTCTTGATAACCTGATCCGCCAGCGCGTAAACGAAGGCGTCGTCCTCCATCCCCAGCGCGAATTCCCGGATATTGCGGGCCACCGTCGCCCTGACATCCAGGTCCTGGAATTTATTGAAATCCAATTCAAAAAGAGTTTGCAGAACTATTGACCTGGAAAGATGTCGGTTAGCCATGGATTAGTCGAAAGTCATCAAGTTTATAAAGTTAAAAGAAATTTCTCAAAACTTTACAAACTTTATAACTTTATACTTTATAACTACTTCTGTGTCGCCTCTCGCGCTTTTGCCTTCTTCTGTCTTTTTTCCGTCTTTTTCACCATATCCAAGACCTTCTTCCCCCGATAAAAGCCACAGGACGGGCAGACGGTGTGGCGCGGTTTTGGCGTTTGGCAGTTTTCGCATTTCATAAAATTGACGGCCGAGAGGGCGTGGTGGCTCCGCCGATTCTTAGTATGCGATTTTGTATGTCTCATTCGGACTACCATATTGTTTTTTATCCTAGCATAAAAAAAACTAAAAGCAAAGCGGAGCCGAACTCAGGTTTTTTCGAGCGCCTTGGCGGTAAATGCGCTAGGAGTGAGAAAAAACTTGAGTTTGCGAAGCCAGGATGAAAAGCAAATAAAAGTATGATATTATTGTTTTGTATGAGCGAGCAAAATAAACTGGACTCCCAAAGGCATTCCCTGGCGCATCTTTTAGCTGCGGCGGTGATGGAAATTTGGCCCGACACCCTGCGGACCATCGGCCCGGCGATAGATAACGGCTTTTACTATGATTTTGAATTTTCTTCTCCTATCTCCGACAAGGACCTGCCAAAAATAGAGAAGAAAATGAAGGAGATTCTGAAAAACTGGACAGAATTTAAGGGTGAAGAAAAAACAGAAGCTGAAGCGAAAGAACATAATAAAGATAATCCCTACAAATTAGAACTGATAGAAGAAATAGCCGGGAAGGGCGAGAAAATTACTTTTTATAAATCAGGGGATTTCGTGGACCTCTGCCGCGGTGGCCATGTGGAGAATCCGAGTAAAGATATAAAACCGGATGCCTTCAAGCTGGACCGCGTCGCCGGCGCCTACTGGCGCGGCGACGAGAAAAATAAAATGTTGACCCGCATTTACGGCCTGGCTTTTGAAACCAAAGAAGAACTTGAACAATATATAAATCAAAGAGAAGAAGCAAAAAAAAGAGACCACCGGAAACTGGCAAAAGAACAAGATTTACTGGTATTTTCAGACCTGGTTGGAACAGGTATGCCGATGTTTACCCCGAAGGGAAATGCCGTTCGCAATTCCATAATTGAATTTTCCAGAGAACTGAACAAAAAACTCGGATTTGAAGAAGTGCATACGCCCAATTTTAATAAAGCCGAACTTTTCAAAATATCGGGCCACTACGATAAATATAAAGAAGACATGTTTACGGTTCGGTCACAATACAGCGAGGAAGATTTTTTCCTAAAACCAATGAACTGCCCTCAGCATACCCAAATATACGCCTCCCGTCCCAGAAGTTATCGCGATTTGCCAATTCGTTATTCAGACTTCGCGAATTTATACCGAGACGAAAGACCGGGAGAACTTACAGGTTTAATCCGTCTTCGCTGTTTCGCCCAGGATGATGGACACCTATTCTGTCGTAGAGATCAAGTTGAGGAAGAAATTTCCAATATTCTGGGAGCTATCGAGACAGCTCTGAAAATTTATAAAATAGATTATTGGATGCGTCTTTCCCTTCGAGACCCCGAAAATAAAGAAAAATATCTGGGCACGGATGAAATATGGGAAAGTTCTCAGGAAATAATGAAAAGACTGCTGGATCAAAAAAAGATTAAATATAAACAAGCCGAGGGTGAAGCGGCATTTTACGGACCAAAAATAGATATTATGGCAGTGGACGCTCTGGGACGAGAATGGCAGATTTCCACAGTTCAGCTTGATTTTAATCAACCAGGCCGTTTTGAACTTACTTATGCGGACAGCGACGGCACAAAAAAAACTCCGGTAATGATTCATCGGGCATTAATCGGTTCGCCGGACAGATTTATGGGTATTCTAATAGAACATTACGCTGGCGCCTTCCCGCTCTGGCTCTCGCCGGTGCAGGTCAAAGTCATTCCCGTTCGCGTAAGCCACAACGAATACGCGCGAAAAGTTTTTGAAGCGCTGAAAGAAAACGGCATCCGCGCGGAAATTGATGAAAATGATGAAAACCTGGGCAGTAAAGTTCGGGATGCCAAAAATAACAAAATCCCCTACTGGCTTGTAATCGGCGACAAAGAAGTTTTAGTCGGTAAAGTTAATCTGGAATCCCGGGACAATGGCACTCTCGGCCAAATTTCCCCGGATGAACTTTTGGAGAAACTTCTGGAAGAAATACATAATAAGAAATAAAAGTCCGGGCAAACCAAATTTGTTTACTATGTAGACGGCCGTCAGTTAAGTAAACATAAAGCTTATTCTACTTTCTTAAGAGAACCGGTTTTGGTTATTTCAAACATTTCTATATATTCTAAAATCTTCATTTCTTCCAAATCAAGAATGAGAGTTTCGGGTATCTTCATCTTCCCTACCCAGACGCTCTGATGAATCATCTGGAATCCAAGATTTCGGATAACTTCCCTCAGCCAATTCCTTTTCGGACGCAGCTTTTCCGGTATATCAAAACTTATGATGGTCAGGTGGTTTTGCTTTTCCTTGGGATAGTACCGGGCAGGCAACTTATTTTTTAATTCCCGCAATTTCTGTTTGCCTTTTTTAGAAATTTTAATTTTCCCCTGATAATTTGAAATCAAACCGTCGTGCTTCATTTGAGATATGAATACTTGCAGTCTTCTTTTTCGTCGTTGCAACTCGCGCTCAGTTGCCTCGGCTTGCTCCCGAGCGCGTTGAATTTTTTCATACTCGTAGTCAAGCTTGCCCATACTGGCTCCATAACCCGCATTCAGTACAGCCGCGAAGAAATCAATCTGGCTTATTGCAGTTTCTTTCAATATTTCCAAGGCGGTTAAAAGTATTTTCCCTCTCATGCTTCTAGTTTACCACACTGACGGCCGTCAGTTAAGTAAACATTGTTGTTTTTAATGACTCATCAAGATTTAGATGTCTATTTCGGCAAGTTTGGCGTTACTTTGGATGAAGGATTTGCGGGGCGGGACTTCGGAGCCCATTAAGATGTCAAAAATTTTGTTGGCTTCTTCCGCGTTGTCAATATTGACTTTCTTCAACACGCGGTTCGCGGGGTCCATTGTCGTCTCCCAGAGCTCCTCCGGATTCATTTCGCCGAGACCCTTGAAG
>Ga0209343_10004340_pt1 | contig 17535 bp, 18 predicted proteins | sample RifCSPlowO2_02_FD_184026 | JGI IMG/M metagenome (GOLD analysis project Ga0209343, IMG submission 184026) | Groundwater microbial communities from Rifle, Colorado - Rifle CSP2_plank lowO2_0.2 (SPAdes) (version 2) | ecosystem: Environmental > Aquatic > Deep subsurface > Groundwater | place... | reverse complement strand
CCCTCCACGACAAGCTGATCAAGATGAAATGTGATATATTAAAAGCTAATCGGCTCGCCACAGGAAGAGAGCATTTCAATGACAATTAATTATGAGCTATTAAGTTTTTCTTCCAGTTTTCGGCGATGAAAGCGCTAGCGATTTCATTCCTTGCTCGAAACACTTCAGCAACTGACACACCGAGTCCAACAGCAATTTCTCTAAGCGGTAACGACGACAATTGCTCTCGCACTACTTGTTTTTGCTCGTCGGTAAGTATTGATGGCCATTCGTGAATGCCGACATTTTCGGCTTTAGATTCGTAACTCACAGCCGACTGATTCAAGGGTACAAATGTGGCGTCCAAATCCAAAACAGTTTTCATTTTCAGAGATGAATTCCCGTTTGTCTGAATCTTCTCTAATTGGTCAAGACCAGAGACAAACGCTCGTTTTGCCGCATCAGCGACGGTAGTTTTAATTCTATCTGCAACCTTAACAAGCCGCTCCAAAAGCGAACCGGTAATGTCAAAGATCATGGTGTTCCTTTCTGTCGTTGGTTAAAGGTTTTCTAGTGATAGATAAGCATACAATACTACTTACTGTCAAACACAACCCCGCCGCCAAGACATTCGCCTGATTTAGTGTAAATTACCAGCGATTGGCCGGGGGCGATGGCAGTTTGCGGTTTTTCAAATCGGATTTCAAGGTTGAACCTTTCTACAGATTTAAGGTTCAACCTTTTATTCTTGAGATGAATTTCTTGCAGCGGCTGGCAATAACGAAAACGGGCAAAATAGGTTTTGCTAAAATCAGGCGCCTTGCCGGCAAGCCAATTCACATTTCGTAAAAGAACTGGACCAAAAGGCTTAGCCTTAAGGCTAAGCCTTTTGGAAAGCCTTTTGGAAAGCCTTTTGAGATTTTGGGAAACAGAAATGGTGTTTTTCTTGATGTCTTTGGTAATAATATAATAAGGCGAATCGTTGGGAGTTTTTTGGATAATGGTAAAACCATGCCGCTGGCCAATAGTCAAAAAAAACGCGCCGTTGTGCCAACCGATAATTTTCTCTTTTTCATTCCCCTCAACTTCGTTCGGGGCAAGCAATACTTTCCCGCGTTTCGGCTTCAAAAAATGCGACAGAAAATCTGGCAAGTCCACTTTGCCGACAAAACACAGACCCTGGCTGTCTTTTTTATCAGCCGTCGGCAAACCGAATCTTTTCGCCAACTTGCGCACTGCCGGCTTGGTCAGACCACCCACCGGAAAAAGTGTTCGCGAAAGCTCCCGCTGGGTCAGGGTCCAGAGAAAATAGGTCTGGTCTTTCTCGCTGTCGCGAGAAGCTTGTAGCTTGTAACTTGTGGCTTGTAACTTTTTATAATTTGAAACTTGAAATTTGTTTGGAGCTTGGAGCTTGGAGCTTGGAGCTTTGCGTACGCGCGCGTAGTGTCCCGTAGCAATGTAATCCGCTCCCTGTTTGAGCGCCCAATCAAAAAACGCGCCGAATTTAATATGCTTGTTGCACATCACATCAGGATTAGGTGTCCGACCAGCGCGGTATTCGGCAACCATATAATCCACCACTTCCTTTTTATATTCCCGTGATAAATCCAAGTCGCGAAAAGGAATTCCCAAATGAGCGCAAACCCTCATTGCGTCCAAGCGGTCTTCCTGCCAACCGCAAGGCCCCCAATCCGGATGCCAGCCCTTGATAAAAACACCGGTTACTTCATAGCCAGCTTTTTTCAGCAACGCCGCGCTCACCGACGAATCCACTCCGCCAGACAAACCGATAAATACTTTGCTTTTTTTCCCCGAGTCAGACTCGGGGTTTCCCCGAGTCTGACTCGGGGAAACTCGACGTTGACGCTTCATAAATCGTATGCTACCATAGCGACGAACAGTTCTCAACATCAACAGAAAAAATCACTTAAACTTGTTTTGTTAACAGGCAAAATTGTGACTTTTTCAAGTCGAGGGTCGTTCCCTTATATGGGGGGGATTGTGGTCAACGATTTACTTTGTGTGATATAGTTTTCTTCACTATGGACAATTTAATTTTCGTTCTCATTGGCGCGGCAGCGATTGACAGTGTCAATCCCTGTGCTTTTTCTGTTTTACTTATTACCATTGGCTTTCTTTTAAGCTTGGGTTTTAGTCGCGGCAAAGTGTTAACAATTGGCGGTACTTATGTTCTCGGTGTTTTCCTCGCCTATATTTCCATTGGATTAGGAATTCTTCAAACCTTAACAGCTTTCGGTGCGCCGCACATCATGGCAAAAATCGGCGCTTTAATTTTAATCGTTTTTGGCCTACTTAATATTGCCGGCGAAATTTTCCCCAACTTCCCGATTAAATTAAAAATTCCCGCCAGCGCCAAACCGAAAATAGCGCAGTTAATGGCAAAAGCATCGGCGCCTACCGCTTTCATACTCGGCGCTTTGGTGGCAATGTATGAATTTCCCTGCACCGGCGGACCATATTTTTTGGTACTCGGCTTGCTTCATGACGGAAAAACTTTTTGGCAAGGGTTCGGTTATTTGATAATATATAACATCATTTTCGTCGCCCCGCTGATTATCATTCTTGCTTTAGTCAGTAACCGCACCCTGCACGCTAAAGTGGAAGAATGGAAAAAAACCAAACGCGCCGGCGTCAAAATCTGGGGAGCGGTGGCACTAATTATTCTCGGCTTTATTATTTTAATCACTCAATAAATGGATACGAAATCGCCCACTTACAAACTTGAAGACATTTTAAAAAAAGTGGAGGAATTAAAAAAAGGCGGCGCCATTGATTTGTCTGCGGAGGAAGACCTGAGCATCGCCGTAATGAATCTGGTAAGTTTGGAAGAACATTTATTTTTCACCGGCGAAAAAACCGGCAACGCCAAGTATTTTGATTTCATTAATCAAGTGCGAGAAATCCGCAAGGCGACATTAGCAAAATTAATTGACCGGCACCTGGGCGAAACTTGGTGCATCGGCAAACACCTATTGGCAGCGTCAATGCGACTAATGGAAGTCGGCACTAAATTACAAGGCGATAGCAAAAAAACTGAAGCCAAAGAAATGTTTGACAAGTCCTATTCGCTTTATTCGCTGTTCTGGGCGGTGCGGCTCAAATTAGTTGATGCCGAAAAATTCAAGGGTATCGCCGCTTCGGACAAACCCTGGACAGCGCAAGACATCGTGGCAAAATTAGTAAATTGTTGTGACGAGTAAATAGCTTCACTAGCTTACAGCTTCAATAGCTTCATCAGCTTTAAGAAATTAAATTTATGCAGGAGAATAATTCATTGAAAATTCTAGGATTTGTTGTGATAGGCGCAGTGATATTAACGGTGGCGTTTTTTATTTTTAATAAGAAAAATGTGGTGGCAACAGTTAATTTAGATGAATTTGCTCAATGTTTGGCTGACAAAAATGTAACGATGTATGGCACCGAGTGGTGCGTTTACTGCCAAAAAGAAAAGAAAAATTTTGGCGACTCTTTCCGCCTCGTGCCTCACGTTGACTGCGGCAAAGAACCGAATAAATGCGCCGAAAATAAAATAAAAGCCACACCGACCTGGATTTTTTCGGACGGCCATCGGCTTGTCGGTTTGCAAGGTTTAGAAAAACTGTCGCAAGAATCCAGCTGTCCGTTACCACAATAAATAGTAGCAAATTTTTTTAACGAATTTGCTACCGACTTACAGACACCCGGTGTCTACAGGTCTTTCTGTCAATTGATAAACTTTAAATTACCTGAATAATCCGACAAACCACGCCCACGCGCGGGCGAGGAAAGATTTCTTGGTGGACGGGCCGTCAGTGGTTGTAACAGTCGGAGTCACAACATCACTACCATTAATATTCTTGACCGAAACCAGCGTGAATTCGTTTTCGGGAATACTGGTGTTGCTAATGTTGCGGACACTGACTTCAAATCTATACTTGCCACCAACCTTAAAGGAATCTCCTGAGTAATTATCGACGCGCAACACTGCATCCTTGTTGGTTTGAGCGTAACTGGAGCGCGTATTTTCATCAGAGATGATAATGTATGGCGACCTAGGAGGTTCACAAATCCCCTCTGTTCCAGGCGGACAGGGTAATTGTTTATACACATATGTTACATGTGCCTCCGTGAAGAATTTTTTTGGTGTTGTGGAGATATTGGTGTTCAATTCTTTGACGGTGTAGGTGCGGCCTTCGATGAAATTATCAGTAGCTGTAGTTTTCTCAACAAACTTAAATTCCATTGGTAAATTCAATCTATCACTACCGGCTGTGTCCAATGTCCATTGATCGCCAGAGACAACACCGCCTGGTCCCATAGAGGTAATTTTATCTATTCCAACAATAATTACTTGACCTTCAAGAAAGACGTGATGGACCTGAAGTAAGGTGGGGCGATAAAATTTATATGTAGCGCCATCCATGATATTACATGTTTGATTTGACCCTGCTTCAAATGAACGTATCTTGGTTATCGCAAAATAGACATCATCATTGGTGACTTTTGTCACTTTCCCGGTTATCTCGCACGTTCTTGCTACTGAAGATGCGGAGACAGTGTAACTATAGCTTAATGAAAATAAGAGAATTATTGCTAATGCTGTGCTTAAAATTATTTTTTTCATAAGATTAAAACTAGCTGATAATTTACATTGATGCCGCTTTTTATAATCTTTCTCCATTTTAGTTTATTAATGACTTAAATTTCCTACTTTAATTATACAACGGCTCGCGCTTAAAAACTACCTCAAATATTTTTCTTTATTCGCCACATGTTCGTCATGAGTGACGGCATAACGCATATTGCCGTTTTTATCGGTTAAAAAATAGAGGTATTTGCTGGCGAGCGGCGTGACGGCAGCCAGAATGGAATCCAAACCCGGATTAGTTATCGGCGTCGGCGGCAAACCTTTGTGTAAATAAGTGTTGTAAGGCGAATCAATTTTCAAATCGTCCAAGGTCAAAGTAAAAGTATTTTTGCCGTTGACATATTGAAAACTGGAATCCACCTGCAGCGGCATCCCAATTTTGAGCCGTTTCCAAAGAATGCCCGCGATCATTTGTTTTGTTTCCAATTTACGCGCCTCCTCTTCCAAAAGCGATGCCATAATTACCACTTCTTTCAACGGCTTACCGAGGACGGCAATTTTATCGTTCAAGGTGGAAATTTTGTCATTAAAATTTTTTTCCATCGCTTCAATAACGGCGTTCGGTTTGATGTTCTGCGGAAAATGATAGGTATCGGGAAAAAGATAACCTTCTTTATCTTTGGCTTTTTTAATAAATTCTTCCTCATCAAAAGACGGCAAAGTTTTCCCCAAAATCAGCGCGATTTCTTTAACCGAACTGCCTTCAGGAATAAAGACAACCACCGGTGTCAAACCGAAATCGCCTCGCGCCAATCGCCGACTAATGGTAAATAAACTTTGCGGTCTGCCAAAAAAGTAATCGCCAGCCAACACACCGCGGCCGCCGCTCAACATCCGACTCAAGGCGACAAACCAAAAAGCCGAGGAAATGAAATTCTTTTGTTCAAGAAAATCGGCGGTTTTTCTGATGGTTACGCCTTTCTCCACTGACACCAAAGTGTGGAGCGGAAAATCAATGGGAAGGAAAACAAAAAAATAACTGAAAACCACCAAAATAAAAAACCCCGCCAAGAAATAATGCCGGTTAAAAAAATATTTTCCAAAATTCATAGTTTATTGTTGTATTGTTGTGGAAATCAGATATCCACATTTTGTGGATATCTGATTTCCACAACTTCATTAAGTTGGTAAGTTGGCTGGTGCTTCGGCTTTGCGAGAAACCACTCGATTCAAAGATGGCGTCTCCACCGCCTTGCCCGGTAAATGGAAAATTGTCGCCAGCTCCTCACTGCTCAAAACAAAATGCTTCTTCTTATGGGGCGGGTAGAAAAAAGAACGGGCCTTGTAGGCAGCGAGAATTTTTCGCTTCATATAGTCCTTGCGCATATTGCGAAAATCCTGCCACGGATAATCAAAATCGGTCCAATCATAAAATTTTATTTCATTCAAATCATTACTGCTGTATTGGCGAAAACTGCCGATTAAACCGGGAATAGAAATCGCGTCAAAATTTTCATTGTTGGCAATATACATACCGCGAATACCGCAGTCAAACGGCAATTTGCCGAGATTGCGCTCCATCGCTTCCACTTTGGCTCGCTCGCCTTTGGTCAATAAAAATTCACCAAAATTAATTGTCTCCTTTTCATCTTTCTTTGGTTTTTTATCGCGCTTCATTATCTTGTCAATTTCTTTACTGGCGGAAGCTTTCCAATCCTTTTTGCCAAAAACCAAATCGGGAATGGGTTTTTCTTCGGTATGCGCCCGCATTATAATCTGAATCCAAATTTGTTCGCCCTTGCCGATGGAACTAAGATATTCCAACACTGCCGACATTGGGTCAACTTTTTCTTCTTCTTCCACACTGGTCTTATCTAAACCGTAATCAATGTAAGTTTTTATCGGATAAGCGTCTGGTTTCTTCTTGTCCTTACGGAAATAACAACCCCACATTGACATTGTTTTGTTGTTGCAATAAACACCGCGAGTATAATCATCGGCTTCGTGAATTTCCACTGACGGATATTGAGCGTAAATCTGCGCCTGAATCATATTTTTGAAAAAAGCCCGCGTCCAAATGTAAAAATGAACCTGCCCTTCCAACGACACTAATTCCAATGACCACCAGGGTCTGGTTTTACCATCCCAACCTCGGTCAATAAAAGTGGATTCGCCGCCAGTGTAATAAAGCGAGGCGAAAAAAATTTCCATCGCCTGAGGCGACTTAGTCAATTCCCGCGGTAATTTTATTTCCAATAAAAGATAATCTTGATTATAAAAATAATCCAGCCGGACATAAGCGGTCCAGGCCCTCAAAAGCGCGTAAGCCAACACCAGCGGCAACCAATACACCGCCGTATTGGCAATTATAGAAATCACTTGCAAACCGGTCTGACCGTAAAATTCCACAAACAAATCCTTAATCATACGGACATTTTACACTATCCGCGAAAACTAGTGAAATGGTTTATTTCTCCGGCTGGGGAACAGCGGTGTAGCGGCCGTCTTTGTCGCGCTTGAAATATTTGGGATTTTGGAGGTTAACTAAAATCGTGTTTTCTTTGACATATCGTTCTTTCAAAACCTTCTCAATAATTTGCTCCTTGGTCAATGGGCCATTTTTAGCCAAAACATAACGAATCACATCTTTAACCACACCGGCCACATAACCCCATTCGGTCAAAGCATAAAGTCCGCGCCCCACCAAAACAAACCGTTTGTCTTTAATCAATTCGTTGTGAGTAGTTGCCACATGGGCCTTGCGCCCGAAAAGTTTTTCAATCGCTTTTGCCACTTCTTTGAAATGAATCGGCGAGCCGTGCCGACGAATCACCAAAAAAGCGTAATCGCGCACGCCTTTGGCGTTAATATTTGATGAACTGGTCTTACCCCACTCACCCAATGGATTTTTGCCGATATTTTTAGAAATAGAAAGCCAGCGTTTAGCAATTTCTTCATTCTTGTATTGCTCGGAAACATCTTTAACATGCTCCAAAAAAGAAGCGACGATCTCTGCCTCCGGAATCAAATCATCATCGCCAATATTTTTATAAAGTTTGCGCAATGACTCGTGGACTTTTTCGGATAAACTTTTATCAACATACCAGCGATGATGAAATTCATCATCCTCTTTTTCTCTTTTAAACGGGTCGCCTAAAACCAAAAGAAAGCTGGTATGATTCTGGATGCTTTTTTCTTTGGCAATATGATTAAGCAAAACCTCCTCGGAAACGATGCCGCCCAATTTGTGAATCATTTTTTCCAAATCATCAAAAGAGGGTTTTTCTTTGCCGAATTGTTCGGCCTTGCGGATATTGCCAATAGCGTAATTTTCAATCTGGCGGACGCGTTCTCGGGTAATGCCGTATTTTTTACCGATGGATTCTAATGTCATTCTTTCCGGATTGTCGCCCAATCCAAAACGGCAAGATACCACATCCCGGGCGCGCGTTGGTAAGACCGCCAGCAATCGCTTGGTAATTTGTTTTGGTTTAAAATTCAATGTTATATTGGTCGCCATATTATTTTTCATCAATTAAGACCCGCTTTTAATATCATAGTATTATCATCATTAGATTTTTAAGTCAAGCGATTGTATAAGGCCACCCAGTTTTGCACTCTCGGTCTCCGACTAGCTGATAATATGGTGATGATAGCATAAACTCCACGGGTGAGAGTTTGTTTTGGAAAGCAAAATGAACCCGCTCGGTGTTGTAAAAAACGAGATAGTCCATCAGAAAGCGATTGAATTCTTCCGGATTAAGCAAAAGGTTGGCATGATAATCGACAAACTCCTCTTGGAGCGTTCGATTGAATCTCTCAATGTGAGCATTCATCTTGGGAGTCTTCGGGTAGGTATGGTAGTGAATGAGATGAAGCTCTTTCAATCTAGCGGCAAAATGTTTCTTGAATTCCGAACCATTGTCGGTCAAAACGTACTCGATTGGATGGGGAAAGACTTTGAGACACAGATTGAAGAATTCCTCGGCTGCTTTGGAAGCGTGAGACGCGGTGGCCCAAGCAAAACCAAAACGAGTGTGAATGTCTTCGAAGGTAATGACATATCTTCTAACTCCATTCACAAAACGCTCAATGGTATCGAGGGCGACCAAATGACCGGCATACTTTGTTTTGAAATCCTTTGGTTTCCTGACGACTTTTTGACGATTAACTTTTCGCTCTCTGCCAAAGTGAGAGAGTTTCTTGGGATACAATCGCAAGCCACCCAAGTCTTTGATTAAACGGCCAATGGTTTTTTGCCTAGGACAAGAAAGATTGACATCTTTGCAATATCGCAGGAGCAAAGGAAATATCTTGTCTTTGCCCAGATTTGGATGTTCCAGACGTAAACGTTTGATTTCCACGATGATTCTTTCGTCCCACAGTCTCTTCCTCCTCCTCTTGGGCGCTCTGTTGCCGCTGTTGAGAGCTTCCAGTCTGCCACCCCCTTCTTTGAGTTTCTTCTGCCAGAGGAAAAGCGTTCGACGTTTAACATTAAAAGCTTCCTCGGTGGCAGTGGTGCCGTGCTTTTCCCAGAAAGCTAACATACGGCATCTTTCCTTTGCGATTTCTTGGATCATATACCGAAAGCGTAGCACGCGCTCCCAAGTGCTGATGAATCCTTTTGTGCCCCGAAATTTGTTGAAGTAGCTCACTCCTTTTGGGAAACCAAAGAGTGCAATATGTATCTGACCTTATGCATCGGCACCAAATGATTGGAGTAAACCAATAATGGCGTTGATTTGCGATTGTGTTAGTCCAGTGGCAAACACCATATCGGCGCTACCGACAAAAATCAAAGAAAAAATCATTACCAACAAAAACACTTTTTTGTTTTTCATAAAATTTTCGCTAATGTTTACCCCTTGACTTTATATCCACTCGCGTTGGATGTCAATCAATTTTCTTTTACTTTGAGCGTGGCCCTCACCTTTGAGAATAGCCCGGAGGCGAGCTTGCTTGGCACGATGTGGCGTAATTTTGTTTTAGAAAATTATGCCACGGCGGAAGCCGCCGAGGATTAAGGAAACTGATCGCAGGAATCAGTTTCCGCTATCCGAAAAGGCGAGGGCGAGCGGCATTGGACTTTTTTTAGGGATTGCGCTAAGATACTATTGTTACTATAAATTAATTCCGGAAATTTCGTTTTACCATCGGAAAGTAATGATTTGGCTTTTTTCTAAAAAAACTAAAATTTTTCGCTTTCGCGCTGAATAGAGCGGGATTTTCGCATCCCAAACATGTCATTAAAAATGGTTTTCTTGCTGGCTGGCGCCGCCGGACTGGTCGGCATTGGTGTCGGTTATTTCCTCCGGTGGATTATTTCTTTAGGTAAAAAGGGTTCGGTTGAGCTAGAAATCAAACAGCTGGTTTTAGACGCGCGCGAGGAAGCAAAAAAAATCACCGATGAGGCAAAAACCAAAGCCGAAGAAACCCTCGTTGTCGGTCGTACTGAACTTAAGGAGAAGGAAAACAAACTTAAGATAACAGAAGAGCGGATGATAAAAAAGGAGGATTTGCTGGACAAAAGGCAGGTGGATATTGATAAGGAAGTGGAAGAAATCAAAACCAAAGTCGCCGAAGTTAAGAAAATTAAGGAAAGAGTGGATATGATGGAAGCGCAAAAGCAAACCGACTTGGAAAAAATTGCCAAACTTTCCGAAAGTGAAGCCAAACAGAACTTATTGAGCGCGGTGGAGAAAAAATTTGAGGAAGACATCACCATTCGGATGCAGAAATTGGAAACCGTTAATCAGGAAAAGTTGGAAAAGCGCGCCCAAGAAATTATCACCGCCGCCATTCAACGCTTTGGCAATTCAGTTACTTCCGATGTTTTCACCACAATGGTTACTATTCCTTCGGATGAAATAAAAGGCAAAATTATCGGCAAAGAAGGTCGCAACATCAAGGCCTTTGAGCGAGTATCCGGCGTGGAAGTGATTGTAGACGACACCCCCGGCGCCATTACCCTCTCCTCTTTTGACCCGGTGCGCCGACAGGTGGCGCGGGTGGCTTTGGAAAATTTAATTTTGGACGGCCGCATCCAGCCGGCAAAAATTGAAAAAGAAATGGAAAAAGCCGAACAGGAAATCAACAAAATTATCAAAGAAAAAGGCCAACAAGCGGCTTTTGAATGCGGAGTATATAATCTTGACCCGCGCATTACTTCTATTTTAGGCCGGCTCCATTTTCGTACCAGCTATGGTCAGAATGTTTTGCAACATTCGGTAGAAATGGCGCATATGGCCGGTGTGATTGCCGAAGAATTAGGCGCTAATGTGGCGGTGGCCAAAGCCGGCGCTTTGCTTCACGATATCGGCAAAGCGGTAGACCACGAAGTGTCTGGCACCCATGTGGAAATCGGTCGGCGCATTCTTCAAAAATTCGGTGCTAGCGAAGAAATCATCAAAGCAATGCAAGCCCATCACGAAGAGTATCCATACGAAACGGTGGAATCGGTGATTGTCCAAGTGGCAGACGCTATTTCCGGCGCCCGACCGGGGGCTCGGCGCGACAGTGTAGAAAATTACTTGAAGCGATTGGAGGACTTAGAGACTATTGCCAAGTCATTTCCGGGTGTGGAAAAGGCCTATGCTTTGCAAGCTGGCCGAGAAATCAGGATTTTCGTTACGCCCGATAAAATTTCCGACTTAGACGCTCAAAAAGCTGCCCGCGAAATTGCCGTGCGCATTGAAAACGAACTCAAATATCCGGGTGAAATTAAAGTTACGGTCATTCGCGAAACGCGAGTCATTGAATTTGCGAGATAGAAATTTTTGTTTCCTAATTTTCTAGGTATTGCCCAAAAAATGGCTTGCTATATAATGGGTAGGTGAAATTATCCGGCGGTGGCCGGGATTAAGGTCGACTTTTTAGAAGCCAATTAACATTTTGTTATGAATAAAGCAGGAATTGTTGATGCGGTGAATGCCAAACTTGGCACGACCAAAGTCCAGGCGGAGGAAGTCGTTGATGTAGTAATTGACACCATTATCGGCTCTTTGAAGAAGAGCGAGGATGTTTCCATTGCCGGATTGGGTATTTTTGTAGTCAAAGCTCGCGCCGCCAGAACGGCGCGAAATCCTCGCACCGGCGAAGCCGTTAATGTCCCAGCAATGAAAGTTCCCAAGTTCCGCGCCGCCAAGGCCCTCAAAGACGCGGTGAAATAGTATTTTTAGCATTTTCTCTCGAGAGAAAATAAAAAATCCTCCCGATATCGGGGGATTTTTTCTTTGGTAATTTATCTTTCAAACGGCTTCAATAAATCAAAGATGGAATAAGCCGAGGCGCCGAGCATTTCCAAAATGCGAAAAGTGGAAGGTTGCGACGGCATTATTTCGCCGCTTGGTGGTGGACTAAATTGCGTTCCTGGCGGAGGCATCATATTGGTTGGTGGTGGCATACCTTGTGGCGGCATTTGGCCTTCGTAACCAGGAGGAGGTCCATAGATTCCACCACTACCACCGGGAGGCGGGCCATATTGATAATTAGTCGGAGGGACAAAACCTTCCGGGGGCATCTGACCTTCATAGCCGGCTGGTGGATTGGTCATTGTTCCGCTTGGTGGCATTCCACCAACTGGAGGCATCCAGCCCTCTGGAGGCGGGCCATAAGTTCCCCAAGGCGGTAGTTGTTGTTCTTGGCCACCACTATTCATAACGCCCGGTGGTGGACCTTGCATCATTCCGTTTGGTGGAACAAAACCCCCTGGCGGCATTTGCTGTCCGGGTTGTCCCATTGGTGGCCGTGCGCCCTTCGACGGTTTGTTGCCACCGAAAAAGTTCCCAAAGAAACCACCCGCTCCCTCACCTTCATCCATCGCTCGTTCCGCCCGATAGCGCTCCAAATCCTGTAATTTATCTTTTGCTTCTTGGGTTTGACCCATCATATTTTTAACAGCGCCCGGATTCATCATACCTGTTTTACCAGCAAAATTTATACATTCTTCAATTTTTGAAGGGTCGTTACAATAAGCGCTACATTCTTCTTTGCTCCGACATCCACCCGGACCTACCTGCCTATCAAGTTTTTTAATAACGGACATTTGTTTATCCATCATTTGAATTTCTTCATCTGACATCAAGCCATTATCTTTGGCAAATTGGAAACAAATTTCACCATTGCCCGGCTCACCGCAAAAAGCATCGCATTCTTGGGCATTTTTACAACCACCCGGCCCACCCATTTGACTAAGTTTTTTCACCTTTTCCATTTCCACCGGTTCCATAATGCCGTGCTTAGTGGCAAACGCCATACATTCTTCCATATGCTCACCGCCCATACAATAAGCCGCGCATTCTTTCATATCTTTACAGCCGCCGGGTCCGCTTTCAGTCTTCAATGCCTTCAATACTTTTTCTTCTTTAATTTTCGGTTCGGCTGGACCTTTGCCGGTCGGCTTGCCACCTGGACCGCCCGGTTTAGACATTTGTTCTACCATAAAATCTGCTTCCTCTTGAGTAATTTTTCCTTCTTCAACTACAAAAGCCATACACTCGCGGGCGTTTTGGGGATTACGGCAATAAGTGTCGCACTCGGTTTCCGATTTACAACCGCCCGGACCGCCACGCGCCGCTTGGGCGCGAATTTTATCGGCTTCTTCTTGGGTGGTATAGCCATACTTTACGCTATAATCTAAACATTCGTTTAAGTTTTCTTCAATGCGACAATAAGCGTCGCATTCGCGCGGCGAAACGCAACCGCCCGGCGCATTAGCCAATGCTTCTCCATCTATTTTCTCGCGTTCGCGATCTCTTGTACCGCTAACTGGTGTCTTTTTTTTTGGCGCAAAACCGTTGTCTTCTGCCCAAAGCTGGCATTGCTCTTGATTGGTTGAGTCATCGCAATAGGCCTTACATTCCTGTTGTGAGCCGCAGTTGCCCAAATCAGCAATTGGATAACTAATGTCAAACGGGCTGGCGGCAAGCGCCGCAGCAGTCAATGCGACAAAAGGCAAAATTAAAAATAAAAGTTTTTTCATTTTATTGTCATTTATTGAGCAAAGGGATTTTGGTACATATCCTTGAAAGGATTAGCGGCATCTTGCGCTTCTGAAAAAGGATTGGCTTGTTTTGAAATTTCTTCCAGTTTTTGGGATTCAGCTGTAGCTTGTTCCTCAAGTAGCGCTTGCCGACCATAACTCGCGCCTTTTGTCATTCCAAAATAATAACCGCCGACACCACCGAATGCCAAACCAACCAACACCGATACCCCGATAATCACGGCCGTTGGAAATTTTTTTCCTGTTTCCATGTTTTTTAGTTAATAATAAAATAGTTGCTTACTAATTGATTTATTTTACAATAATTTAAAAGAAAAACAAATGCGGGATGCCGGAGTTGAACCGGCGACTCAAACTTGGAAGGTTCGTGTTTTACCGCTAAACTAATCCCGCCTATGTTAGCGAAACTTCATAAGCAGAATACCAAAAAATCCCCTATCCGCCAATGGCGAATAAGGGATTTTTCTTATCTAAAAATACTATTCTGTTGGGGTGGTCGGTCCCGCTGGTTCTGGGACCGGCGGTGTCGTCGGTTTGTTTTTGGTCATGTTTTTGCCGATTTGTTTTACTAAATCGACCGCGCCTAAGTATACCTAAATTCCAATGCTGGCAAGAAAAGGAAAACTGCCATTGAAAAAAGTCAAACGACTTTAATTAACACTTCTGTTAAGATTAAAGGCATGAATCTAATTGACTTTTTCAATTCAATGTTGGCCGCTTTTTTGGGGCTGATTATCAGTGTTTTTTCTGCTACTACTGCCCTGTCGGTCAATTTAACGGAAAACATTTCTCCGTTTGCATCAATCACACCGATTACCAATGAAAAACTTGTTTCAACTACAACACAGGCGACCACTACTGGCAAGAAGAAATCAATTCCACTACCCCCGGTTAGTCAACCGGTAGTTACTGTTCCAGCGTTGCCCGTTGAACCACTAGTAGAAGCTATCAAGCCAATAAATTTCAACGAACTCAATGAAAAAGTCAGAGCGTCAATCGTTAATATTATTTGCACTTCCAAAACTGGTGGTTTGTTTAAGCCAATTTCTGGTAGTGGTGTCCTGATTGATAAAAGAGGTGTAATTCTAACTAGTGCCCACATTGGCCAATATCTTTTGCTTAAAAACTATATGACTCCTGATTTCTTAACGTGCACTATTCGCACCGGTAGTCCCGCTTATCCCCGTTATATCGCCGATTTACTTTATATTTCTCCTCGTTGGATGAATGAGCATGCTAGTGATATTACCGCTCAAGAACCGCTCGGCACGGGCCAGTATGATTACGCTCTACTACTCATTACCGGCGCCGTTGGTGACAATTCCTTACCCGCCAGTTTTACTTCTCTGTCTTTTAATTCAACAGAAAATGGTTATAAAAAAGGTGAACCAGTGATTTTGGCAAGTTACCCGGCCGGTTTTTTGGGTGGTATTAACATTCAACAAAATCTTTATATCACATCTTCTGTTGGAACGATTGACAAGGTATTTACTTTCAAGGAAAACACTTTTGATTTATTTTCCATTAGCGGCAGTGTTGTCGCCCAAAAAGGCGCTTCTGGTGGCGCGATTGTTAATTCCGATGGTCGGTTAATTGGTCTTATTGCTACCGCCACTGACGCTAATACTACCAGCGAACGCTCACTTCAAGCTATTACTATTACTCACATTGAAAACAGCTTGAATGAAGAAGTGGGGATGAATTTGGAAAGTTTCATGGGAAACAATCTTAAGGAACGGTTCCGAAGTTTCCAAGAGACTCTCGCGCCGGCGCTAACCGAGGTGTTAGTAAAAGAGCTAAACAAGATTAATTAATACCAATTTTTTTGGCAATTTCACCGCAGTAGCAAAATTTTTTCCGCTTCACCCTTCCCCGAAGCGGGGTGGGCTCCGACGCGTGTAAAAATTTTGCTACTGCGGTTTCATTTGCTTAAAATTTAGCCCTTGGAGCCAGAAATCGCAAGTAATGCGTCAAAATTATCATCCTTTTTCAGTTTTTTCCGTCTTTCAAAACCGCACTTTTGACATTGATGGGTAATAAAATAGTCAGCACTTTTCTTTAAAATACCTATCGGCGACATCAAACCACCACATTTTTCTTCTCTATCGCCCGGATTCACATCCAAATGCTTACTCCACAAACACTTCGGGCAATGATTGGTAAAACCATCACCCTTAACTTCCGTTCCACACTTTTCGCAAGTAAAGTCCTCGATTTTCCTTTGAAATCGCTTTTTTATTATGTTTCCCGTGAAATGTTTCATGTGAAAACTTTAATTTTCGGGACGCCGGGATTTGAACCCGGACTGCATGCTCCCAAAGCATGTATGCTACCGTTACACCACGTCCCGACACTTATTTAACATTAACAAACAAAACATACCCTTAACCGACTGAGGTTGTAGTACTGGGGCTACCACTATACTACGCCCCGATTATTATATTTTCCAATACATCAACTTTTGCTGTTTTGTTTGTTTTGTCAAGAATAACAGTAATAATGTCAGTTTGCCAATATGTTTCAGGTGAAACATGTTTTTGGGCTATATATATCTGGATAGCTCGTGCCATTCTTTTCAATTTTCTAGGGTTAACATTCTCCTCCGGCCGATAAAAGCTTTCACGTGAAACAGTTTTAACTTCTACAAAATGAATTTTACCTTTATTTTTCGCCACAATATCCAATTCTCCGCATTTTTGGGTGAAATTCCGAGCAATAATCTCATAACCATGTTTCATGAGAAACCTTACGGCAATATCCTCACCAAGCTGACCGACCTTTTGGGTTTCCGAAGTGAATTTCTTCATTTTTCTATAGGACATGTTGTCCTTTAGGTTGTCCTTTATCCACTAATCCCCCTACTTATCCACAGATTTTAATAAAAAATCTTGATTTTAAGCCATTTTCTATAGGACATTCTATAGGACATTCTATAGGACAAGTTTTTTCTTTGGGACAAAACTAAAATGACTTATTAACCTGTGCTCTATTCTGAAAATAGTCCGAACGCATTTCGCCGCCGCAGGCGGCGAGGAAGCCCCCCCAAAATTTGAGCGGCTTCGCCATGATCTTTGACAATTTCAAGTTTTTCTTATGGGTTAATCATAACTCATTACAGTAAATTTTTCAAGAAAAATGAGCTTGAAAAAATTACTGCTTTGGCGGCAAATTCTTTTATGAAAATTCATTATCAAAATTTAAGAAAAAAGAAAGGCGCCGTACCCGAAGGTCGTGCGCCCGATTGGGATGGAGGAGTGGAGCGGGGCTAGCCCTTCATCATAAGCTTGAAGCCCGGTGTCAGCATGTCGCCGGGTTCGAGGGTGAGTTTCTCCTCACCTCCAGCGAAGATGCTTGCCTTGAGCCCTTCGAGTTCCTCCGGCTTCGGCTTGAACACGAACTTCTGCTTCCCGTTGAAGGTGGGCCCCTCGAGGACGATCTTGTTGTCCATAATGACAATAGTTGCCTCACCCTTCCTCAGAGACCGGGGGAAGCGTCCAATGAAGTCCTCCGAGTAGGTCTCGGCACCAGCCACGAAGCTAATACCGTTCACTTTCCCGTCGCTCCCCTTCAGAACTTTCACCGCGATTTCGAATGTCATACTTTCACCTCCTTTTGGGTTCTGTTCACTACCACACTACCGTGGCAGAGATTATCGGTGTCGATTCCGATAATGTCTGAACATAACACAAATCAGATAAAAACACAAGAGGCGGAAAATCACCGCCTTTTGACCGAGAATTTCATTTTGAAAAATTTTTCTTTTCTGCTTTTAACGGAATCGGGAATTTCTTTTTGCCCCGAAAACTCCGTACGATTTGGTCGCCGAGCGGCGCGTTCCGCGCCGCGAAGTATTGACTTTTCCTACGTGGTGCGTTTATTGTACCAAATCAGAACCTATTTTCAAAACAAATAATATGTCGCACGCGCGGAGCGCGTGGTACCTCTAAACTAAATCGTACGCTCCACG
>Ga0209343_10004339_pt1 | contig 17537 bp, 16 predicted proteins | sample RifCSPlowO2_02_FD_184026 | JGI IMG/M metagenome (GOLD analysis project Ga0209343, IMG submission 184026) | Groundwater microbial communities from Rifle, Colorado - Rifle CSP2_plank lowO2_0.2 (SPAdes) (version 2) | ecosystem: Environmental > Aquatic > Deep subsurface > Groundwater | place... | reverse complement strand
GGGCATCGGCAAGTGGCTGATCGAGTCGATCGGCGCCCGCGACTACCCGGTGGTGCAGAACGGCATCCTGCTGATCGCCTGCCTGGTGATCCTGGTCAACTTCGGGGTGGACGTCCTCTATGGCCTGGCCAACCCCCGCATTCGCCATCAGCGCTAAGGCTAGCAGCATGAAGAGCAGCACCACCGAATCCGTAGGGTGCGCCGTGCGCACCAATTCAGGCGCCGTGCGCACCAACGCCGGCGACGAACGACCGGTGCGCACAACGCACCCTACGAAGCCAGGCCGCTTCAGGCTCAGCACCAGCCAGACACAGCAGTGGGACATCGCCATGAAAACAGCCCAAGGGTATAACCAGGAGGCACGCGCATGACCGCAGCCACCACTCCGCTCGATCAAGCACTGCTCTACCCCTCGCCGCTCAAGGAGTTCTGGCAGGCCTTCGCCCACAACAAGGGCGCGGTCGCCGGCCTGCTGTTTATGGCCCTGCTGGTGATCTGCGCGCTGTTCGCGCCGTGGATCGCCCCCTTCGATCCCAGCGAGCAATACCGCGACGCTCTGCTGACCCCGCCGGCCTGGCTGGAGGGCGGCCAGTGGCAGTTCCTCCTGGGCACCGACGAGCTGGGGCGCGACCTGCTGTCGCGCCTGATGCATGGCGCGCGCCTGTCGCTGCTGATCGGCCTGGCCTCGGTGCTGCTGTCGCTGCTGCCCGGCATCCTCCTGGGGCTGGTCGCCGGCTTCTTCCCGCGCCTGCTCGGCCCCTCGATCATGCGCCTGATGGACGTGATGCTGGCCCTGCCCTCCTTGCTGCTGGCGGTGGCCATAGTCGCCATCCTCGGCCCTGGGCTGATCAACACCATCTTCGCCATCGCCATAGTCTCGCTGCCGTCCTATGTGCGCCTGACCCGCGCCGCGGTGATGGGCGAGCTGAACCGTGACTACGTCACCGCCGCGCGCCTGGCCGGTGCCAGCCTGCCGCGCCTGATGTTCGTCACGGTGCTGCCCAACTGCATGGCGCCCCTGATAGTGCAGGCCAGCCTGAGCTTCTCCTCGGCGATTCTGGACGCCGCGGCGCTGGGCTTCCTCGGCCTCGGCGTGCAACCGCCCACCCCCGAGTGGGGCACCATGCTGGCCTCGGCGCGCGACTATATCGAGCGCGCCTGGTGGGTGGTGTCGCTGCCCGGCCTGACCATCCTGCTCAGCGTGCTGGCGATCAACCTGATGGGCGACGGCCTGCGCGATGCCCTCGACCCGAAACTCAAGAATGCCGTGTAAGGAGGCCCCGCATGTACCACGACCCGTTGGTGCGCACGGCGCACCCTTCTACCCCGACCGCGGCACCGACAATCCGTAGGGTGCGCCGCGCGCACCACAACCAAACGGAGCACCGCGCATGAGCCTGCTGGATATCAAGAACCTTAGCGTGCGCTTCGGCGACGCCAACGCCGTGCCGGTGGTGGATGGCCTCGACCTGTCGGTGGCCAAAGGCGAGGTGCTGGCCATAGTCGGCGAGTCCGGCTCGGGCAAGTCGGTGACCATGATGGCGCTGATGGGCCTGATCGAGGCCCCCGGCCTGGTCCAGGCCGACAGCCTGCAGTTCGACGGCACCGACATGCTGCGGCTCAAGGGCCGCCAGCGCCGGCATATAGTCGGCAAGGACCTGTCGATGGTGTTCCAGGACCCCATGACCGCCCTCAACCCCAGCTTCACCGTGGGCTTCCAGATCGAGGAAGTGCTGCGCCAGCACCTCGGCCTGAAAGGCCAGGCGGCCCGCGCCCGCGCCCTGCAGCTGCTGGAACGAGTGGAAATCCCCGCCGCCGCCAGCCGCCTGCATGCCTACCCGCACCAGCTGTCCGGCGGCATGAGCCAGCGGGTGGCGATTGCCATGGCGATTGCCGCCGAACCCAAGCTGCTGATCGCCGACGAACCGACCACGGCCCTGGACGTGACCATCCAGGCGCAGATCATGGACCTGCTGCTCGACCTGCAACGCGAGCAGGCTATGGGCCTGGTGCTGATCACCCACGACCTGGCCGTGGTCGCCGAGACCGCCCAGCGCGTGTGCGTGATGTACGCCGGGCAGGCGGTGGAAATCGGCAGTGTGCCGCAGCTGTTCGACGCGCCGACTCACCCCTATACCGAGGCGCTGCTCAAGGCCATTCCCGAGCACAGCCAAGGCCAGCGGCGCCTGGCCACCCTGCCCGGCATAGTGCCCGGGCGCTACGACCGGCCAGTCGGTTGCCTGCTGGCGCCGCGCTGCCCCTATGTGCAGCCACATTGCCGCGAGCAGCGACCAAGCCTGGATGCTCACGAGCGCGGCGCGGTGCGCTGCTTCTACCCGCTTAACCTGACTGCGGAGGTGGCCTGATGAGCGCCGCACCAACCAGCGACTCCGTACTGAGCGCCCGCGAGCTGACCCGCCACTATGAAATCTCCCGCGGCCTGTTCCATCCCAGCGCCCAGGTGCAGGCGCTGAACGGCGTGTCCTTCACGCTTGCGGCCGGCAAGACCTTGGCGGTGGTCGGCGAATCCGGCTGCGGCAAGTCGACCCTGGCCCGCGCCCTGACCCTGATCGAGCAGCCCAGCTCGGGCTCCTTGCAGATCGCCGGGCAGGAGGTCGCCGGCGCCAGCAAGGCGCAGCGCAAGCAACTGCGCCGCGACGTGCAGATGGTGTTCCAGAACCCCTACGCCTCGCTCAATCCGCGGCAGAAGGTCGGCGACCAACTGGGCGAACCGCTGCTGATCAACACCGCGCTGTCGCGCTTGGAGCGCCGCGACAGGGTGCAGGCGATGATGCAGCAGGTGGGCCTGCGCCCCGAACACTACCAGCGCTACCCCCATATGTTTTCCGGCGGCCAGCGCCAGCGCATCGCCCTGGCCCGGGCGATGATGCTGCAACCCAAGGTGCTGGTGGCGGACGAGCCGACCTCGGCCCTGGACGTATCGATCCAGGCCCAGGTGCTCAACCTGTTTATGGACCTGCAGGAGGAGTTCAACACCGGCTACGTGTTTATCTCGCACAACCTCGCGGTGGTGCGGCATGTCGCCGACGAGGTGCTGGTGATGTACCTCGGCCGCCCGGTGGAGATGGGGCCGAAGGAGCTGATCTATAGCCGCCCGCTGCACCCCTATACCCAGGCCCTGCTGTCGGCGACCCCGACCATCCATCCGGACCCGAGCAAGCCGAAGATCAAGATCCACGGCGAGCTGCCCAACCCGCTATCGCCGCCCAGCGGCTGCGCCTTCCACCAGCGCTGCCCGCATGCCAGCGCCCGCTGCAGCAGCGAACTGCCGCAGCTGCGCCTGCTCGATGCGCGGCAGGTGGCCTGTCACCATGCGGAGGAGATCAACGGCTAACAGGCCGCTGAATAACTACCTGCGTTGCTGATACTGCGTTAAAAACAGGCTCGGAATGCTCATTTACAGCTCGTAAACTCCGCTTCCTCGCCTGTTTTTGCCTTGTCTCAGCTGCCTCGCCTACGTTTTTCAACGGCCTGCTAAGCGTTGCTCGGCTAGACGCCCGCCCTGCGCCAGCAGGGCGTTGCCCCTGCCCTCAGGCCCGAGCTGAACTATGCTGATTAGTTAGCGACTAGCGGGCTGTTGAGGGTCACGGGAGCGCCGAAATGTCACCCGATCTGTTGTTTGCCGATGAGCCAGAGGCCAAGCCGGAACCGCCGCGCTTGATGCCTTGGCAAGTGCTGATAGTCGATGATGAGCCGGCGGTGCATAAGGTGACGCAACTGGTGATGAACGGCTTCGAGTTCGATGGCCGCCAGCTGGCCTTCCTCAATGCCTACAGCGCCGCCGAGGCGCGCGAACGCCTGACCAGCCGCCACGACATCGCCCTGGTGCTGCTCGATGTGGTGATGGAAACCGAACATGCCGGGCTGGATCTGGCCCGCTGGATTCGCGAAGACCTGGACAATCCCAATGTGCGCATAGTGCTGCGCACCGGCCAGCCCGGCCAGGCCCCGGAAGAACTGGTGATCAAGGCCTACGACATCAATGATTACAAGGAAAAGACCGAGCTCACCCGCAGCAAGCTGATTTCGGTGTTCTACGCCGGCCTGCGCGCCTATCGCGACCTGATGCGCCTGGAGCTGGCGCGCCAGGGCCTGCGCCGGACCATCGATGCGATCTCGGCGATTTACGACTCACAGAATCTGCGCGCCTTTGCCTCCGCGGTACTGGAACAGCTCAACCAGTTGCTCAATTTCAATGGCGAGGGTCTCTGCGTCAGCCGCCTGGCGGCCTACACCGCCTGCTCCGCCGAGGGCCATATGAAAGTGCTGGCGGCTACCCAGGCGTACGCGCAACTGCACGTCGACGCGGCTGTGCAGGAGCTGCCGCCCGACGTACAGCAGGCGTTGCAGCGCACCCTGCAGGAGAAGCAGCATCAGTTCGGGGAAAGGTATCTGGCCTGCTATTACCGCAGCAAGGCGGGCAGCGAGACCGTGGTGTACATGTCCTTCGCCGACCGCATCGAGGACGAGGCGCGCGAACTGCTGGAGATCTTCACCGCCAACGTGGCCATCGCCTACGAGAGCCTGTTGCTGCGCGATGATCTGGAGGAGACCCAGCGCTCCACCATCTATATCCTCGGCGAGGCCGTGGAGAAGCTCGCCAATGAACCCGGCGCGCATGTCCAACGGGTGGGTGAAATAGCCGCCCTGCTCGGCACCGCCCTGGCCTTGCCGGAGCGCGAAGTGGCCGATCTGCGCCAGGCGGCGCCGCTGCATGACGTCGGCAAGATCGGCATCCCGGATGCGCTGCTAAGCAAGCCGGGCAAGCTCGATGCCGAGGAGTGGGCGGTCATGCAGCAGCACGCCCGGCTCGGTTATGAACTGCTCAGCAGCTCCGACAAGCGGGTCCTGCAGCTGGCCGCGGTGATCGCCCACGAGCATCACGAGCGCTGGGATGGCACGGGTTATCCGCGGCAACTGGCCGCGCAGCAGATCCATATCGCCGGGCGTATCGCGGCGCTGGCCGACGTGCTCGATGCGCTGGTGAGCACCCGCTGCTACAAGGCGGCCTGGCCCCTGGAGCGGGCGCTGGAGTACGTCGCCAACGAACGCGGCGGGCACTTCGATCCGCAGTTGGTCGACCTGCTGTTGCAGCGCCTGGAGTTGTTGCAGGACATCTATCGGCGCTATCCCGCTAACTAGGCGCCTGCTGGGCCTGCGCAGCGCTATGCGACAGGCGCCCAGGCACGCGGCGCGATAAGGGGATGGCCATGGCGCCCTTAATCATGGACGCTCTGGCTGCAGGCGTCCCAATGCGACAGGTTGCAGTGGAGGCCCCATGACTGCGAATCAACAGCTGTTCGATGAGATCGACCGACGCAAGCTGGCGGAGGTGGCGCTGCGGCATATCACCGACACCACCTCGCGGGCCAGTGGCGACGACTTCTTCCGCGTGCTGGTGCGCGAGATGGCCGCCGCGCTGGAGGTGTTCTATGTGATAGCCGGGCGCCTGGTCCACGACGAACAGGGCCATGAATTCAATCAAACCCTGGCGATATGGGCCGGCGAGGACTTCCTGCCGAATATGCGCTATGGCCTCGAGCACACCCCCTGCAGCAATGTCGCCGAGCAGAGCATGTGCTTTCACGCCAGCAATATTTGCCAGGAGTTCCCGCTGGATACCTTGCTGGTCGATATGCAGGCCGAGAGCTATATCGGCATGCCGATGATCGATACCCAGGGCAAAACCCTCGGCATTCTGGTCGCCCTGGACAAGCGGCCGATGGATGAGAACAAGCGCTTACTGGCCTTGTCGCTGCTGTCGATCTTCGCCGCCCGCTGCGCGGCCGAACTGCAGCACCAGGATCGTGAGGAGGCCCTGGAACGCATAGTCGAGGAGCGCACCCAGGTCTTGCGCCAGGCCCAGGGCAAGCTGATCGAGCAGGAAAAGATGGCCGCCCTCGGCGCCTTGGTGGCCGGGGTGGCCCATGAGGTGAATACCCCGATTGGCGTGGCCATTACCGCGGCATCTGGCCTGCGCGAGTTTGCCGCGGTACTGCTGGAAAAACTCGCCGGTGGCGCGGTGAAACGCTCCGAGCTGCAGGAGTTGGTCAGCCACCTGCAACTGGGGGCGAGCCTGGTTGAGGACAATCTCACGCGCGCCGCCAACCTGATCGGCAACTTCAAACAGTTGGCCGTGGATCAGAGCAACCTGCAGGTTAGCGACTTCGATCTGGCCGAGTATATCGGCAGCATCTTCACCGCCCACGGCCCTGAGCTGAAGAAGGCGGGAGTCAGCCACTGCCTCGAGCTGCCACCCGCCGTGCGCGTGCACCTGCCGGCCGGGAAAATAGCCCAACTGCTGTCCAACCTGATCATGAACAGCCTCACCCACGCCTTTACCGGCATAGCGCCGGGCAGCATCAGGGTCAGTGGCCGGGTGCAGGACGGCCAGGTGCACCTGCTGTTTGCCGACGATGGCGTGGGCGCTCCGGCAGCCGTGCGGGCGCGCATGTTCGAGCCCTTCTTCACCACCCGGCGCGGGCAGGGCGGCTCGGGGCTGGGCATGCATATCGCCTACAACATAGTCACCAGCCTGGGCGGCGAGATCGGCCTGGTCGACAGCGCGCGCGGCCTGGCGATCGCCATTAGCCTGCCGCTGCGGCTGGAGGCTTAGGCATTCCTCCGGCAACAGTGGTGGTTAGCGCCCGAAAAACTGATAGAACTCGCGCAACTCGGCCTGGGTATCGCTGACGCTGACCGGGGTAAAGCGCAGCTCGTGGTAGGCCGGGCATTGCGCCAGGCGGCTCTGGTCCAGGGGGTGCAGCCAGCCGAGCAGCGGGTAGCCGCCCATGGTCTGGTGGTCGGCCTGGAGGATGATCGGCTGACCGTCCGGCGGCACCTGGATGGCGCCGCGGCCGACGCCCAGCGACCACTGCCGCGCGGGCGCCTGCAGGGCCTCGCCGAGCAGGCGCGCGCCCATGCGGTCGGACTGCGGGCTGAGCCGCCAATGCTGGGCGAAGAAGCCCTGCAGCTGATCCTCCTCGAAGTGGGCCGCATCGCCGCCGGTGATCACCCGCAGCAAGGGCTTGCAGCCGTAGTCCGGCAGATAGGGCCAGGGCACGCTGGCCTTGAACACGAAGCTGCCCGAGCCACAGGGCAGCAGATCGCCCGCCTGCAAAGGCGCGCCCTCGCCGCGCAGGCCGCCGAGCCCCTCGCGCTGCTGGGTGCTGATGCTGCCCAATACCGGCGCCACCAGAAAACCGCCGGCCACCGCCAGGTAGGCGCGCTGGCCGCTGCGAGCGAAGCCCAGCTTGAGGCGCTGCCCGGCCCGCAGCGGCAGACGCGACCAGGGCGGCTGCGGCTCGTCATCCACAGTCAACGGCATAGCCGCGCCGCAGACCGCCACCCAGGTATCCAGCTCGGCTTGCAGCTCGACATCGCCCAGGGCGACTTCCAGCAGCGGCGTGCCCCAGGGGTTGTGCAGCAGGCGATTGGCCCAGGCCGCCGCGTGCATATCCAGCGGCCCGCTGGGCGACACGCCGAGGTGTTGCCAGCCGCGCCGACCGCCATCCTGCAACAGGCTCAAGGGGCCGGGCTTGAGCACGCGCAGGCCTTTCACAGCTGGCCGCCTTCGGCGACGAAGCTGCGCTCATCGATCACCCGGAAGCGCACCCGGTCGCCCAGGGCCAAGGGACAGGGCGGCACGCGGGCTACATCGAACAGCGGCCAGGGGCAACGCCCCAGCAGGTGCCAACCGCCCGGCGAGCTGTGCGGGTAGATCGCCGTCTGCCGCTCGGCAATCGCCAGGCTGCCCGCCGGCACGGCCAGACGCGGGGTGGCGCGGCGCGGCAGCGCCAGGCGCGGGTGCAACTCGCCCAGATAAGCGAAGCCGGGGGCGAAGCCGATGGCGCCGACCTGGTAGTCGCCCGCCGCATGCAGCTCGATCACCTGGGTGACGCTGAGCCGGCACAGGCGCGCGACTTCGGGCAGGTCCTCGCCGCTATAACAGATGGGGATTTCGTGCAGGCGGCCGGCCAGCTTGCTGGAGGGCTCGTCTATCCAGCGCTCCAGCAGCGGCTTGAGCCGCTCGGCCAGCTGCAGGTGATCGGTGCGGCACAGGTCGTAGTGCAGCAGCAGGCTGGTCCAGCCCGGCACCAGGTCGGTCAAGAACGGCCCCAGCTCACCGCGAATGCGCTCGGTCAGCAGGGCGATGCGTTGCGGCAGCAGCGCGTCCGGCTGCTCGGCCAGCACCAGCAGCAGGGCTTCGGCACCGGCCGGCTCCAGGCGGATCATGGGGCGGCCGGCGCCCCGGCGCGGCGCCCCGGATAAGCACCGACGCCATTCATGGCAGGCTGTCCAGCCTGGCGCGCAAACGCCGCAGCACGGCCAGTGCATCGGCGTTGTCGCCATGCACGCAGAGGCTGTCGGCGCGCAGCTGCAAGGGCTTGCCGTCGATATCGGCGAAGGGCTCGCCCTGGGCGATCGCCAGGGCCTGACCGAGGATGAGCTCCGGCTTATGGTGCACGGCACCACTTAAACGCCGCGGCACCAACTGACCGTCGGACTGGTAGGCGCGGTCGGCGAAGGCCTCGAACATCAGCGGCACATCGGCTTCGTCGGCCAGTTGCAGTTCGCGGCTGTTGTCGGCCAGCGCCAGCACCATCAGCGGCAAGCCCTTGCGGTACAGGGAGCAGGCCTCCAGCACCGCGCCTAGCAGGGCATCGTCGCGCACCAGGTCGTTGTACAGCGCGCCATGGGGTTTGACGTAGGCCAGCTGGGTGCCGGCGGCGCGGCAGAAGGCGTCCAGGGCGCCGAGCTGATAGAGCACCAGCGCCGTCACCTCCTCCGCCGAGCAGGCCATATGCCGGCGACCGAAACCGACCAGGTCGGGATAGGCCGGGTGGGCGCCGATGCTCACCCCATGCTGCACCGCCAGCTCGACGGTGCGGCGCATGGTCAGGGGATCGGCGGCGTGGAAGCCGCAGGCCAGGTTGGCTTGATCGATCAGCGGCATGGCATGAGCATCGTCGCCCATGCTCCAGACGCCGAAGCTTTCGCCCATATCGCAATTGAGCAGGATAGTTTTCATCCGACAAGCTTAGAGCCGCTCGGGGCTAACGCAAAGGCCATATCCCAATAGCGCGTTGCGTTCAGCTTCGCCACTGAACGTGAGAGGGCCTGGGGCCGTAGGGTGCGCCGTGCGCACCAGCAATTTGTCGCCTGAGTGGGTGCGCACGGCGCACCCTACGACCCGCTAAGCCGGAATCTCCACCAGCTGCAACGGCGCCTTGGGAATGCAGCAGCAGGCCAGAATCTGCCCGGCCGGCAGGGCCAGCGCCGGTTGCTGGCGCCATTCCACCTCGCCCTGGCAGCCCAGCCGGCAGCTGCCGCAATGGCCGCCCCAGCAGTCGGCGGGCAGCTCCACGCCCTGCTCGTGCAGGGCGTGCAGCAGGCTGGGCTGGCCGTTGTAGTCCAGCGCCTCGCCCTGCCAGTCCAGGGCGAACTGCCCTTCCCCGGCGCCCAGGGCGCCGGCACCGAAGGCTTCCCAATGCACCCGCGAGTCGGGCAAACCCAGGTCGGCCAGCTGCTCCAAACAGGCCTCGAGCAAGGCCTCACCCGCGCAGATAAACACCTCGCTATCGGCCGTGACTATCTCGCCCAGGCGCCGACGATCCAGTCGGCCTTGCCAGGCCGGCGGCACCTGGCTGTCGCGGCTAAGCGCCGGGCGATAGTCGAATGCCGGGTGCGCGGCCGCCAGCGCCAGCAGTTCCTGGTGGTAGGCCAGCGCCGCCTGGTCACGCCCGGCATAGGCCAGGGTCAGGCGCCGACCGCCCGGACGCTTGAGCCAGGCATGCAGCATGGCGCGCATCGGGGTGATGCCGACGCCGCCGGCGATCAGCAGCAGGTGCGGGCCGTGCGCATCTTCCAGGGTGAAATGCCCAGCCGGTGGCAGCACACGCAGCACCCGCCCCGGCTGCGCCTGCGCCGCCAGCCACTGGCTCATGCGGCCCTGGGGCTCGCGCTTGATGCACAGCTGATACTGCCAGGGCCGGGCATGCCAGGCGGCCAGGGAGTAGCAGCGGCGCATGGGGCGCGAACCTGCTGGCTGGGCGAGAATGGTGAGGAACTGCCCCGGGGCGAAACGCGGCAAGGGCAGGCGCCAGGGATGCACCAGCTCCAGGTGCAGCAGGTCCTCGCTCAGCCATTGGCTGCGGCGGATGCGCAGACGCCGCCCCAGGCGCTGCTGGCGGCCCTGCCACCACAGCCACAGGCCATGCAGACTGATCGCCAGGGTCGCCAGCGCGCCGAGCAGGCTCAGGCCGATCAGCAGCGCGGCGAGATACAGCATCCTAGATAGCGGCGCGGCGACGCGACTGCCACCAGACCCATACGCCGGTCAGGCCGAGTAGCGCCAGGGTGAAGCCCAGCACATCGATCCACAGCCATTCGCCGGACTTGCCGAACAACGCCTTGCCGGTGTGCAGGTCCATCACCAGCTTGCCGATGCTGTAGGGCTTGGCCACTTCGCCCTGGGCCGCCAGCAATGCCTGATTGCCGGCCCAGGCGTTCCAGCTCAGGCCATCGCGGCTGTGCAACGCGCCGATATCCTTGACGCTCGCCATCAGCCGACCGTCCGCCAGGCGACTGATGCCATGCACATCGCCGTCAAGACGCAGCTCAAGCTTCTCGCCCTGCAGCTGGTACAGGCCCATCTTGCTGGCGACCCACAGGCTGTCGCCTTCGCCGAGCAACTGGCGCACTTCGAAATCGGCTCGGCGCAGCGGCTGACCGTCCGCCAGCTGGACGAACAGGCCCTGCTGGCTACCCAGCCACAAACGGCCATCGGCGGTCTGGGTCACGCTACGCAGCTCCAGTTCCTTGTCCGCCGCCATGGACAGCCAGCCGATCGGCATATCCTTGATCCCCAGGCTTTTCCCATGTGCGATGAAAATCGCGGTGACGCCGACGATAAACATCGGCAGGGCCAGCAGCACCCCGCTCCACAGGTGCACAAGACGATTCGACATAGGGGTGACTCCTCAGGCTTACCAGCTGATTTCCAGGCTCATGCTATACAGCGGCTCGGAATATTCTTGGGTGACTTCACGGTTTTTCAGCGACCCGTCAGGGTTGTAGCTGCGCTTCTCCTGATCCTTCTGTGCCTTGCCGATATTCTCGGCGGCCAGACGCAGGGTGACGCTGTCCGTCAGGTTGGCGTTGACGAACAGGTCGAGGTACTCCACCTCTGCGGCGCGGGTGCTTTCGCCGCTGTTGCCGATCTCGTCCTCGAAATCGCCGGCCTTGTTCCAGCTGCCGCCCAGCGTCAGCACGCTGGCCGGGATGCGGTATTCCAGGCCGACATTGGCCAGGTAGCCGGGCTGCTGCTTGAAGCGGCGCTTCTCGCCGCTGGTCTTGTCCTTGACCTCGGAATCCAGCCAGCTGTAGCCGGCGTTGCTATGCAGGCCGTCGATGCCGAGCCAGCCGAGGTCGCTGGAAAACTCCAGCTCCGCGCCCCAGAGCTTGCCGTCGCCGGTATTCTGCGTCTGCTTGTAATACTCGCCGTCGCCGCTATCGAGGAAGGTGACCTCCTCCATCAGCTGCTTGATATCGCGGCGGAACAGGTTGAGACCGACCAGGCCGTCGTTGTCGCCCAGGTAATGTTCCAGGCCCAGGTCATAGCCCCAGGACTCCTCGGGCTGCAGCGCCGGATTGCCGATCTTGTGCGGGTCGCTGACGGTGCCGCTCTTGCTGTCGACCATCGGCGTGATGTCATCGAACTTCGGCCGGCGCACGCTGCGCGCCACGCTGCTGCGCAGCGCCCAGGCCTCGGCCAGGTCCCAGCGGTAATGCAGGGACGGGGCGAAGTGTTGTTCCCGGCTGTCGGCGGCAAAGCCTGGAATCGAGCTTTCCAGCTCGGAGCTTTCCCAGCGCAGGCCGGGCTGCAGGTGGTGCTGCTCGGCGATCTGCCAGGTGTCGCTGACATAGAGGTCGAGGCGCCTTTCCTCCAATTTGTATTGGCCGTTGGCCTCTGGCTTAGGCACTGCATTGATGACCTTGAGCTTGTCGCGCTGGCGTTTCTTCACGCTGTAGTCGTAACCGGCCAGCCACTCGTGGGCGTCGCGCCAGTGGGTCAGGCTCTGGCCAAACTGCCACTCGCGGTCGGTCTTGTCCTCATCCTCGGTTTCCAGCTTGTCCAGCGTGCCATTGGCCTTGTAGATCTGCTTGAACTTGCTTTTCTGGTCGTCCAGGTCGCGCACGCTGAACTGGCTGCCGAGTTGCAGGTCTTCGCTCAGCGGACGATCCCACCCCAGGCTCAGGCCCAGGTTGCGGCTGTTCAGCAGCTCCTTCTCGTACTCGCGGCCATTACTCGAACCGTCGGCCTTGAATTTGAACTTGTCCTTCTCCCGGTGCATTTCACTGTCGAGCAGCAGCAGGTCGACGCTGAGCAGGTCGCCGTCCTCGCCCTGCCAGCCCCAGTGCGGCGTCAGGTAGTTTTCGAAGAAGCGCTTCTGTTCATTTTCCTGCTCGCGGGCACCGGCCACGCCGGCGGCGTTGTAGGTGACCTTGTCCTTGAGCTTGGGCAGGCTGCGGGTCTGTCGGCCACCGGCGAGCAGCCACTGCTGCTGCAGATCGGCCTCGCCCCAACTGAACTGCAGGCTGCCGTCCATGGGCCGCGCATCGCCGCTGGCGGCGCCGAGGATGACCTTGCGCTGCTCGACGCTGCGCTTCTTCAGGATGATATTGAGGGTGCCGGCTATGCCCTGGGCGTCCATCGACGCGGTGGGCGAGCGGAGGATTTCGATGCGATCGATCATCGCCATGGGGATCTGGTCGAGCTGCACTTCGCGCTTCTCGCCGCTGTCGGGCATGCGCCGGCCATCCAGCAGCACCTGGGAATACTCCTTGTCCAGGCCGCGCAGGCGCAGATCCTTGTTCTCGCCGGGAGCGCCGCCGAAGTACATGCCGGTAGTGCGGCGCAGGGCGTCGCCCAGGCTGCCGTTGCCCGAGCGGCGCAACTCTTCGCCATCGATCACCACCTTGGGCGCCACCGACTGGCGACGCTCCTCGGTGGCGAGGCGCACGCCGTCCACCTGCTGGGCCGGCAGTGCGACGACCTCGCTCTCGGCCGCCAACACCTGCAGGGGCAGCAGCCCGAAAAGCAGCAACAACGACGCCAGGCCAGACTGCCCACCCAACTTGACTTGCCCTTGCTGCTTCATCGGAACGCCCCCCAGAAAATGAGGCGCGATTCTATTTGCGATTAAATAGCATTAGCAAATAGATTTAATACCCATTTGATAGCTTATGACGGTGGTTAATCCATCGCGCCCATCAATAGACATCGCGGCGCTAGCAGCCCTGTTCTACGCGCTGGAGCAATGGGGCATGGCGCTGCGCCTGCGCAATGTCTTCGACAAGGCGTATTACGCCTCGACCCACGGCTCGGCGGACCTGATCACCCCCGGGGCGCCGCGCAGCCTGGAGCTGAGCGCGAACTATCGTTTCTAAGCAGAGCCGCACCGACTACGTCAACCAACCGCATTAACCAGACGGACTACTAGAAATGACAAAGCCACCCGCGGGTGGCTTTGTCGTTTTCACTCGCGAGTGCTTACAGGTAGAACGACTTCAGCGGCGGGAAGCCATTGAACTCCACCGCACTGTAGCTGGTGGTGTAGGCGCCGGTGGACAGCCAGTACAGGCGGTCACCTATGGCCAGGTTCAGCGGCAGGCCGTACTTGTAGTTCTCGTACATGATGTCGGCGCTGTCGCAGGTCGGCCCGGCGATCACCACCTCTTCCATCTCGCCTTTCTTCTCGGTGTAGATGGGGAACTTGATGGACTCGTCCATGGTTTCGATCAGGCCGCTGAACTTGCCCACATCGACATACACCCAGCGCTCCACCGCGGTACGCGACTTGCGCGCCACCAGCACCACTTCGCTGACCAGGATGCCGGCGTTGGCGATCAGGGAACGGCCCGGCTCGAGGATGATCTCCGGCAGGTCGTCGCCGAAGTCTTCCTTGAGGAAGCGGATGATTTCCTCGGCGTAGGTTTCCAGGCTGTTGGTGCGGGTGATGTAGTTGGCCGGGAAGCCGCCACCCATGTTGATCAGCTTGAGTTCGATGCCGTCTTCTTCCTTCAGCCGCTCGAAGATCACCTTGACCTTGGCGATGGCCGCGTCCCACACAGAAATGTCGCGCTGCTGCGAGCCGACGTGGAAGGAGATGCCGTAGGGCACCAGGCCCAGGTCGCGGGCGAGGATCAGCAGATCCATGGCCATATCGGTCTGGCAGCCGAATTTGCGCGACAGCGGCCAGTCGGCGGTGGTCGAGCCCTCGGTGAGGATGCGCACATAGACTTTCGAGCCCGGCGCGGCCTTGGCGATATTGCGCAGGTCGGCTTCCGAGTCGGTGGCGTACAGGCGCACGCCCTTCTCATAGAAGTAGCGGATGTCCTTGGATTTCTTGATGGTGTTGCCGTAGCTGATGCGCTCGGGACCTACGCCGCGACCCAGCACCTTGTCCAGCTCATAGATAGAGGCGATGTCGAAGCTCGAACCTTTGTCCTTGAGCAGGTCGATGATTTCCACGGCCGGGTTGGCCTTGACCGCGTAATACACCTTGGCGAACTCGAAACCGGCACGCAGGTCGTCGTAGGCCTGGCCGATGATCGAGGTATCGATCACCACGAAGGGGGTTTCCTGGGTGTCGGCGAACGCCTTCATGCGCTGAAAAGTAGCGGGTGCGTAATAGTCTTCGACCTTGATCGACATGCTTGGGACTCCAGTTGGCGGAACCAGTTAAAACACTTTCAGTCAGGCAAGCGCTGCACAGCAGTCGGTTGCCCACCATTTAGGGATGCCCGGCGGTTAACCCACGCGAGCAGAACGTCTGATCAGTTTCCCCACTTTGGTTCGCCTACTTCCCAAGGCATGTCGCCGAGGATTACCCGCATCGGGGCAACCTCTCGTCGTCAGTACTTGAGCCGGATGGATCGTTGCCAGCATGGACGTTCGGCCGCGAACTTTAGGACCAGCAGGCCCTGAGATCAATCAAAAAAACACCGGCCTGCCGAGGTTTTTCCCAGGCGCGGCTGTTCGTTTTTTATCCTCAACAAAACGTCCGGAATGCTGCACAAAGCCAGGGCAAAATGCCGTTCCTCCTGCCGATGAGCCCCGCCCGGCACAGGCCGGGTGAAAGCCTCGCGAGCGAGCCGCGGCGCCATACTCAAGCACAATGCGCACGCCGCTAGATGGCGCTTATTGCAATTACCTAGGTCGCTGCTTAACTGCTCAGAACCTCGCCAGGCCTCTCAAACAGGGAAGTTGAAATGCGCCCGATTATTCGTACGTCGTACCTCGCCATTTTTGCCGCCAGCGCGCTGTTGTCCGCGACCCAGAGCCAGGCCGCCGCGCCCATCTATATGGATCAGGGCAAAGACTGGAACGCCAGCACCCGGGCGGACTATTACAGCCGCGACCAGGGCTCGCAGATCATGCCCCTGAGCTGGGCCATCGCCCTCAGGCAGCCCGACGGTTCGGCCTTTATGGCCAACAGCTTGAGCCGCTACGGCTATCTGCCGAACCCTCAGAGCAATCCGCCCGGCCTACCGGTGGGTTTCACCGCCGCCAACAGCAGTAGCGGGCAGAACCTCGGCATGACCTGCTCGGCCTGCCATACCCGGCAGATCGAGGTCGGCGGCGCGGCCTACCGAATCGACGGCGGCCCGGCCATCAGCGACTTCCAGAGTTTCCTCGCCGACCTCGACACGGCGATGGGCCGGGTGCTCGCCGAGCAGGCGGTATTCGACGCCTTCGCCGCCTCGGTACTGGGCTCGGTCTCCTCGCCGACCCACAAGGCTGAACTGCGCCTGGCCGTTGAAGACTGGTACCAGCGCTACCACACCCTGATCGCCCGGGCGTTGCCGCAAGAACCCTGGGGGCCGGCGCGCCTGGATGCCGTGTCGATGATCTTCAACCGCCTGACCGGCCTGGATATCGGCCCGCCGCCGTCCTACCTGATTCCGGAAAACATCCAGAAAGCGGTGGCGCCCGTGCGTTACCCCTTCCTGTGGAACGCCTACCGGCAGGACAAGACTCAATGGCCCGGCTTCGCCGACAACGGCAACGACCTGCTCGGCCTGGCCCGCAACCTGGGCGAGGTGTACGGCGTATTCGCGGTGTTCCATCCGAAAAAAGACGCCAAGGACCTGCTGAAGATCGACTACCTGTCGAACAACTCGGCGAACTTTTCCGGGCTGGCCGCCCAGGAAAAGCTGATCAGCAAGATCGGCCCACCCGAGTGGCCATGGCCGGTCGACCAAGCGCTCGCCAAGCAGGGCGAAGCCCTCTACAACCTGCCCCAGGCACAAGGTGGCTGCGCCGACTGCCATGGCATCAAACGCGGCGCCTTCCGTTCGCTGACCCACGAAACCTGGGCCACTCCGGTGCAGGACGTCGGCACCGATTCGCGCGAACATGACATCCTGCAATGGACCGTACAGACCGGCGTGCTCAATGGCGCGAAAATTCCTTTCCTGGAAAAAGCCCTCAAGCCCACCGACACCGCCTTCAACGTATTGGGCACCGCGGTGGTGGGTTCGATTCTGCAGCACTACGCACGGGAGTTCCTCGGCAAAGAGACCATCACCACCAGCAATGCCCTCTATATGCCGACCACCGCCCCCCTGTCCGGTGCCTTCCGCCCCACGGTGCTCCAGCCCAGCGCGGCTTTCCCTTACGAGGCCCGCGTGCTGCAAGGCATCTGGGCCACCGCCCCCTACCTGCACAACGGCTCGGTGCCGAGCCTGGCCGAACTGCTGAAACCGGCCGCCGAACGGGTCGCCTCGTTCAAGGTCGGCCCGGCCTACGACATCCAGGCCATCGGCCTGGCCGTCGAGCAGAGCAAGTTCGGCGCCTACCGCCTCACAACCACCGACTGCAGCGCGCGCAACTCGGGCAACAGCCGCTGCGGCCACGAGTTCGGCACTGCACTGCCTGCCGCCGACAAACGGGCCCTGCTGGAATACCTGAAAACCCTGTAGAAGGCTGCCGCGCCAGAGGCTCCACGCGAGCCGCTGGCGCTCGGCGCCATGGCCTGCAACCGGCCCCACTCGGCGGCCATCCCAGCCGTGCCCGCAACCCGTCACCCCTTCTGCCTGAAGCCCCGGACGGCAGGCGCCTGCCGCACACGAATTCCGGCTATAATCGCGCCCTTTTGCGGGAGCTCGCCTCCCCCTCCGATCCGCTTCCTGCAGGCACGAACCATGACCAACCAGGCCGCCGAAGTCGCCAAACGCCGCACCTTCGCCATCATCTCCCACCCCGATGCCGGTAAGACCACCATTACCGAGAAGCTGCTGCTGATGGGCAAGGCGATTGCCGTGGCCGGCACGGTGAAGTCGCGCAAATCCGACCGCCATGCCACCTCCGACTGGATGGAAATGGAGAAACAGCGCGGTATCTCCATCACCACCTCGGTGATGCAGTTCCCCTACCGCGAGCACATGATCAACCTGCTCGACACCCCCGGCCACGAAGACTTCTCGGAAGACACCTACCGCACCCTGAC
>Ga0209343_10004333_pt1 | contig 17543 bp, 17 predicted proteins | sample RifCSPlowO2_02_FD_184026 | JGI IMG/M metagenome (GOLD analysis project Ga0209343, IMG submission 184026) | Groundwater microbial communities from Rifle, Colorado - Rifle CSP2_plank lowO2_0.2 (SPAdes) (version 2) | ecosystem: Environmental > Aquatic > Deep subsurface > Groundwater | place... | reverse complement strand
CGGGCTCATAACCCGAAGGTCGTAGGTTCAAATCCTGCTCCCGCAACCAAACATATAAAGGCCACTTGAAAAAGTGGCCTTTTTTGTTTCTGCGTTTTACCCCCTCAGAATCCCCCTCCAACACCGCAACACCAAACACCTCCAGCCCCCTCAAAAGCCCACTGCGATGCACGCTGATATAGCCAGCGCAGACAATACCCATGTTAACCTTATGCCTTTAGATATCTGTTCGATATCCTGAACACGATTCGAAATACCCATACGCCGCACACAACCTCACCAAGGAGCCAAGATGAGCTGGAAAAACACCGAAACCCGCTTTGGAACCCTGTCCATTAGCCTGCACTGGCTGATGCTGATCCTGATCGCTGCGGTGTATGCCTGCATCGAACTCAAAGGCAACTTCCCCAAAGGCAGCGACATCCGCGAAGGCCTCAAGCAGTGGCACTTCATGCTCGGCCTGGCCGTATTTGCCTTGGTTTGGCTGCGCATCCTGGCCCGCGTGATTGCCCCCACGCCGAAGATCCTGCCGGCGCCACCGCTGCTGCAAGACAAGCTGGCCAAGCTGATGTATCTGGCTCTGTACCTGCTGATGATCGGCGCCCCGCTGGCCGGCTGGCTGATTCTTAGCGCCTTTGGCAAGCCGATCCCGTTCTTCGGCCTGGAGTTGCCGCCACTGATCAGCGAAAACCCCGACCTCGGCAGCCAGATCAAGGAACTGCACGAACTGGCCGGCACTGCGGGTTACTGGCTGATCGGCCTGCACGCGGTCGCTGCGGTGTATCACCACCATTTTGTGCGCGACAACACCCTGCGCATCATGTTGCCTGAGCGCAAATAAGCCGCGATTACAGGCAAAAAAAGGGCTTGCCGGCATCACCGGCAAGCCCTTTTTTCATTCAATGCACAAGGCTATATCTCGACCTGGGTACCCAGTTCGATCACCCGATTCAACGGCAACTTGAAGAACCGCAGGTTGCTGTTGGCATTCTTCAACAGGAAGGCGAACAAGGTTTCGCGCCAGCGCGCCATACCCAAGCGCTTGGACGGAATCACCGTCTCGCGACTGAGGAAGTAAGTGGTGCGCATCGGACTGAAATCCAGTTCATCCAAATGGCAGAGGCTCAGAGCCTGCGGCACATCCGGCTCTTCGGTAAAGCCGTAGTGCAGCAGCACACGGAAGAAGCCATCGCCATACGCATCGACCTCGAAGCGCCGATCCAGAGCAACCCGCGGCGTGTCCTCCACCACCACCGTCAGCAGCACCACCTGCTCGTGCAGCACTTGGTTATGCAGCATGTTGTGCAACAGGGCATGCGGCACTGCATCCGGGCGCGCCGTGAGGAACACCGCCGTACCTTGCACTCGATGCGGCGGCTGACTGCGGATGCTGCTGATAAACAACGGCAATGGCAGCGCCGTTTCATCCAGGCGCTCCATCAGAATCTGCCGGCCACGCTTCCAGGTGGTCATCAGCACAAACAAAGCGATACCGGCGATCACCGGGAAGGCGCCACCCTCGAGAATTTTCGGCACGTTGGCCGCGAAGAACAGCACGTCGACGATGAAAAAGCCCACCAGCAGAGGAATCGCCCACCAGCGCGGTGCCTTCCACAGCAGCAACATGACCGAAGCCACCAGCAAGGTATCGATCAGCATGGTGCCGGTTACCGCCACGCCATAAGCCGAGGCCAGCGCACTGGAAGAACCAAAACCGAGCACCAGCAAGACCACACCCACCATCAACGCCCAGTTCACCACGCCGACGTAAATCTGCCCTTGCTCCTGGCTGGAGGTGTGCTGGATATGCATACGCGGCACATAACCGAGCTGGATCGCCTGCTGACTCAGGGAGAAGGCACCAGAGATCACCGCCTGCGAGGCGATAATGGTCGACAGCGTGGCCAGCCCGATCATCGGTAGCAAGCCCCAGGATGGCACCAGCAGATAAAAGGGGTTACGCGCCGCTTCAGGATTTTCCAGCAACAAGGCGCCCTGACCGAAATAGTTCAGCACCAGCCCCGGCAACACCAGCGCAAACCAGGCCCGCGCGATGGGCTTGCGGCCGAAGTGGCCCATATCGGCATACAACGCCTCGGCACCGGTCAAGGCCAGCACTACCGCCGCCAAGATAGTGATGCCGATGCCAGGATGGGCGATAAAAAAGTTCGCCGCCCACCAGGGATTCAACGCCTGCAACACCTGCGGCTCACGGATGATGCCGGAGATCCCCAAGGCGCCAAGCACAACAAACCACAGCACCATCACCGGCCCGAAAAGGATACCGATGCGCGCAGTACCGTGCTTCTGGATTAGGAACAGCCCCACCAGCAAGGCCACAGTGACCGGCACCACCCAATGTTCAAGGCCTGGCAGTGCCACGTTCATGCCCTCGACTGCCGAGAGCACCGAGATTGCCGGAGTGATCATGCTGTCGCCATAAAACAACGCAGCCCCGAACAACCCCAGCAGTACCAATACCGTCTTCAGCCGTGGATAGGGCAACGCCGCTCGACGAGCCAGCGCGGTCAGGGCCATCACCCCGCCCTCACCCTCGTTGTCTGCCCGTAACATAAGCATCACGTACTTGAGTGAAACCACCCAGAGCAACGACCAGACAATCAACGACAGAATGCCAAACACCCCGTCATGGTTGACCTGCACGCCATAGTGGCCGGCAAACACCTCTTTCAGGGTGTACAGCGGGCTGGTGCCGATATCGCCGTAAACCACGCCAGCCGCCGCCACCAGCAAACCAACCCCAGAGGAATGCCCACCCTCTGCAGCTGCCGCTGTATTCGCCTGTGCACTCATACAATCAACTCGTTACAAAATGTGTGCGAATGCTGCGCCTGCTGCACAGACAAAACAACTGCTGCAGCCATTTGTCGCAGACCGCCAATCCATGCGCATCCCGCGTACAACACTGGCCAAGCCGCTGCTCTGCCGCTAGAATTGCGCACTTTTTGATCAGCGCAGCCATACCCGCGCATCCGTACCCAGTCTGAGGTTAGCCATGTCCACCCCCGCCACCCCAAAAGTCGGCTTTGTCAGCCTTGGCTGCCCGAAAGCCCTGGTCGACTCCGAACGCATCCTCACCCAGTTGCGCATGGAAGGTTACGAGGTGGTATCGACCTACGAAGATGCCGACGTGGTGGTGGTTAACACCTGCGGCTTTATCGACAGCGCCAAAGCTGAGTCCCTAGAAGTGATTGGCGAAGCCCTGGCCGAGAACGGCAAGGTTATCGTCACCGGCTGCATGGGCGTGGAAGAGTCGGCCATTCGCAACGTGCACCCCAGCGTGCTGGCCGTTACCGGCCCGCAGCAGTACGAGCAAGTCCTCAACGCCGTGCACGACGTGGTCGCCCCCAATAAAGAGCACAACCCGCTGATCGACCTGGTGCCGCCGCAAGGGATCAAGCTGACCCCGCGCCACTACGCCTACTTGAAGATTTCCGAAGGCTGCAACCACAGCTGCAGCTTCTGCATCATCCCGTCGATGCGCGGCAAACTGGTCAGCCGCCCGGTAGGCGACGTGCTCAGCGAAGCCGAGCGTCTGGTCAAGGCCGGCGTCAAGGAACTGCTGGTGATCAGCCAGGACACCAGCGCCTACGGCGTCGACGTCAAGTACAAGACCGACTTCTGGAACGGCCAGCCGGTGAAAACCCGCATGCTGGAAATGTGCGAAGCGCTCAGCAGCATGGGCGTCTGGGTGCGCCTGCACTACGTCTATCCATACCCGAACGTCGACGACATCATCCCGCTGATGGCCGCGGGCAAAATCCTGCCGTACCTGGACATCCCCTTCCAGCACGCCAGCCCGAAAGTGCTCAAGGCCATGAAGCGCCCAGCCTTCGAAGACAAGACCCTGGCGCGGATCAAGAACTGGCGCGAACAGTGCCCGCAACTGACCATCCGCTCGACCTTTATCGTCGGTTTCCCTGGCGAAACCGAGGAAGACTTCCAATACCTGCTCAACTGGCTGACCGAAGCCCAGCTCGATCGCGTGGGTTGCTTCCAGTACTCCCCGGTTGAAGGTGCTCCGGCCAATGATCTGGACCTGGACGTCGTCCCAGACGACATCAAGCAAGATCGTTGGGACCGTTTTATGGCCCACCAACAGGCCATCAGTACTGCTCGCCTGCAGCTGAAGATCGGCCAGGAAATCGAAGTATTGATCGACGAAGTCGACGACCAGGGCGCCGTCGGCCGCTCCCATGCCGACGCCCCGGAAATCGACGGCAGTGTGTTTATCAACAGCACCGACATGAAGCCGGGCGACAAGATCCGCGTACGGGTGGTGGATGCCGACGAGTACGACCTCTGGGCCGAAGTGATCTAAGCGCACCGTTCTAAACGCAGCATAAGAAAGGCCCGTCACCCGTGGTGACGGGCCTTTCTTGCATCTGGGTGCAGCACAGGCGAGGGCCTGACGAATCGGTTAGCATGGCGGCGTTTATTGCACGCAGGCACGCCCATGTCTTACAGCGTTACCCCGGTTGGTTTTGTCCGCTCCTGCTTCAAGGAGAAGTTCGCCATTCCACGCCAGCCGCACCTGGCCCCCGCCGCCCGCGGCGTGCTGGAACTGGTCGCGCCCTTCGACCAGCCACAGGCCATCGAAGGCCTGGAGCAGGTCAGCCACGTCTGGCTGCTGTTTCTCTTTCATCAGGCACTGGAAAGCCAGCCGCGCCTTAAGGTGCGCCCGCCTCGCCTGGGCGGTAACCAGTCGGTCGGCGTGTTTGCCACGCGCTCGACACACCGACCCAACGGCATAGGCCAATCGGTGGTCAAACTGGAGAAGGTTGAGCCTGGGCGCCTATGGCTGTCCGGTATCGACTTGCTCGACGGCACGCCGGTGCTGGATATCAAGCCCTACGTGCCCTACGCCGATTGCGTGACGACAGCGGTCAACCAGATTGCCGCAGCAGCGCCGGCCCTGATCCCCGTCAGCTGGCGCGACGAGGCCCTCAGCGCTGCCCACGCCCACGCCCTGCGCCTGCAGGAGCCACTGGTGGCGCTGATCGAGCAATGCCTGGCGCAAGACCCGCGCCCGGCCTACCAGCAGCCGACACCCGAGCGCCGCTACGGCACCCGCCTGTGGGACCTGGACGTGCACTGGCATTACCCGCAGCCGGGACAGATTTGTGTGCTGGACGTGCAGCTGGCATGAGAACCCCATAAACAACAAACCCGCCAGCTGGCGGGTTTGTTGTTTATGCAATCGGCTTACTTCTCGACGAAGGCACGCTCGATCAGGTAATCGCCTGGCTCACCCATGCGCGCGGAGATCTTCAGGCCGAAGCTGTCCAGCACTTCGCTGGTCTCGTCGAGCATGCTCGGGCTGCCGCAGATCATCGCGCGGTCGTCCTGCGGGTTGATCGGTGGCAGACCGATATCGCTGAACAGCTTGCCGCTGCGCATCAGGTCGGTCAGGCGGCCCATGTTCTCGAACTCTTCACGGGTCACGGTGGGGTAGTAGATGAGTTTTTCTTTCAGGGCTTCACCGAAGAACTCGTTCTGCGGCAAGTGCTCGGTAATGAACTCGCGGTAAGCCACTTCGTTCACGTAGCGCACGCCGTGGATCAGGATGACCTTTTCGAAACGCTCATAGGTTTCCGGGTCCTGGATCACACTCATAAATGGTGCAAGGCCGGTGCCGGTGCTGAGCAGGTACAGGTGCTTGCCCGGCAGCAGGTCGTCCAGCACCAGGGTGCCGGTGGGCTTCTTGCTGATGACGATCTCGTCGCCTTCCTTGAGGTGCTGCAACTGCGAGGTCAGCGGGCCGTTCTGCACCTTGATGCTGAAGAACTCGAGATGCTCTTCGTAGTTCGGGCTGGCGATCGAGTAGGCGCGCATCAGCGGCCGGCCGTTGGGTTGCTGCAGGCCGATCATCACGAACTGGCCATTCTCAAAACGCAGACCAGGGTCACGGGTGCACTTGAAGCTGAACAGGGTGTCGTTCCAGTGATGCACACTGAGTACACGCTCGACGTTCAGGTTGCTCATGCAGCTCTCCTCAATACAGTGTCAGTGCCGGGCTGGGCACATTTGCGCGCTATTCTACGAGCGGCGACAATATCTGTTAAATGAATTATCAAGATATGGAATATCGGTTATATAGATATGCGATTTACTCTCCGGCAACTCCAGGTATTCGTCTGCGCCGCGCAGCAACAAAGTGTCAGCCGCGCCGCGGAAACTCTCGCTCTTTCCCAGTCCGCCGCCAGCAGCTCATTGAGCGAGCTGGAGCGCCAATCCGGCTGCCAGTTGTTCGACCGCGTCGGTAAGCGCCTGACCCTCAACTCCCTCGGCCAGCAGTTACTGCCCCAGGCCGTGGCCCTGCTCGACCAGGCCAAAGCCGTGGAAGACTTGCTCAACGGCAAAAGTGGTTTCGGCTCCCTGGCCGTTGGCGCCACCCTCACCGTCGGCAACTACCTGGCTACCCTGCTGATCGGCGCCTTTATGCAGCGTCACCCGGAGTGCCGCGTCAGCCTGCATGTGCAAAACACGGCACATATCGTACAGCAGGTGGCCCAGTACGAAATTGACCTGGGTCTGATCGAAGGCGAATGCCAACACGCAGATATCGAGGTACAGCCCTGGGTTGAGGATCAGTTGGTGGTGTTCTGCGCGCCCGGCCATCCGCTCGCCAGCCGCGGCCAAGCCAGCTTGCAAGAGTTAACCCGCGAGGCGTGGATTCTGCGCGAACAAGGCTCCGGCACCCGCCTGACCTTCGACCAGGCCATGCGCCATCATCCGCAACCGCTGAACATCCGCCTGGAGCTGGAGCACACCGAGGCGATCAAACGTGCTGTGGAGTCTGGCTTGGGGATTGGCTGCATCTCACGCCTGGCGCTGCGCGACGCCTTCCGCCGCGGCAGCCTGGTAGCCCTGGAGACCCCAGAGCTGGACCTGAGCCGGCAGTTCTACTTCATCTGGCACAAACAGAAGTTCCAGAGCTCGGCGATGCGCGAGTTTCTCCGTCAATGCCAGGCGCTGACCGCCGGGGTGCGGCGCAGTGACGAGATCGAACTGAGTTCGATCGTGTTCTAGCCCAGCAGGATCACCGCCCAAACACTACCGATCAGGCTCAAGGCCACAAACTGGGCGGCACTGCCCATATCCTTGGCGTTTTTCGACAAGGGGTGCAGATCCAGGGAGATGCGGTCGATGGCGGCTTCGATGGCCGAATTGAGCAACTCGACGATGAGTGCCAGCAGACAGGCCGCAATCATCACTGCCCGCTCACCACGGCTGACATCAAAGAAGAAGGCCAGCGGAATCAGCACCACATTGAGCAACACCAGCTGGCGAAAAGCCGCTTCGCCGCTAAAGGCCGCCTGCAGGCCGGCCAGCGAATAACCACCGGCGTTAAGGATACGTTTCAGGCCGGTCTGGCCTTTGAATGGCGACATGAGCACTACAACCACAATGAGAAAGGCCGACATGCTAGGTGCCTGCCAGTTAAAAAAACGTGAAATCAGCTGTCTGGTATCGATTCCAGCTGCTGCAACAGCAACGCCGCCTGGGTCCGCGTACGCACCCCGAGTTTGCGGAAGATCGCCGTCACATGGGCCTTGATGGTGGCTTCCGAGACGTTCAGCTGGTAGGCGATCTGCTTGTTCAGCAAGCCATCGCAGACCATGGTCAGCACCCTGAACTGCTGCGGCGTCAGGCTGGCGAGACCGGCACTGGCAGCCTTCGCCTCAGCGGACAACGCCACCGCTGCCAGCGTTTGCGCCGGCCACCAAACATCACCATCAAGTACTGCACGCACGCCCTGCTGGATGCTTTCCAGCGGGCTCGATTTGGGAATAAAGCCACTGGCGCCGAACTCGCGAGCGCGCACGATCACCGCCGGATCTTCCTGGGCGGAGACCATCACCACGGGGATTTGCGGGTATTGTCCACGCAGCAGCACCAAACCGGAAAAGCCATAGGCGCCAGGCATATTGAGGTCCAGCAGGACCAGATCCCAGTCGGCTTTTTCCGCCAGGCAGGCCTCCAACTCGGCGATGCTGGCCGCCTCTACCAAGCGCACGTCCGGCCCCAAACCCAGGCTCAAGGCCTGCTGCAGGGCACTGCGAAACAGCGGGTGATCGTCAGCAATCAGAATTTCGTATGCGGCCATGGGCGTTCCTGTTTTTGTTGTGGGCCGGAAAGCGGCGCTCAGCATGACCAGCGATCCAAGGGTGGTCAAGCGCCGCGCTTTACGGCACAGTCTGCCGCTTTGCCTGCCGAGTTGAATTATGCAAAACCAAGCCCTGCGCGCCGATATCCTGATGCTGCTTACCGCCATCATCTGGGGCTCGGCGTTTGTCGCCCAACGCCTGGGCATGGACCATATCGGCCCTTTCCTCTATACCGGCCTGCGTTTCGCCCTGGCCGCCCTAGTGCTGTTGCCGCTGTTGGCCTACACCGCCGCCAAACAGACCATTCCAGGCGAGCCTTGGAGCAACCGCGGCTTGCTTTTCGGCGGCGCCATGATGGGGCTGGTACTGGCACTCGGGATCAACCTGCAGCAAGTCGGCCTGCTGTTTACCAGCGTCACTAACTCCGGCTTCATCACTGGCCTGTACGTGATTATCGTGCCGCTGATCGGCCTGTTTATCGGCCACAAAACCGGCCTTGGCATCTGGCTGGGGGCCATTCTGGCGGTGGTCGGCATGTTCCTGCTGTGCGTCGGCGACAACTTCCAGGTGGCCTCCGGCGACTGGCTGCAATTGGCCGGCGCCTTCGTCTGGGCCACCCACGTGCTGGTCGTTGGCCTGTTCGCCAAGCGCCATGACCCACTGCGCCTAGCCTTCCTGCAGTTCGCCATCTGTGCCGTGATCAGCCTGCTGCTGGCCGTGATTCTGGAGCCCATCACTCTGGCCGCCATCATTCAGGCTGGTCCGGCGATCATTTACGGTGGCGCGGTCGCCGGCGGCATCGGCTACACCCTGCAAGTGGTCGCGCAGAAGCATGCGATTGCCTCCCACGCGGCCATCATCTTTTCCCTGGAAGCGGTGTTTGCCGCCCTCGCCGGCAGCCTGTTCCTTGACGAAAGCCTGGAACTACGCGGCTATATTGGCTGCGCCCTGATGTTTGTCGGCATGCTGATCGCCCAGCTATGGCCGCGCAAAGCGGACGCTAGCCACTAGCGCAGAGCGCGCAAACGCTGGTGGGCGGCATCGTCGAGATCAATCGGCCGCTGGTGTTTGGCGTTCAGGTAATGGTTGGTGAACACATCCAGATAGGCATCCAGGGTCTGCGCCGCACGCTGGTCGCCAGCCAGCTCCAAGCACAACGACGCCACCTCGGAGGTACACAGGTGGTCGTCACGCTTGGAGCGGCGCAGGCGATAGCGTGACAGCTGCTCGGGCTGCAGGCTCAGTACCGGCAAATGATCCAGGTACGGGCTCTTGCGGAACATCTTGCGCGCTTCCGGCCAGGTGGCATCCAGCAGCACAAACAGCGGACGTTTGCCGGGCTCTGGCTGCACCTGACTGACCACTCGCTCAGGCGCCACAAACTCGCCGGGGAACACCAAGTACGGTTGCCACTGCGGGTCAGCCAACAGCGCCGGCAAGGCTGGATCGACCTCGGTGCGCGCCCAGCCGAAGGCAGAGGTATCGGCCACCACATCGGCAATCAACCAACCGGTGTTGCTGGGTTTCAAGGGCTCAACGTCGTGCATGATCAGGCACATGCCGGCATTGCTCGGCACCGGCGGGCGCAGATCGCACAGGCAATGGCTGAACGCCACCCGACACCCCGGACAACGGGGCTCACGTGAACCACGAGCAGTGAAGGGCTTGAGACTACGGGCCAAGCGCTCGGCGCGCAGGCGGGCTACGGCATGGCTCATGCTGGGTACCGCAGAAGGAAGCACACACTGGTCATACATAGCCCGGCACAGGAAAATGGCACAGCAGTTTACCAGAGCCGCCGCTGGGCACGCCGTTGCGCAACGGGCAAACATGGCCTAGCAGGAGTAATATGCCGGCCTTGCTGAACCCCGGTCACGCTGGCCGGTCAAAGGACGCAGCCCTTCTCTGGAGATTCACATGCCCCGTTTGTTTACCTTGCTCGCCCTCTGCCTGGCATTACCTGTCGCCCAGGCCGCCTCGTTGAAAGATTTCGAGCTGACCAAGATGCTGGAAAAGGTTGCTCAGGACAGCAGCGTCGGCACGCCGCGCGCCATCAACGAAGACCTGCTTGATCAAGGCTACACCGTGGAAGGCAATGAACTGATCAATCACCTGAGCGTGCGCGAAGAGCACGCCAAGCAGATGCGCGCCAACAGCCAGAGCATGCGCAATCAACTGATGGCCAGCGTGTGCAGCAACACCGGCTACCGCCAGTTGCTGGCCCGTGGCGCGGTGCTGCGTTACCAGTTCAGCGTGTACAAGAGCAACCTGCCGGTGGCCACCGAGCGCTTCAACAAGACCGACTGCGGCCTGAAGTAATCAGCTCCGTCCGCGGCTTTGCTGCTCGCTGCTGGCCTGCAGCTCGGCGAGCAGGGTTTCGATATGCCGTGAGCGCCGTACACCACCTTCAAGGCGGCGTTGGCATTCTTCTTCCAAGCTGGTTGCGTTGCTGCGTGCCGCCTGCTGCAGCAGGCGGTACAGGTCCAAATCGATTTCCAAAGTAAGTTTGGGCATCTGGGCTCTCCGTCCCTATTTATTGTTCTATGCGCTGCGGAGCTAGCCCCGCAGCGGTATTGCTCAGCGCAAGACGCGGGGGTCGCCCTCGCCTTTGACCGCCGTAATTTCCGCTGCTGACAGCACGTCACTGAGTGGCACCTGCAGCAATTGTGCACATGCGTCCAAAATATGCGCCCAAGTCGCGCTGTTGGCAAACTGCATACCGGCCTCGTCCAGCGTGCCGCCACGGTTGCGATAACCCAGCACCACTGTGTTGCTAGCCTCGGGCAACAACGGCCATAGATGACCGCGGGCGACCTCAGGGCGCATATGGGTGAGCAACACCCGGCGCCGCAAGGCTGGGGCAAACAACTGCGCGACAAGCTCAGGGCTGGCCAACGCCTCAGCCTCCCAGCGATCGCGCGAGGCGCGGAAACGCCCTGGTTCTTGCACATACACCAGGCGATACGCCAGGCCGGCAGTGCGCAGCCGCACAGCCGCTCGCTGCATTTCCGCCAATTGATAACTGCCGCAGGCCATCAGCAACAGCGGCTCCTCACCGTCCAACTGCTCCACCAGCACGGCGCCATCGCGGGCCAGTTGTTCGGCCTGGGTTTGGCTGAAAACCGACGGCCGCTCGCGCTTGGGGATAACCATGCAGGCAAACTGACCGCGGGCCTGATAGATCGCCGGCAAGGTCGCCAGCACGCTGTTGTGGTCGGCGGGGAACAGCACCCGCACCATGTCGCTCATTTCCCCCAGCAACGCCTCGCAGAAGGTGGTGTCCTGGTGCGACTGCTGGTTCTTGCCGTTCTCCCAGGTATGCGAGGTCGCCACCAGCGGCCAGCCGAGCCAGCCGGCCGGCCGCCCGGCCTCTTTCTGCTGACGAGCGAAAATCAGGCTCTGGCGCACCGCACCGAGCATCTTCACGCAGAAGGCTTCATAGCTGGCGACCAGATTGAGTCCGCCCTGGTTGGCCAAACATGCCGACACCACAGCCTCCTCATTGAGGGCGGTGATGATTTTGCCGTCCACTGCTTCCATGGCACTTTCCGGCGAGCAGACCCGATGCTTAAGCGCTTTCAGCACACCACCCAAGCGATTACTGGCCAGCTCATCGGGATTGCCGACCCGCGGGCGCAAGCCTGGGTTGGCGGCGACCAGTTCAACGAAGAAGCGATCCAGGGCCGCCATCGGCGAGCAGTCCTTGTCGTGGTAATGCAAGGTTGGCAATTGCGGTGTGGCGGGATGACGGCTGGCTAGCGGGTTGTCCCGCTCCAACGCCCGGCCACCACGTTGAGCGGCGAACAACGCGCGTGCAGCCGCCAGTTCGGCCGGCGCCACCCACAAAGGTGCTACATGTTGATTGAACAGCGCTCGCGCCTCGTCATCCAGGTGCGGATTGCCCGGCAATGGCAGGTTGTGCGCCGCATTGCTGCCGGCGCCATAGAAGCCGAAGCCCTTGACGGTTTCGGCAATCGCATAGGGCATCGGCAACGGGTAGTTGAGGATGCCGTGGCTTTTTTCCTGCAGCCGGTGCGTCAGGCGCTGCTCCATCTCCCACAGGGCGCAGACGAACGCCGCCGGGTCGCGACCATCAAAAATCAACGGATCGAAGCCGCAGCGGCGCAACTGCTCGCTGAAACCCTCGACCCCGGCATGGGTACCCAACTCGGTGCGCTGCTCGATACGCCGGCCATTGGCAATCATCACCGGCAAGGCCACGCCACAGTCCTCGGCGCGCCACCAGCGCGGCATCCAATCACTGCCGCGCTGCTCTTCGGCCGCGCCATCGGAAAGAAACGCCACCAGGGTCTCGCCCGGCAGCGGCAAGTGGGCATATTGCAGCTCGGCAAAACCGAGGTAACCGCCCTCGGCAATTCCGCCCGCGGTATGCGGATTGACGTGACTGCCCAGCGGCGCCGACGGGCTGCCATCACTGGCCTGGGCATAGCCGTAGAAATCACCCAGCAGGCGATTCATCCCCGCCTCGCCATCGGCATAGCGCGCAACCTGTTCGGGATGCTGATTGGCCGTCAACAAATTCAGCGCCTCGATCGCCGCCACGCAGTGACCCTGGCCCATCAGCCAGCCACGGGTTTGCCCGCTGAGTGCATTGAGGCCCAGGTAACCGGCATAGGCCGGCACCATGTTCAGGGCACCGCCGGTGTGCCCCTCGGGCTGAGCCTTGAAATCCTCCGCCTGCATAGGCGCGCCATCCAACCGAACGCGCTGGGCATAGGTCATGTGCACCACCAGCCAGAGGCCGGCCACGCTCAAGCGATCCAGCGCCTGCAGCAACTGATAGACCTGCTCCAGCGATGGCTGCTGGCCGCTCTGCACCAGTTGATGGGCCAGACGAAACACCGCCGCCTGCGTCTGCGCACTATGCTGAACAGGACCGTAACCCGCTTGCCAGGCAGCGAACGCCGGCTCCTGCTGGGCATGTGCGGTCAATTCGGCAAGGCTGGGCAATATCTGTTGCATGGGCGGTAACTCCGTCAGCGGGTGTTGTTCAGTGTACTCATGGGCCTTTACCGGCGTTGCTGATTTGCATCAAGACAGCATTGCGGTGTTGGCCGTAGGGTAGTTCGACTGCATGCGTTTCAGGAGGATTTATGGCTCTGCTCACCTTTCTTGGCGCCACCCAACAAGTGACAGGTTCCTGTTACCTGATCGAAACCCGCGACGGTGCCAAGGTTTTGCTGGAGTGCGGGATGCGCCAAGGGCGCCGGGAAGACGAAGCGCAAAATCGCGCGCCCTTCGCCTTCGACCCCGCCAGCCTCGATGCCGTGGTGATTTCCCACGCCCATATCGACCACACTGGCCTGCTGCCACGCCTGGTGGCCAGCGGCTATCGCGGCCCGATCTTCGCCACCGAAGCCACCTGCGACCTGATGGAGTTGATGCTGCTGGACGCCGCCAACCTGCAGGAGAAAGACGCCGAATGGGAGAACAAGTGGCGTGCGCGCCTCGGTAAAGCCTTCGTTGAGCCCTTGTACACCGTGGCCGATACCGAACAAACCCTCACCCAACGGCGCCCGCTGGCCTACGGCCAAACCCAGGAAGTGGCGCCGGGCGTGCGCATCACCTACCACGACGCCGGGCATATTCTCGGCTCGGCCATCGTTGACCTGCATATCATCGACCACCACCTGGACCGCCATCTGGTGTTTTCCGGCGACCTGGGCAACGCCTGCTCGCCGCTGATGCGCGACCCGAGCATCATCACCGACGCCGACCTGGTGTTGATGGAGTCGACCTACGGCGACCGCGACCATCGCAACGACGAAGAAACCCTGGAAGAGCTGGCTGAAATCCTCCAGGCCGCCCATCGTGACGGCGGCAATGTGCTGATTCCGTCCTTTGCCGTCGGCCGCACCCAGGACCTGATCTACTACCTAGGTCGCTTCTACCAGGAAGGACGCCTGCCCCAGCAAGCGGTGTTTCTCGACAGCCCCATGGCCATACGCGCCAATGCCATCTACTCCCGTTACCACGAGCAGTTCGATACCGCCGACCGTGAGCGCCTGCAGGCTAAGGGGGTCAAACGCATCGAAGACTGGTTACCGGTGCTGCGCTGCACGCCGTCGCCAGAAGAGTCCATGGCCATCAACCGGATCAAGAGCGGCGCCATCATCATTGCCGGCAGCGGCATGTGCACCGGCGGGCGCATCGTCCACCACTTCAAACACAACCTCTGGCGTCGGGAATGCCACCTGGTGTTCCCCGGTTTTCAGGCCAAGGGCACCCTCGGCCGGCAAATCGTCGACGGCGCCAGCAGCGTCAAAGTCCTGCACCAGCGCATCGCGGTCGGTGCCCAGGTGCACACCCTCGGCGGCTTCTCCGCCCACGCCGGGCAAAGCCAGTTGCTAGACTGGGTTAAGCACTTCGACCATCACCCAGAGCTGTATCTGGTGCATGGCGAGCTGGAAAAAATGCAGGCGCTGCAGCAGGTGCTGCAGCAACAACTGCACTGGCCTGCCAGCATTGCGGAACCCGGCGAACAGATTGCACTCTGACAACGTGCCATTGGTTGACGCTGCGGCCAGTACGGATCACCCGTACCGCCGCAGCGCCAGCGCACAAGGAGCAGTTGTATGCCATTTGAACCCGATGACTATCTAGCCCGCCACTTTCAGGCCAGCGGCATCGACCTGAAAGACAAAATCGATGAACTGACCACCCTCGCCGTCCCGCCCGCCAGCCCCAACCTGCCGCTGTACCGGGAAATGCTCATGACCGTGGCGCGCATGGCCCAGGCCGACCGCAACCGCTGGGACGCCAAGATCATGCTGCAGACTCTGCGAGAAATGGAGGACGCCTTCAGCCGCCTGGAGCAATTCAAACGCCGGCGCAAAGTGACCGTATTCGGCTCGGCGCGCACCCTGCCCGGCCACCCGCTGTACAACATGGCCCTAGAACTGGGCGCAGCCCTGGCGCGCTACGACCTGATGGTGATCACCGGCGCCGGTGGCGGCATCATGGCCGCCGCCCACGAAGGCGCCGGGCGCGACAACAGCCTGGGTTTCAACATCACCCTGCCTTTCGAGCAAGGCGCCAATGCCACGGTCGAAGGAAGCAACAACCTGCTGACCTTCCACTTCTTCTTCCTGCGCAAACTGTTCTTCGTCAAGGAAGCCGATGCCCTGGTGCTCTGCCCTGGCGGCTTCGGCACCCTGGATGAAGCGCTGGAGGTGCTGACCCTGATCCAGACCGGCAAGAGCCCGCTGGTGCCGATCGTATTGCTCGATCAGCCCGACGGTCACTACTGGGAAGGTGCCCTGCAATTCATGCGCGAACAGCTGCTGGAGCATCACTACATCATGCCCAGCGACCTGCATTTGATGCGTCTGGTGCACAGTGCCGAAGAAGCCGTACAGGAGATTTCGCGCTTCTACCGCAACTACCATTCCAGCCGCTGGCTCAAAGACAAGTACGTGATTCGCATGAATCACCCGCTCAACGAGGCTGCCCTGCTGACCCTCGACAAAGAGTTCCGCGACCTGTGCATCAGCGGTGATTTCCAGCAGCAGCCGATGTGCGCGTCGGAAAGCGACGAGCCGGAGTTCTGCCACTTGATCCGCCTGGCCTTCGTCTTCAACGCCCGCGACCATGGCCGCCTGCGTGAACTGCTGGACTTTATCAACCTGCCGCAGAACTGGGCGCAGAATGCCTGAGAACACCGGGGATCAAGGTGTCAGCAAGATTCGTGGGAGCGGTCTTGGCCGCGAAGCGTTTAACAACCAAAAACCGCGTTAGCCGTACCAAGCATCGTCGGCAGTTGGGTTAATCGTCGAGACCGCGCAGTAGCCGACCGATCAGGTCCAGGGGGTAGCCGCGATAGGCGAGAAAGCGACCCTGCTGGGCCCGCTCGCGGGCATCCACTGGCAATTGGCCGAACTTGCGTTGCCAGACGGCGCGCAATTGTTCGTTCCAGTCGATTTCAGCTTCGTTCAGTGCCTGCTCGATGGCGTCGCGGGGTAAACCGCGCTGGGCCAGCTCTTCACGAATACGCAGGGGGCCGTGGCCGCCGCGGGCGCGGCTGGCGACAAAGCTGTGCAGGTAGCGCGCCTCGGACAGCAGGCCCTGCTCGGCCAGGCGATCTAGGGCGGCGTCGATCAACTCGTCCGTCGCCCCACGCTGACGTAACTTGCGTGTCAGCTCCACCCGTCCATGTTCACGCCGAGCCAGCAGGTCCATGGCCACCCGCCGCACGGCAGCGGGGTTATCCAACAACATCGTCATGGTGCGGATCAGACGTCGGCGTCAGCCAGGTCATCGACCGTGCTGGCCGCTTTGGCCGGCGTCGACGCCACCAGCAGTTTGTCGCGAATCAACTGCTCGACGGTGCGCGCCACTTCCGGGTTGTCTTCCAGGTACTTGGCCGAGTTGGCCTTGCCCTGACCGATCTTGCTGCCCTGGTAGCTGTACCAAGCACCGGACTTCTCCAGCAGGCCCAGTTGTACGCCGAGGTCGATGATCTCGCCGTTACGGTAGATACCCTTGCCGTAGAGAATCTGGAATTCAGCCTGACGGAATGGCGGTGCCACCTTGTTTTTCACCACTTTGACGCGGGTTTCGCTGCCGACCACTTCGTCGCCTTCCTTCACCGCGCCCGTACGGCGGATATCCAGACGCACCGAGGCGTAGAACTTCAGGGCGTTACCGCCGGTGGTGGTTTCCGGGCTGCCGAACATCACGCCGATCTTCATGCGGATCTGGTTGATGAAGATCACCAGGCAGTTGGCGTTCTTGATGTTGCCGGTGATTTTACGCAGGGCCTGGGACATCAGGCGGGCCTGCAGACCAACGTGCATATCGCCCATTTCGCCTTCGATTTCCGCCTTCGGCACCAGCGCCGCCACGGAGTCGATGACGATCACGTCAACAGCGTTGGAACGCACCAGCATGTCGGTGATTTCCAGGGCTTGCTCGCCGGTGTCCGGCTGCGAAACCAGCAGGTCGTCAACGTTCACGCCCAGCTTGCCAGCGTACTCAGGATCGAGGGCGTGCTCAGCATCGACGAAGGCACAGGTGGCACCCAGTTTCTGCGCTTCAGCAATCACCGACAGGGTCAGGGTGGTTTTACCCGAGGACTCCGGACCGTAGATCTCGACGATCCGGCCTTTAGGCAAGCCGCCAATGCCCAGGGCAATGTCCAGGCCCAGGGAGCCGGTGGAAATGGCCGGAATCGCCTGGCGATCCTGATCGCCCATACGCATCACGGCACCCTTGCCGAATTGCTTTTCAATCTGGCCCAGGGCTGCAGCCAAGGCGCGCTTCTTATTCTCGTCCATTACCAACCTCACGTGATCAAGAGGGCCATCTGGCCGCCAACAACTGTATATGTAGCCAGTATTATTCCACAGAGCAAGTCGCTCGCCTACCCCGCATCGGGTTTTTCTCCGCCTG
>Ga0209343_10004332_pt1 | contig 17545 bp, 18 predicted proteins | sample RifCSPlowO2_02_FD_184026 | JGI IMG/M metagenome (GOLD analysis project Ga0209343, IMG submission 184026) | Groundwater microbial communities from Rifle, Colorado - Rifle CSP2_plank lowO2_0.2 (SPAdes) (version 2) | ecosystem: Environmental > Aquatic > Deep subsurface > Groundwater | place... | reverse complement strand
AGGGGTGGCCGGTATGGCGACCAGGGGAGAAGATGAGATTGATAAGCTGTTTACCTGTTCAACGTTGTCCCACATATTATTCTTTACTAACAAAGGCAAAGTATATAAGGTTAAGGCCTATGAGTTACCAGAAACCTCGCGTGCCGGTAAGGGCCAGTCAATCGCCAATTTCCTGGAGTTAACCATGGGAGAGGTTGTGACAGAGGCCGTGACAACCAAAGATTTTAATAAAGACTGGTCTTTGGCAATGTCGACCAGAAACGGCATGATCAAAAAAGTTTCTCTGGAAGATTTTGCCAATATCCGCCGCACAGGGATTATCGCGATCAAACTTAAAGACAAAGATGAGCTGCGCTGGGTACGCTTGGTCAATGGCAAGCAGGAACTGGTAATGTGTACTGCTCGAGGCTTACTAATACGTTTTGCGGAAAAACTTGTAAGGCCCATGGGGCGAGCCGCGTCAGGGGTAAGAGGGATAAGGCTCGGTAAGGATGACAAAGTTGTTACCATGGAGGTTGTGGCTGCCGATCAGGACCTTTTGGCAGTGTCTGCTGATGGTTATGGCAAGCGCATGCCGATCAAGGATTTTGGCGCGCAGAGCAGGGGGGGCAAAGGACATATTGCCATGAAGCTGCGTCCGGATGACGAAGTTGCCAAGATGATCTTTATTCACAAAGATGACGAGCTGCTTTTTGTTACCGGCAAAGGGACCATGATGCGTCAGGAAGCAAGGGGAATTTCTACCCAGGGCCGCTATGCCAAGGGCGTCCGCCTGGTTAAGCTCGACGCCGGCGATTATATCGTAGACTTAGCGAGGGTGGTTAAGGCCGAGGAAGAGCTTCAGATAGAAGAAGAGAAGTAGTCCAAATCTTGCTTTTTCGTCAGCTCTGTCACGCAGATTAAGCGGTAGTTTTTCATTTCGGGATAAAACTGGCTTAAATCAAGGCCAACAGGCCGATCCGTCTTAATTACAAATTCTTTAAAGCTGGGACAGGAGAAAACCAGCCGGTCTTTTAACTTCTTTTTTAAATAATTGGCTTTTTGCAAACACAACTCCGCGACTTTTCGCAAACCTTGCCTGCCCATAACTGAAAGATATACGGTCGCGGCTAAGGCAACCAGCGCCTCATTGCTGCAAATATTAGAAGCGGCTTTTTCTCGACGTATATGCTGTTCTCTGGTTTGCAGCGTTAAACAAAAACCGCGCTTACCATCCGCGTCAGTTGTTTGTCCAACAACCCGACCGGGGATCTGCCGCAGATACTTTTTGCTGACGGCAAAGATACCCAAGGCTGGGCCGCCAAATGATTGTGGGTTGCCTAAAGATTGTCCTTCCCCAACCACAATGTCTGCCCCATAGTCTCCAGGAGCTTTAAGCAAACCAAGTGAAATCGGATCCGCGCTTACTATAAACAGAGATCTGTTGGCGTGAACTTTATCTGCTAAGCCGGCTACCTCTTCTATGCAACCGAAGAAATTGGGTTGTTGTAAAATTAAACATGCGGTCTCATTGCTGATTGCTCGTTTTTCATCTACCCTTACTGTTAAGCCCCCTCCATTAGCGTAAGTCTTTAGAGTTTTCCTATATTCCGGGTGAACAGCGGGAGAAACAACAATCTCCTTTCTGCCTGTGGCCCGACAAGCCAACCTTGCCGCCTCCGCCATGGCAGTTGCCCCATCATACATTGAGGCATTGGCCGCCTCCATGCCGGTTAATTCGCAAATCATGGTTTGATATTCATAAATTGCCTGCAAAATCCCCTGGCTCATCTCGGCTTGATAGGGAGTGTAGGCGGTGTAGAACTCAGAGCGGCTGACAATATGTTTTACGACGCTAGGAACGAAATGATTGTAACTGCCGGCGCCAAGAAAATTGGTTGAGATTATATTTTTCTCGCTTTGGGCGCATAATTCTTCCAATAATTCTGGTTCAGAAAGAGGCGGGGGTAGTTTTATTTCTTTGTTCGAACGAATCTTGGCCGGAATATCCGCAAAAAGATCGGCGGGCAAGGATCTGGACAACCGTTTTTTGTCATCAGGGGTATTGGGGACGTAAGACATTTAAGAAACCAGCTTCTTGTAGTCTTCGGCTGACAGCAAATTGTCTAATTCGGACGGATCAACCATTTCGACTTTTATCATCCAGGCTTTGCCGTAAGGGTCTTCGTTTACTAATTGCGCGCTGTTGGCCAGCTCGCCATTGGCCTCAACAACTTTGCCGGACACCGGACAAAAAAGGGAAGAAACAGACTTTACTGATTCAACAACCCCAAATTCATCGTGGGCATTATATTCTTCGCCTATTTGAGGAAGCTCAACATAAACAATGTCTCCCAGCTGGTCCTGCGCGTGGTGAGTGATGCCGATGGTGACGACCTTGCCGTCAACTTTCACCCATTCATGATCCTGGCTGTATTTAAGTTCTTTCGGGATCATACCCGGCTGGTCTCCTTCTCGAGGTTGTTGACGGTAAATCTGCAGTAACCAAAAATTATGCTTGAAACAAGGAGCCTGGCCAAACTATCCCAGAAACGGTCGCCCAGCATCTTCTTTTGATAATAGGAATCAAAAAACTGATCACCCTTTTCAACCGGAATAGGCGTCTCTTCTGTTGGCGCAATATTTTCGGAAGCAGGAGCTTTGAGGTTAATGAAGCCAATTGAAGCACTCGACAAATCTACGGCCGCCCACATCAAAACAAAGAACGCCATGGCACAAATCACGTAATAATAAACGCGCTTGAGGTCAAGATTGCTAAAAGACATTTGGCACCTCCAGAGTTATTTTATCTCTTGTAGAAGGTTTTGGCAACTATTTTAGCGGAAATCTTTTGGCCACGGATGTCTACATAAATTCCAGTTGCGTCGAGTTTGACAAAAGCCAGGGCGATGGGCCTTTTTAAGGTTGGCGAAAAGGTCCCACTGGTGACTTTGCCGATTAATTCCGCATTCCCGATTCCATACACCAGGTTGCCTGCTCGGGGAATGGCCCGGCCGTCAAACTCAAGGCCAACAAGCTTTTTCTTTGGCTGATTTTGCAGCGCTGCTTTGCCAATAAAATCACCCTTATTAAATTTAACCGCCCAGGAGTAGCCTGCTTCAACAGGGGAGGCCTCTTCATCATATTCGTGGCCGTAAAGAGGGAGGCCGGCTTCCAGCCTTAATGTGTCTCGAGCGCCTAAACCGCAGGGCTTTACTCCGGCCTCAATAAACATGGTCCAAATCTTAACGATTTCTGTTTTAGCGACGAGCAATTCCAGGCCGTCTTCGCCAGTATAACCGGTTCTAGAAATAATTATATCTCTCCACCATAGCGTGTGGTTGTGCTCTAATCGAGACAAATCAACGCTAAGCGTTTTGCCAACAATTTTTTCTACCTCTGGACCCTGGATCGAGATCATTGAGTAGTTTTCATAAAGCCCAACAGAAACAGATTTGAAATTTTTGCCTTGAGTCTTGAACCAGGCCAAGTCTTTGTCTGTATTGCCAGCGTTGCAAATGATCAAGTAGGCCATAGGACACCTATAAACAAGGATATCATCAATTGTGCCGCCCTTTTCATTGCACAAAACAGAGTATTGGCATTGGTTGATGGCCAACTTTGCGGCATCATTGGTTGTTAATTTTTGGATTAAGGCCAGCGCCTCACCCCCCTCAATTTTTACCAGGCCCATGTGGCCAATATCAAAAATTCCCACCGAGTTTCTTACGGTATTATGCTCTTCAATAATGCCGGAGTACGAAACCGGCATTTCCCAGCCGGCAAACGGCACCATTTTAGCGCCGAGATTTTTGTGTTGCTGGTTAAGGGGCGTTTGTTTAAGCATCATGATTAGAGAGTTCCGAAAAATTGACGATTTAAAAACATAAATAGCGTCGAGAGGAATTTATTCGTTCTTCCAGGATCCTGCCCAGAATTTCCATTTCTTTTTTCACTTCAGGGTTGTTGATGAGCGAGGCGCTCCGCCGGACAACATCATAAACCAGGCCGGCGGCCGCGATCAGCTCCTCGAAATGCTTCTGCTTGCCGTGCCTGCCGGCAGGCAGGCAGTATAATTTCTTGACCACCTGGAGGTCAGAAAGCCCCTCAATGAATTCCAGCAGGCAGATAAGGAAAAGAGTTCTGAGGTCGCTTGGGTCACGACCGGCATAATGGTCGTCAAAGAAGGTCGCTCTGTAGCCGGGATTCATCTTTAGCATCCTTTATCACCCCTTTTCACGTTTATTTTATCGCTAAAAGCAGCCGAAGGCAAGTCGAGCGTGGTTAATTTGTCAACGACAAAAAGAGCAGATAAATCTAATCCTGAAAATTGTTTGGAAGAATTTTGAAATTGAGTGAAATTTTCGGGGGGGCTGTCGATAGATATATGACCGAAAGAGTTGACATCCTGGATTTACCGGGGCAATTATTCGGAGCTCCCGAGAAGAGAATTCCGAATAATTCGATCTTGGAAACCCGAGACTAAATCCCGCCGTAGCGGGATAAACTGTCTCGGCTTCCAAAGCTGGAAACCATCCGCCTCAGGCGGACGGGTTTCCAGCAAAAGGAGGCAACAAATATGCCGCTAAGAACGCTAGGAATTGGAAGAGTTTTTTATGATCAAAGGGCTGACGGAGGTGGAGCGAAGCCGCCGAGAAAGTTTCCAGAATATTTTCTATCCCAGGCTTTAAGTCTTATAGAAAGAAGCCCTTCTCTAAAGGGAAAGTTGAGAGAGCTGATCAAGCGCATCCCGCAAAGGTTTGAGTCCGAAGCGGAGTTTAACCGTCTGGCAGACAAATTGCTGGAAATACATCCATACCTTATGTTTATGGAAATAAAGGGCCTTGTTTTTATTGGGGCGGAACTTTTCGAAAACCCTTTTTACGCGGACAATACCAGACTTTTAGAATGCGAGCCCGAAACGCCCTCTGATCTCGCAGACCTGCGTCAAAATGATCCAGAGTACGGCATAAGATTTCAGGGAAAACTTTTTTCTTTTGCAACTGAAGCAACCTCAACACCGCGGTCAGCAAAACAGGCGCCTTTTAAGTTGACAAGAATCGGTGACACCAGCTATTTTCTTATTCGCGGAAAAAATGGAGAGCAGTTGAAATTAGCCCCCGATTTGACCGGGTTTTTTTCAGGAGAGAGAAGGGGGAGAAAGCCTATTATTACATTGTTGTATGGACAGAGACGGGTGAGGGAGCAATATTTTGTTATTAAGGGGGATGCCCACGGGGAGTGGACGGATGGTCCATGGGAAGGAAGCTTTTTTCGTTGTTTGCGAAAAAGCCTGCCGGAAATTTTAGAGGGGTTGGGAAATGAGTTAAAGAGAAAAGAGCTGACGCGGGATGAAAAAGAATTTGTTGAAGCAATAATTGAAGCAATTCCAGGGGAATGCGTGATCTGGGAAAATGGGGCACCCGACGACCCTTATGCAGAATACCCTGAAGAATTCTCTGCGTTAGACAGGGTTCTAGACAAGATTACAAAGCTTTTGAGGAAATAAGCAAATGACAGTACATTATTTAGGCGGACATGGTTACCGGCTGGGGCGGCTCAGGCAACAGCTTAATAAAGGAACCGAGCATATTCACGGCTTGTTTTTTGACAGGCTGTTCCCGGGCGCGTCGCCAAATTTAAGGCATGCTGCCCTGGTTCCTGCTAAGACCGCGCTTTTCCAGAGGGGGTCGGAGACGTTGAAACCATCGATTAGCTATCTTGATGTCAGCCGAAGCTTTTTAATTACCAGCGAAAGAAGATATCGGCGGTTAGAGAGAAAAGAAGCCAAACGTTTCATGCCGGTTCTTGTTTTAGAAAGCCGCAGCCAGCGAGCCCGCTTTTGGCTTGATTCTAAGAGCCGTTTGCTGGAATTTAAAGGGCTTACCCCTTACGAATTTGATGTAAATAGAAAAAACCCCAATTCGGGCCAACCCCAAGGGCTTTTTTCCGCGTGCCCGGCCATGGTTGAGGCTGATGGTCTCAAGCTCATGCAGGCGCTGGATAGTGAACTGACTGAGCTCGGTGAGTTTTTTCCAGATTTGGATGATTACTCCCAGATATTAAGACGTGCCCGCGACGGTAACAGATATTATTCTTGGATGAGAATGGATTCCGCTTCCCAGGTTTATGAGCTCTTGGCCCGGCTTGAAGGCTTGCCTCTCGAAACGTTTTTATACGAAGCCGGACAGCGTTTCGGGCAGCAACTCAGAAGATTGCATAAGGCCGGCCGAACCTTGCACGATCCCTTTGCCAGTTCCAACGAACCGAAGGAGCCATTCTTTTCTACCCTTCATTCCGGGAATGTTGATCCCCATGGGAACATTGTTGACCTGGAAGGTCTTTCTAACTTTGATGTGGCAGAGAGCCGTTTTTGGGCTGCGCTGCTTAGCAATAATTGGGGGAAATATGTGCCGACAGAAATCATGAACGATAAACTCTCGCGGTACCCTTTTGACGTCTTTTCCCGGGCCAGCGACCTGCAGCTTTTTTTGGGTGGGCGCGACAGCCGGTTCCCTTATATGCCTTCAGTCTTTGACTGCTTGTTCCGTGCCGCCAGACGACCCGAATTATTTGAGCGAGTACTGGCCGGCGTTTTGGCTGGCTATTATCAGATTGAGGACCCCGCCCAACAAGCAGAGCTAAAAGCAGATTTGATAAGATTGATAGACAACATGAAGGAAAATAATTGTGTTTATTTTACTTTTCGACAGACCTTAAACATTGTTCTTGGGATTGAGGCCGCGTTAGGCTAATAATAAACCGGCCAACGCCAATATAAATTTTTTATTTTGCTCTTTGGTGCCGATCGAAACCCGGACGGCCTTCGATAGCCCAAAAGAGGTTAGCGGACGGATAATTACACTTTTTTTCATCATCTGTAAAAACATTTCATCCGCAGACATTTTGAGATTAATAAAAATAAAGTTGGATTCTGTTTTTTTGTATTCTACGCCACGCTTATCTAGTTCAGCGTACAGATAACTTTTCCCCCCAACATTGTTTTGATATGTTTTATCCTTAAAGTCCGCATCATCCAAAGCAGCCAGCGCCCCAGCTTGAGCCAGCCGGTTGACATTGAAGGGTGATTTGACGCGGAACATATAGCTAATCAACTCAGGTTTGGCAAGGCCATAGCCAACGCGCAAACCGGCCAGGCCGTAAAATTTGGAAAATGTGCGTAAGATTAAAATATTCTTGTCGGTTTTCAGATATTTTATTGAACCGGGGAAATCTGCCGCCTCAGCATATTCAGCGTACGCCTCGTCCAGCACGACCAGGACATTATCTGGAATCTTATTTAGGAAAGCATCGAGCTGCTTGGCAGAAAGATAGGTGCCGGTCGGATTATGTGGGTTACAGAGAAAAATCAGCTTTGTCCTTTTTGTCACCGCTTTAGCCATCGCCTCAAGATCTTGCTCAAGGTTGTTTAGCGCAACAACCACCGGTTGGCCGTCAAAGATCTGGGTAAAGGTTTTGTATAAACTAAAGGTGTGCGCCGGGATAATCACTTCTTCGCCAGGACGTAAAAATGTGGCTGCGGCCAGCTGCATGATTTCGTCAGAGCCATTGCCAGCAATGATGTTATCAGACTTAACACCCAACTTTTTTGATAGTGCTTCGCGCAGGACAATGGATTTTTGGTCAGGGTAGATGTGCAGGTGCTTTGACTCTTTAATGATTGCCGCAAGTGCCAGAGGGGAGGGGCCAAAAGGGTTTTCGTTGGAGGCTAACTTAATAACTCCGGCTTTTTCGGGTGTTTTACCTGGAACATACTCCTGCAGGTTTTTTATTGCCGGCCGAATAAATTCTTCTGCCATTAAAACGGATTGGCCCAGCTAAAGCCAAGCAGTAAGGTTTGATTATCTTTGGATGTCGCACTGTTAAAAATATTTAAGCCATACAGGTTTAATGAGAAAATGGGAGTGAAGTAAAGCTTTGCTCCCGCATTGAGCTGGCTCATTGTTTCTCCCAGCATAAAGTCACTCACCAAAAAGAAGGTCTCTCCTAGAGGTATTTCTGCGCCCAACAGCCCAAGCGGCCTGAATTTATTGCTGGGGAAATCGGCCATAAAACCAAAAGTCAGTCGCGGCCCTTGTTTTAAAATTTTACTGGCCACCATATAGACATCGGTTTGAGTATATGAAAAAAGATTTTCAACTCCCATGGCAAGCAAAAGGGCATCCGGATCTTCGCTGCTGGCCAGAGCCAGCTTCATGTTAACAAAAACACCCTCTCGGAGTTGTTGGGTTGTTTGGTTGGTCCCACCGACAATCCCGATTTCAACGCCATGAAAAGAGCCCAGGTTCATTTTGTAGACTAAGGTTCCGGCAGAGGCAGAAAGAGAAGGGACCGTTGTGCCAAAATCAGCGCCTATGTTGAAGTTTTTATAAGGAACGACATCGGCTGATGGAATGCGAATCAAGCCGCTAGGGCCGTTGACAGCGGGGGAGGGGAAGATTTGGGGATAAGCAACCGCAGGCGCGGCAAGGGCAAATGACCAAGCCCCAACCAACCAACAAACCGCAAAGCCCAATTTTATATTTTTAAACATTTAAATCCCCCTTCTTTGAGCATTCTTGATGAGGGAATTATAGACATTTTCCATCCTCTTTGCAACCGCAACCGAGGAAAAGCTCTCTTCAATATTTTGTTTGGCTTTATGACCCATGTTTTGCCTTAATTGATCATCTCTTAAGAGCCTCAGTACATGCTCGATAAACTTTGACTGATTTTGCGGTACCAGGTACCCGTCTATGCCGCTTCCTACCACATCCGAGATGCCGCCGCCAAACACCGCAACGACCGGTAGGCCACAAGCTTTTGCTTCTGTTAAAACCAGCCCCTGAGTTTCTGTGGTTGAAGCGTAAACAAACAAGTCTGCGGCGAAACAATAATCCAAGACTTCTTCGTGCGGCCTTTTTCCGGTAAAAATTATATTTTTGTTGTGCCTGGCCAGCTGTTGATATGCTTTTTCCTTTGGCCCGCCGCCAACTAAAATTAAACGGGTTTCGGGCTCTTGTTTTTGTATCTCAGCAAAGGCCTCGAGTAAAAATGGAATGTTTTTTTCCTGTGAGATCCGACCGGTGTAGAGCAGGATTTTAGCGTTAGGCGGGATGTTGTGTTTTTTTCTGTGCCCAGTGTTTGGTGTTTTGTGTTCGGTGATCTTCTTTAAGTTTATCCCAGTTGGAATAACCTGGATCGGAGTTTTGATTTTTCTTAACACAAGCAATCTTCTAACCATCTCAGAGGGAACTATAATTGTGTCGGCCTGTCGGCAGAAGAAAGTTAAATATTTGGCCACAGCCCATTTGGCAAGCTTTTGTGGAATAAACGGGGCGTGATGCACATATCTTGAAAAAAGCGTGTGATAGGAGTAAACAAAAGGAATTTTCATCTGCCTGGCCAGCAACCCAGCAGCCAGGCCAACACCAAACGGTTGATGGGCGTGGATGAGATCGATCTTTTCTCTTTTTAGTCGAGCAAAGATACCGGGGGAATAAGGAAAAACAAAACGATATCCGGGATAGGTGGCGGGCAGGGAAAAAAGTCGCAAGATCTTTGGGTCGGTTTCCTGGTGCCCTGGATATTGCGGCCCCACAATAAAAACCTCATGTCCCAGGGCCACCAATTCATCTTTTAGCGTCTTGACAGAAATTGTGACGCCGCTGAGATACGGCAAGTAAGAATTGGAAAAAAAAGCAATCTTCATCGTCCGATAAGCTCAAGGCCCGGGGTTAGCTTTTTTGGCTAAACGGCGCAGCGAAGCCTGAAGCGCCATCTCTTTTCGATGATCTTGGGCCGGGAAGCCCGAGAGAATAGAGCGAGCTGGAAAATCTTTTGATACACCAGCTCTTGCCATAACAATGCTATCTTCACCAATGGTCGTGTGTCCTTTAAAGCCCACTTGCCCGGCAACATAGACACGATCTTTTAGCGTGACCGATCCGGCAAACCCAACCAGGCTGACAACGGCACAGTCTTTACCGATTTTGCAGTTATGGGCAACATGGGATAGATTGTCAATTTTTGTTCCCTGTCCAATAATTGTTGCTCCGAGCGTGGCACGAGCGACGCAAACATTGGCGTAAATCTCAACGTTATCTTCGATGAGCACTATGCCGATTTGAGGAATTTTTATGTGCTTACCCGCTTGCTGGACATAACCAAACCCGTCTGTGCCAACGCGAGCGCCAGAGTGAATAATGCAATTTTTGCCAATGCGTGTTTCTCTTCCTATGTATACTTGGGGGTATATAATGCTTCCCGCACCTATGATTACCTTTTCTTCTAAAACAGTATAGGGGCCAATGGTGACCCCTTTGCCGATCTTGCAAGACTTGGGCACAATCGCTGTTTTGTGAATGCCGGGAAAGAAAAACCCTCTTGGAGCAAATTGAGCCAGTATTTGAGCCATCGCCAGACGCGGGTTACCAACCAGAATTGCTGATTTACTCCGAACCTTGTCGTTTGTCGAAGCAACTAAAGCGGCGGCCTTTGACTCTATGGCCGAGGATAAAAACTTTTCGTTTAAAACAAAAACAATATCCCTACGATTGGCTTCATCAATCGGGGCAGCACCCCTAATGATGACATCCCCGTTTCCGACAACTTTGCCGGAAACGAGTTTTGCCAGCTCTTTGAGCTTCATTTATTTATTCAGTTCGTTGATTACCATTTCGGTCAGATCCATGCCGCCGGTAATGACAACTTGCTTGTCCAGCACCATGTCGAGCCCAACTTTTTTGGTAACCTTTTTGACTGCCTCGAGGATTTCGAGCTGTAGTTTCACAGTTAATTGTTCGTTTAGTTTGAGCAACTCGTCTCTTTTTGGAGAAAGTTTTTTCTCAAGGTCTTTTTTCATCGTTTCGAGGGCTTCCTCTTTAATACCATCTTCTTCAGCCTTCTTAAGTTTTTTCTGGCTTTCTTCAAATTCCTTTTTGAAAACAGTTTCTTTCTTTTCGACTTCTTTTTGAGCTGATTCCGTCTCTTTGTATTCACGAAAAACCTTTTGCACATCAATAAAGCCAATGCTGGTATAGCTGGCGGCAGAGGCAAGACCGGCAAGTAAAGAAAGAGAGAGCATAATTGTTAGTATTTTTTTCATTTCTTTCACCTCCTGTAATAATGGCGTCATTTTACCACAGCGGAGGCTTTGCGTCTATAAGTTTCCAGATGGATTAGCAACACCGAAATGTCGGCGGGGGAGATGCCAGCGGTTCTTGAGGCTTGGCCAATAGAAACCGGTTTTAGCTTGGCCAATTTATGGCGCGCTTCCAGCGATACCCCATGCAGGTTTGCGAAGTCTAAATCGTTTGGGATTTGCTTGTCCTCAAGCCGGAGGAATTTTGTAATTTGCTTGGCTTGTCTGGCTATATAGCCCGCGTATTTTTTTGTAATGATAATTTGTTCGGCGACTTCTGGAGAAATAAGCTCTTCACTGTTTATGGCGTGTTTCTTTTTTTGAAAACAATTAAACCTTATCTTGGTGATAAGCCCTACCTTATACCCTTTTTCCGTTAACCTAAGATCAGCATTATCTTGGCGCAAGATTAATCGATATTCTGAGCGCGAAGTGAGCATGCGATACGGCTCATCAATATCTTTTGTAATTAAATCATCTATCAATGTGCCGATATATGACTCTTCCCGGCCCAAAATCAGAGGTGATTGGCCTTGAACTTTTAAAGCGGCGTTGATCCCTGACACGAGCCCTTGAGCAGCCGCCTCTTCATACCCGGAGGTTCCATTGATTTGCCCGGCGCAAAAAAGACCGGAGAAACTCTTTGTTTCCAAAGAGTGTTTTAGCTGGGAAGAGGGGACATAATCGTATTCAACTGCATAGCCCGGGCGGATTATTTCAACCTTTTCTAGGCCGGGTATTGTTTGCAGCATGGCTAATTGGACATCCGCCGGTAAACTGGTGCTTAAGCCCTGGGCATACATTTCTAAGGTATCGCGGCCGGTCGGCTCAATAAAACATTGTTGTCGGTCTTTTTCCGGAAAGCGCATAACCTTATCTTCTATAGAGGGGCAATACCTTGGCCCCACGCCTTTGATTTTGCCGCTAAAAAGGGGCGAGCGGTCAAGATTTTTTCTGATGAGAGCGTGGGTTTTTTTATTGGTCCAGGTTAGATGGCAAGCCACCTGGGGTAATTTTGTTTGCGGGTTTTCCTGAACAGCTAACCCGTACTGTTTGTATTCCCAGATAAAAGAAAAGAAAGGGTGTTTTTTGTCCCCGGGCTGGACAGACATCTTTGAAAAATCAATAGATCTTTTATTAAGGCGGGCCGGGGTGCCTGTTTTTAGCCTGCCCAGGCGCAAACCAAGTGAGGCCAGGCTTTTAGACAGGCCTTTGGCCGCAAATTCACCTGCCCGGCCGCTATCCATGTGCACCATGCCAGTATGAATAACGCCTTTTAAGAATGTTCCCGTTGTTACCACAACTGTTTTGCCGTGATAAGTTTCTTCCAGTTTGGTTTTAACCCCAACAACCGAAGAGCCTTTAGTTAAAATTTCTTCAACCAGTCCTTGTTTTAAATCAAGGTTTGGCTCCTGTTCCAAAATATTCTTCATTATGCGGTGATACTGGTTGCGGTCTGATTGGGCTCTTAGCGCTTGGACAGCCGGGCCTTTATTGGTGTTGAGCATTTTCATTTGCAGGAAGGTTAAGTCCGTTGCAATGCCGACCTGTCCGCCCAAAGCATCAACTTCTCGGATTAGCTGGCTTTTGGCCGGGCCGCCCATGGCCGGGTTGCAGGACATAAAAGCCACGGTGTCGATGTTCATGGTAAGGAGAAGGGTGGAACAGCCGAGACGGGCTGCCGCGAGAGCCGCCTCAATTCCGGCGTGCCCGGCGCCGATTACAATGACATCATATTCTTTTGGGTGTATCATGGCTCTATCCGAGGGAGTCTCTCACTATAAAGACAATCCCCAGCAGAAAACCTAATCTGTCCCGCAGAGCATTGGCGTTTATAAACGAAGGGAGGCACTGGCCTAAAGGGTCGCAAAGGTTGGTTTTAAATCGCACGATTTCCAAATTCTTTTCTACAACTTCATGATACAATTTATCATAATCCGCCTTTCGCTCAAAAAGAACCATAATGCTTTTGCCAAGCATCTCCTCTTTGGGGCAGTGGAAATACTTGTGGGCTTCCTCATTTAAGATTATGACCCGTCCGGAGAGGTCGGTAACGATCAGGGAATCGGGCATTGTTTCAATGATTGTTTCGGCGGCAAGCCCCGGAGAGATAGCAAAAAGACTGTAGCGCTTCATGGACACAAAAATAAACAGGTTCATTAGCGCAAAAGCAAAAACAACTGTCGGGTAAATGGGGCGGGCACCAAAAATCAAGGGCATGATTTGATCGGTTGCGACGCCGATTATAACTGGAATCGCGGACCCAACGGTAATCCAAAAAGCCTGGCTTCGTTCCACTTTCTGTGGAGCAGTTTTCGAGTATAGAAAAAAAAGATAAATCCCCCAAAAAGTATAGGCTATGGTTTGCAGCATAAATAATGAATATAACGGAGCCGGAGAGTGAATAATGCCAAAAGAAAAAATTTCATAACGTTTATACATCAAATTGGTAAATAGAAAGATAAAAGAAAGGATCGTTGGCGGAATATACAGGGCAATTAAGGCGATATTGTTTTTTAGCCAGGCGTCCCTTTTGGTAAAGATAAGAGCGAAATGCACATAAACCGCAAAAGAAAAAGCCATGCAGGAGGCAGAAAAGCGATTGATGGTTCTGGCTAATTCCAGAGTAAAAGCAATTCTTAAAGAGTAAGTGAGGATGCAAGCCAGAAAAGCCATGATGGCAAACCGCACGTAAAAACGGGCGGCCAAGTTTTCATAATGCCGTGTATAGATGTTAAAGGCCAGCAACAGGATAAAGAGAGAGGCGGCCAACTCAAAGTACGGGAAGAGTATTGACATTTGGCTGAATTATAGTATATTTTTCTATAAAGGACAACTCTCCTGCGCTCCTCGCTATTCTCGGAGCTTCGGAGGGCAAGGGTAAGAATGGCAAAATATAAGCGCATCCTCCTCAAGCTTTCCGGAGAGGTTTTTGGTGGCCAACGAAAATACGGGATAGATCTGGAACAGCTGCAAATTATTGCCCAGGAAATAAAAAACGTAAAACAATTAAAAGTTGATGTTGCGATAGTTGTTGGCGGGGGGAATATTTTTCGCGGGGTGGCTGGTGAGACCAAAGGGATCGATCGCGCTACCGGAGATTACATGGGAATGTTGGCCACGGTGATTAATGCCCTGGCGCTTCAGGATACCCTGGAAAGAATTGGCGTTCCATCACGGGTGCAAACGGCGATTGAAATGAAATCCATTGCCGAACCTTTTATTCGACGCAGGTCCATCCGTCACATGGAAAAAGGACGCGTCGTAATTTTAGCGGCAGGGACCGGTAACCCATATTTTTCAACAGATACTGCCGCGGCGTTAAGGGCGGCCGAGCTGGATGTTGGTGTCGTCTTAAAGGCCACCAAGGTTGGCGGGGTTTATGATAAAGATCCGCTGATGTACCCCGAAGCAAAGAAGTTTAAAATAATATCACATATGGGGCTGATTCGCAGAAGACTAAAAGTTATGGATTCAACCGCGGCCTCCCTCTGTATGGAGAATGGCATACCAATTATTGTTTTAAACCTGACCAAAGCTGGGAACATAAAGCGGGCAATTTTGGGCAAGGATGTTGGGACACTAGTTAAGACAAACGAGAAATAAAAAGGGGAATGGTTATGCTGAATGTATTAAAAGAGAGCGAAGCGAAAATGGAAAAAGCTATTGTTGTATTAAAAAAGAATTTTGTGGCTGTGAGGACCGGCCGGGCCAACCCTTCTCTGCTTGACCATGTTGTTGTCAGTTATTATGGCGCGCCAACCCCATTAAGACAATTGGCCTCAATCTCAGTGCCAGAACCAAGGATGTTGGTCGTTACCCCCTATGACAAAAACTCAGCGCAAGACATTGAAAAAGCAATTTTAACTTCTGATCTGGGTCTTAATCCCAGGCGTGAAGCCGGAGTTGTTCGCTTAACTCTGCCAGAACCTTCTGAAGAAAGAAGAAAAGAACTTGTCAAAGTAATAAAAAAGGAGTCAGAGGACGCAAAAATAGCCATTCGCAATATCAGGCGTGAGGCCAATGAAAACTTGAGGAAACAAAAAAACGATAAAACTCTTACCGAGGATGATGAGAAAGCTCAAGACAAGAAAGTCCAGGACCTGACCAATAAATGCTGCGCCGAAGTTGATAAACTCTATTCTAGCAAAGAAAAAGAGATTATGGAGGTCTAAGCTGGATCCCCAAAACATCCCTCGACATATTGCGATTATCATGGATGGCAACGGCCGTTGGGCAAAAGAGCGCGGGTTACCGCGGATTGCCGGGCATAAAGAAGGGGTCGAGTCCGTCCGCGTAATCCTTAAGGCCTGTGCCGAGTTTGGCGTTAAATATCTAACCATTTATACTTTTTCTACCGAAAATTGGCGGCGGCCTCAGGAAGAAGTCGGTTTTTTGATGAACCTTTTTTCCCTGACCATTGACCGCGAGATAAAAGAGTTAATGGAAAACAAGGTTAAGCTTAATTTTCTCGGCAGGTTGTCAGAGCTTTCTCCGGAGCTGCAAAAAAAGACCAAAGCGGCCATGAAAAAGTCAGAAAATAATACCAGGACGGTTTTAAACATCATGATGAATTATGGCGGCAGGGCGGAGTTGATTGATGCGTTTAAGCAAATGTCGGCAGAGCAGCTGTCGGCCGACGTTATCGACGAAAAAACAGTGTCAAAATATTTGTATACCAAGGACGTGCCTGATCCTGACCTGTTAATCCGCACGGCTTCAGAAATGCGCATTTCCAATTTTCTTCTCTGGCAGATCGCTTATTCTGAAATTTATGTGACGCCGGTTCTATGGCCGGATTTTAGGCGAGCCCAATTAAAGGATGCCATTGAAGATTATCAAAAGAGAACCAGAAAATTTGGCAAGACCAAGGATCAAATAGATGCTGACTAGAATGCTCTCTATTTTGGTTATGGTCCCTGTCATTGTTGCTTGTGTTTTTTTTGGCGGGGTCTCCTTTCTTTTATTAATTTTGTTTTTTGCCTTAACCTCAATCAACGAATTTTATAATCTTATGAAGGCCAAGGATTTTCATCCCGCTTATTGGGTGGGGAATTTTTTCACCATCTTTTTTATTGTTTCCGCCTACCTGGCTTTGAAAAGAGACTGGGAACCGGCTCACTCCGCTTTGTTTACGCTGGCTGCGCTGGTTACCATGGTGGCGACACTATTTTTGAAGAAGAGACCAAAAGAGGCCATTGTTGATATTGCGGTTACCTTGTTAGGTATGATTTACATCGGCTGGTTTTTTAGTTATTTTCTGTTTATCAGGGCCCTCACGGACCACGGGGCTTACCTGGTTTTTATGATGGGGACAATCTGGGCCCTGGACGTAGTAGCCTACCTGGTTGGAAAAAAATTTGGCAAGCATAGGCTTTTTCCTTCGGTCTCTCCCAATAAAAGTATTGAGGGAGCGATTGCCGGTTTTGTTTTTTGTTTAATTGCCGCGGCGATTTTTGGTTATTATGCGCGTTTTGACATGACCCACTCACTTATTTTGGGAGCGATTATTGGCGTGGTTGCCCAGTTGAGCGATCTGGTTGAATCTTTGATTAAACGGGATGCTGGAGTTAAAGATTCTTCACATTTAATTCCCGGGCACGGAGGGATTTTAGACCGCATGGACAGCTTTATTCTGGCTGCGCCAGTCGTGTACTATTATCTGGTATGGGTTATATTAAAATAATCAAACAAGCACTACAAGAAGACGTTGGGAATGGGGATATTACTACCAATAGTGTAGTGGGGAGGAAGGCTGTGGCTAAAGGCGAGTTTTTAGTGAAAGCAACCGGGGTGGTTGCGGGGTTGGATGTGGCAAAAGAGGTTTTTCGACAGGTGGACCGAAGAATAAAATTTTCTGCCAATGTAAAAGATGGGGCAAAGGTTAATAAAGGAAAAGTTATTGCCACTGTTTCTGGGCCAGCCAGGGGGATATTAACAGGAGAAAGAGTGGCGCTGAACTTTTTGCAGAAACTTTCTGGCATTGCGACACTTACGCGTAATTTCAAAATCCAAATTTTAAAATCCAAAAATAGAGTACATCTATTAGATACGCGGAAGACAACTCCAGGTCTGCGGGAATTAGAAAAAATGGCTGTTAAGGCAGGCGGGGGGACAAATCATCGGATGGGGTTGTGGGATGCGGTTTTAATCAAGGATAATCATATAAAGATTGTCGGCGGCGTGAGAAAAGCCGTTGTCGCGGCCCGACTGGCTTTGCCGCAGACGCCAATCGAAGTCGAAGCAAAAATTATTGCCCAGGTTAAGCAGGCAATCAGCTTAAGGGTTGACAGAATCCTTCTTGATAACATGAGCTTAAAAACCTTGCGGCAAGCAGTTAAACTTTGCCAGAAAGCAAAAATAAAAACCGAAGCTTCTGGCGGGGTTAATTTAAATAACGTTAAAGCAATTGCCAAAACCGGC
>Ga0209343_10004331_pt1 | contig 17552 bp, 14 predicted proteins | sample RifCSPlowO2_02_FD_184026 | JGI IMG/M metagenome (GOLD analysis project Ga0209343, IMG submission 184026) | Groundwater microbial communities from Rifle, Colorado - Rifle CSP2_plank lowO2_0.2 (SPAdes) (version 2) | ecosystem: Environmental > Aquatic > Deep subsurface > Groundwater | place... | reverse complement strand
CGGGCGAGGGCTGGGCGATCGACACCTGGTGGGCCAAATAAACCATGCTGAGCTACATCCTCAAACGCTTGCTGCTGATGATTCCCACCTTGCTGGGGGTCTTGCTGATCACTTTCATGGTGGTTCAATTTGTGCCCGGTGGCCCGGTAGAACAATACCTGGCTGAGGCCAAGGCGGGCAGTGGCAAAGGGGCCGTTGCGGAAAGTGGCGGCTTGGGTTACCGCGGTGCGCAAGGGGTGGACCCGAAGCGCATCGAGCAGATCAAGGCGCTCTACGGTTTTGACAAACCCGCGCACGAACGTTTCCTGCAAATGCTGGGGCAATTTGCCCGTTTTGATCTGGGGCGGAGTTTTTTCCAGAACAAAAGCGTGTCGGAGCTGATTTGGGAGAAGCTGCCGGTATCCATCAGTCTGGGACTGTGGACATTTTTTATCAGCTACCTGATTGCCGTGCCGCTGGGCGTGGCCAAAGCGGTGCGCGCGGGTTCGCGTTTTGACTTTGTCACGACCCTGCTGGTGCTGTTTGGCTACGCCATTCCCGGCTTTGTGCTGGGGGTGGCGCTGCTGGTGATTTTTGGCGGACAGCTGCAGTGGTTTCCCCTGCGCGGCTTGACGTCGGGCAATTGGGATGAGCTCAGCTGGGGTGCGCGCGTGGTCGATTACCTGTGGCATATTGCCCTGCCGGTCACGGCCATGGTGCTGGGCAGCTTTGCCGTCACCACCATGCTGACCAAGAACGCGTTTCTGGAAGAAATCCGCAAGCAGTACGTCGTCACGGCGCGCGCCAAAGGCCTCGACGAGCGCCAGGTGCTGTGGAAGCACGTTTTTCGCAATGCGCTCATTCCTATCATCACCGGCTTCCCGGCGGCGTTTATTGGCGCTTTTTTTACCGGCTCCCTGCTGATCGAGACGCTGTTTTCGCTCGATGGCCTGGGGCTGCTGAGTTACGAGAGTGTGATCCGGCGCGATTACCCGGTGGTGCTGGGCACCCTTTACTTCTTTACGCTGATTGGTCTGGTGACCAAGCTGATTTCAGATTTGTCTTATGTTTGGGTCGATCCGCGTGTCAAGTTTGACTAACCCCCCCGAAGCGGCCTCTGGCCGCCTCCCCCCTGAGGGGGCGCCGCCAGCGGCCCGGCAAAGCCGGTTCCGCGGCGGCCCCGCGAGCACGCCCCCGAAGTCTCCATCGCCCGGCCGTCGTGCCTGGCTGCGCTTTAAACGCAACCGCCTGGGCTACTGGAGCCTGCTGGCTTTTGTGACGCTGGTGCTGCTGAGCCTGATGGCTGAAGTGATCTCCAACGACCGCCCGTTGCTGGTGCGCTACCAGGGCACGACCTACTTCCCGATCGTCAAGGATTATTCGGAGAAGACTTTTGGCGGAGATTTCGACACCGCCACCGACTACCTTGACCCTTTCATCCGCGAGCGCTTGTCCCAGGCAGGCAACTGGGCGCTGTTTGCCCCCAACCCTTACGGCTCGAAAACGTTGAACTACTTTGCCAAAGAGCCCAACCCGTCGGCGCCTGGGCGTGACAACTGGCTGGGCACCGACGACCGCGGGCGTGACCTGCTGGCGCAGCTGATTTATGGCTTTCGCGTCAGTGTGCTGTTTGCCCTGGCGCTGACTTTCACCGGCACGCTGCTGGGTGTCATCACCGGTGCCATTCAAGGGTTTTTTGGTGGCAAGACGGATCTGGCGTTTCAGCGTTTCATTGAAATCTGGGGCTCCATGCCCGAGCTGTACCTGCTGATCATTTTTAGCGCCGTTTTTGCCCCCAGTCTGGCGCTGCTGCTGATTCTGCTCAGCCTGTTCGGCTGGATGGGCTTGAGTGACTATGTGCGCGCTGAATTCTTGCGCAATCGCCAGTTGGACTATGTGCGCGCGGCCCGTGCGCTGGGGGTGAGCAACTGGCAGATCATCACCCGCCACCTGCTGCCCAACAGCATGACGCCGGTGGTCACGTTCCTGCCGTTTCGCATGAGTGGCGCGATTTTGGCGTTGACGTCGCTGGATTTTCTGGGCCTGGGCGTGCCACCGGGTACGCCGTCGCTGGGGGAACTGCTGTCGCAAGGCAAAAACAACATCGATGCCTGGTGGATTTCACTCGCCACCTTCTGTGTGCTGGTGCTGACCTTGCTGCTGCTGACCTTCATGGGCGATGCCTTGCGTGACGCGCTGGACCCACGAAAGGCTGAGAAATGACCCCCACGCTTGTCGCTTCGCGTACTGCGCTGCCCCCCGAGGGGGCCGTCCCGCCTAAGGGCGGCCTGTCGGCGGAACTTACCCACACGCTTGCCGCTTCGCGTACCGGACCGACACCATTGCTCGACGTCCGTGGCCTGCGCATTTCGTTTGCCGGCCAGGAGGTGGTGCGCGGCATCGACTTCTTCATCGCTGCGGGCGAGAAAGTGGCGTTGGTCGGTGAGTCAGGCTCTGGCAAAACAGTCACGGCCTTGAGTCTGTTGCGGCTGGTGCAAAACGCCGACGTCGGCGGCCAAGCCGTGTTTCAGGGGCGTGATCTGCTGTCAATGTCGGAGCAGGCCTTGCGCGGCCTGCGCGGGCAAGCGATCTCAATGATTTTTCAGGAGCCGATGACGGCGCTGAATCCTCTGTTCACGGTGGGTGAACAGATTCGCGAGGTTTTAGAGCTAAAACAGGGTCTAGCCCCCGTTCAGTCTTCTCAAGTAGCTATTAAATTACTAGCAGACACCGGCATCTCCGAGCCGCAGCGGCGCGTCAACGCCTATCCGCACCAGCTCAGCGGCGGCCAGCGGCAACGCGCCATGATTGCCATGGCGTTGGCGTGCCAGCCCCAATTGTTGCTGGCCGACGAGCCAACCACCGCGCTGGATGTGACCTTGCGCGGCCAGATCCTTGATTTGCTGGCGAGTTTTCAGGCCCAAAACGGCATGGCCGTGCTCATGATCACCCATGACCTGAATCTGGTACGGCGTTTTGCCGACCGCGTCATCGTGATGGAAAACGGCTTGATCGTGGAGCAAGGCGCCACGGCAGACGTGTTTGCCCGGCCGCAGCATCCCTACACCCGTCGGCTGATTGACAGCAAGCCGGCACGTGACGGGGCGGAACAATTGCCGCCAGCCGGTGCGCCTGCGCTGATGACCGCACAGGGACTGCGGGTGGTTTACCCAATCCCGCTGCCGGGTTTCAAGGGCTGGTTCAGACACGGCGAGTTTGTCGCCGTACAGGGCGCGGATTTCAGTCTGCCAGCGGGGCAGACGGTGGGCGTCATGGGTGAGTCTGGTTCGGGCAAGTCCACGCTGGCGCTGGCGGTTTTGGGCTTGCTGCCTTGCAGTGGCAACTTACAGGTCACGGGCCAAACGTGGGGCATCAGTGCGGCCAGCAACCGGGCCATGCGCCGCGAAGTGCAGGCGGTGTTTCAAGACCCTTTTTCCTCGCTGTCCCCGCGTCTGAGCGTCGAGGAAATTGTCGGCGAAGGTTTGTCCGTGCATGAGCCGGGCTTGTCGCGGCATGCGCGTCGTCAGCGCGTGGTACAGGCACTGGCCGACGTCGGCATGGATGACGGCGCCAGTGCGGCGCGGCTGGCCGAGCTGCTGCAGCGTTACCCGCATGAGTTTTCTGGCGGGCAACGCCAGCGCCTGGCGATTGCCAGGGCACTTATCATCAACCCCCGTGTGCTGGTGCTGGACGAACCGACCAGCGCGCTGGATGTGACGATCCAGAAGCAGGTGTTGCTATTGCTGCAGCGACTGCAACGCGAGCGCGGTTTGAGTTATTTGCTGATCACGCACGATGTTGATGTGATCCGGGCCATGGCGCACTATGTCCTGGTCATGAAAGAAGGCCACATCGTGGAGTCCGGCGCGGCAGCCCAGCTGTTGGCGGCGCCGCAGCATGAATACACCTGCGCTTTGCTGGCCGCCGCCAGTTAAAATCCCTGCATATTCTTCGATATTGGGCTATAATTCGCCCCTCACGACCAAACGGGCGGGTATCTACCGCCCGTTTTTTTTGGTCGATTGTTTTTTATGGGGCTTTTGGACTGACGTGGCGCTGAAAGAAATTGTTGAGCAAACCGTAGCCGGTCTGGGTTACGACCTGGTGGAAATCGAGCGTTCCGCTGGTGGTTTGCTGCGCATCACGATCGATTTGCCTTGGGTACCCGGCACGGCGGGTAGCGAAGCTGAGCAGTTTGTCACGGTTGAAGACTGCGAGAAAGTGACCCGTCAGTTGTTGTTTGCGCTGGAAGTGGATGGTGTCGATTACAAGCGGCTGGAGGTGTCCTCGCCCGGTATCGATCGTCCCTTGCGGCATGAGAAAGATTTTGAACGCTTTGTGGGGCAAGAGATTGACGTCACCCTGAAGGCGCCCATTGGCGCGGCGGCGGGGGCCCTGGTGAACGCCACACGCAAGAAGTTTCGGGGTACGTTGGAGCGCACGCAAAGCAGCAACGGCGAGTCAGGGGGCGTGCCGGGTTGGCAAATCGTCTGGAGCGATGCGCCCGAGGTCAAGCCCGGCCAAAGAGTCAGTAAAAAAAGATTGCCCGCGCCGCTGCAGGCGCTGGGTTTTACGCTTGACGAGTTGAAAGAGGCGCGCCTGGCGCCAATTGTCAGTTTTAAGGGCCGAGGTGCCAAGGCTGGCACTGAGCCGAATTTGGATTGAATTGAAACAGGAGAGTCATGGCATGAATCGCGAAATGTTAATGCTGGTAGAAGCCATATCCCGTGAGAAAAACGTGGAGCTTGATGTGGTGTTTGGCGCAGTTGAAGCGGCGCTGGCGCAGGCAACAAGAAAGATTTACCCCGGTGATGTCGACATCCGGGTGGCGCTTGACCGCGACAGTGGCAACTACGAAACATTTCGTCGTTGGCATGTGGTGCCCGATGAGGCGGGCTTGCAGTTGCCCGATCAGGAAATCCTGTTGTTTGAAGCCAAAGAACAGATTCCCGACATCGAGGTCGACGAATACATCGAAGAAACGGTGGAATCGCTGCCGATTGGCCGTATTGGCGCCATGGCGGCCAAGCAGGTCATCCTGCAAAAAATCCGCGACGCCGAGCGTGAAATGCTGCTTAACGACTTCATGTCGCGTGGCGACAATATTTTTGTTGGCACCGTCAAGCGCATGGACAAAGGCGACCTCATCGTCGAGTCAGGCCGCGTTGAGGGCCGCCTGCGTCGCACCGAGATGATCCCGAAAGAAAACTTGCGCGTTGGTGACCGGGTTCGCGCCATGATCATGGAAGTCGATCTGACCTTGCGTGGTGCGCCGATCATTCTGTCGCGCTCGGCGCCTGAATTCATGATCGAGCTGTTCCGTCAGGAAGTGCCCGAGATTGAGCAGGGTTTGCTGGAGATCAAATCCTGCGCCCGTGATGTCGGTTCCCGCGCCAAGATCGCCGTGTTGTCGCATGACAAGCGGGTCGACCCGATTGGCACTTGTGTGGGGGTCCGTGGTACCCGCGTCAACGGTGTCACCAACGAGTTGGCGGGCGAGCGCGTTGATATCGTGCTGTGGAGCGAGGACCCGGCCCAGTTTGTGATCGGGGCGCTGGCTCCAGCCAACGTGTCGAGCATTGTGGTGGACGAAGAACGCCATGCCATGGATGTGGTGGTCGACGAGGAGAATCTGGCGATCGCGATCGGCCGGGGTGGCCAGAACGTGCGCCTGGCCTCCGAGCTGACCGGATGGAAGATCAACATCCTGGATGCGGCCGAGTCGGCCCAGAAACAAGCGAGCGAAACCGATTCGGGTCGCAAGCTGTTCATGGAACACCTCGATGTGGACGAAGAAATCGCCGATCTGCTGATCGCCGAAGGCTTTACCAGCCTGGAGCAGGTGGCTTATGTGCCGCTGGAAGAAATGCTCGAAATCGAGAGCTTCGACGAAGACACAGCCAACGAATTGCGCACCCGTGCCAAGGATGCGTTGTTGACCATGGAAATCGCGCATGAAGAGAGTGTGCAGGCGGTTTCGCTGGATTTGCGCGACCTGCAGGGCCTCACCCCTGAGCTGATTGCCAAGCTGGCAACAAGCGGCGTTAACAACCTGGACGACCTGGCTGACCTGGCCGTTGACGAATTGACAGAAATCACCGGCCAGTCTGCGGACGATGCCAAGACCTTGATCATGAAGGCGCGCGAACATTGGTTTACCAATGACGCCGCTTCTCAAGAGTAATGGTCATGAAAGGTTACCCAACAAATGTTCAGTACGACAGTCGCCGAGTTTGCAAACGAACTCAAAAAATCAACCGCTACGCTGCTTGAGCAGCTCAAATCGGCGGGCGTTGCCAAAACGGCAGCTTCCGACAAGCTTAACGACGCTGACAAGCAACGTCTATTGAGTTACTTGCAGTCCACCCATGGCGCGGCGGGTGCCGAGCGCAAGAAGATCACCTTGGTCAAGAAGTCGACCACCGAAATCAAGCAGGCGGATGCCAGTGGCAAGGCGCGCACCATTCAGGTCGAGGTGCGCAAGAAACGCACCTTCATCCGGCGCGACGATGGCGTAGAGGTGAGCGCGGAGGCTCCCGCGCTTGAGTCCGAACAGGAAGTCGAAGCCGCGCCGCAGATCGACAACCTTGAGTTGGCACGCCGGGAAGAAGAAGCGCGCCGTCAGGCTGAGTTGATTCGACGTCAGGAAGAAGAGCTGTCCGAGCGCAGACGCCAGCGTGAAGAACAGGAAGCGCGCTCACGTGAAGCGTCTGAAAAGGCCGCGGCAATAGCCTCGGAGGCGGCTGCAGAAGCGGCGGCAGCACAAGCGCTCAAGAAAAAAAGCAAGCCGGTGGCGCCCGAGCAACCGGTGCCCAATCCGACAGAAATTGAAACCGCCAAGGTTTTGGCTGCAGCGGAAAAAGAGCAGCAGCTGGCCAAAGAGAAAGGGCTGGCACGCGAAAAGGAATTGGCGGAGTCCAAGGCTCGGGCGGCTGAAGATGTGGCTCGTGCGGCTGATCTGGGGGACCGCCGACGCAAGGCAGAGAGCGAAGCGGCTGCCATTCGCCTGATGATGTCCTCGCCGGCCAAGAAGGCGCCGCCTCCACCCAAGAAACCGGAAGAGGTCAAGCCGGCGATGAAGGGCACGCTGCACAAACCAGCTGCTGGCGCCGTGCCTGCGAAACCGGTCAAGCCTGGGGCACCCGGTGCACCGGCGGCCGGAGCCGCTGCGGGCGCTGGCAAGGAAGTCAAGTCTGCCAAGCTGTCCAGCAGTTGGGCCGGCGATCCAGCGAAGAAAAAAGGTATTCCCACCCGTGGCGCAACCGGCGCACCGGGTGCAGGTCGAGGCACCGCCTGGCGTGCCCCTGCACGGGGTGGTCGACGCGGTGTCCATGATCGCGACCGTGATGACAGCCGGGTGCAGGCAGCACCGGTCGAGGCACGCGTTATCGAAGTGCATGTGCCCGAAACCATTACCGTGGCCGAGTTGGCGCACAAGATGGCGGTCAAGGCGTCCGAGGTGATCAAACATCTCATGAAGCTTGGCCAGATGGTGACCATCAACCAGCCGCTGGACCAGGACACCGCCATGATTTTGGTGGAAGAAATGGGTCACAAGGCGATTGTGGCGGCGCTGGACGATCTGGAAGCATTTACCGATGCCGAAGTGTCTCAGCAGCAATCCGAGTCGCTGCCACGTGCACCGGTGGTCACCGTCATGGGCCACGTTGACCATGGCAAAACCTCCTTGCTGGACTACATTCGTCGTGCCAAGGTCGCCACGGGCGAAGCCGGCGGCATTACCCAGCACATTGGCGCCTATCACGTGGAAACCGATCGCGGCATGATCTCCTTCCTTGACACCCCCGGTCACGAAGCCTTTACGGCCATGCGTGCCCGCGGCGCCAAGGCCACCGACATCGTCATTCTGGTGGTGGCGGCTGATGACGGCGTCATGCCGCAAACCAAAGAAGCCATCAAGCACGCACGGGCGGCCGGTGTGCCGATCGTGGTCGCCATCAACAAGATCGACAAACCGGATGCCAACCCGGAGCGCGTCAAGAACGAGCTGGTGGTCGAAGAAGTGGTGCCCGAGGAATTTGGTGGTGACTCGCCGTTTGTTCCCGTGTCGGCCAAAACCGGTCAGGGTATTGACGCCTTGCTGGAACAGGTGTTGTTGCAGGCTGAAGTGCTGGAACTCAAAGCGCCGGTCGACGCCATGGCCAAGGGTCTGGTGATTGAGGCGCGGCTGGACAAGGGCCGTGGCCCGGTGGCCACTATTCTGGTTCAGTCCGGCACGCTCAAGACTGGTGACGTCATTTTGGCGGGCTCCACTTACGGTCGTGTGCGCGCCATGCTGGACGAAAACGGCAGAACCATCAAGACGGCAGGCCCTTCGATCCCGGTCGAAATCCAGGGTCTGACGGAGGTGCCGCAGGCGGGCGACGAGTTCATGGTGCTGGCCGACGAGCGCCGTGCCCGTGAAATTGCCACTTACCGCGCGGGCAAGTTCCGTCACACCAAACTGGCCAAGCAACAAGCGGCCAAGCTCGAGAACATGTTTACCGACATGGCCGCGGGCGAGGTCAAGATGGTGCCGATCATCATCAAGGCCGATGTGCAGGGTTCGCAGGAAGCGCTGGCGCAGTCCTTGCTCAAGCTCTCGACCGACGAAGTCAAGGTGCAACTGGTCTACACCGCTGTGGGTGCCATCAGCGAGTCGGATGTGAACCTGGCGATTGCCTCCAAGGCCGTGATCATTGGTTTCAACACCCGCGCCGACGCCGGCGCGCGCAAGCTGGCCGAGAACAATGGTGTGGACATTCGTTACTACGACATCATTTATGACGCCGTGGATGAGCTCAAGCTCGCCATGTCGGGCATGTTGACGCCGGACAAGAAGGAAGAGGTCATTGGTACCGCCGAAATCCGCCAGATTTTCAAGGTGTCCAAAATTGGCTCGATTGCTGGCTGTATGGTCACTGCGGGCGTCGTGCGGCGCACCGCGCGGCTGCGCTTGCTGCGCGACAACATGGTCATCTTCACGGGTGAACTCGACTCGCTCAAGCGTTTCAAGGACGATGTCAGGGAAGTGCGTGAAGGCTTTGATTGCGGTTTGAATATCAAGAACTACAACGACATCCAAGAGGGTGACGTGCTGGAATTCTTTGAAATTCGCGAAGTGGCGAGAACACTTTGATGCGGCTGTGATGGACCCGACGTAAATCGTGCGTAAAAAGTCAAAAACCCCCAACCGCGCCTTCAAGGTCGCCGATCAGATCCAGCGGGATCTGACCGAGCTGATTGCGCGCGAGCTCAAAGATCCGCGGGTGGGCATGGTGACGATTCAGGCGGTGGAAGTCACGCCTGACTATGCGCACGCCAAGGTGTATTTCAGCCTGCTGGCGGGAGATCCCAAAGCCTGTACGGAAGGACTGAATCAGGCGGCCGGCTTTTTGCGGGCGGGCCTGTTCAAGCGGCTGCACATTCATACCGTGCCCACACTGCATTTTTTGTTTGACCAAACGACCGAGCGAGCCGCCGACATGAACGCCTTGATTGCGCGTGCTGTTGCCTCTCGCGCCAAAGAGGATTGACCATGAGCACCGCTGGGCCGCCCCAAGGTGCGAAAGTCCCCTTGGGGGGCAGCGACGCACACGAAGTGAGCAAGCGTGGGGGCAACATCCCTGCGCCGCGTGCACGGGTTGCCAGGCGCCCCGTGCACGGGGTGCTGTTGCTGGACAAGCCTTTGGGACTGTCGAGCAATGACGCCTTGCAAAAAGCCAAGTGGCTGTTGCGGGGCGAGAAGGCGGGCCACACCGGCACGCTTGATCCACTGGCCACGGGTCTGTTGCCGCTGTGCTTTGGTGCCGCCACCAAGTTCAGCCAGCTTCAGCTGGATGCGGACAAAACGTACGAGGCGGTGGCGCGGCTGGGTCTGAAAACCAGTACTGGCGACGCCGAGGGCGAGCTCATTGAAGAGCGGCCGGTGAAGGTGACGGAGCAAGACCTGAGTGATGTGGCGATGCGCTTCACTGGGCGGATTCGGCAGATACCGCCGATGCACAGCGCCTTGAAGAAAGACGGCAAGGCACTGTACGAATACGCGCGGGCCGGTATCGAGGTGGAGAGGGAGGCCCGTGACGTCACAATTTATAAGCTAAATATGGCTCTAGCCCCCGTGGGTATTGAGTATATTGCTATTAAAATGATAGTTAAGTGCAGCAAGGGAACATACATCCGGACCCTGGCTGAGGATATCGGTGAAGCGCTGGGATGCGGCGCGCATCTGACGGCGCTGCGCCGGGTTGAGACCGGTGGCTTCGATGTGGCGCAGTGTGTGACGCTGGCGGCATTGGAGGCGATGACGGATGAAGAGAGATTGAGCCAACTGCTGCCGGTGGAGTCGCTGCTGAGCGAGCACACGGTAGTCACGCTGGACACTGAGAATGCAGGGCGGTTCCTGAGCGGCTTGCGCCGCCGGGGCGATTGGCCTGACAACGGGCAAGTTGCCGTTTATGGCCCTTCGACCGGCTCAGGACAGGCACCGCGTGCCTTATTGGGCACTGGCCATGTGGTGGCAGGTGAGTTGATACCCGGGCGGCTGTTGAGTCCGCTTGAGATTGAGAAAATAGTGGGAGATTGCGAATCGGGGTCCAGCGTGCTGCACGCAGCCCCGCCCTCAGCCCTCCAGACGACAGACTTTGACGAGATTTAAGAGAAAGTGAACTATGTCCCATAAGCAAATCCGAAACATCGCCATCATCGCCCACGTCGATCATGGCAAGACCACCATGGTCGACCAATTGCTGCGCCAGTCTGGCACTTTTGCCGAGCACGAGAAGGTGGTTGACACCGTGATGGACAACAACGCCATCGAAAAAGAGCGTGGCATCACGATCCTGGCCAAGAACTGCGCCGTGACCTGGCAAGGCACGCACATCAACATCGTCGACACCCCCGGCCACGCCGACTTCGGCGGTGAAGTGGAACGCGCATTGAGCATGGTCGACGGTGTGGTGCTGCTGATCGATGCGCAAGAAGGCCCCATGCCCCAAACGCGTTTTGTGACCAAAAAGGCCCTGGCCTTGGGGCTCAAGCCGATCCTGGTGGTGAACAAGGTGGACAAGCCCGGTGCGCGCCCCCAATGGGTGGTCAACGCCGCATTTGATTTGTTCGACAAGTTGGGTGCCACGGATGAACAGCTGGATTTCCCCGTCGTCTATGCCTCCGGCATCAACGGCTGGTCGTCGCTGGAAGAGGGCGGGCAGGGTGAGCAGTGGGGTCCCGACATGTCGGCCCTGTTCAACACCATTCTCAAGCATGTGCCGCACCAACAGGGTGATCCTGCAGCGCCACTGCAACTGCAAATTTCGGCGCTTGACTTTTCGACCTTTGTGGGACGGATTGGCGTCGGGCGCATCAGCCAGGGCACGATCAGGCCCATGATGGACGTGGTCGTGATGGAAGGCCCGGATGGCAAGGCCGTCAAAGGTCGTATCAACCAGGTGTTGACCTTCCAGGGCCTGGAGCGCGTGCAGACCACGGATGCCGGCCCAGGTGAAATCGTGCTGATCAACGGCCTGGCTGACATCGGCATTGGCGTGACCATCACCGATCCCGTCAATCCGGCACCGCTGCCTATGCTCAAGGTGGATGAGCCGACCCTGACCATGAACTTCTGCGTCAACACCAGCCCGCTGGCGGGCCGTGAGGGCAAATACGTCACCAGTCGCCAGATTTGGGATCGCCTGCAAAAAGAACTGCAACACAACGTGGCCTTGCGTGTGAAAGAAACCGATGAAGAAGGTATCTTTGAAGTCATGGGTCGCGGCGAACTGCACTTGACCATTTTGCTGGAAAACATGCGGCGTGAAGGTTTTGAGTTGGCAGTCAGCAAGCCGCGCGTGGTGCTCAAGGAAATCAACGGCGAAAAGTATGAGCCGATCGAGCTGGTGACCATCGACGTCGAGGAGCAGCACCAAGGCGGTGTGATGCAGGCCTTGGGCGAGCGCAAGGGCGACTTGATCAACATGGAACCCGATGGCCGTGGCCGGGTCCGTTTGGAATACCGTATTCCGGCGCGTGGTCTGATTGGTTTTACCAATGAATTTTTGAACCTGACGCGCGGCTCGGGCCTGATCTCCAACATTTTTGACAGCTATGAGCCCCACAGGGGTGACATCGGCGGGCGCAAGAATGGTGTACTGATCTCCATGGATGCGGGTGAAATCTTCAATTACGCGCTGGGCAAACTCGATGACCGCGGCCGTATGTTTGTCACGGCCAATGACCCGGTATACGAAGGCATGATTGTGGGCATCCACAACCGTGACAACGATCTGGTGGTCAACGCCACGCGCACCAAACAGCTGACCAACTTCCGCGTCAGTGGCAAGGAAGATGCGATCAAGATCACCCCGCCGATCCAATTGACACTGGAATACGGCGTGGAATTCATTGAAGACGACGAACTGGTCGAAATCACGCCCAAGTCGATTCGCCTGCGCAAGCGTTACCTGACTGAGAGCGAGCGCAAGCGGGCAGGGCGCTAATTTCCGATTAAAGACGCGTGAGGCTCACCCACAACCGGGCCGTTCTCTTGATGGTGGCGGTGACCCTGATGTGGTCGATCGCCGGGGTGGTCACGCGCCATTTGGAGCAGGCCCGCAGTTTTGAGGTGACCTTTTGGCGCAGCTTCTTCACGGTGCTGTCGCTGCTGGTGATCCTGCCGCTTTTTCTCGGGCGTGGCGTTTTCAGCCGAATGCGCAGCGGCGGCTGGGCACTGTGGATTTCCGGCGCCTGTTGGTCCGGCATGTTCACTTTTTTCATGCTGGCGATCATGCTGACCAGCGTTGCCAATGTGTTGATTACCATGGCGCTGGGGCCCTTGTTCACGGCGCTGGCCGCCCGCCTGTTCATTGGTCACCGCATTGCCTGGCGAACCTGGGTCGCCATTGTGGTCGCCGGCGGCGGCGTTGCCTATATGTATGGCAGCCAGATCACGCAAGGTGGCAGCCTGCTCGGCACCTTGGTGGCTCTGTGCGTCCCCATCTCCGGCGCCGCCAACTGGACCGTCACGCAACATTCCCACGCGCAAGGACACGACGTCGATCTGATTCCGGCGGTGTTGATCGGCGCCGTGCTCTCGTCCCTGGTGACCCTGCCCATGGCCTTGCCGTTTCAGGCCTCGGCGCACGATCTGGTTTTACTGGCCGGGCTGGGCTTGGTGCAACTGGCTATTCCCTGTGCACTGGCGGTGCTGTGCACCCGGGTGCTGAAGGCGCCTGAAGTGGCGCTGCTGGGCTTGCTGGAAGTGATTTTTGGCATTTTGCTGGCCTGGGTCGGCGCCGGCGAGGTGCCGGGCCCCAATGTGCTGTTGGGCGGCACGCTGGTGATCGGGGCACTGGCAGTCAATGAACTGATTGGATGGAGAAACCGCGCATGACGAACGCTGGACTGAATATACAAAACCCTGCAGCACGCGATGAGGCAGCCCTCGTGCTGAGCGAGGTACGCGGCCAAGTCGGCTTCATCACGCTGAATCGGCCCAAAGCTCTGAACGCCCTGTCGCTGCCCATGATCCGCGCCTTGACCCAATGCCTGCTGGCCTGGCGCGATGACGCCCGGGTCAAGGCGGTGGCCATTCGCGGCAACAGCAAAACCGGCCCTTTTGGCGCCTTTTGCGCCGGTGGTGACATCCGTTTTTTTCATCAGGCTGCGCTGGCGGGTGACCCTGAGCTGGAAGATTTCTTCACTGAGGAATACAGGCTCAATCATTTGATCCACAGCTACCCCAAGCCCTCAATGGCCTTCATGGATGGCATTGTCATGGGCGGTGGCATGGGCGTTGGTCAGGGCACCAAGATCCGCATCGTCACGGAACGTACCAAAATGGCCATGCCGGAAACCAACATTGGCTTGTTCCCGGATGTGGGTGGTGGCTATTTTTTAAGCCGCTGCCCGGGGCACACCGGTGAATGGTCGGCCTTGACCGGCGAAACCCTTGGCGCCACCGCAGCGCTGACGATGGGTCTGGCCGATGTTTGTTTTGACGCCACCCAGTTGCCGTCGGCCTGGGAGGCCTTGGCCCAGCTGGACTTTGATCGCGACACCGCCATCGATTCCTGGATTGCTATGTATTCAATAGCTTATAACGCTTATTTGACCGGGGCTAGAGGCCAAATTGATCAATATTTTGGACTGGACTCCGTGGCCGCCATGGTGCAGGCGCTGGAGGCTGCTGACGACGAGTGGGCGCAACGCACTGCCGCCACTTTGCGCCAGCGCTCACCGCTGATGCTGCAAGTGACGCTGGAACAGATTCGCCGCGCCCGCACTTTGAGCCTGGCTGATGACCTGCGTATGGAGCGCGACATGGTGCACCACTGTTTTGCTCCCCGGCATCTGGGGCGCAGCGCCAGCCAGAGCGAGACGGTCGAAGGCATCCGGGCGTTGGCCGTGGACAAAGACAACACGCCGCGCTGGAACCCGGTCCGAATTGAAGACGTGACCCCGGCGATGGTGGCGCCTTTTTTCACCAGCCCGTGGACGCCTCAGACCCACCCGCTGCGTGAGTTGAGATAGTCGCTGATCACACCCAGCCCGTTGTCAAGTTTTTCTCCAAAAAAAAGGGCTGATCTTGCGACCAGCCCTTAAGGAGTCCCTGAACCTGTTGGTTTCGAAAGGACCCGAGGAGACAACCAGTAAAAAACTAAATGTTTTTCATAAATCCAACTGGTATGAAGTATCTCAGGGTTTGCCCTAAGTTTTGTAGAGATGTTGCTCCAGAAAGACGATTTATCTCTAACTTACTTCACAAGTTTTATTAATTAACGCTTTTTGCCGGCGGGCTTGGCTGCATTCACAGCGGTCGCTGAAACTGCGTTGAAGTTGGCTTCAGCCACTTCAGTCGCTTGCTGAACCGCTTTTTGCACTGATTCCATTGCGTTGCTGGCTGCAGCTACGGCGCTTTTCATGACGGCAACAGCCGACTCAGAGCCAGCCGGTGCGTTCTTGGCAACGTTGTCCACCAAACCCATGAACTTTTGTTGCGCTTCGGCAGCCTGGCCTTCAAAAGCCTTGCTGAATTCAGCGCTGGAGCCGGTTGCGATGTCATACAGATGGCGGCTGTAGGCGGCGGTCTTTTCAGCCAACGGTTGCATCAGGCTCGATTGCAGCGCCAGCAGCTCTTGTGCATCTTTTGCGCTCAAAAAGGCTTTGGCAGTTTCGCTGGTTTCGGCCAGGGCTGCTTTGGAAGCGGTCATGTTCAGTTCAACGATACGCTCCATACCTTCGAAGGCTTTGGAGGTCAGACCCAACAGGGTTTCGACGTTGGCTTTTTGTGAGGCCAGGACTTGTTCGACGGTCAACATGGTAATTTTCCTTTGAAAGTTAGGATGAAAAATATCTGCCCCGTAACCCTGCTTGAATGTGGTTTATGTTGCAGTGCAGCATGAGTCAAATTATAGGGTGATCCCGGGCCCATGCAAGTGTTTTTTGCTGCATTGCAACAATTTAGAACAAAAATTCTAGAAAGTTCAGTGATTGGGGTCTGACATACGCTTGACATGAAAGCCTTTGCCGGAAATGGGCCGCCGCACTGGCAAAATCAGGCCCATGAGTGAAGCCAGATCCGACAAGCCCCAGCCCGCGCCGCGCAGTGCCTACAAGGTATTTCGCAGCATCAGCACACGCTGGATGGACAACGATGCCTACGGTCACGTAAATAATGTGATTTATTACAGCTGGTTCGACACGGCTGTGAATGCCTACCTGATCGAACAGGGCGTGCTTGACATCCACCACGGCGACACCATCGGATTGGTGATTGAAACCCAGTGCAACTACTTCTCGCCCCTGGCCTTTCCCCAGACGGTGGAGGCCGGCATTCGCGTGGCCCGGCTGGGTGCGTCCAGCGTGCGCTACGAGGTCGGCCTGTTTGCGCAGGGTGAGCCTCTAACTGCGGCCAGGGGCCATTTCATTCACGTCTATGTGGACAAGCAAAGCCGTCGCCCGGCGCCCTTGCCGCTCAATCTCAAAACTGTATTGGAAACCCTGCTATGACTTCAACCCGCCCGGATGCTGCCAACCTGAGTGCCGCACTCGTGGATGCTGCCATCACCTCGCGCATGTCGGCGCGTGCCTTCACTCAAGCACCAGTGTCGCGCCAGACACTGACGGACTTGCTGCAGGTGGCCAGTCGCGCACCCTCGGGCACCAACACCCAGCCCTGGAGGGTTTACGTGCTGCAGGGGGAAAGTCGTGCTGCCTTGGTGGAGAAAGTATGCGCTGCGCACGACGCCGTGCGCGCCAACCCGGTATTGGCCCATGAATACCGCGAAGAATATGACTATTACCCCGAAAAATGGGTCAGTCCCTACATCGACCGGCGCCGTGAAAACGGCTGGGGCCTGTACAACTTGTTGGGCATCGGCAAGGGCGACAAGGACAAGATGCACTTGCAGCATCAGCGCAATTACAGGTTTTTTGATGCGCCGGTTGGGTTGATGTTCACGTTGGACCGTGTGATGGGCCGCGGCTCGCTGCTCGACTACGGCATGTTCCTGCAGAACATCATGGTGGCGGCGCGGGCCCGCGGCTTGCATACCTGCCCGCAGGCGGCGTGGAACCCTTTTGCCAAAATCATACTGCCACACATCGGCGCCGGCGCCGATGAAATGCTGGTTTGCGGCATGGCGCTGGGCTACGTCGATGAGGACGATATGGTGAATACCTTTCGTACGCCGCGGGTGCCGGTGGCAGAGTTCACGCACTGGCTGGCGTGAGGTGGCTCTGTGACTTTGTTCTGGAGTCAGACGTAATAGAGAAGCAGGTAGCCCAGCAGCAGCACCAGCACCCACAGTGCCATGCTCCGGGTGGACCAGGTTCGCGCAAAGCGGCCATCCTCGCGATGTTGGTGCACGACCATGCTCATTAGCTCTGAGCCCATACTGAGCAAGCCGCGCAACAATTTGTGCCAGATGTTGACCAGTGGCAAGCCCACGTTAAGCAACAGCGCGGGCAACAAACGGCGCCAGACCCAGTCGGTATCGAGCGTGATGGTCAGCGTGCGTTTGAGGTAGGGCAGCATCACAAAGAACGCCAGACCCGAGAACAGCAGCAACTGCAACTGTGTGACCACATGCGCCCCGGTATAGGGCACGAAATTCACCGCGAAGGGCAACAACGTATACAGTGGCTCGGGCCAGACGCCCAGCGCGATGCAAAGAAATGCAAAAACGACCATCGCCCAGCGCATGCTTGCCGGTGGCTCGGCCGGACGCAGGCCGGAATCCTTTTGGAAGAACACAAACCACGGGAATTTGATGCCGGCATGCAGGAAGACGCCGGCAGAGGCGGCTGTCAGCAACAGCCAGACCCACAGCAGGTGCCCGTCAAGCGCGGCCTGCGACACCATGGACTTGGAGATAAAGCCCGAGGTGAGCGGGAACGCGGAGATCGCCAACGCGCCGATCGTGCCGCAGGCGGTGGTCAAGGGCATGGAGTGGAACAGGCCGCCCAATTCGGAACACTTTCGCTTGTCCGTCATCAAGATCACCGAGCCGGCCGACATCAGCAGCAGGGCCTTGTAGATGATATGGGCGAAGGCATGGGCCGCCGCCCCGTTGAGC
>Ga0209343_10004330_pt1 | contig 17553 bp, 14 predicted proteins | sample RifCSPlowO2_02_FD_184026 | JGI IMG/M metagenome (GOLD analysis project Ga0209343, IMG submission 184026) | Groundwater microbial communities from Rifle, Colorado - Rifle CSP2_plank lowO2_0.2 (SPAdes) (version 2) | ecosystem: Environmental > Aquatic > Deep subsurface > Groundwater | place... | reverse complement strand
ATGCGCGCGTCGCTCTTCACCACGCCGTCTTTTACCGGCACGTTGAGGTCTTCGCGGATCAGCACGCGCTTACCGGCGAGGTCGAGGTCGGTCATCTTCAGAACGGTCATTAAATCAGTCCTTCACGGCAGCAGAAGTAGTCAGGGAAAGAAAGTGTTCGGCCACATCGAGCATGCGGTTGGCAAAGCCCCACTCATTGTCGAACCAGGCCAGCAGATTGACCAAGCGCGGGCCGGAAACCCGGGTCTGGCTGCCATCGACAATCGCCGAATGCGGATCGTGGTTGAAATCGCAGCTGGCGTGGGGCAGCTCGGTGTAAGCCAGCAGACCTTTTAGCGGGCCGCTCTCGGCCGCCTGGCGCAGCACCGCGTTGATCTCGGCCGCCGACGTATCGCGGGCGGTCTGCAGGGTGATATCCAGGCACGAGACATTTACCGTCGGCACGCGAATAGCTTTGGCCTGGATACGCCCGCTTAGTTCCGGCAACAGGCGTTCGATACCGCGGGCCAGACCAGTGGACACCGGAATCACCGACTGGAAGGCCGAACGCGTACGGCGCAAATCCTCATGGTGATAGGCGTCGATCACCGGCTGATCGTTCATCGCCGAGTGGATGGTGGTGATCGACACGTAGTCGATCCCCACTGTCTCATTCAGCAACTTGAGCAACGGCACGCCGCAATTGGTGGTGCAGGAGGCGTTGGACACCAGCAGCTCGCGGCCGCTCAGGCAATCCTGATTGACCCCGTAAACCACGGTGGCGTCGATATCCGCCTCGCTGGCCATAGGTTGCGACAGCAATAGTCGCGGTGCGCCGGCATCGATAAAGCGCCGGGCATCGGCGCGGCTGGTGTACTGGCCAGAGCATTCGAGCAGCAGGTCGATATCCAGCGCGGCCCAGTCGATGGCTTCCGGCGTGGCCTGGCGCAGCACCTTTACGCAGTCACCATTGATATGCAGGCAATCGCCGTCGACCCGCACCTCGCCGGGAAAACGCCCATGGGTGGAGTCGAAGCGGGTCAGGTATTCGATGCTGGCCTGGTCGGCCAGATCATTCAGCGCAACGATTTCCAGGCTCGCTCCGGCACCGCGCTCATGCAGCGCACGCAGCACGCAGCGGCCGATACGGCCGTAACCGTTGAGGGCGATTCGATAGGGGCGCTTGGACATGGCGATCTCGATGGGTAACGGTCGTAGGATGGGTGGAGCTTTGCGATACCCATCACAGCCGATTGATGGGTATCGCTTCGCTCAACACCATCCTACGGAGTCAGGCGTCCAGCAGCTCGGCGGCGGTTTCCAGGATGTTTTCAACGGTAAAGCCGAATTCCTCGAACAGCGCCGGGGCCGGGGCGGACTCACCGAAGGTGGTCATGCCGATGATGCGGCCTTCCAGGCCGACGTACTTGTACCAGTAGTCGGCATGGGAGGCTTCGATGGCGATCCGCGCACCCACTTGCACCGGCAGCACGGCCTGCTTGTAGCCGGCATCCTGCTGGTCGAACACGCTGGTGGACGGCATCGAGACCACACGCACCTGCCGGCCTTCAGCGGTCAACTTGTCGTAGGCCGCTACGGCCAGGCCGATTTCCGAACCGGTGGCGATCAGGATCAGTTCCGGCTCGCCATTGCAGTCCTTGAGCACGTAGCCGCCGCGAGCCACATCGGCCAGCTGCTGGGCATCACGCGACTGGTGCGGCAGGTTCTGCCGGCTGAACACCAGCGCGGACGGGCCGTCGTTGCGCTCGATCGCGTATTTCCAGGCCACCGCCGATTCCACGGCGTCGCATGGGCGCCAGGTGTCGAGGTTCGGCGTGCCACGCAGGCTGGCCAGTTGCTCGATCGGCTGGTGGGTCGGGCCGTCTTCACCGAGGCCGATGGAGTCGTGGGTGAATACATAGAGCACGCGCTTTTTCATCAACGCGGACATGCGCACGGCATTGCGCGCGTATTCCATGAAGATCAGGAAGGTCGCGCCGTAGGGCACGAAGCCGCCATGCAGGGCCACGCCGTTCATGATCGCACTCATGCCGAACTCGCGCACGCCGTAGAACATATAGTTGCCGGAAGCATCTTCGGCCGAAACGCCCTTGCAGCCTTTCCACAGGGTCAGGTTGGAACCGGCCAGGTCCGCCGAGCCGCCGAGGAATTCCGGCAGCAGCGGGCCGAAAGCGTTCAGAGTGTTCTGGCTGGCCTTGCGGCTGGCAATGGTTTCGCCCTTCTCGGCGACTTCCTGGATATAGGCGGCGGCTTTCTCGGCGAAATCGGCCGGCAGCTCGCCAGCGATGCGGCGTTTGAACTCGCTGGCAAGCGTGGGGTATGCGGCGGCGTAGGCGGCGAAGCGCTGGTCCCACTCGGCTTCGGCAGCGGCACCGGCGGCCTTGGCGTCCCACTCGGCGTAGATCTCGGCGGGGATTTCGAAGGGGCCATAGTTCCAGCCCAGGGTGGCGCGGGTCAGGGCGATTTCGTCATTGCCCAGCGGCGCGCCGTGGCACTCTTCCTTGCCCTGCTTGTTCGGCGAACCGAAACCGATGGTGGTCTTGCAGCAGATCAGGGTCGGCTGGTCGCTGGTCTTGCGCGCGGTGTCGATGGCGATCTTGAGTTCTTCGGCGTCATGGCCGTCGACATTGCGGATCACCTGCCAGCCGTAGGCCTCGAAGCGTTTCGGCGTGTCATCGGTAAACCAGCCCTCGACTTCGCCGTCGATGGAGATGCCGTTGTCGTCATAGAAGGCGATCAGCTTGCCCAGGCCCAGGGTGCCGGCCAGGGAGCAGACTTCATGGCTGATGCCTTCCATCATGCAACCGTCGCCGAGGAAGGCGTAGGTGAAGTGGTCGACGATCTGGTGGCCGTCGCGGTTGAACTGCGCGCCCAGCACCTTCTCCGCCAGGGCAAAGCCCACGGCGTTGGCGATACCCTGGCCGAGCGGACCGGTGGTGGTTTCCACGCCCGGGGTGTAGCCGTATTCCGGGTGGCCCGGGGTGCGGCTGTGCAGTTGGCGGAAGTTTTTCAGGTCTTCGATGCCCAGGTCATAGCCGGTCAGGTGCAGCAGCGAGTAGATCAGCATCGAGCCGTGGCCGTTGGACAGCACAAAGCGGTCGCGGTCGGCAAAACTCGGGTTGCTCGGGTTGTGCTTGAGGTAGTCGCGCCACAGGACTTCGGCGATATCCGCCATGCCCATCGGGGCTCCGGGGTGGCCGCTGTTGGCTTTCTGCACGGCATCCATGCTCAGGGCACGAATGGCATTGGCTCGCTCACGACGGCTGGGCATCACTGAATCTCCTACGGGCTGCTTGGGCAACTGGGGGTCGAAAAAGGCGGCCATTTTCGCCCAGCGGAGCCCATTGGGGCAATGACAGATAGTCGCAGAGCCAAGGTTTTCTGGCCTTCGGCCCAGCAATACCAATATCAAAACTTTTTGATATTGGTATTGCTGGATGAAAAATGACCGACTAGACTGCCCAGCCTATGAATATGCGCGCCACCCTTCCGACCTTCGAACCCGTCGACGCCCTCGCCGCTCTGTGCAAGGCCGGCGGCGATTCGCTGCGCCTGAATGTGCTGCGCGCCCTGAGCAACGACTCCTTCGGCGTGCTGGAACTGGCGCAGATCTTTGCCATTGGTCAATCAGGCATCAGCCATCACCTCAAGGTACTGGCCCAGGCCGGCCTGGTGGCCACCCGGCGCGAAGGCAATGCGATTTTCTACCGCCGCGCCCTGGCCCATAACGAGCAGCTCGGCGGCAGCCTGCATGCGGCCCTACTCGAAGAAGTCGACCGCCTGCCTCTGCCCGCCGAGGTGCGCGGGCGGATTGCCGTGGTGCACAGCCAGCGCGCCGCTGCCAGCCAGGACTTCTTCGCCCGTTGCGCGGCCAGCTTCCAGGCCCAGCAGGACCTGATCGCCGGCCTGCCGCAGTACCGTGACAGTCTGCTCAGCCTGCTCGACTCGCTGAACTTTGCCGCCAGCGCCACGGCCCTGGAAATCGGCCCCGGCGACGGCGGCTTTCTGCCCGAGCTGGCCAGGCGCTTCAGCCACGTCACCGCCCTGGACAACAGCCCGGCGATGCTCGAACTGACCCGCCAGCGCTGCCAGCAGGACGGCCTGGACAATGTCGAATTGCACTTGGCCGACGCCTTACATGATGACTATCCAGCCGCCGACTGCCTGGTGCTGAATATGGTCCTGCACCATTTCGCCGCCCCGGCCGAGGCGCTGAAGCAGCTGGCCCGGCGGGTCAAACCGGGCGGCAGCCTGCTGATCACCGATTTATGCAGCCACAACCAGAGCTGGGCCAAGCAGGCCTGCGGCGACCTGTGGCTGGGCTTCGAACAGGACGACCTGGCCCGCTGGGCCGTCGCCGCGGGCCTCACGCCGAGCGAGAGCCTGTATGTCGGCCTGCGCAACGGCTTCCAGATTCAGGTACGGCACTTTGCCAACCCCCATGAAAACAGCGGCCTGAGGGCCACCGTCAGCGGTACACAATAGGAAAACCGATCGATGAGCGAATACTCCCTCTTTACCTCCGAGTCCGTCTCCGAAGGCCATCCGGACAAGATTGCCGACCAGATCTCCGATGCGGTGCTGGACGCCATCATTGCCCAGGACAAGCACGCCCGCGTGGCCGTGGAAACCCTGGTCAAGACCGGCGTGGCCATCGTTGCCGGTGAAGTCACCACCAGCGCCTGGGTCGACCTTGAACAGATCGTCCGCGACGTGATCTGCGACATCGGCTACACCAACTCCGACGTCGGCTTCGACGGTGCCACCTGCGGCGTGCTGAACATCATTGGCAAGCAGTCCCCGGACATCAACCAGGGCGTCGACCGCGCCAAGCCGGAAGACCAGGGCGCGGGCGACCAGGGCCTGATGTTCGGCTACGCCAGCAACGAAACCGACGTGCTGATGCCGGCACCGATCCGCTTCTCCCACGCGCTGGTGCAGCGCCAGGCCGAAGCGCGCAAGTCCGGCCTGCTGCCGTGGCTGCGCCCGGACGCGAAATCCCAGGTCACCTGCCAGTACGAAAACGGCAAGGTGGTCGGCATCGACGCCGTGGTGCTGTCCACTCAGCACAACCCGGAAGTGTCGCTGGCTGATCTGCGTGAAGGCGTGATGGAGCTGATCATCAAGCACGCCCTGCCGGCCGATCTGCTGCACAAAGGCACCCAGTACCACATCAACCCGACCGGCAACTTCGTGATCGGCGGCCCCGTGGGCGACTGCGGCCTGACCGGGCGCAAGATCATCGTCGACAGCTACGGCGGCATGGCCCGCCACGGTGGCGGCGCGTTCTCCGGCAAGGACCCATCCAAGGTTGACCGTTCGGCCGCCTATGCCGGTCGTTATGTGGCGAAGAACATCGTGGCCGCCGGCCTGGCCGAGCGTTGCGAAATCCAGGTGTCCTACGCCATCGGCGTGGCCCAGCCGACCTCGATCTCGATCAACACCTTCGGCACCCACAAGATCGCAGAAGACAAGATCATCAAGCTGGTGCGCGAGGTGTTTGACCTGCGCCCGTACGCCATCACCAAGATGCTCGACCTGCTCCACCCGATGTATCAGGAAACCGCGGCCTACGGCCATTTCGGCCGCACCCCGGAGCAGAAGACTGTCGGCGACGACAGCTTCACCACCTTCACCTGGGAAAAGACCGACAAGGTCGCCGACCTGCGCGCCGCCGCCGGCCTGTAATTCCCAGTCGCAAGACCCAAAGCCTCGCCTCGTGCGGGGCTTTTTTATGGCGCAGTGTAAGAGAAGTACCGAAGGGCGCACTGGGTGGATCGCAGCTGTGGCGTATGCCTCGACCTGCAGCAAGCGGGGTCAGCACCCGTCGCGCTCAGCGTTGCAGGTATTTCTCCGCCACTGTGACGTGCTGGCATCAAGAATGCCTTCTAAAACGCTCAGGATATATATGACGTGCGGGCAGACGCTCGCGCCAACGCCGGATAGACTGATTAAACGATCAACAGAAACATCCTCGGCTGTCGACCGAGCACCTGCAGAGCAAAGCCATGCGCCTATCATTGCTGCCGACCTTGTTTCTGACCCTCATGCCGACGTTCGTCTTGGCCGAGCAATCGTTGCTGCGTATCTGCTACGAGAACGAAGACTCCACGCCCTTCTGGTCTGATTACAAGCAAGCCAAACCTGGCTTGATCGTGGAGCTGGTCCAATCGGCCGCTCAGCAGGCTGGCCTGCGTCTAGAGCTTCAACGCCGCCCTTGGAAACGCTGCATCCTGCAGCTGCAAAGCGGCCAGAGCGATGGCATTTTTGCCGCCATCTGGCAGGCGGATCGCGATGTCTGGGGTCAGTTTCCTGGTCGCGACCCTGAGCGCCAAGAAGCCGTGGATCGTGATTACCGGCTCTGGCAAGTCGACTATCCGATCATCATCAGTACCGACAGCCTATTGCAGTGGAATGGCCAGCAGTTCAAGGGCTTGCAGTATGGCCTGAGCGCCCCCCTTGGCTATATCGCCAGCCAGCGCCTGCGAGCCCTTGGCGTGCAGGCCAAGGTCAATCCCAGCGCGGAAAAAGCCTTGCAGCTGGTGACTCTTGGACGCCTGGATGGCTATGTGATCGAGCGCCATATCGGCAATACACACATCCGCAAGCTGGGGCTGCAGTCCGACCTAAAGATGCTGCCATTGCCTTTACTGCAAGCCGACTGGTATCTGCCGTTATCACATCAGTTCACCCGCCAATACCCGCAGCAGGCACAGCGCTTCTGGGAAGCATTACGCGACCAACGCTTGCGCCAAGAGACCGATCTCAGCCAGCGCTACCTTCAGGTCAGCGACTAAGCCGTGATGAGACATAACCACGCGTGGTGCATGACCTGATATGCCAAGAGCCAGAACTCCTTGGATTATGCTCATTGCCGCCCTGTACGCAGCCAGCGCTCACGCTGAGAGCATGACCATGCGCCTGGGTTACTCCGACGCAGAGGCACCGCCCTACCTGATTCGGCATGACACACAGCCCTCTGGTGTTGCCATGGACATTATTCGCCAGGCCGCTACAGACATCGGCATCAACCTTGAATTTCTGCGCATGCCCAATCGACGTGTAATGGAAAATCTCAAGCTTGGCGAAATCGACGGTGCCTTCATGTTTTCGTTTAATACCGAACGGATGCCCAACGGCCAGTATCCGATGAAGGATGGCGAGCTGGATGAGGAGAAGCGAATCGCCGTCTTGAGTTATTTCCTCTACCGACGTAAAGGGGCCGACCTGCACTGGGATGGCCATCGCCTCAGCGGCACCGACCTCTTCATTGGAGCCAACAATGGCTACTCCATAGCCAATGACCTGAGAAAAATGGGCGTAGCGGTCGAAGAGGCACGCACCACAGAACAGAATTTCAGCAAACTTAAACTGGGCCGGATTACGGCAGTTGCCCACCAGGATCTGGTCGCCGACCTCTACCTGGAAGCCACGGACATGCAGCAGGTTGAAAAGATCTACCCGCCACTTAGTACCAAAAAATATTTCTTGATGCTCAGCCACGGGTTTGTCGCCGAGCATCCTGAACTGGCCGACAGGCTCTGGACGAGAATTGGCGAAATACGGGACAGCACAACACGGCAGGTTCTGCCGCAATATACCGACTATATGAAGTCGCTTGAGCGTCCCTGAGATATCCCGAAGCGCCTGCCACACCGCCTCATCTAAGCGACAGAAAGGCATAGCCCCGCTCAATCACTGGGCAGCTTTGTGAGAAGGCCTTAGCCCCTCACCGTGTCCATGAGGCGCAACCCAGCAAGCGCCTAAAACGCGCGAAACTCTTCATGGCAGGCCTTGCAGCTGTCCTCGACCCGTTGCATCGGCGCGGCCAGCGCCTCGGGGGTCAAGGGTTGCACGGCAGTGGCTGCCACCAGCGCAGCGGTGCTGGCTTCCATCGCCTGGGCCAGCTCCTGAAAACGCGCCTGGCGCTGCCAGACGTCATCCTTGGCGCGGCTTTCATCACCGTCTTCGCGCACCTGGGGGAAGTGCTGCCAGGGCGTGCGGGTCAATTGATCGAGCTCGGCAGCACCATCGACAAAGGCTTGCGCCTTGAAGGCAATCCGCCCGCGCAGCATGCCGCCGAGGTCTTCGCTGACCTTGAGCATCTGCTTGAAGATGGCCTGACGCTGGCCTTGCGGCGAATTAGGGTCAACGCCGCCACAGCCACTTACGGCCAGCACCAGCACAACGAGGGACAGGGTTTTAAACTTCATAACACCTTCAGAGCCAACAACCGGGTGGATAACGAGCGACAGTATCGTCACCCGCTGCCCTGCGGCCAAGCGTGGTGTTTTGCCGCAGAGAACAGAACCTGTGCGGGCTATGCAGCGCAGACGTTATGCGGAGACTACAAACAGACTGATAATCAGGCCCATATTGACGAACCACACCAGGGACCGCAGCGTCGCCCAGTCGGCCAGGTAGCAGATGAGATAGAGGATACGGCTGACGACAAAGGCCATCGCCAGTTGATCGATCAGCGACTGCTCGGCCCCGCCGGCAAGGTGGGCGATGATCACCGCGGCGGAGAATGCCGGAGTAACTTCGAAGCTGTTGAGCTGGGCATTGTTGGCGCGTCGGCCAAAGCCACTGAGGTTATCCAGTAGCGCCCGCGGATCGTGGTTGTGCCGCGGGCTGAAACCGCCGCTGACAGCCTTGGCGGTGGCAGTGGACAGGTAAGGCAGAAACAGCGCGATCAACACACACCAGTAGGCAACAGTCATGGCAACTCCCGAGGTTTGGACAAAGAAGCCGAAGCTTGGCCTGCCACCTTAGCCCACGTCCATGACTGTCGCCGGCAATGCGGCGGCGATTCTGCCAATCATGCCGCCAGTTTTCCCTTGGCCAACGCCGCACTGGCCGCCAGCATCGCCCGCAGCAGCACTGCACAGCCGGCGGCGAGATCATCCGGCGCAGCATTCTCGATCTCGTTGTGGCTGATGCCGCCCTCGCAGGGCACGAAGATCATCCCCGCCGGGCCCAGCTCGGCGAGGAAGATCGCGTCATGCCCGGCACCGCTGACGATGTCCATATGCGACAGCCCCAGCCCCGCTGCCGCGCCACGCACCGCATCGACGCAGCCCTGATCGAAATACAGCGGCGGGAAATCCGCAGTCGGTGTCAGCTCGAAACTCAGGCCATGCTGGGCGCAGGTCGCCTCGATCACCCCGCGCACCTCTTTGATCATCGAATCCAGCCGCGCCGGCTCGAGATGACGGAAGTCCAGGGTCATGCGCACCTCGCCCGGTATCACGTTGCGCGAGCCGGGATAGGCCTGCAGGCAACCGACCGTGCCACAGGCGTGGGGCTGGTGCTCCAGCGCAACCCGATTGACCGCCGCGACCACCGCCGCGGCACCGACCAGGGCATCCTTGCGCAGGTGCATCGGCGTCGGCCCGGCATGGGCCTCGACGCCCTTGAGATTCAGATCGAACCACTTCTGCCCGAGCGCACCGAGCACCACGCCAATGGTCTTGCCCTGGTCTTCGAGAATTGGCCCCTGCTCAATATGCGCCTCGAAATAGGCACCCACCGCATGGCCGGTCACCGCGCGAGTGCCGGCGTAGCCGATGGCATTCAACGCCTCACCGACGCTGACACCCTCGGCGTCGCGCTTGGCCAGGGTTTCTTCCAGGGTGAATTTCTCGGCGAATACTCCGGAACCCATCATGCAGGGAGCGAAGCGCGAGCCCTCCTCGTTGGTCCACACCACCACTTCCAGCGGGGCCTCGGTCTGCAGGCCCAGGTCATTGAGGGTGCGCAGTACCTCGACGCCGGCCAGCACGCCGAAGCAGCCGTCGAACTTACCGCCGGTGGGTTGGGTGTCGATATGGCTGCCAGTCATCACCGGCGGCAACGCGGTGTTGCGCCCGGGACGGCGGGCGAAGATATTGCCGACGCCATCGACCGTCACGGTGCAGCCGGCCTCCTCGCACCAGCGCACAAACAGGTCGCGGGCCTGGCGGTCGAGATCGGTCAGCGCCAGGCGGCAGACCCCGCCTTTGACGGTGGCCCCGAGCTGCGCCAGCTCCATCAGCGATTGCCACAGGCGCTCGCTGTTGATGTGTGGCTGACTGGATTGCAGGACGTCAACGGCAGTGTTCATGGTGATCTCCTTGGGCCTTTCTAGTTGTCTGTGACACGCCCGCGGCATCGGGGCGCGTCTGCTGATCGCATCGCGGGCAAGCCCGCTCCTACAGGTACGGGCTTTGCCTTAAACCGGTGCCTTGGCCGCCACAGGCTGGGCGCTACGCAGGCTGCACAGACCGAAATAGATCAGCCCGCCCAGGAAGGAGCCGGTAAACCAGCCGTAGTCGTAGAACCAGCTAAAGGCGCTGCTGCCGAGCGACAGCAGGGTCAGCGCCACCGGCACGGCGAAGGCGGCAAAACCGATCCAGTTCCACGCCGGGTAGACGTCATCGCGGTACAGGCCGGCGAGGTCGAGGCGCTGTTTCTTGATCAGGAAGTAGTCCACCACCATGATCCCGGCAATCGGTCCGAGCAGGCTGGAATAACCCAGCAACCAGTTGGAATAGACGCTTTCCAGGCTCAGATCGGAGACCAGCAGACCGAGTTTCTTCAGCAGCTCATGGCCCATCAGGCCGAGACCGATCAGACCGGTGAGCAGCACCGCCTTGGTGCGGTTGATCAGCTTGGGCGCGATGTTCTGGAAGTCATTGGTGGGCGAGACGATATTCGCTGCGGTGTTGGTCGACAGCGTGGCGACGATGATCAGCGCCATGGCCAGAGCGACCCAGCCGGGGCTCTGGATATGGCCGATCAGGCTGACCGGATCGGACACCGTCTGCCCCACCAGGGAGGCCGAGGCAGCGGTCATCACCACGCCGAGGGCGGCGAACAGGAACATGGTCAGCGGCAGGCCAATCACCTGGCCGATGATCTGGTCCTTCTGACTTTTCGCGTAGCGGCTGAAGTCGGGGATGTTCAGCGACAAGGTGGCCCAGAAGCCAACCATGGCAGTCAGGCCGGCGAGAAAGTAACCGGTGACGCTGGCACCCTCGGGGCGATTGGCCGGCTGCGCCAGCAATTCGCTCATCGACACATTGGGCAGCGCCCACACCAGCAGGCCGGCACCGACCAGCACCAGCAGCGGCGCGGAGAGGGTTTCCAACCACTTGATCGACTCGGCACCGCGCAGCACCACCCACAGGTTGAGGGTCCAGAAAATCATGAAACCGATCACCTCGCCGGTACCGCCCAGGCTCTTCCAGCCCTCGAAGATCGAGCCGAGCAGCAGGTGGATGGCCAGGCCGCCGAACATGGTCTGGATGCCGAACCAGCCGCAGGCGACCACCGCCCGGATCAGGCAGGGCACATTGGAGCCGATCACGCCGAACGAGGAGCGCAGCAGCACCGGAAAGGGGATGCCGTACTTGGTGCCGGGGAAGGCGTTCAGCGTCAGCGGCACCAGCACCACGATATTGGCCAGCAGAATCGCCAGCAGCGCCTCGCCCACCGACAGGCCGAAGTAGGCAGTGAGTACGCCGCCCAGGGTGTAGGTCGGCACGCAGATCGACATGCCGACCCACAGCGCGGTGATATGCCACTTGTTCCAGGTGCGCTCATGCACCTTGGTCGGGGCGATGTCGTGGTTATAGCGCGGGCTGTCGAGTACGTCGGGGCCAGCGGCCAGTTCGTACAAGCCATCGCGCTCGGTCACTTGCGATCTGCTCTGTTGCATGGGCCTCTCCAGTCATTGTTCTGATTATTCGCTCATCGGGATTAACCGCCGCCGGGCAGTGGTTGCACTGCCAAACGGCCGTTCGCGATGGCCGGAGTACATTTCCATCTCAGGACCGGCCAGCTTGGTAGCGACGGCTATCAATAAGCGTGCCGGGATCCTGTTCAACTTATCTGTTACGCATAATAAAAACGGCTAATACCTTGTTTTATAAGGCTTTCAATAAACCAAACGGGTTTGCATCACCTGCTCTGCCGGGTCGATCTCGACCCAGCACGCAAGCCTGTCTGCCCAGTCAGGATTCAAAGTGGTGCAGGCAACTATTTTTTCTGCCGCCACCGCCTGCTCGCCACCTGGTTCAAACGCCTGATTTTGCATAGGAAATCTTGACCATATTTGGTTCTTGTCAAGTGCGTCAAAATGGTGAGGGCCTGCACCATTTTGCAGATTTTTAGTTTTTTATGTTTAATTTCAACAAGTTATAAACACAAATAGCCGCTAAAAAATAATCTTGATCAATCTACAAGCAGCGACTAGATTCAATTCCTGTCAGGAATGACAGGAATACAGCCCCTCGCCTGACAGGCCATAACACCAAGAACCGGCACGCACCGGTCAGCCTGAGAGGAACTCGCTATGTCGCTGTTGATCCGTGGTGCCACCCTGGTCACCCATGAGGAAAGCTACCGCGCCGATCTGCTCTGTGCAGACGGCCTGATCCAGGCCATCGGCGACAACCTCGACGCCCCCGCGGGCTGTCAGGTGCTCGACGGCAGCGGCCAGTACCTGATGCCCGGCGGCATCGACCCGCACACCCATATGCAATTGCCCTTTATGGGCACGGTGGCCAGCGAGGACTTCTTCAGCGGCACCGCCGCTGGCCTGGCCGGCGGCACCACCTCGATCATCGACTTCGTCATCCCCAACCCGCAGCAGTCGCTGCTCGAAGCCTTCCACACTTGGCGCGGGTGGGCGGAGAAGTCCGCCTCAGACTATGGCTTCCACGTTGCTATCACCTGGTGGAGCGAGCAGGTCGCCGCCGAAATGGGCGAGCTGGTGGCGAAGTTCGGGGTCAACAGCTTCAAGCATTTCATGGCCTACAAGAACGCCATCATGGCCGCCGACGACACCCTGGTGGCCAGCTTCGAGCGCTGCCTACAGCTGGGCGCGGTGCCCACCGTGCACGCGGAGAACGGCGAGCTGGTCTATCACCTGCAACAGAAACTCCTGGCCCAGGGCCTGGCCGGGCCGGAAGCGCACCCGCTGTCGCGCCCCTCCCAGGTTGAAGGCGAAGCCGCCAGCCGCGCCATTCGTATTGCCGAAACCCTGGGCACGCCGCTGTACCTGGTGCATGTCTCGACCAAAGAAGCCCTGGATGAAATCACCTACGCCCGGGCCAAGGGCCAGCCGGTGTACGGCGAGGTGCTGGCCGGCCATCTGCTGCTGGATGACAGCGTGTACCGTCACCCCGATTGGCAGACCGCCGCCGGTTACGTGATGAGCCCGCCGTTCCGCCCGCGCGGCCATCAGGACGCGCTGTGGCGCGGCCTGCAGTCGGGCAACCTGCACACCACCGCCACCGACCACTGCTGCTTCTGCGCCGAACAGAAAGCCGCCGGCCGCGACGACTTCAGCAAGATCCCCAACGGCACTGCCGGCATCGAAGACCGCATGGCCGTGCTGTGGGACGAAGGGGTCAACAGCGGCAAGCTGTCGATCAACGACTTCGTCGCCCTGACCAGCACCAACACCGCGAAGATCTTCAACCTGTTCCCGCGCAAGGGCGCGCTGCGCGTAGGTGCCGATGCCGACCTGGTGCTCTGGGACCCGCAGGGCACAAGGACCATCTCGGCCAAAACGCATCACCAGCAGGTCGACTTCAACATCTTCGAAGGCAAGACGGTGCGCGGCGTGCCCAGCCACACCATCAGCCAGGGCAAGCTGGTCTGGGCCGACGGCGAGCTGCGCGCCGAGCGCGGGGCCGGCCGCTACGTCGAGCGACCGGCCTACCCGGCGGTGTTCGACCTGCTGAGCAAACGTGCCGAACAGAACCGCCCGACTGCCGTCGATCGCTAAACCCGCGCACAGGCACCACGCATGACTTCGCCACACCGGCCCGTAGAGGCCGGACGGCCGCTTATACGCTGTTAACTGCCCAATAAAAGCCAAAAAACCGTGAGGCAATAACCGTGATAGACACCCTCAGCCACTTGCCGCGACCGGATGCCGGCGCAGCCGAACTGGCCGATCGTTTCAGCGATCTGGCCCCGCCACTCACCGCCCGCCAGGCCGCCCTGGAAAGCGCGCGCTGCCTGTATTGCTACGACGCGCCCTGCGTCAACGCCTGCCCCAGCGAGATCGACATCCCCTCGTTTATCCGCAATATCAACCATGAGAACCTTCAGGGCGCGGCGCAGACCATTCTCTCGGCGAATATCCTCGGCGGCAGCTGCGCCCGCGTTTGCCCCACCGAAATCCTCTGCCAGCAAGCCTGCGTGCGTAACAACGCCCAGGAGTGCGCGCCAGTGCTGATCGGCCTGCTGCAGCGCCATGCCATCGATAACGCGCAGTTCAGCGAGCACCCCTTTAAACGCGCCCCGGCCAGCGGCAAACGCATCGCCGTGGTCGGTGCCGGCCCGGCGGGGCTGTCCTGCGCCCATCGCCTGGCCATGCATGGTCACGAGGTGGTGATCTTCGAGGCCCGCGAGAAAGCCGGCGGCCTTAATGAATACGGCATCGCCGCCTACAAGCTGGTCGACGATTTCGCCCAGCGCGAAGTGGAATTTCTGCTGCAGATCGGCGGCATCGAGATCCGCCACGGCCACAAGCTGGGTGACGACCTCAGCCTGAGCGAGCTGCACCAGCAGTTCGACGCGGTGTTCCTCGGCATCGGCCTGGCTGCCAGCAAGCGCCTCGGCCTGCCGGGCGAAGAGGCACCGGGGCTGCTGCCTGCCACTGATTACATCCGCGAGCTACGGCAGAGCGACGACCTGACCCAGCTGCCCGTGGCCGAGCGCTGCATCGTCCTCGGTGCCGGCAATACCGCCATCGACATGGCCGTGCAGATGAGCAAGCTCGGTGCCCGCGACGTCAACCTGGTCTATCGCCGTGGCTTCGAGGAAATGGGTGCCACCGAACATGAACAGGACATCGCCAAGGCCAATCAGGTACGCCTGCTGACCTGGGCGCAGCCGGACGCCGTGCTGCTCGATGACCTGGGCCAGGTGCGCGGCATGCGCTTCGCCCGCACCCGCGTGGAAAACGGCCGCCTGCAGAGCACCGGGCAGACCTTCGAGCTGGCCGCCGACGCCATCTTCAGCGCCATTGGCCAGGCCTTCGACGGCCAGGCCCTGAGCGACCCACTGGCCAGTGAACTGAAGCGCGAAGGCGAACGCATCTGGGTCGACGCCCAGCTGCAGACCAGCGTGCCCGGCGTGTATGCCGGCGGCGACTGCACGGCCCTGGGCCAGGACCTCACCGTGCAGGCCGTGCAGCACGGCAAGCTGGCCGCCGAGGCCATCCACTCTAATCTGATGCTCAACGTGGAGGCCGCATAAATGGCCGATCTATCCATCGAATTCGCCGGTATCAAGGCACCCAACCCCTTCTGGCTGGCCAGCGCGCCGCCCACCGACAAGGCCTACAACGTGGTCCGCGCCTTCGAGGCCGGCTGGGGCGGGGTGGTCTGGAAGACCCTTGGCGAAGACCCGGCGGCGGTCAACGTGTCGTCGCGCTACTCGGCGCATTTCGGCCCCAACCGCCAAGTGCAAGGCATCAACAACATCGAGCTGATCACCGACCGTTCACTGGAGATCAACCTGCGCGAAATCACCCAGGTGAAGAAGGACTGGCCGGACCGCGCAATGATCGTTTCCTTGATGGTGCCCTGCGTCGAAGAATCCTGGAAACGCATCCTGCCGCTGGTGGAGGCCACCGGTTGCGACGGTATCGAGCTGAACTTCGGCTGCCCCCACGGCATGCCCGAACGCGGCATGGGCGCGGCGGTCGGCCAGGTGCCGGAATACGTGGAGATGGTCACCCGCTGGTGCAAGACCTACTGCTCGCTGCCGGTGATCGTCAAACTCACGCCGAACATCACCGACGTGCGCCTGTCCGCCCGCGCCGCCCATCGCGGCGGTGCCGATGCGGTGTCGCTGATCAACACCATCAATTCGATCACCAGCGTCGACCTGGAGCGCATGGTCGCCCACCCCATAGTCGGCAATCAAAGCACCCACGGCGGTTATTGTGGCTCGGCGGTTAAACCCATCGCCCTGAACATGGTCGCCGAGATCGCTCGCGACCCCGAAACCCGTGGCCTGCCGATCTGCGGTATCGGCGGCATCGGCAGCTGGCGCGACGCGGCGGAATTCGTCGCGCTGGGTTGCGGCGCGGTGCAGGTGTGCACGGCGGCCATGCTGCATGGCTTTCGCATCGTCGAAGAGATGAAGGACGGCCTGTCGCGCTGGATGGACAGTCAGGGCTACCAGAGCCTCGCGGACTTCTCAGGCAAAGCGGTGGGCAATACCACCGACTGGAAGTACCTGGATATCAACTATCAGGTGATCGCCAAGATCGATCAGGACGCCTGCATCGGCTGCGGCCGCTGCCATATCGCCTGCGAAGACACCTCGCACCAGGCCATCGCCAGCCTGACCCAGGCCGACGGCACCCATAAGTACGAGGTGATCGACGAAGAGTGCGTGGGCTGCAACCTGTGCCAGATCACCTGCCCGGTGGAGAACTGCATCGAAATGGTGCCCCAGGACACCGGCAAGCCCTTCCTCGACTGGAACCACGACCCGCGCAATCCGTATCGCGTAGCGTCCTAGCCCGGCAATTCGCCGGAACCTATCGCGGGCAAGGACTAGGCGTCCCCACCGCTCCTACAACAACCCTGCACCTGTAGGAGCGGGCTTGCCCGCGATCAGGCTTTCAGGGCTCCAACCCAATCCCACGCAATATCACACTGGTCACCGTCTGCACCGCGCGCTCGAACTGCAGTTCGGACAGCGCCTGGTGATCATTGAGAATCGCCACCTGATGGCTGAAATCGGCGTAGTGCTGAGTCGAGGCCCAGATCATATACAGCAAGGCGGATGGCTCGACGGCGAGGATACGTTTGTCCTCGATCCACTGGCGGATCTTCGCCTCCTTCATCTTGGCCCAGCTGTAGAGGCTGTCGTCGAGGCTTGCGCCGAGCATCGGCGCACCATGGATGATCTCGTCGGCCCAGACCTTGGAGCCGTGCGGACGGCTGCGCGAATGGTTCATCTTGGCGCGGATGTAGGTGCTGAGCACCACTCGCGGATCGTCGTACATCTCGAAACACAGGGCGTCCTGCTTCCACACCTCGAGCAGGTCGAGCAATACCGCACGGTAGAGGTCGTCCTTGGTGTTGAAGTAGTAGTGCAGGTTGGAGCGCGGCAACTCGACTTCTTCGGCGATATCGCCCATGGACGTGCCGCCATAACCCTTCTCGGCGAACACCTTCTCGGCGGACAGGAGGATTTTCTCGACATTGCGTCGGCGAATCTCGATTTTGTGATTGGCCATGGCGGGTCCGTGACGGGGCGATGCCGCAAGGCTACCACCAGCGCCCGCATGGGGCGACGGAAAGCCTTTGGCTTAAGCGCCAGCATGGCTATAATCACCCCCGTTTCACTCGACCGGCACCGCCCGGTCGCTCCCGCCACCTGTCCGAGGGGCGCTGCAGCAAACTCTGAAGACCGGAGTTTTGTCAGGCTCGGATGGGGCGTTAACCATACGCATCAACGGCGCCCATTCGACACAAACGAATGGAGAACTCATTTATGAGCGCTGTACTGACGCCTGCCGATTTCACCGACTTC
>Ga0209343_10004329_pt1 | contig 17554 bp, 23 predicted proteins | sample RifCSPlowO2_02_FD_184026 | JGI IMG/M metagenome (GOLD analysis project Ga0209343, IMG submission 184026) | Groundwater microbial communities from Rifle, Colorado - Rifle CSP2_plank lowO2_0.2 (SPAdes) (version 2) | ecosystem: Environmental > Aquatic > Deep subsurface > Groundwater | place... | reverse complement strand
CTTTCTTTCGTTCAAACTAGGGCGAGGTGGACATTTTCACTAAAATCATTTAAAGTTATTTCCCGTATGGCAGTTCACATTCGAAAACGAGAAAACGAATCAGATATGTCGCTTATTTATCGCTTTACGAAGCGCGTTCAACAGAGTGGCGTTTTAAAGGAGGTTAAGCGGCGCCGATTTACCGTGCGGAAGCAAAGCGCGCTCAAAATGAAGCGCTCGGCGCTCTATCGCTTGGGCAAGCGTACCGAGATCGAAACAGCTCGGAAGCAGGGGATACTTTAATTATCTCATCGCTTTATGGCGATCAAAGAACAACTCCAAAAAGAACTTAAGGATGCAATGAAGAACACCGACACGTTTACGGTCGGCGTTTTGCGTATGATTCTTGCCAGTCTCCATACGAAAGAGATTGAAAAACGCGGTGCAGGAAAGGAAGAAGTGCTTTCAACCCAGGAGGAATTAGATGTTTTGAAACGAGAAGCAAAGAAACGAAAGGAGTCGATCACACTTTACGAATCGGCGGGCCGAAATGATTTGCGTGATATTGAAGCAAAGGAGCTTGTACTTATTGAACGGTATTTGCCTGAAGCAGTTTCTCCAGAGAAGATACGCGAGGTTGTTCAAAAAATTGTCGCGACGGGGGAGAAAGATTTTGGGCGCATTATGAAACAAACGATGCGGGAACTTAAAGGGGAGGCGGATGGTGGAATTGTTTCGGGGATCGTCAAATCACTTTTGCAATGAGTCGCGTCTCGCCGAAGCGGCTCGAGCGCACTGCACTTACAGTTTTTAAATTCCTTCATCAGAAGGAAGTTTTTGTTGAAATCAACCTTATTCCTAATGAGGCAATGCGGCTTTTAAACAGAAGGTTCCGGCATAAGGACACAGCGACCAATGTACTCTCATTTATTGCGCCAAAAGATTTTCCTTCTCCCGAGCACGGCCTTCGTTATCTTGGCGATGTTTATCTCGCGCCTTCCTATATCAAATTTCATAACGAGAACATCGAGCAGTTACTTATCCACGGAATTCTTCATCTTTTGGGGTATAATCATACGCAACGTCGTGCTAGAATGAGAATGCAAAAATTGGAAGATTCCTTATGGCGCACCATTTCGTCCTCGGATTAGATGTCGGTTCCTCGATGATCAAGGCGGTCGTTGCGGAGAGTGAACGTGACGGCTCGTTTGTTTTGAGGGGAGCCTTTACGAAACGCAGTCGCGGTATGCGGCGTGGCGTTGTTGTTGATATGGAGGACACGACCTCCGCGATCAGCGCGGTTTTCGCGGACGTGCGAAAAATTTCAAAGGCGGCACTTGATAACGTATGGGTGAACGTCGACGGCGCAGATGTGCGGGCGCAGGTTTCGAAAGGAATTGTCGCGGTTGCCCGAGCGAATTCGGAGATTTATAAAGACGATATTGATCGTGCCCGGCAGGCGTCGGAGGCGATCAATCTTCCGAGTAATCGGATGATACTCCACACCATTACTCGAGAGTTTATTGTTGATGGGACGCCAGATATTCGGGATCCTTTAGGAATGATTGGTTCACGGCTTGAGGTACAGAGCCTTGTCATTGACGCGTTTGCGCCGTCTGTTCGGAATCTCTTGAAATGCATCGAACTTTCCGGCGGATCTGTCGGTGGACTTGTTTTTAATCCGCTTGCTTCCGCACGATCGGTACTTTCCAAACAACAGCGGGAACTTGGCGTTCTTGTTGTTGATATTGGTTTTGGAACGACAGGGCTTGCTCTCTACGAAGAAGACAAACTTCTTCATACGATGGTGTTTCCTGTCGGAGCAGGACACGTAACAAACGATCTCGCGATCGCTCTTAAAGTTCCGGTTGAGGTTGCCGAGAAAATCAAAGTGTCGTACGGCTATTCCACTTCCCGCGACGTGCCAAGCAAGGAGACGGTTGATTTAAGCAAAGTTGATGAGACGACAAAAGGAACGCCATCGCGCCGTTTTATTTCGGAGATTATCGAATCCAGGCTTGTTGAAATATTTGAACTTGTTAACAACGAACTTCGACTTTTGGGGAAAGCGGGCCGATTACCGGCGGGCGTTGTGCTCGCGGGCGGGGGAGCGAAGCTTCCAGGAATTGCCGATCTCGCGAAGAGCGAGCTTAAGCTTTCTTCGCAAATTGGATTCGCGGATCTTGGGCTTCTTCATACCAACGATCCGAAAATTATCCACTACGCCGAATCGCCTGATTTCGCCTCTGTCTTAGGACTTGTGCTTTCGAGCTATGGTAGTAAGGGTGGATTGCTTCAAAGTTCGGGAACACGCTTTTTAAAACGGCTGTTGCGTAATTTTTTGCCTTAGTTTACTTTTGTAGGTACAGTTACTTCGATGTCCAGCCGCACAACTCATAAGAAAAGCCACTCAAACCTACCGTTTGTACGGATTAAAGTGGTTGGCATTGGCGGAGCAGGCGGTAACACGGTTTCTAGGCTTTCCGAGGAGGGAGTACGAGGCGTTGAACTTGTCGCTGTCAATACTGACGTGCAAGATCTTGAGTATTGCCACGCGCGGCGGAAGCTTTATATTGGCAAAAATATTACGAAGGGCGTTGGGACCGGTATGAATCCGGAGCTCGGACGGCAAGCGGCTGAGGAAAGCCGTTCAGAAATTTCAGAACTCGTACGGGAAACAGATCTTATTTTCATTACAGCGGGATTCGGCGGTGGAACCGGCACAGGAGCGGCGCCTATTATCGCGGAGGCGGCACGGGAAGCGGGAGCGCTTACGATCGCGGTTGTTACAAAGCCTTTTGCTTTTGAGGGATCACAACGCATCAAGGTTGCAGAGGAAGGTTTGCAACGGCTTCGAGAAAAAGTTGATACATTGATTGTGATTCCGAATGATCGGATTTTTAGCATTATTGACAAAGATACGCCGCTTACGAAAGCTTTCGAACGAATCGATGATGTTCTTAAAAACGCGGTGCGGGGAGTCGCGGAGGTGATTACGATGCCGGGAATCGTGAACGTTGATTTTGCTGATGTCCGCACGATTATGCAGGATGCCGGTTCGGCGATTGTAGGGGTTGGTATTGCTTCCGGCCCGGAGCGTTCTCTTAAGGCTGTTAACCAAGCCATTAATTCTCCGCTTCTCGAAGCTTCTATTGATGGCGCGAAAGGCGTGCTTTTTAGCGTCTCTGGCGGGCGCGATCTTACGATGACGGAAATTAACGAGGCCGCGAAGCTTATTACCGAGAATATTGATCCGGCGGCAAAGGTAATTTTCGGCGCGTATCATGATCGACGTCTTAAAGCGGGGCAGCTCAAGGTGATTCTTGTCGCGACCGGATTTAACGGACTTGGCGTAACCCGCGGTGTTCAAAATGAAGTCAGTCTTTTCGCGGCTCTTGAACGACCGACAGTAATCGCGAGCGATCGGGCGATTGAAGAAAAACAACTTTTGAGAACGACAGAACCGTCAAAAGTGAAAAAGGAAGAACCAAAGAAAGAAGAAAAGTCGTCGGATATCTGGGACATTCCCACATTTTTACGCAAGAAGCGGAAATAGTTATTCATAATGAGATTTTTACAATCGGCTTTCGTAGCCGATTTTTTATTTTTACTGAGTACTTAGAAGTATATGTTTTTTGTAAAAAATATTTTTTTAGAATATTCGGCGCACTACTTTGCTTTTTTTAAAATAATTAACTTTAATCATTAGTTTACGTCCGTCAAAATCTCATTTTGACATAATCTCTTGATGTGTTATTGCTGTCCACAGGTGTTGACAATATTTTCAATTTGCTCTTTTCTTTATGAACGAACGATTCGGGGGAACGTCCTCGGGTCGTTTTCTTTTTAAAGGTCATCCATTACAAACCACACCATAAATTATGAAAAAAGCAATTTCACTTTCAGTTTTAGGAGCAGTTGTACTCGGCCTCGTTCTTGGCGCAACTCCGGCAAGCGCGGCGGGATGCACTATTAAGAATAATAAGAGCGATGATGGCGTCATTATCTGCAATGTTTCGCAATCAAGCTCGACGAAAATCAACGTTAATCAAACCTCGAACGTTACTATCAACACGAATATTGTCGCGAATACTGGCGGAAACTCGATTACCGCGGGCGGTGATATCACGAACGCTTCAATTACGAGCGGTTCAGCGAATATTAACTACAATAGCTACGTTGATGTTAATAGTGTCGTGATTGATTACAAAGCGCCCCCGCAGAACAACAATGGACCAACTGTTGATATTTCCGGCAATGAGGGCGATGACAACGTGATTATCGCGGACGTCAAGGAAAAGAACGAAACCGAATTCAATGTTAATTCAAAGGCGACTGTGGATGTTACCGAAAATTTCAGCGCGAATGCCGGCGGCAACACGATTTCTGCCGCGGAGGATGTTACGAACGCCACAATCAAAAGCGGTAATGCCAGAGTGCGCGCTTTCCGGACGATGTGGGTGAACTTTACGAATCTCAAGATTCACTAATTTTGTTTTTAGACCCGTTTGTTCTTTTCAAGGGCACGGGTTCCCGAGGATGTCTAAAGGTCGAATCAATTATTAATCAACTCTTTAGAAGAAAACAATGAAAAAATTAATTGCGATTGGTTTGGCGGCGATGGCGGCAGTTGTGCTCGCTTCGTCAGCCCAAGCGGCGTCATGCTCTATGAAAAAGAATTCAAGCGATGACGGCAGTTTCAAGTGTAAGGTGAACTCAGAGCGAAAGCTTGAGATCAAGACAAACGCGGATGCGACCGTAACAACGACCACAACCGCTTCCTCAAACGTTGGTAGCAACAGCATCAGCGCCGGTGAAGATGTCAACGGCGCTACGATCGGGGGTGGTAATACAGCTCTTACCGACATCAAGACCAATGACGATGTGAACAGTTTGGAATTGACCTACGAAGGTCTTCCGGATCCCAGCACTCCTTCTGTTGATATCTCTAACAATGATGGCGATGATCCAGAGTATAAAGCCGATGTTAAGGAGAAATCAAAAGAGAAGGTTGACGATAAGTCAAACGCGACTGTCAACGCGACAGAAACTTTGTCATCAAACGGAGGTGCTAACAGCATCTCTGCTACTGACGATGTTAATGGCGCGACAATCGGCGGAGGAACAACAGCGACAACGAAGTCAAAGACGACTCGTTTCGTTAACTTTCGCACTATTACCCGCAACTAGTTTTTGTTGCTGGTAGAAACAAAAACCCCCACCGACTGGGGGTTTTTGGTTTCTCTGTACTTTTCTCTCGGCCTACTATTGAGGCATTTTGGCGCCTTGTGATACATCCACTCCGCAGGTGGCGCACATTTTTTTCATACACATACACTTCGCGCCAAAGAGGCCGTGGATAATGAGCACAACGCCAAGCACGAGCTCAACCCACTTTAATGTCGTTAAATTTAGGTCTGCCCAGGGTGCAACCGCCACGAGAACACCCGCAATGACCATACACCAACTCGCTATTTTCATTTTGCTTGTTTTTATCCTTATTTCCTCGACCTTTCTTAGGTTTCATAAACTACTACTTCTATTATATCGCGAGAACACGGGGCGCTGTATCCACAACGGTTTTCAGTGGCACCTGGCTTACGCCCGGTGAAGGGGATTTTTAAGAATTTTGCGGCGCAGACTTGCCTGTGCCACCTCCCTTTGCTATTGTTTTTATGTCTTGGGATTCCCAGGATTTCTTTGCAACAATTTCATATTCCGGCATAGCTCAGCGGTAGAGCGACTCCCTGTGGACGTTCTTGTTCTGCGGTATACTTTTAACGTATGGCAGACAAGAGAACCTACGCCGACCGGCGAGAAGAATTGATCCGAGCCGTCGCGAAGCGGCGGCGAAAGATTAAGACGTTAGCGATAGAGTATAAAGGAGGCGCGTGTCAGGTTTGCGGCTATCACAAGTATCAAGGTGCTCTTGATTTACATCACGCGAATGGCAAGAAAGAATTTGGCATCGGTGATAAGGGCTACACACGATCTTGGGAAAAGGTAAAAGCCGAGCTTGATAAGTGCGTTCTTGTACGTGCTAACTGTCATAGAGAAATTGAAGGCGGCGTCACGCAGCTTTCCGCCGAAAGGCGGATTGAAAAACGGGGTGAATTCGGGGAAACCCTTTGATTAAATTCAGGGCAATCCCGAGCCAAGCCCGCCGAAGAGGCGGGACAGGTGTAGAGACTATCTCGAAAGAGAGTACCCCGACGCAAGGTCGGGGGAAGCGCCTCGCTCCCTTCGGGGAGGTGATATAGTCCGTCCCTAGTGGAAACATTAGGATAAACGTAAGGAGTGGGTCCCTGGTTCGAATCCAGGTGCCGGAGCCAACGATTCTAGGTCTTAACGAGATCATTCTTTTATGAATAAAATAAATCTTAAGCCAACTGGGAAAGAATCGGAGCCTAGGGTGCCAACGGATCTTCGCGGGCTCTTGGCGTTTCAGAGGATTTGATAAAATAATTTTATGGCCAAAAAACCTGCCCGCAATGCTTCGCGTAGCGATGCAGGCGGGGAAGTCGCCACCGGTGTAGTACATAACATGCCGGAGGATTTACGGAAGGCCCTTATTGCAACGCCTGCGGCGCGAGCAGTATGGGAAGATATTACGCCGCTCGCGCGCAATGAGTGGATATGCTGGGTTATCTCTGGCAAAAAAGCGGAGACGTGACGTATTCATATCAAGAAGGCTCTTTCAAAGCTTAGGAGTGGAATGCGCAGGCCTTGTTGCTGGGCCGGTTGCATCCATCGTTAGAAGCGCCGTCCCTGGTGTTTTTCATTCGCAGAAGTCAGGAATATGAAAGTAAGCGTTCGTATTGGTAAAATAAATTCTAACGTCGTTCACGACTCGGAGTTGCTTAATTTATTATGAACATTTTACAGTCTCTCGTACTTGGTGTTGTTGAGGGATTTACGGAGTTTCTTCCGATTTCTTCGACCGCGCATCTTATTATTACGTCACGTTTTCTTGGGGTCATACAATCTGATTATACGAAGACGTTCGAGATCGCGATTCAAAGCGGCGCTATTCTTGCTGTTTTAGTTTTATACTTTCGGAGGTTTCTTGATGTTGAGGTTCTGAAACGAATTATTGTTGCTTTTATTCCAACGGGCGTTCTTGGGCTTCTTTTTTATAGTTTCATTAAGGACAACCTCTTCGGCAGTATGAGTGTTGTTCTTTGGGCGCTTGGACTTGGAGGATTTATTCTCATTCTTTTTGAATATCTTTTCAAGAATGATAGGGAAGGGGGTGATGATTTGAAAACTTTGAATTTTAAGACGCTTCTTGGCATTGGGTTGTTTCAGTCGCTCGCGATCGTACCCGGGGTTTCTCGATCGGCGGCGACGATTGTCGGCGGGATGCTTTTAGGGCTTAAACGCGCAACGATTGTTGAGTTTTCTTTTCTTCTCGCGGTTCCGACAATGGTTGTCGCTACGGGATTTGATCTTTTCAAAAACTTTCATGAATTTTCTTCTTCTCAAGCACTCCTGCTTTTCCTTGGTTTTATCACGTCTTTTATAACCGCTCTTCTTGGCATCCGATTTCTTCTTGCTTACGTTAGACGGCATACGTTTACGAGCTTTGGCATCTACAGGATTCTCCTTGTTATCCTTCTTATATTCCTTGGATTTACGCGGTAGTTTTAACTGGAATCTGAGTTTTTAGGGCTTTTTATGGTATACTTACTGTTAAAGGTCGGGTAGAGTAATTTTTAATTTTTATGAAAGTATTACATTCGGTTGCGTTTATCCTTCTTGTTGTTGGTGGACTGAATTGGCTTCTTGAGGTTTTTGGAGTCGGAATCGGTTCGTTTTTACCCTCAGTAGTCGCGGATATTGTTTACGTTCTTGTCGGTCTTTCGGCGATCTACGAGGTTGTTACTCATAAGGGCCGCTGTAAGAACTGCGAGTCGATGGGTTCGCCAGCAGCTCCTATGCAACAACAGTAAGTTTTTATCTTGTTTTATAAACACCCGCTTAGAGCGGGCGGTACTTAACAGCGTGGAACTTTGTTTCATCGTTTGTAGAGCTTAGTTTGACAACTTAATATTTAATCAGTATTTTATGAGGGGAGGGGGATAAAGGTCCAATTTTATAAACCTTAACTTTATTAACTAACCTTATTCCTATGTTGCTTAAAAAGTTTTTTGTCGCGAGTCTTTTTCTTGCTCTTAGTTTGTCGATGGGAGTAGGACAGGCGCTTGCGCATGGAGTAGTTGATCAATCTCAGACTACGGCGTCTGTCTACGATTTCCCAACCGATGATGGATGGGAGGGACAGACGTTTACACCTACGGTTTCGAATATGATCGGGTTTGACATCGAAGTTTCTTTCGGTGTTTCTCCCGTGTTCTTTCAGATTAGAAATTTCGGAACAGACGAAATTCTCTCAACCGTTTCAGGTGTTACTTTAACTTCGGGAATAAATCACATTGATCTTCCTTCGAAGATCTTTTTCACGCCCGGAACAAAGCATTCGATTCTGAGGATCGCCGGAGGCCCAGGTTTTTCCTTTATGGGTAACCCGGGCAATCCTTACGCTGGGGGAGCGGCTATTTTCGAGGACGTTGAAGAGTCTGATTTTGGCATAGATCTTTACTTTAAGACCTACTACGATGACAGCGATACAACGCCGCCGGATGTGCCGACGCTTCTTTTGCCGGCTGATGGATCGGTAACGAATGATTCAACGCCGACATTTGACTGGACAGATTCGAGTGATCCAAGCGCGCCTGTAAGTTACGACTTACTTGTTGATAATGACAGCGACTTTTCATCGCCTGTTATTTCCGAGGTTGGTCTTACCGATTCAACATTCATTCCGGGATTGGCGCTTTCCGATGCTTTGTATTATTGGAAGGTACTTGCGAAGGACGCGGAGGGAAATACAAGCGCTTACACAACGCCATTTTCCTTCACTCTTGATTCAACATCACCAGAGACAATAATTGATTCGGTGAAGGATGGAAACGGTGCCGATATACCGGACGGAGGTTCGACACTGTCCGACTCAGCAACGTTCGAGTTTTCGAGCACTGAGATTGCTACATTTGAATGTGATCTTGATGGGGCAGGATTTTCTTCTTGTACCAGCCCCAAGACTTACAATGGACTTGGGCTTGGTGTTCATACCTTTACAGTACGGGCGGTTGACGCGGTAGGGAATGTTGATCCGACACCAGCGGAACTTTCATGGGAGATCATTACTCCGAAGCAGGCGATTAAGGATTTGCAACAAAAAGTTAAAGACTTAGATCTGCCTTTTGTTACGAAGATTGTTCTTAATGCCTACCTCGAACCGACAAAGTCGCTTCTGTGCGATAATAACCAGCATAACGATATTGGTGCCTGTATCCTCTTGAAAAGTTTTGTGAAGCAGGTACAACAGTTTAGTAAACAACCTGTGAAAACGGGTGTTACGGCGGATATAGCCGCATCTCTTATCGAAGGCGCACAAGTGATTCGCGTGGCGCTTGGCTGTCGATAATTTTTGTTGATACTACTGAGTTTAAGACCGAGGGATAGGATTCCTCGGTCTTTTTGTTCTTTTTACTTAGGGGGGTTGCTTTTTCTTGTACTCTGTGCTACAGTCTGGACTTGTAGGTTTTCTTCGTTAGGGATTGCTCTAAGACAGGTTGTTTTTAGAGGATGCTCGACAGAAGAGGTCGTCCTACGAGAGTATTAACAACTTATTAGCTAGATGGCGAAACGATTATACGTTGGCAGCCTGTCTTACAGCACAACTGAAGACGGTTTGCGAGACGCGTTCGCGCAGGCGGGTGCGGTTGAGTCGGCGAGTGTTATCACCGACAAAATGACCGGCCGTTCCAAAGGCTTCGGCTTTGTTGAAATGTCAAATGATGACGAGGCAACAAAGGCGATTGAAATGTGGAACGGAAAAGAGCTTGATGGCCGCAAAATCATTGTAAATGAAGCACGGCCAATGGAAGCTCGCCCTCCGCGACGTGAAGGCGGTTTCTCGCGAGGTTTTTAACTTGCGACTCCAAGACCCACCCCTATCGGGTGGGTTTTGGTTTTTCCCTGGATCACGATTTGCTTTGTATACCCCTCTGGGGTATCATTGTTCTATGCACAAAAGCATTCAACAGCGCACACTTCGACGGCTTAGGATTGTCGAGGGACAAGTACGCGGACTTCAAAAGATGGTTGAGGATGAGAAATATTGTGTTGATATCATCAATCAATCGCTCGCGGTGAAACAAGCGCTTTCGGGGGTTGAAGATTTGATTTTAGAAAACCATCTTTCAACACACGTTGTTCATCAGATGCGGAACGGGGAAGGCGCGAAGGCGACGCGCGAAGTTCTCGCTCTTTACAAACTTTCTCGGAAGAAACGTTAAGATGTCTTACTCTATTTTTTACAAACTTGGTTTTGTAGTAATTCTCGCAGGATTACTTTTCTTTTTGCCGCTTCCTAGTATCTCAAAACAGGGCATTCCTACTGATACAGATACTGTTATTGCAGATGTTGTTTTACCGATCCGATGGGGTGAACTTGGGAAGCAGATGGTCGCGGCAGGAGTTATTGACGCAAAGAAATTTGAAAATCTTTATCTTCAACGAGGCGGCTTAAACGAGGAGGAACAACGTTTACTTTTCAGTGATGCGCAGGGGTTGGTTGTGATGACAGAAGATAACGCGTCTTATTTACTCAATCTTTTATGGGCGTTCGGTTTGGGGAATAAAAATCTGATTCTTGAGCAGGGACCGATTATGGATTCGGAGTACGGTGGCGCAGGGCGGTTTGCTTCAACGGGCGGATGGACGTTGTCTCAGGGGGATTCGATGGAGCATTACAGCATGCATCAGTTTATTGTGTTGACCGCAGAACAGCAGGCGCTTGTTGAACTAGTTTCACAAAACATTTATCGGCCGTGTTGCGGCAACTCGACGTATTTTCCTGATTGCAATCATGGTATGGCGATGCTCGGGCTTTTAGAGCTTATGGCAGTGAACGGCGCTTCAGAAGAAGAGATGTATCGCGTTGCGCTCGCTGTTAACTCACTGTGGTTTCCTGATACGTATCGTACGATTGCCCAGTTTTTAGCAGAACAGGGAATTTCGTGGGATGAAATTGATGCGAAAAAGGTTCTTGGATTTGCATATTCGAGCGCGAGCGGTTTTCAGTCGATCGCGGCACAAGTTACAACTCTTCCTTCGAATCAAGGAGGAAGTTGCGGAGTATAATTTATTTATATGGAACACGACCACAAACGAATTTATACGTGTCCGATGCATCTGGAGGTTCGGGCGGAACTTCCGGGGCTTTGTCCCGAATGCGGGATGCAACTTTTGCGTGAGGAAGTAAAGGACAATCATTCTCAACAGGGGGGTGATATTGTCTTTGATAAACCCTCCTTCGCTGAAGCTACGGCGGGCAAGCATGCCGGACACAAAACACAGTCGTTTCTTCAGAAGTTTTGGGTGAGTTTTATTCTTACAATTCCTGTTGTGCTTTATTCTGATTTGCCGGAAAAACTTTTTGATTTTGAGGCGCCTGCTTTTTCGGGATCGGCGTATATGCCGCTTATTTTCGCTTCGATTGTTTTCTTTTACGGCGGATGGGTGTTTCTTGCGGGTGCGTATCGTGAACTCAAGGCGCGCTTGCCGGGAATGATGACGCTTATCAGTCTCGCGGTTTCAACTGCCTATTTCTATAGTATTTTCGCAACGCTTTTTGAAAAAGAGGGTGTGCTTTTTTGGGAACTTACGACGCTTATTACAATTATGCTTCTCGGACATTGGGTCGAGATGAAAGCAGTTTCGAGTGCCCAAGGAGCGCTTAAAGAGCTTTCAAAACTTTTACCGGATATGGCGGAAGTTATTCGGGATGGGAAAACGTTTATAGTTTCGCTCAACGAACTCCGTATTGGAGATATTGTTCTTATTAAACCAGGCGCGCGCGTGCCGGCTGATGGTATTGTTCGCGACGGCAGATCGCATATTGACGAGTCAATTATTACTGGCGAATCAAAACCGGTTTCAAAAGAAATCGGCAGTGAGGTCATCGCAGGGACGATCAATGGTGATGGAGTTGTGCGGGTCGAAGTTACGCGCATCGGAGAGCAGACGTTTCTCTCGGGTGTAATGCGACTTGTACAGGAAGCGCAGGCATCGAAATCACGATTGCAGACACTCGCGGATCGAGCGGCGTATTATCTTACGATTGTCGCGGTTTTTGCGGGTTTTATTACGTTTGTCGCGTGGATTTTGATGGGCGCTGGTTTTTCGAGCGCGACTGAACGGCTTGTGGCGGTGCTTGTGATTGCGTGTCCGCACGCGTTAGGGCTTGCAGTACCCCTTGTCGCATCGATTTCAACAACAAAGGCGGCACGACACGGATTTCTTGTAAAACAGCGGTTAGCACTTGAAGCGGCACGCGATATTCAAACAGTTCTTTTTGACAAGACGGGAACTTTGACTCAGGGAAATTATGGTGTTGAAAAGATTATTTCTGTTTCCGGTTCGGATTCAGACATGCTTCGTTTTGCTGCTTCGGTTGATAGTCATTCAGAACATTTTGTAGCGCGAGCGATTGTTCGAGAGGCGAATAAACGGCACGTTCAGTTTCCTGAACCGAAAGATACAAGCAGGGTTCCAGGGCGAGGTATCCATGGTATTGTCGAAGATCAGGATGTATATGTTGGGGGAGAGGGAATTCTTGAAAATGCTGGCGTTACGCTTTTGCCTGAATTCTTTCAAACCATCAGATTAGAGCAAGCTCAAGGGAAGACCGTTATTTTTGTTGTTCGAGGCGGGGAGTTGCTTGGGGCGATCGCGCTTTCTGATATTCTTCGTGAAGAATCGCGCGAGGCTATTCAAGAACTCAAGCAACTTGGTATTAAGATTGCGATGATGACGGGGGATTCGGAGGAAGTTGCGAAATGGGTGGCGGACGAGCTTCAGATCGACGAGTACTTCAGTCGTGTTTTACCCGAGGAAAAGGCGGCGAAAGTGAAACTGTTGCAATCCGAGGGGCGGAAAGTTGCGATGGTTGGCGATGGCGTGAACGACGCGCCGGCTTTGACGCAAGCAGATTTGGGAATCGCGATCGGGGCGGGGACGAATGTCGCGATTGAGTCAGCGGGAATTATTCTTGTCAAAAACGATCCGCGCGATATCGTGAAGATCATCAAGCTTTCACGAATGACGTATTCGAAAATGATCCAGAATCTTTTTTGGGCAACGGGTTATAATATTGTCGCGCTTCCGCTCGCGGCAGGAGTACTCGCTTCTCAGGGGATTGTGCTTCAGCCGGCAGTCGCGGCGCTCTTTATGTCTCTCAGCACTGTGATCGTGGCGGTTAACGCGATGTTTTTAAAATGGAGAAAAATTTGATGAAACAAAATTTTTCAAAGGTCGATAATTTTAGTCCTTTAATTATTTTATATCTATGAAACAAGTTCTTTTTGTCGCACTACTTCTTTTTGTTTTCGGTTTTGGTCCTTCCGAGGCGCGTGCCCAAATGATGGGACAGGGGATGATGAATGTTTCTTTTGAAGACGATGGGCATACTCTTCAAGAAGAGGCGGAAGGTAAGGAGGTATGGGAAAAGTTACAGAATAGGACAGTTGTCTGCGAAGAGCTCTCTACAGAAGATTTTGAGGTACTTGGGGAATACTTCATGGGACAACGCTTAGGAAAGTTGCATCCAGCAATGAACGCAATGATGGTTCAACGGATGGGCGAAGAAGGGGAAGAGTTAATGCATGAGGTACTTGGCAGACAAGCAAGCGATTGCGATGTTAACTCCAGTTTTCCTGAGGCAGGAAACGATTTTCTGCCGATGATGTCTATGATGACGGGTTATCAGAGGACAGGACAGGGATTTTCATCTTCTCCTTATTCCATGATGGGCAGTTATGGCGGAATGATGGGTGGTTGGGGTACAGGATGGTCGATCCTTTGGGTGATTACCTGGGTAGCAGTTATTGGTCTTATCGTCGCCGGTATTGTTTGGCTCGTGCGGGATAGTCATCGAAAGAAGTAGTCAAAATACCCGGGGATATTTCTTATAATCCCCGGGTTTTCCCAAACACGATTTTACTGTATACTTTTTAAATAACTATGGAATTTACTTTGCGGGCTCGTTATTTCTTTGGTCTTTTACGGATTGTTATGGGGTGGACTTTTTTGTGGGCTTTTCTTGACAAGGTCTTTGGTTTGGGGTTTACAACGGAAGCTGGAAAGAGTTGGCTTGATGGCGTCTCCCCAACCTTAGGATTTTTGAAATTTGGGTCGCATGGCCCTTTTGCTTCGATTTTCCAGTCAATCGCAGGGAATGTTTTTGTTGATTGGCTTTTTATGCTCGGTCTTTTATTTTTGGGAGTGGCTTTGATTCTTGGTATCGGGACGCGGGTTGCCGGATATGCCGGAGCACTTCTCGTGGTTCTTATGTGGCTTGCGGTGTTGCCGCCGGAGCATAATCCAGTTATCGACGAACACATTGTATACGCATTTGTACTCCTCACGCTTCCGTACGTTCAAGCGGGTCGCTACTTTGGCTTTGGGAAACGTTGGTCGGCGACCAAATTTGTTCAGAAACATCCAGTTCTTGAGTAGTTGTTGTTTTTAGAGTAAGGTTTCACTAATGAAAGTATTTCTTGCAACATTACTTCTTATCGGGTTTTCCACAATCGCATTCTGGGGTTTTTGGGGCATTCATCACTTGAGCGATATGGGCTATGTTAACTGCCTCGCGACGCTTACCGGCAAGCAGGCGATTTGTCCGACAGGCAACGCATTTGGATTTATCGCGTTTCATCTTGAAGCGTTTCGGAGTTTTCTTTTAGAAAACCCACTTACGCTCGTACTTGGGTTTCTCTTTACTCTTTTTGCTATTTTTGTTTTTTATACTGGGGATGTTTTTTCTTCTTTTCTTCGCTCTTTCCACTCGCTTCCATTTTTATTTCTTGAATTTCAACCAACATCCTCGTATTTTAAAATGCGCCGATGGCTTGTTGTCCGTACAGAACGAGATCCACTCTTTTCGTTGTAACGCTTCGCGATACGGAAACCTTTGTCGAAGGATTCTTTTTGCGAAGCAGACTCACCTTATCAATGGGTTTTTTTATTTCTATGAAACAATCTACAACGTTATTTATTTTTGTCGGAGTTATTGTTCTTTTCCTTGTCGGCGTCGTGCTTATTGCGTGGCCGAGTGCGAGTAATGTTCCAGAGGAGACGGCTTCTGTTTCCGACTCTTCGCCATCAACTCTTAAACTTTCCGAGTCCTCATTTGATTTCGGGACTATCTCGATGAAGGCGGGAAAGGTACAACGGATGTTTGGTGTTACGAATACGGGAACTACCCCCGTAGAAGTTGAGAAGCTCTATACTTCATGTATGTGCACGACGGCGAAGTGGACGCAAGGGGATGATAGGCGGGGACCGTTTGGTATGCCGGGGCACGCGAGTGTTCCCGCTTTGAACGCTACGCTACAACCGGGGGAAACAGCGAATGTTCAGGTCGAATTTGATCCAGCGGCGCATGGACCAGCAGGAATCGGGCCAGTTAACCGACTGGTATATCTTGATACGGGATCGGGGACGCCGCTTGAGTTTGAGTTTACGGCGAGCGTAACTCCATAACTTACGATGCATAAGAAATTATTTGCGCTTATCGGTATTGCAATTCTCCTTATCGGAGGGGTTCTTGTATTTCGTTCAAGTTCTTTCGGAACGGATCTTTTATGGAAGGCGAGCGAGGGGGGAACATGGCTTGTTCCACTTGTCGGCGTTTCGGCTTTGATTGATAGTATTAACCCGTGCGCGTTCTCCGTTCTTCTCCTTACTATTGCGTTTCTTTTTACGCTTCAGGTGGGACGGGGAAAGATGCTTCTTCTTGGTAGTACTTATATTCTCGGCATTTTTGTCGCGTATATGGCGATTGGTTTAGGGATTTTGGGAACGCTTCATATCTTTAACACCCCGCACTTTATGGCGAAGGTTGGAGCGGGGGCGCTTACTCTTTTCGGAGTTATTAGCGTTCTTGGGGTCGTGTTTCCTAATTTTCCTGTCAAGCTTTCGATTCCGCAGGGAGCACACCGGAAGATCGCGGAGCTTATGAACCGGGGGTCATTCCCCATGGTGTTTCTTTTGGGAGCACTTGTGGGCTTGTGCGAATTTCCATGCACGGGCGGGCCGTACCTTATGGTTCTTGGACTTCTTCACGACTCGGGGACGTATCTTTCGGGCGTCGGGTATCTCATCTACTATAATCTTGTGTTTGTATTGCCTCTTGCTGTACTTCTTTTTATCGCGAGCGATAAACAGCTCTTGGAGCGGGCGCAGACGTGGCGGAAAGAAAATACGCACGCGATGCGGCTCTACGGCGGTCTTGCCATGGTCGGGCTTGGCCTCATTATATTTTTCCTTTAGAAGTCTGAATTCTTAAAGGGATAGAAAGTCTAACTTTCTTTACTTACTACAATGCAGAACGAAATGAAATTTGAGGAATTGATGGCGAAAGTCAAAAAGATGCGCGAGGAAGGGGACGTTGATCTCTCGCTGGAAGAAGATTTGAGTATCGCGATTATGAACCTCATTAGCCTTGAGGAGCATTTCTTCTTTACCGGCGAGAAAACAGGAAAACCTCAGTACTTTGATCTCTTGAATGAAATACGAATGATGCGTAAAGAACTTTTGGGTCGGATCGTAATGCACCACGAGGGAGAAACGTGGTGCATTACAAAACACTTACTCGCGACAACGATGCGGCTTATGGAAGTTGGGAGTAGGTATCAGGCGGAAGGCAAGAAAGACGAGGCGAAAAAACTCTTTGATATGGCGTATAAGACGTATTCATTTTTCTGGGCGATTCGCTTAAAGCTTGTCGCGACATCTGATCTCAAGAAAAAAGATGATATTCTTTCCGGAAAAACCGGAGCATGGACAGTCGAGGATATTGTTTCGAAACTCGTTGATTGTTGTAATGAATAAACGTCTTACCTCACTTCTTATTATTCTTGGGTTTATCGTGCTTGGTGTTGCGCTTTTTCTTCTTGTCGGACGGAGCGGCACACTACCTGTTTCAGTAGCGCCATTTGATACGTTTGCGCAATGCCTTGCCGAGAAAAATGTGACGATGTATGGAGCGGCTTGGTGTTCGCATTGTCAGAACGAGAAAAAAGCTTTTGGCGATTCATTTCAGTATGTCCCGTATGTTGAGTGTCCGAATAATCCGAAGGTTTGTTTGGACGCAGGCGTTGAAGGATATCCGACGTGGATTTTGGGGAACGGGGAAAAGCTTGTTGGCGAACAGGGTCTTTCGGGGCTTGCGGACGTTACAGGATGCGAGCTTCCGATTGTTGAATAAGATGTTTTTAAAGAAAATCACCCGCGTACGGCGGGTGATTTTCTTTATTTTGGCTTATTTCCCTGCCTTCGATTGACTCAGAGTGGCTGATTTTACTGATATTTTGTTGTGGACCCTCCTTCGCATAAAGCTACGGACGGGTGTGGAGAACTTTTACTTGTGCAGAGATTTGTTTCTCGATGTACACTAAGAAACGTCCTTAATAGTTTTTGGGGACTTATTTATTACTACACT
>Ga0209343_10004327_pt1 | contig 17555 bp, 11 predicted proteins | sample RifCSPlowO2_02_FD_184026 | JGI IMG/M metagenome (GOLD analysis project Ga0209343, IMG submission 184026) | Groundwater microbial communities from Rifle, Colorado - Rifle CSP2_plank lowO2_0.2 (SPAdes) (version 2) | ecosystem: Environmental > Aquatic > Deep subsurface > Groundwater | place... | reverse complement strand
ATTGCGAATATTGTCTCTAATAACAGCTAAAATATTTACCTGATCAAAATCAAATTTATCGCGATTTGAAATTATGCCCTGCAATTTAGCAAAACCAGGTTCTTCTTGAGTAAGTATTTTATATGTTTTACTTAAAATTATTATTTGCGGACGCGTATAACTATCTGGCGCTTTTTGCCATATTGGAGGAGTTATAAATGCAAGGCGCGTTTCTTTTATTTCCCTATTTACCGCTATTGCCACTTCAATTATAAACTTTTTACTGTTTGGAAGAACAAATGTGAAACCTTCTTTGCTTGTTATTATTTGATTATCGCGGTCTATAATATCAAAGCGATAATTTAAAGAGGAAATCCCATGGCTAAGATTTTTATTTTGTATTTCCGCAAAAAGATCAACAAAACCTTCTTTTGTTGGCACAGCTTCTGTGTCAAAAATTAATAGGTCCATTATATTAATGCAAGCGCGACAAGAACCACCGCAGTCAATACCTGTTTCATTTTGATTTTTTATGTTGTCAGAGCAAGTGGCAGGAGTTTTATTAGCGAATATTAAATAACTCGCTCCTCCTATTATAAGGGCAAAAACTAAAAATATGGCAACGCGCCTAAATGTTCTTTTTAAAGAATCAAACATTATAAATTATATTCTTGCTAAGCAAAGTATTAAACAAAACAAGCGTATATTACGAATTACAAATTAATTATACCATTTTTGATTTTTTAAGCAAATTTAAAATGTTCTTTGGCTTTTTCTTTTTAATGAGCATTATTGAAATTAAAACTAGATAATAAAATAGCGAGTTTAAAACTCGTTAGAAGTTTTTGTTTTTATCTATAATTTTTATACGATAAAATATAAATTTTAATTTGTCAACTCTTTTCAAAATATTTGATAGAACTTATAATTAAGATATTTACAGATAATTTTATGAAAACATATTTAGCCATAATCAAAGCCAATTGGCAGAGGATGTTAACTTATCGCTTCACTATTTTAGCTTACAGAATTGGAGAGGTTATTGAAATTATTATCTTGATTTTGATGTGGTCCGCGATTTACAGCAATCAGGATATTATTAAAGGTTTTTCATTAAAAGAAATGCTTACTTATGTTTTGTTCGGAAGTCTGGTTCATATTTTAATAAAAAATTTTGTTTATGACAGAGTTTCAGAAGAAATAAAAAATGGGAAATTATCGCTTTTTTTAATAAAACCAATAAGTTATTTAGGCTATACATTTGCTCTTTCAGTAGGGCAATTTTTCTTTATAACTATATTATCGGTTATTACTCACTTGGTTGTTATTTTGTTTTTTATTGATAAATTTATTTTAAATTTTGAAACGCTTTATTTGGCTGTAATTTTAATTATGGTTATTTTGGCGTTTATAATTGAATTTTTAATCGCTTATTTAATTGGTCTAATAGCTTTTTGGACAGATGAAACAACTGGCATTTACGCTACAATATCTCGTTTGAAAAAGTTTTTTTCTGGAGGATATTTTCCGATAAGCTTACTGCCTTCAATATTTGTTAGTGTAAGCCTTTATTTTCCTTTTGCTTATTCTTTTTTTGTTCCGTCCCAAATTTATTTGAAAAAAATCAGCATTGAGGATGGGCTTAAAGGACTTATTACGCAGATTGTATGGATTGTTTTATTATATTTAATTATTAAGATTGTTTGGAAAAAAGGAATTAAAAAATATGAGGGAGTGGGTATATAAAGTACAAAATTTAAAAGAAAAAATATTTATGGAAAAAGATGTTATTATCGTAAAAAATTTGAGCAAAAATTACGAGTATTATAAAAAAGAAGCAGGGCTTTTGGGTTCTATAAGTAATTTTTTTATACGGGAAAAAAAAATTACGCAAGCAGTTGATAATATAAGTTTTTCTATTACCAAAGGCGAAATTGTTGGATTTTTAGGACCTAATGGCGCTGGTAAAACAACCACTTTAAAAATATTATCAGGCATTATTACTCAATCAAGTGGAGAATGCCTTGTTTTAGGTTATATACCGCAAAATCTGGAATATAAATATCAACGTAAATTCGCGCTTGTAATGGGACAAAAAGATCAACTTTGGAAAGATTTGCCAGCAATGGATAGTTTTATTTTAACTAAGGAAATTTATGGAATAAGCAATGAGGATTTTAAGAAAAATTCTCGCGAATTAATAGAACTTTTGGGTATTTCAGATATAGTGAATGTTCAAGTGCGAAAACTTTCTTTAGGACAAAGAATGAAGTGCGAACTTGTGGCAGCGCTTTTGCATAATCCAAGCGTGCTGTTTTTAGACGAACCTACGATTGGACTTGATGTTGTTGCTCAAAAAAATATCAGAGACTTTTTAAAACAATATAATGAGAAAAATAAAACCACTATTATGCTTACTTCACATTATATGGAGGATATTAAACAACTATGTGATAGAGTTATTATTATTGACAAAGGACATATTATTTATGACGGTAAACTTGATTCTCTGATTAAAAAATACACTCCTCATAAAATTTTAACTGTTACTTTTAATGGAAACGGCGTAAGCAAAGAACAAATTAAAAAATATGGATTTGTTAAAAAATATAATCCTTACGCTATTTTACTTGAAGTAGAAAGAGAAAAAGTAAAAAATATCGCAATGGATATTTTATCTTCAAATTTACCAGTTGACGATATTATCATTGATGAAGTAGAAATAGATGATATTGCGCGCCAAATTTTTATGGAAGAACAAAAAAACTAAAAATGATTTCAAAAGAAATAATTTAAGTGCACTATTCCCGGCATTGACCTACTCTCCCGCGACAACATGGCCGAAGTACCATTGGCGCTGGAGGGCTTAACTTCTGTGTTCGGAATGGAAACAGGTGTTGCCCCTCCGCTAATAACACCGGGAATAGTAAACTTAAAAAAATATTCTGTATTTTTCCGGAAAATGAAGTTAAAAATAACGACTTATTAGTACTCCTCAGCTAAACGCGTTACCGCGCTTACACTTAGAGCCTATCAACCTGGTAATCTTCCAGGAGTCTGTATCTAATCTTGAGGCGGGCTTCGCGCTTAGATGCTTTCAGCGCTTATCCTTTATCGACTTAGCTACCCAGCAATGCTCTTGGCAGAACAACTGGTACACCAGAGGTCAACTCTTTACGGTCCTCTCGTACTAATAAAGAATCCTCTCAGATACTTAACGCTTGCGGTAGATAGGGACCAACCTGTCTTGCGACGGTCTGAACCCAGCTCACGTAAGATTTTAATCGGCGAACAGCCGAACCCTTGGGAGCTTGTGCACCCCCAGGATATCTTGAGCCGACATCGAGGTGCCGAACTGCGCCGTCGCTATGGACGCTCGGGCGCAACTAGCCTGTTATCCCCAGAGTAGCTTTTATTTGATGATCTCTGCCGACATCTATATTCAGCATCGGTTCACTAAGATCTGCTTTCGCAACTGCTCGACTTATCTGTCTCGCAGTAAAGCCAGCTTATGCCTTTACACGACGAGCGCGATTTCCATCCGCGCTTAGCTGACCTTAAAATACTCCTCCGTTACCTTTTTAGAGGAGAACGCCCCATTCAAACTGCCTACCAGATACTTTCTCCCTGTAAAGGGATTAGAATTTACTATTAAGAAAGCGAGTATCTCACTGGCGGCTCCACTATACCCAAAAGTACAGTTTCAAAGCCTCCTCGCTATGCTGAGCAACTAAACAATAAATTCAATATCAAGCTACAGTAAAGCTTCTGGGGTCTTTCCGTCTATCCGCAAGTAACCAGCATCTTCACTGGTACTGCATTTTCATCGGGCAATTCGTTGAGACAGTGTCCCGGTCGTTACGCCATTCGTGCAGGACTACAATTACTAGCCAAGGAATTTCGCTACCTTAGAACAGTTATAGTTACTGCTGACGTTTACTAGGGCTTATACTGACAGCTATTCCACCAAAGTGAAATAACCATCTGCATTTAACCTTCTAGCACTGGTCAGGCGTCACCCCCTATACATCCTCTTACGAGTTCGCAGGGAGCTGTGTTTTTGATAAACAGTCGCCAGAACTCTGTAGCTGCGGACCACCAAATACAAAAAGTATTAGCAGTCGATCTTTATCGCGAACTTACAGATGATGTTTTGCCGAGTTCCTTAACGAATTTTCACCCGTTCACCTTCCCACTCTCACGGGTGCCTACTTGTGTCAGTTTTAGTACGGATTTTTTGTTGTTAACTCTAGAGGCTTTTCTGGGAAATTTGCTCAATACGCTTTATCTTGTTAAAACAAGACTTCGTCATTATACTTGAAACCGCCTATTAAAAGGCTTGAATAGGGATTTGCCACCATTCCAATCTTATATAAAAAACATCAATCCAATAAGATGCCGTATTTACTAAACTTCGTTACCCCGTTTATACCACTTGCGTGGTTATTTTCGAAACAACAAAAAAGGGCAGGAATATTAACCTGCTGTCCATCCCTTTTACCAGTTTTGGCAAAAAGTTAGGGCCGCCTAACCCTTGGTTGATATTCATTGCCAAGGAAACCTTAGGCTTTCGGTGGCAAGGTATCTCACCTTGCTTGTGATTACTTGTGCCAACATTCTCTCTTCCCTCCGCTCCACTTCACCTTACGATGAAGCTTCAGTGCAAAGGAAATGCTCCTCTACCAAGCCAGCGCAAAGCGCTGACTTCCGCGATTTCGGTAATATACTTTAGCCCCGTTACATCTTCGGCGCGATATTTCTATTCTGGTGAGCTATTACGCATTCTTTAAAGGATGGCTGCTTCTAAGCCAACCTCCCAGGTGTATAAAAAATATCACTTCCTTTTCCACTTAGTATATATTTAGGGACCTTAATCTGCGATCTGGGCTCTTTCCCTTTTGAAAATGGAGCTTAGCCCCCACTTTCTAACTGCTGTATAAAACAAACGGCATTCGGAGTTTGATAGAAATAGGTAGGACGAATCCACCCTATCTCAGTCAGTGCTCTACCTCCGCTTGAATAAGTACAACGCTAGCCCTAAAGCTATTTCGAGGAGAACCAGCTATTACCAGGTTCGATTGGCTTTTTACCGCTATCCACAACTCATCCGATGGAATTGCACGACCAACCGGTTCGGGCCTCCACTCCGACTTCTCAGAGCTTCACCCTGGTCATGGATAGATCACCTGGCTTCGGGTCGTATACTTTTTATTATTATTTTTGCTCTTTTAAAACTAGGTTTCCCTATGCCTGCGTTCGATATACGAACTTAAGCAACAAAAAGTATACACTCGTTGGCTCGTTCTGCAAAAAGCACGCGGTCACCAATGCAAAGCATTAGCTCCCACTCATTGTAAGCATATGGTTTCAGGTACTATTTCACCGCCCTTACCGGGCTACTTTTCACCTTTCCCTCACGGTACTAGTTCGCTATCGATGATAAAAGGTATTTAGCCTTAGGAGATAGTACTCCCGCATTCACCACGGTTTGAAGCCGAGGCTACTCTGGAATATACTCAAGCCAAAATTCCTTTTCGTTTACAGGGCTATCACCTTCTTTGGCTACCCTTTCCAGGGTTATTCAACTAAGAAATTTTATACTCTTTATTGTATATCCGAACACCTTACGCCAAAGCGCAAGGTTTGGGCTGTTCCCGTTTCGCTCGCCGCTACTAAGGGAATCACTATTGTTTTATGTTCCTCTGGGTACTGAAATGTTTTACTTCCCCAGGTAAGCTCGAGGTATCCCCGGGTCAAAGGTTGCTAAACACCTAACCGAGGCTTATCGCAGTCACGCCGCGCCTGTTATCGCTCCTTTTATCTCAGGGCATCCGCCATATGCTTTTTAAAATTTAAAACGACACTTTCCGAAAAAAATACAAAATATTTTTGTCAACCGCTCCTTGCTATGCTCTAACAAAATTTTCAAATTCGTTACAAGCGTAGCAAGGAACGGCTGACTATTCAATTTTCAAAGTGCAATCTTTCTTAATAAAAAAATCACTATCGCACGATAGTAATTCAATTTTAGCAATAAAAAATCTAAGTCTTAAATTTAAGGCCAAAATTGAATTACTAATCTTTTCATATTATTATAAAATTTAGGAAGAAAATTATTATTATCAATATATCAGATTGAAAGTTTAGTGTCAAGAGCGATATTTCTAAAAGAAAAAACTATTTCTTATCTACTTTGCTAATATTTTATCTACCTTGTCAACTATTTCTTTTAAGAAAAAATGAGCTTTAACCATATAATCTTCCGCGCCTAATTCTTTTGCTCTTTTTATTTCCTCGTCTTGTCCAAGATTGCTTAAAACTATTACTGGAATATCCTTAGTTTTATCATTTTCCTTTATTATCTTTAAAAACTCAAATCCATCCATTCCAGGCAAAATTATATCAAGTAAAATCAAATTTACTTTTTCAGTTTTAATAAATTCCAAAGCATCAATAGCGCTTTTAAGAAGCGATATATTAAATCCTTGGCTACTAAATTTTTTAACTAACATTTCGCTTAAAAATTCATCGTCTTCTATTAGTAAAATTTTCTTGTTTAATTTATTCATAAATTATTTAGAAAATAGAAATTAGCAAGTAAAATAACGCATTTTTAATAATAACAACAGTATATTTTTTTAAATTCTATTTAATATCTTAGTCCCCTATTATGCTTCTTACTTTCTTTTCCACATCATCAAGAGAAAAATCTACTTTAACAATAAAATCCCGAACACCCATTTCTTGAGATTTTTCAATTTCAACTGGCTGTCCAGAATTAGAAACAACTAAAATAGGAATTTTAATATCGCTCTCTTTTAATTTGCGCATTACATCGTAACCATTAATCCCAGGAAGCAAAATATCTAAAATCAATAAATCAGGAATGTTTTCTCTTATATAGTCTAAGCCGTCTTCGCCATTATAAGCCACAAATACCTTATATCCAGTATTACTCAAACGTTCCTTTAATGCTTCAGCTAAAATTAATTCGTCTTCAATAATTACAATTTTTTTCATAAAAACATATTATAAAATTATCTTATTAATAAATTCTTAATTCATTTACCCATAATTGGCAGTTTAACAAAAAATTTACTGCCTTTTCCAAATTCTGATTCAACTAAAATATCCCCGTTATGATTTTTAACTATATCTTTAGCAACAAATAATCCAATTCCAGAACCAGCGGTTTTACTGGATTTTGCTTCTTTTGATCTAAAAAATCTTGTAAACAACTTTGGCATATCTTCTTTTTTTATTCCTATTCCAGTATCATTCACTTCAATAATAACAAAATCTTTTTGTTTTTGCAACTTTATTCCAACTGAACCATTATTAGGAGTATAATCAATCGCATTATCAAGTAAATTATCAAATACTATTTTTAACTTACCAACATCTGCTTTAATAATAACAGATGAATTTTTTAATGGAAATGAAAAATTAATATTTTTTTTATTAATGCTTATTAAATGCGAATCAACTATTTTATTCAATATTTCTATTAAATCAACTCGATTTTCAAAATTATATCTAAATTTTCCTTCTTCAATGCGCGCGGCATTCAAAAAATCTGTTATAATCTCAATCATTCTCTCATTTAAATCCTGTATTTTAAGAAGCCATTGCGATACATTATGAGATAATTTCTTTTCAAAAATTGTTTCTATTACCCATTTAATGCCTGATAATGGCGTTCTTAGTTGATGCGCGACAATAGAGATAAATTCTGATTTCATCTTGCCAACTTCTTTTAAACGAGTAATTTCTCCGCTTAAACTATTAAGTCCTTTTATCATTCTATTAAAATCATCAGCTAAATATCCTATTTCGTCTTTTTGATTTATTTGAATAAACCTGCTAAATTCGCCTTTACTTACAGGATAAGTCGCGCGCCTTATAATATTAATCGGCATAACAATATATCTATAAAAAAATATGTACATAAAAATTAAAGCAACTAATATGCTTATCCCTGTAACAACAGACATTGATATAACATACTGCCTTAACTTAATTTCAGTAATAAAATAAGCTTCAACTACGCCAAATGCTTCGTTTTCTATAATTACTGGAATAAAAATCTCTAAAATTTTACTTTTAGGGTCAATATTTTTAAGATATAAAGCAATATGATTTTCTTCTAAATTTTCATATATCATATTTTGTTTTCCAGTAATTAAAACATTTTTAATTTCATCATCTCCTAAATTATCCGCGCTATATCCTTCAAGTTCAAAAAAATTTGAAGCAACTATAATACTATTTTTATTATATATATTTAACAAAAAAATATTTTGTCCTGTTATGTTTTTATATAGCTCTGTAAATTTTTCTTGCGCTTTTTTAACTTCAGCGCCATTAAAATTCCATACTTTCTTATCAATAAACAACTCGTTAGTAAGAGCTTTTACTATTCTATAATTATCCTCTTGAATGCGAGAAATCTCTTTTATATTAAGGTTTCGCAAAAAAACAAAAGTGCTTACAGCGCCCATAATAATAAAAATCGCGGCTAAAAAAATACTAACTTTAATATTAATTGATCTGCTCATTTTCATAAATTTCTCTTATGCTTTGATTATTGGAATTTTTTTCTTTAAAATTCAAAAAAATAAAAAGCGTTATTAACGCTATTATAATAATACCTAAAACTATAACAACTAAAATCAAAACCTTATTATTCATATTTACAAAGATTAAATCTCTGTTTTCTTAATAAATTTTATTATTCTAAATTCCAAATTCTTTAATTACTTCTTCTATCTCCTCAATATTTTTAATAATATAATTTGCCAAGTCATTATCTATATAATGATTGTAAAGCCTAATTTTAAAAACAACTTTTTCTAAACTCAAAATAACTAATTTTTCTTGCGCGTATTTTTTACGAATAAACCAAATGCTATCATATAAACTATTTATTTTATCCAATCCTAAAATAGCCTTATTTAAATCTTTTACAAGTGATTCTCTAACCCAGTTCTTATCTATAAAATCATTTTCATAATAGTTTTCCACATTCAAAATCAATTCTTTTATCATTTCTTTTATGTTCTTTTTTTCTTGTTTCTCATATTTATATAATTGTAATTCTAATAAAGCGCTTTCTTTTTGTTTATCTGGAGCTTGTTCTTTATTGTTTCCACCTGTAAAAAAATTCCAATTATCAGAAAAAAAATTATTTAGTTTCGCATTTAAACCCCAAAAACTTTCTTTATCAACATCTTCATTAAAAAAAGGCTCGCGTAAAACAATGTTGCGCGCGTTATTATTTTCTTTATTTATTTCTTCTGCTTTTGCAGTATAATAAACAAAAAATACTAATATGCTCATTAAAAAAACAAATGATATTTTTTTAAAAAAGTTATCATTCATAAATTCTAATTATACTCTCTTTATATATCGCTCGTCAAGAAAAGCATAAATTTTTGTCAAATTTTTGTTATGGTGGTGTTTGTTGGAAAAAGTCATAACTCATTTTGAACAAAATCCCGACTGATTGCCAAGCGAAGCTCGGCAGAACCAAAACGGAACGCTCGGGCGGGCAAAAAATGGAGGGGTCTGGGGAGGAATGCGTGGCGAATACTAAATTTCACCCCCGCCACACTGCCCGAATACTTGGAGGGCAGGGCGGGACTTACGGACGCTCGGACGGCGTGGCAGGGGGAGTTTGAGGGGGAATGCCACGCTGTCCTCGCTCTAAAATTTTTCAAAAATAACAGGCGAGAATTGAATTTAGATTGAATTTAGATTGAATTTAGATTGAATTTAGACCAAAAAATTGCTAGTATCTAAGTTATGTGTGGAATTGTCGGATACATAGGTAAAGAAAAGTCTTTGCCAATTTTACTCAATGGGCTAAAAGCACTTGAATATCGGGGCTACGACTCCGCTGGTATTGCTGTATTTTCGAACGGAAAAATTCAAACAAGAAAAAGTGTGGGACAGGTAAAATTATTGGAAAAGTCTCTAGAAAATGAGGACAATTTGGTCGGTCATCTTGGTATAGGTCATACTCGCTGGGCGACACATGGAACTCCTAACGAAGTAAACGCACATCCACATAGCGATTGCACAAAAGGTATATCTGTAGCCCATAACGGAATAATCGAAAATTACAAAGAATTAAAAAAATATTTACAAAATCGCGGACACATTTTTCGATCGGAGACTGACACTGAAGTTATCCCTCACCTTATTGAGGATTTTTTGAAGAGCGATGAGAATTTTGATACGGCACTTTTTGATACATTAAAAATGATAAAAGGAACATATGCTTTGGCGATAATTGATTCAAAAAATCCCGATACTTTATATGCTGTAAAACTATCTAGTCCTTTAGTAATTGGTGTCGGTAAAGGCGAAAATTTTCTAGCCTCTGATCCATCTGCTTTAGTAGGAAAGACCAAAGATGTAATTTATCTAAAGGACGGAGAAATTGCAGAGATAACTAAAGACAAAATAAATATTATCAATCTTGAAAAACAACAAACCTCCCCAGAAATCGTACGTTTAGAATGGGACCTAGAACAAGCACAAAAAGGTAATTATCCACACTTTATGCTCAAAGAAATTTTTGAAGGCCCTGAAATTTTTCTTTCGGCGTTGCGCGGAAGGCTCAAAAGCAAAGATAGTCTTGTTAAACTTGGTGGACTAGAGCAAGTCGCTGAAAAATTAAAGGAAACAAAAAGGTTGTTAATTCTAGCGTGTGGTACTTCTTACTACGCAGGCCTAGTTGGTGAGTACCTTTTCGAAGAAATTGCAAGGATACCGACTGAAGTCCACTTTGCGTCTGAATTTCGCTATCGAGATGAACCGTTTGAAAAAGGAACAGTAGCAATAGCAATTTCTCAATCAGGAGAAACCGCTGATACTCTTTCCGCAATTAAAAAAGCAAAAGAACATGGGTTGCTTACGCTCGGCATTGTTAACACTGTCGGTTCTACTATTGCTAGGGAAACCGATGCAGGAGTCTATAATCACGCTGGTCCAGAAATTGGCGTCGCGTCAACAAAAGCTTTTATCTCCCAGCTGGCAATCCTAACTTTGATGGCAATCTATCTCTCAAAAAATAATGGGAATTCGACAAATCAAATAATTTTAGAAGAACTTGAAAAAATTCCAGAAAAAATAAAATCTATTTTAGACAGAGCTTCTGATTTAGAAAAATTGGCGGAAAAATATCAAGGTTGTGAAAACTTTTTATTTCTCGGTCGTCGATATAACTATCCAGTAGCATTGGAGGGAGCTCTTAAGTTAAAAGAAATATCCTATATTCACGCCGAGGGTTATGGTGCTGGCGAAATGAAGCACGGCCCTATTGCAATGATTAGCAGAAGTTTTCCAACTATGGCAATAGTTCCCAAAAATAGTGTTTCCGACAAAATGTTTTCTAATCTCGAGGAAATTAAAGCAAGAGGGGGTCCGATTGTGGCAATTGCAACAGAAGGAGACAAAAATATTTTGTCCTTAGCCGATGATGTTTTTTTCATACCAAAAACTATTGAGCCACTTGAACCACTTTTGACCGTTGTCCCTTTGCAATTGTTTGCGTACTATATTGGAACTAAACGAGGATTTGATGTCGATAAGCCAAGAAATTTAGCTAAGTCTGTAACGGTTGAATAATTCTCGTCTGCTATTTTAAAAAACTTTGAACGAAGACAGCGCGGGATTCCTCCCCTTGAACCCCTCCTCCCGAGCCGTCCTAGTTCCGCATTTTGCCCCGCCGCACTGCCCGAATACTTGGAGGGCAAAAACCCCCCGAAAGAAAAACACCCTTTTCTTTTTTCAGAAAAAATCCACCCCCGCCAAATCAGAAATGCAAGGTGTGTTTTTTCTTTCGGGGTTCTACCCTCCAAGTATTCGGGCAGTGTGGTGGGGTGGAATTTAGTATTCGCCGTGCAGGAGGGTGCGGGAGGAATGTGGGGCGGGGGTTTTGGAATTTGGCGGAGGGGGCTTTAGGAAATTAAATACCAAATATGGTAAAATCTTTCTATGAAAGATTTTAATCGTTGGAATGAATTAAAAAAGAAAATTGACGAGAAAAATGATGTGCTAGGTAATTTCCCAAAAGAAGGAGAAGTTTGGATGACTGATGTCGGTTTGAATATTGGTTACGAACAAAATGGAAGCGAGGATAATTTTTCTCGTCCCATGTTGATTGTAAAGAAATTTAACAATCATATGTTCTGAGCTGTGTCACTTTCTACTAAACAAAAAGATTTTGATTTTTATTTCAACTACACTGACCCGAATAGTAAAAAAGTTTCTGCTATTTTAGCCCAGATGAAATTAGTTAGTTTAAAAAAATATCGAGGTTGAACCTCGATATTTTTTCAAAAAGATTTTGATTTTTATTTCAACTACACTGACCCGAATAGTAAAAAAGTTTCTGCTATTTTAGCCCAGATGAAATTAGTTAGTGTTAAAAGATTAAAAAGAGATATTTATGTAATACCTAAAAAACTTTTTGACGAGATAAAGAAAAAATTAAAATCTTTCTTGTAGAAAATCGAAACCCCGCTTTCGTGGGGTTTCTCGAAGCCTTTCGGCACTTTGTATACTAAGTGTATTACACTACGCAAGCGAAGTCAATCTTGTAAAAATTAGGAAAAATGGTATTATAATCCTATGGAAAAAAGAACCTGCCAAAACTGCAAAGAAGATTTTTCTATCGAATCTGAGGATTTTAATTTTTACGAAAAGATAAAAGTTCCGTCTCCTACACGGTGTCCCGAATGCAGAATGAAACGCCGATTTGTTTGGAGAAATGAGCGCACTCTCTATAAAAATAAATGTGGGCTTTGTAAGAGAAGTATAATTTCTATATATTCTACAGACAAACCTTACACAGTATATTGCAGTGAATGTTTCCATGGAGATAAATGGGATGCCCTGTCTTTTGGACAAGATGTTGATTTTTCTAAACCATTTTTACAACAGTTTAAAAAACTTCAATTAAAAGTTCCTCGCATATATGCTTTCGTTTTTCAAAATTATAATAGTGAATATACTAATGGTTCAGCTTTTAATAAAAATTGCTACTTAATTTTCGTTAGCGACCACAATGAAGATTGCTCTTACAGTTATTCATTATTTTATTCTAAAGATTCTTTTGACTGTTTTAACTCTAGTGAATGTGAATTATGTTACGGGTGTATTTCATGTAAAAAATGTTACAAAGTTCTATTTTCAGAAGATTGCTCAAATTCTCAAGACCTTATCTACTGTAAAAACTGCACCAACTGCCATGACTGCGTTGGTTCAGTAAATTTACGCAATCAGCAATATTCCATATTTAATGTTCAATATTCAAAAGAAGAATACTTTAAAATAATTAAAGAATTAAATATAGACACCAGAGAGGGGCTATATAATATAAAGCAGGAATCAGAAAAACTCTGGGTAAAACACCCTACAAAATATACACATGGCTTTCAAAATGTTAATGTTATTGGCGACTATGTTGTTAACTCAAAAAATTCTGAATTTATATTTGATTCCGATTCAGTGGAGGATTCCAAGTTCCTTAATCATGGAAATAAAGTAAAATCTTGCTATGACGGATATGTTGTTATTGACGGATCAGAATTGTCTTATGAAATTGTAAGTGCGATATCTCTAAATAATGTAAAATTCAGTTATTGTGCTTGGCATAATTTTGATGGCACTTATATGGATACATGTGAAAATTCTGACCATCTTTTTGGTTGTGTTGGATTGCGTAAAAAGCAGTATTGCATTTTGAATAAACAATATACAAAGGAAGAATACGAAAAACTTTTGCCGAAAATCATAGAAAATATGAAGAAAATGCCTTATGTTGATTCAAACGGACAAGAATATTATTATGGAGAATATTTTGCTCCAGATTTAAGCCCTTTTACTTATAACGAAACTGTGGCTCAAGAGTATTTGCCACTTTCACAAGAAGAAGCAAAAAGTCAGGGATATAAGTGGAAAGAACCAGAAATGAGAAATTATATTGTTGAAATCAAACCTGAAGAACTTCCAATATCAATATCTACTACATCAGAAAATATAGTTGGAAAAGTAATCGGTTGTGAACACAAGGAGCAATGTAATCACCAATGCACTTTAGCTTTTAAGATTACCGATTCAGAATTACAATTTTACAAAAAAATGAATTTGCCATTGCCTAACAAATGTCCAAATTGTCGTCATGCTGAAAGATTTGCAAAGCACAATCCTCTTAAGTTTTGGAATAGAGTATGTCAATGTAAGGGTGATTCTTCAACAAATGATTTATATTCAAACACCGCCCAACATTCTCACGGAAATGAATCTTGCAAAAATGAATTTGAAACCTCTTACTCACCTGATCGAAAAGAAATAATTTACTGCGAAAAATGTTATCAACAAGAAGTTTATTAGGTTAACATTTTTTAGCCCCCTCCGCCAAATTCCAAAACCCCCGTCCCACATTCCTCCCGCACCCTCCTGTGGGGCGGAAATCCGAATCCCGGCGAATTTCAAAAACATTTGTCTCGGTTTTGCGAATCCTCCCTCCCGCAAAATTGTTTCGCAAAACCGAGTCCATTTTGTATTAGTATTGCGTGCCTCGCTTTCTCCTTTGGAGAAATTGTGTATCATACAGGCGTACGTAGCGCGCGCGAGGCAAATTCCTCTGTAAATAAACTTTGGTGGACTCGAGCGGGATCGAACCGCTGACCCCCGCCTTGCAAAGGCGATGCTCTACCAGCTGAGCTACGAGCCCAAATTTAGAAACCATTGATAACTTTGTTGTTCACTTATGCGATAATACTGGTGGGCGACTCAGGACTCGAACCTGAGACCTCGTCATTATCAGTGACGCGCTCTAACCGACTGAGCTAGTCGCCCAAATTTTAAATAACATTGTAATTCTCTATTGATTAAATATATTTGCAAACTGAACAAGTAAAAATGTTGTTATTAAATCCTTATTGAACAAAGTAAAATTAAATTTATTAAAATTATATACTCTCGCAGATACAATTTATCTTAAATCACAAGATTTTGCAAGAAAAAAGAGGGCATTACCCTCTTTTTTAGCATAAATTTAATATCTGCCAATACTTTTTCCACTACTGGCACAGAATATTATTGAGCGTTATTAATTATATCTTGAACTTGTCCAGCTTTTTCTATTAACGTGTCTTGGGTATTTTGCAATTTTTCTTCTATTATCCTCTTATCTCGCTCTAAAGAAAAACCATTGCTTTGCTTGGAATTTTGTTTTTCGCTTTGTTCAAAATCAATTTTTTTAACTTCATTTAAAATACCTTTATTATTTATTTTTTCTTTTATAGCTTCCTGGTCTTTGGTGTTATTAATTTTATTTTCTAATCTTTCCTTAATTTTATTCCTATTTTCATTTTCAATTACCTTTTCTTTTGCGTTGCGTAAACGCTCTGTAGCATCTGCTGGCAATTTTTCTTCTAATCTATTAATAATATTTAGATCTTTTGTATTTATATTTTCTAATCTTTTAAAAAATTTATCTTTTGCATCATCTGTATCAATATTTTCAAATATATCGCGCGCTTTGTCCAAAGTTTTTTCACGCGCGTCATTTAAAATTCTTTTTATATTGCCGTCAAAATTATCAATATCAAGTTCATCTATCACTTTTAATTTACGCAACGCGTCGCCACCTGAATTTTCAATAAAATTCTTAAATTTCTCGCTGTTTTCTTTATTATCGCTTAAAAAGTTATTAAGACTTTTTTTAGCGTTTTCTTGCGCTTTTATAATTGATTTGCGAGCCTCTTCTGGCACGCGCTCTTCCAAGCTCTTTAAAATTTCTAAATTTTTAAAGTGTTTAAATTCTGAACCTGATCCTTCTTCAATAACTTTTTCTAATTTTTCCCTTAACACCTCTGGATTAACAGCGCTTAAAGCTCCATTTGCAAAATGTTCCATAGCGCGCTCTTTGTGTTCAATAATTTTTTCAATTATTTCAGGAGAAACTTCTTTTTCAGTTAATTTTTTTTCTATGCGGTTAATAAGTTTTTGCTGTTTAATTTGGTGGTCGGAAAATCGCTCAACAAATTTTTCAACGCGTTCCACGTCAATGCCTTCAAATTTATCCATTTGTTCTTTAACGCGCTTTACTTCTTTTTCATAATTTTCAATTGCTTTACTTATAATATCTGATGCTTTTTTACTATCAACAGCTTCTGCCATTTTCTTAGCTTCAATAAGCCGCTCATCAGCAAAACGCAATTTTAATTCAGCTTTTTTAACTGGATTAAAAATAAAAGCGCTTTGAATTCCTCTCCAGCCTCTCTTAAAAAAGTAAAAAGGATTATTAGGCAAAACATTCTGCTCTGAAATATCCAAATCATCCGCTATTATATTTTCATCTAATTCAACATCTTCATTTACTTCTATTGCTTGAACTTTTTCTGATATTAATTCTGATGCTGGTTCGCTATTTTCCGCGCCATAAACATTTAAAGGTGTTATTATTGCTATTCCTAAAATCAAAAACCCAAGAAAAATTTGTTTTTTCATACTAATATATTTAAAAAATTATTATTTACTAATAAATAATTTAACATAATATAAATTTATTTGCAAATCAATTTTCAATTCAATTCCTTTTCTATTTCAACCAAACGATTATATTTAGATAAACGTTCTTTTTGCGCTAAATTCCCTATTTTCGCGCCCCAAGCCCCAATCCCATACGCAAGGTCTGAAATAAAGTTATCCACAGTTTCGCCAGAACGATGCGATACAATAATTTCAATATTATTTTCGTGCGCAACGCGCGCTGTTTCCAATGTTTCTGTTATTGTTCCTATCTGATTAGGTTTAATAATAATGCTATTTATGGATTTTTCTTTAATTGCTTTTTCAAGCCGCTCTTTATTTGTCACAGTTAAATCGTCTCCAACAATCAAAATTTTTTGTTTCTCTGTATTCTCGTAAAACGATTTAATCTTTAAATTCAATTCAGTAAAATTTTTAAAGTCATTTTCTTTAAAAGGATCTTCAATATAAATAATCGGATATTTCCCCACTAAATCAAGATAAGTATTAACATAAACCTTTATTCTTGAAGAACTGGAAAGCGCCACATCTACGCCAAAATCTAATTTATTGTTTAAACCTAACTTATTTACAATGTTGCTTAAAATTCCAAATGGTTCTTCAAAATTATTTGTTTCTGGAACAAAACCGCCTTCATCGCCAGCAGGATCAATTTTTTTATTTATTTCTTTAAAAATAGTTTTAATAATATCCAATTGTTTGGCAATACTTTTTATTTTAGGAATAACCAAATATTCCTGAAAAACATCTTTATTTTTAGAGTGTTTTCCGCCGTGAAAAAAATTAGCCAAAATACGCGGAGGTTTAATTTCTGTTTCAAACAAAACTATTTTATTTATATATTTATATAGCGGCAAATTATTTATTTTCGCGTTTAACCGAGTATTTGCCAAGCTCAAAGACAAAATAGCATTAGCGCCTAATCGCGATTTATCAAATGTTCCGTCTAATTTAATTAACATCTTGTCAAATTCTTTAGGCTCTAAAATCGGCTTTTCCAAAAGCTC
>Ga0209343_10004326_pt1 | contig 17556 bp, 19 predicted proteins | sample RifCSPlowO2_02_FD_184026 | JGI IMG/M metagenome (GOLD analysis project Ga0209343, IMG submission 184026) | Groundwater microbial communities from Rifle, Colorado - Rifle CSP2_plank lowO2_0.2 (SPAdes) (version 2) | ecosystem: Environmental > Aquatic > Deep subsurface > Groundwater | place... | reverse complement strand
CTTGCTCACGATTTCCGTCACGCGGTTGTCAATCAGGCCCGCGATGGCGAAGCTCTCGCCTTCGCGCAATTCCACTTCCGTTTCGGCCCTCCGGGTGCTGATCGCCGGGATCAGGAAGCCCTGGATCGTCAGCGCATTGGCGAAATCCAGCGCGCTGACTTCCGGCCGCACCTTCAGATGAATCAGCCCATTGGCATCTACCGTGGGTGTAAAAGAGAGGCGCACGCCGAATTCCCGGAACTGGATAGTGACGACCGGAGCCGACGCGCCCCCGGTGCCGGTCGTCGTAATCACCGGGAAAGGAAATTCGCCGCCGGCCAGAAAACTCGCTTCCCGGCCGCTCACGGTAATCAAGTTCGGCTCAGCGAGGATTTCGAGCAGATTCCGGCTTTGCAGCAGCCGGATCGTCGCGCCAAAGTTCAAGTCCGGCCGAAAGGCAAACAGGTTCAGCAGGTCGCTCACGCTGACCTGCAAGCTGCCGAGATCGCGCTGGCCTTCCTGTCCCGGCTGGAACTGCAACTGGCCGATGCGCGGAAACTGGAGCTGCTGTGTCGTGGACGTGCCCACCAGCTTGTTGTTCACGCTGAAAAGGTTCACTCCGAAGGCGCTGAGCGCGGAGCGGTCCACGGTGGCGAACTTGACTTGCAGCATCACCTGGCGGGTGTCGGGGGGCGGCGACTGGAGCAGGTTCACGACGGCGCGCGCGTGAACGGTGGCAATGGCCGCCGCCTGCCGCGCGATCTCGGCGTCGGTGACCACGCCGGTCAGCATAATGGCGTCCTTGCTGCTCGACACCTGGATCGTCTCGCTCGGAAACGTGGCGCGCAACTGCTTCTGAACTTCGCTCAAGTCCGGCTCGACAGTGATCTCATAGCGCGAGACGCCCTCGCCGTGCCAGACCATCACGGTCGTGTTGCCCGGCGCTTTGCCGTTCACCACCACTTCGTACGGAGAGACCACCACGGCGTCGGCAATCGTCGGCTCCGAGACCGAAACCCGCGAGGTCGTGTCGGTGAACTGAAGCAACTCGCCCCGGCCGACCTTCAGCGTGATCGTGCGAGTGGCAAGTTGCGTGGCCGGCCGCGTTTGCCGGGGCGCTGCCTCCGGCGTGGCAGGTGAAGCTTGCTCCGCGGGCGCGGGAATTTGTGCCGCAACGGCCCAGACAGAGACCGCCAGAAGGCTCACGGCCAGACAGCGAACGAAGGTTCCCATTTTCATTAGAAGGTTTCCTCAGTCACTTTCTCTCCGCGGTACACGCGAATCACCGTGCGCTTAGCTTCCTCAGCTTTTTCTCTGGCCTTGAGGGCCGCCTCGGCGGCCTTGGCGACTGCGTCAGGGTCTATCTCGCGCGGCGGCGGCCCGGGCTTTTCCGGTTCCTCAATCCCCAGATCGGCGGAGCCGACCGGAGGGGCATCGTCCGTGATCTCGCCATCGAGCGGATTGCGCAGCGCGAGCTGGATGCGTCCGCGCTGCACCGCCAGCGCCAGTTTTTCTCCCTGCTCCTGGGTTACGAGCAACGTCGCTGCGGTGGGCCGGGAGGCTTCGCGCGGGTCCGGCCTGCCACCCGGTTCCAACTGCCGGCCGTAGGCGATGACCTTGACGTTCTGGAGGATCGTGGTGGTGGCGGCATCGCCGTTCGAGAAAACTCGCGTGAAGAGCACGTCCACGCGCGTGCCCGGCTGGATGAACCCGGCCACGCCGGTGGTTTCATTTACCTGCACGGAGACGGCTCGCATCCCCGGCTCAATCAGCGCGGTCAGGCCCGCGCCGCTCCCTTTGGCGGCAAGCTTCCCTTCGAGCACCAGCTCGCTGGCGGCAATCGGCGCGGTTACGGCACGATCCACCACGTCGGATACCTTGAGGTACGCGCCCTTGGGCAGGTCCTGGCGGTCCACCGTAATGAGCTTCAGGTCTGCCGCCCCGATCCCCTTGCCGACCGGCAAATCCTTCGCCGCCGCCACCGCGAGCGCCACGTCCCGCGTCTGCGGCGCGGTGGTCCGCTGATAGACCCACCAGCTCAGCAGCAAGGCCGAAAGCCATGCGGCCCCGAATGCCAGTAGTACGCGATGTCGCTGCATAGATTCTTGAATCCGTGGTAGCCACGGCACGTCTTGAGTGCCGTGGGCCTTTTCCGGAACGAACCCACGGCATGAAAAGCATGCCGTGGCTACCTCTAAACCACCAAAAACAGCAATGCGCCGCCGGCGATCACGGCTCCGTAGGGAAGCCGCAGAGCGCCCGGCGCATGGAGCGAGCTGGCTTGCCGCGCTTCCTCCCAGCGCAGGCGGCCGAAACTGAGCATCAAGTAACCTGTTTGCGCCAGCGTCTGCCGCAGGCGTCCGTGAGCCATCGCCAAAGCGATTGCCGCGATGCCGCCTAACAGGCCCGTGAAAACAAAGACCAGCACCAGCGCCTGCGGCCCGACCAGCGCGCCAACCGCGCCGAAAAGTTTTACGTCACCGGCCCCCATGCCTCCGGCCAGATACAACACCATGAAAATGCCCAGGCCCAGGGCGGCTCCGACCAACGAAGACAACGCTCCCTGGAAGCCGCTGTGATAGCTCTGCAACGCCAACCCAAGCACGGCTCCCGGCGCGGTGATCCAGTTCGGAATCCGCCCTCGCTTGAGGTCGCTCACGGCGGCGGCGAGCACCACGGCGGCCAGCGCGAGTTGGAGAGTTTCGGGCACGATTCAGCCAGTCCTCTCAAATACCGTAGCGACCGAGCGGGTAGCCACGGCGAATGCTTTTTCGCCGTGGGCTTTTCAAGTCGCTGGAACGGCGCCGATCCTCTCAAATACCGCAGCGACCGAATCAGTATAGACCCGCTTCCAATCCCGGTTGAGTTCGAGCGCGGAGGCCAGGGCGTGATCCGTCGGCGTGAGCACGAACTGCACGCCGTATTGCTTCAGGACTGCATTCCAACCGGGCTTTACCTCAACTACTTTGGCGTAGGTTTCGAGCAAGTCCTGTCCATAGAAATCGCTGCGGCCATCCACAAAGACTTTCAGCCGCCCTTCAAAGCGATAGATCAGGTAGCCGCCCCACTGGTCTTTTGCAAAAATGCGTGCAAACACGCGCTGGTCAAGTCCCCGCTGCTCTATGTAATCCGCTGCGCCCGCGGGAAACTGGGCGGGATGGAAGCCGACGCGCCCGTCGCGCGCTAAGCCCCTCACGCCGACCACAGAGGCCACGAGCGCCAGGGCCACGAGCGCCACTCCGCAAACCCGTTGGTCAATAGCACGGAGGCGCTCCGAGTAGGCCAGCAGCGGGCGCAGTCGGGGCCAGCTTTCCGCCTCGCGCGTCAGCGCCGCGACACACAGCGGCAGCAGCAGCACGGCCGAAGTTGGCAGGTGGCGCGCCGAGTAAAGCGACAGATGCAGCAGGGCGAATGCCAGCAGCGCCGGGCCGTAAGCGCCCTGCCGGATCAGCGCCAAGGCCCCTAAGACCGCCGCCAGCAGGAACAGCTCCACATAAATCGCGCCGGACGCATGGAAACTGAAACTGCGGAACTCCGAGATGTGGTCCATCAGGTAGGTGTTCTGCAAATACGCGAAGACGTGCTGGTGGAGGGTCCACCCGTAGGGATTGATGAACGTGGCCGCCAGCGACGCCAGGCAGGCCACGGCGAAGCGGCGTCCGGCGCGCTCGCCTTCGCGGCCTTGCAGCCACTCTCCCACCGCATAAAGGAACAAGATTCCCGGCCCCAGCAGGAAGCTGCCGTGCAGATTGGCCCAGAGGCAGGCGAGCGCCGGAAGCCAGTAGAGCGCGCGGGACGGCCTGCGCCGGTCATGCTCTGCGATGGCTAAGAAAACCAGCGCCACAAACCAGGAGAAGATATGCGGACGGGCGAGCCAGTGAATGCTGGTCGTCCCGAGCAGCAGGACAGTGGCGACAGCGGTCAGGAACAGATTGCCGCCGAGCGAGAGCGCCAGGCGCGCGCTGCCCCAGGCAGTAAGGGCAATCACGAGCGCCGCCAGCAGCGCCACACCGGACGGGCCTGCCGTCTGGTGAGCCGCTCCGAGCACGGCATCCGACAGCCACTCCCAGGCGAACCACGGCCTGCCCGCGTGCGTATAAGAAAACGCATCCACGCGCGGCACGGAGGCGCTCGTCAGAATGGCTTCCCCGTTGCGGATGTGCCAGCCGGCATCGCTGTCGCGGAAGAGCACCCGGGTCCCCTCGGAGAGAAACAGAACATGCAGCAGGGTCACCGCAAAGATCGCGGCGCCGACGCTCGGCACCAGCCACGCCGCGAGCGCCGACACGCGCACTTCGGAGCGGGAAACCCACTCCCGTGCGGGAATGACCTGCGAATAGCCGCTCATGGTCTTTGCTGCTTCCTGGCCGTCGCTCTTGCCCGCTTGCTGACGCGCGCGGCTCGGAATAGCCGCTCACGGTCCTAGCCGTCTCGTTTTGCCCGCTCCCTCACGATCGCGGCTCGGATTCGGCGATGGCCGCCACTGGAGAACGGCGGGGGCGCTTAGATCGAGGTCAGCGCGGACGAAATGCTCTCGTACAGGCTGTTGAGTGCTTGGGCGATTCCGCGAATGGTCGCAACCATACCCAGCGCGATAGCCGCCACGATCAAGGCGTACTCGACCAGGTCTTGGCCTTCCGTGTCTTTCCAGAATCGCTTCCAAAATGTTTTCATGGTCTGTCCTCAGGATTGTTGGGAACGTTTGATTCAGCGCCGGCTTCCCGCTCCGCAGCGGGTTGATCCAACGCAACGGGTTGCTCCACGCGAGCCGCCCTCCGACGCCCTGCCTCGTCGCCCAAAGCTTCTGGACTTGAGGGCGGCTCAGGAGGGCCAGCCAGGGCCAGCGTCGGCGGGATGTGCGCCGAATTGAGCGGCAGCCGGCCGCCCGCAGTGATTAATTCCGTGCGCTGGCGCAACAGTCCCTGCACCAGCTTGAAGTTGGTCAGCGCCGGCGCAAAGTAGTGCCGGGCCGTCAGCGCCTTCACCAGCTCCTCGCGGCTGCGCTCGTACTCGCCCATTTCGAGCAACACCACCGCGAGATTGTTGTGGGCGGTGGCGGCGTCCGCCGCTGCCAGACGGAACTGCTGGCGGGCGGCTTCGACGTCCCCCCGCTTCGCCAGAATGACGCCCAGGTTGTTGCGGGCCGTCGCGGATTTGGGGTTGGATTCGAGCGCCCGCCGAAACTCGGCTTCGGCGGCTTCCGGCTTGTTCTGCAACAGCAGGTTGTACCCCAGGTTGTTGCGCGCGCGGTCCGAATTCGGGTCCAGGACGAGAGCCTGGCGGAAGGCTAGCTCCGCGGCCGCGCGGTCCCCCGTTTCATCATACAGCAGGCCCAACTCGTTCCAGGCGCTGGCTGCCGGCGACCGTTTGACAAATGCCGCCAGCACGGGAATGGCTTCGGAATTGCGGCCCGCACCTCGCGCGCTGCGCGCCAGGCCCAAGGCAGCTTTTTCCGCCATCGGTTGGGCTTTGCTCCCTACAAGCGAACTGCCTGGGGCAGAAACGGTCCCGGCCGAGGCGGTTCCGGCGGACTGGCTGGCGAGGTTCAACGCTTCGGAGTAATGCTCGAAGGCTTCCTCGTAGAGGCGATAGCTTTCGTAAATGCCCGCCAGTTCCAACCGCGCCGCGAGGTCCTGCGGATCGAGCTGCAAGCGCGTCTGGAACAGTCGCACGCGCCGGTCGTCGGTGAGCGGGTTGAACGCGCCGCGAGCCTGCTGCCGGAAAAGCTCCCGCAACATTTCATCCGGCGTCTGGGGCTTCTTGGCGGCGGCGGCGCGGGCTTCGGATGTTCCTTGCGACGCGCTTCGTTGGGCCGGAACCCGGCCGAACAGATCGGGCGGGCCGCTGCGGGTGATGCGCCGGGAACAGCCTGCGGTCAGCGCGGCAACCGCCAGCACCATCGCCATCGTCCAGCCTGCGGTGAGCAAAGTCGAACCGCCTGGGTGATACCGTCGGGATCGGGATATTGCTTGGAATGTCATTCAGAAGCCTTTGTCAGTAAAGCGAAATCATGCTTTTCCGTTTCGTTTTCTTCCGGGACGGGCAACTCTTCCCGGAGGGAGAATTCGAGCTCATCGCCCACTTCCGTCCCGGTGCGGGCCAGAACGCCGACAGGCAACTCCAGGACGCTTTGGGCGCTCCAGACCAGCCGCGTCCAGCGGTAGGGAACGAGCCGATGGTAGACGCGCTTGACTCGCCGGCTCCGATCCAAAAAAGCCACGTCAATGGGGAAGCGCAGCCCAAAGGTGTGGATGGCCTGGGTGGGGTAAATCCACAGGCCCTCTCCCGATTCGAGCGCCGTCTCCGTGAGCAGGCCCACCAGTCGCGCGCGCGGGGTGTCGGCCAGGCGCACATCCTCGGCCAGGGCTGTCCCCCGGCTCCGGTTGCGGACCGCAAAGCACCGGCGGCCTGGCTCGGAATGGTTCACCTGCACTTCTCCACCGCAAAGTCGCATTCTACTCTAAACACTTGTTCCGGCAAAGAGTTGCGGAAAAATCAGGGGCGCGCAATCAACACGTCGAGCGATTCCGCCTTCTTTGCCCGCACCGTTAAACCGTAGCAGTCGTTGGGGTCGGTGATCGGAGTTAGTTGGTACTCGCCCGCGCCGAAGAGCGCGTTCAAGACCTGCTCGACCGCAGGGCGCAGCTCGGCGTCGGTGGAGGCGGTGTTGGGGGTTTCCAGGCGGTCATTGAAGCGGATTTCGAGCCGATCCGTTCGCACCCGAACCTCTTTTGGGAACTCCGGCTCGGCGAGCAGGCGCTTCGAGAATTCAAGACACCATTGGAAGGCCGCGCCGAGCCTCTCTGTGTGCGACCCGGTGAGGCCCTTTCTGGCGGCATAGAGAATACCCGGGCCGGGATCGGCCAGATCAAACGACACGTTGCACCGCTGCCCGATCAGCACGATTCCCGGCCCGCGCGGGAGATGCGCATAGTCGGCCAGGTCCACCCATTCGGCCGGGTGGGTTTCCTTGCGCCAGCGGGAAAAGATTTCCAGGAACGGGTCGAGCTTCAGCCCCGGCGGGGCGTCCGCGGCGAGCTTGATCTGGATGCGTTGAAGATTTGGGATCAATCTGAGTTCTCGGTTAGAGCGGTTTCACTGTTGGTGTATCGTGTCGTTGCCGCCGATGACGTCATTCTGAGGGGCCCGGCTCGACGGGTCCCGAAGAATCTGCTTTTCCCGCAACGGATTGCTGACCTCAAAGAACAGCAGATCCTTCGCTTCGCTCAGGATGACAGCATCGGGTATTGCTAAACAGCATCCCTGAAAACGGACTTCACGGCTTCAACTCAAGCACAATGTTCCGGAGGGGAACTTTCCCTACGCTTTTCACGGTGTGGACCACCGGCTCGCTGAACCCGATGTTATCGGGGACTTGATCCTGAAAGAGTTCGGGTTGCCCGTCAGGCCATTGCTGCAAGCGCGAGGCATTGAGCCGAATCACCACCCGCTGGCTGTGGCTATGACGCGCCCGCGTGTCGCCGACCGCGAGTTTCTCCTCGAAAACGAAAAAACGCTCGCCGTCGTACACCATGCTGTTCTTGTCCGGCGCAATCTGGACGCTCGGCGGAGTGGCCTTGGGACGGTTGGGCTTCCAGGCCACCTCGACATAATTGCCGCCTGTGGGCGGAGCATACCGCTCGCCAGTCTTGAACACCTGAATGTCCCCGCGGCTCATCTTCTTGCCGCCCAGTTGGATCTGGCCCAGCGCAACCACCACGCGCTCGCCGCAGGAGGGCCCGGCCGCGGCGCAGGGCGCGTTGTTCTTCGATACCTGAACAAATTCATTATTGATCGCCGGGGTGCTTGCCTGAAGCAAAAGTAACGCCGCCCATGTGATGACCATGTTCCCAACCTCCGTTTCTTTAGCGCATTTCCCCCATTGGTGTAGAGTATGCGGAGCCGTCAGGGCACGACTTCAGTCGTGCCGTAAAGCGCGCCCATCCATTCCTCTTCCTTGCGGCTTCAGCCGCTGAGGTTAGTCTTGCAAGTCTCACCGGAACAGCACGCGAAGACTCACCTCAGGCGCTGAAGCGCCACGCGACTGGGCTCTGATGGCACGGCTAAAGTCGTGCCCTGACGGTTGCGCGTGCCGGACTACACCATTCAGGAAAATGCGCTACACTCCGATCCGCAATCCAGTGAGGAAATATAACAGATTTCGGGAAAGTTCGTGACCGAACCCGCAGCCAAAATGGGAGAACCTGCCGCGCCCGTTGCCTTCAGGCGAGATTGCCGGACATCCTGCTATACATTCCGTGCGCCTCCTCGATAAACAGCGTGGCCTCTTCCAGGCGCTGATGGACCTTCTCGGCATCCAGGTTCTGCGAGCCTTCCTCGGCGGCGCGGAAGAAGTACTCGGCGCACATCGGGAGGAACTCGCCGGTCTCCGCAAAGTTTTTGCGGAACTCGGCCACCGTCTCGTAGCGGTCCGAGAGCAACAGTCCCCGCGCGGAAAGCAGGCCGTCGGCGGCAACTTTCATGGACTGGAAGGCGACCGAGGCCGCTTCTTCGAGACGCCCGGCTTCCAGATGCAAGGTCGCCGCAAACGACATCCGGTCGGCGTCCTCGAGCATGAACTCCACCTGCTCGACCACCTCCCCGGCGCACTCGCCCACGCCGGTGGACATGAAGTAGTCCCACGACTGGCGGTTGTCGCGGTAGTAGTCGGGGTTCTCGGAGTAATCCGGCAAACGTTCAAACTCCGCCAGCTCTTCTTTCACGCGCGCCTTGCCGACCCGCTTTGCAAACGCGGCGAAGCTCTCCGAGCCGATTTTTTCTTTGGTATAAAACTCCGTCAACTTCCGCACGACGCGCGGAACGTCCTTGGCGGAGACTTTCCCGAACGACAGGCCGAAGGACGCCGCGTTGTCTTGGGTGGTTCCGCCGATCAGGACCTGGAAGATCGGCGCGACGTGCTGGCCGACGCGGCGGGTAGACCCGAAGAACCCGATGTCGGCGATGTGGTGCTGGCCGCAGGCGTTGAAGCAGCCGCTGATCTTGATTCGCACGTCCTGGCGGCCGGCGAGATCATTCATTCCGTTCTCGAACTTGTCGAGCAGCAACGCTGCCAGCCCGCGCGAGGACGTGATCCCCAGCTTGCAGGAGTCGGTGCCGGGGCAGGCCGAGACGTCGGCCAAGGCTCCTGCGCCGGAGCGCGCCAGCCCGAGCGACGCCAGTCCTTCATAGAGGGGCGGCAGATCAGCGTTCGAGACCCAGCGTAGCAACAAGTTCTGATCCACGGTCGTGCGAACCGTGTCGCGGATGTATTTCCGGCAAAGCCGCGCCAGCCCGCGCAACTGCCAGCCGGTAATGTCGCCCAGGGGCAGGAACACCGTCACCATCGAATAGCCGGGCTGGGCTTGCTGCCGCGCGTTCGACCGAACCCACTTCTGGAATCCGGGCGACGTGCCCGCAAGGCCGGGTCCCGTGAGGTCGAGTGAGGACGGCGGCTTCAGCGGCTTGTCCGCGAAACGCTCGGCCTCCACCAGGTACTCGGTCCAGCGCGGGTCGGGCAGGAGTTTGTCGCGCTCTTCCTCGACCAGCGCCCGGAACTCCTCCATGCCGAGCTTTGCGACCAGGAATTTCATTCGCGCCTTGGCCCGGTTCTTCTTCTCTCCGAGCCGGGCGAAGACGCGCGAGACGGCCTGCGCCATCGGCAGCATCTCTTCGGCGGGAACAAACTCGCTGAACGGCTTGGCCTGATGCGGGATGGCGCCGAGGCCGCCGCCCAAATACACTTCAAAGCCGCGCTGGCCGACCCCGTTCGCTTGCCGGACCTTGGCAACGGCTCCGATGTCGTGCATGCGCGCCAGGCCGCAGGGATGCTGGGCGCAGCCGGAAAACGCAATCTTGAATTTCCGGCCAAAGTTTTGCGTGTCGGGATGGCGCAGCAGGAAGTAAGCCATCGCCCGGGCGTAGGGAGTTACGTCAAAGGTCTCGTCGGAGCAGACGCCCGAATTAGGGCACGCCGTAACGTTGCGGACCGTGTTGCCGCAGGCTTCGCGCGTGGTGATTCCCACCTCGGCCAGGCGGCGGAAGAGGTTCGGCGTGTCGTTGATGTCGAGGAAATGGAACTGAATGTCCTGGCGCGTCGTGATGTGCGAGACCCCGTCGGCGTAGTCTTCGGAGAGGTCGGCGAGGCGCTCCATCTGTTCGGTGGTCAACATGCCGAGCGGAATCTTGATCCGCTGCATCTGCACACCCGCCTGCCGCTGCCCATAAGTGCCGTGGCGGAGCCGGAACTCGAGAAACACCTTCTCGGGAACCTGCCCTTGCTGGAACCGCCGCAGCGTGGTTTCGAAGGTGTCTATTTCCTCCCGAACCGCCGGCGGCAAATGCGCCCAGCGGCCGGCAGCACTCTCGGACAATACAGTTGCTTCGCTCATGTCTTTGCCCCAAAAACGAAAAACCCACCTCAGGTCTCTTGTCCTCGGTGGGCTGGTTTTGTAACTGCTCGGGAATCAACCGGTTAGGAACTTGCCCGACCCACCCTCCGATGCCGCGCACAACAACAGCAGCAACAACAAAAGAACCTCCGGATGCGATGGGCTTTCCCGCTCATTCCTTCTTGTTTGTACGCCTTCGTGAAGATTTTGTCAACACGTTAATATCCCAAAGGGAGTGGAGCGGCTTCCGGGTAGGGCGTTCTCAGGCTGGAATGCAGATTCACACTGCTGGCGGTAGAAAAAATTGGGCAGGAGAAAAATTCCCAGCGGGACTATTGCACGGCGAGAGTAACGGTGTTGGAGGTGGATTCGCCGATGGTAAGGACGACAGATACGGGGTTTCCGGTGGGAGTACCGGGAGGCACAATCGCATTGACTTGATAAAGGCCCGCGTAGCCTGGAGCCAAGCCGGAAAACGGTACCGCCGCCTGGACGCCCCCGATGAACACGGCAGGCGCGGCTAGGGTTGCCGAAAGCGGGCTGCCGGAGCCGGCCACGCCGGTGGGAGGCGGGTTCGTCACCGCGCCCAGTCCGGTCGCGTATATTGAGACCAATTCACCGCGATTGACGGGGCGGGAACCGGGGAAAGCGCCCGTCGGTGCGGCGAGGACGCCCAGGGTACCAACCAAAATGGAGCCCTGGCCGCTCCCGGAGCCACTGGTGGAAAACAGACCCGGCGCGGAAGAAGCCAGCGGGACCGTCACCGGACTGCTGGTGGCGACCCCCACGGTCACCGTCACTGTCGCCTGCGCCAGACCCGCCATCTCCCACGGTACTTGAAAATTGATCTGTGTATCCGTACTCGCGAAGACCGGAGCGGCGATGCCGTTCAGGCGAACGACTGCTCGTTCTTGCCCGGTAGGAGAGAAATGAAGACCGAAGACGGAGGCGACAGAACCGGCCGCCAGAGGAGCCTGCGGCAGCAGGCTGGCAGCATTCACAACTCCGCCCGCATGGATCACCGGGCTTGCCAGCGGCACTTCCACCAGTTTGGTGAGAACGCCGTCCCAATCCCCGATGGGCTCGGGACTCAGCAAGATCCTGGGAACCGACCCGGCCACATAAATGCCCGTGGAGTTGACGGCGATGGCGGCGGCGGTGTCGCGCACCTCGGCGCCAAACTGTCGGGTCCAGATTTCCGCGCCGCTGGTGTCATATTTCCTCACGAACACGTCCTCGTTAGAGCCGCCCGAGCCGAGCTGGCCCGGCAGCATCCCCACCACGTTTCCGGTAATGAAGAGATGGCCGCCGCTCAGAGCCGCACCGTAGGCCAGCGCATCGCTGCTGGCTCCGAACTGCCGGGTCCAGATCTCTGCGCCGTTGTCGTCATACTTCCGCGCGAAGGCATCATACCCCGAGCGGTTGGTTTGGCCGGGAAGCGCTCCGGAGGTCGTTCCCACAATGTAAACGCCGCTCGAATCCGCCGCCACTCCGCCGGGAAATTCCAGGCCCGAGGTCCCGAACTGCCGCGTCCAAAGCTCCGTGCCATCGGCGGCATACTTGCGCAGGAAGATGTCGTACAATTCCCCCGCATTGGCCTGACCCGGCAGGGCGCCGTCGGTCTCGCCGAGGACATAAATGCCGGTGGCGTTGGCGGCGATTCCGACCGCCACATCAACTTTCTTGGTCCCGAACTGGCGCGTCCAAAGCTCGTTTCCGTCCAGGTTATACTTGCTTACAAACGCATCGAATCCTCCCTGCGGGTTCTGCCCCGGCAGGGGTCCGCGGGTATACCCCGCGATGTATATTGCATTTCCGTTCACCACGACTGCAAGGGCGGCATCGTTTTGCGGCGTTCCCACCGAATCAATCTGCCGGCTCCATCGAAGATTCCCGTCCACGTCGAACTTGCGGAGCAACACATCGTGCCGGTTGATGTTGGTAAAGTCCGCCTCCGCCGGTCCTACGCTGCCGGCGACGTAAATCCCGCTGGCATCCGCCGCCACTGCCATGGCGGCGTCGTCGAACACCGAGCCGAACTGCCGCGTCCAAAGCACATTGCCGGCGGCATCATACTTGCGGAGATAGGCATCCTTTTTGCCGGCCCTCTCCAGGTCCGGCAGGATGCCATCCGCATCCCCCACCAGGTAGATGCCGCTCGCGTCCACCGCCACTCCGAAGGCTTCATCCGCAGCAATGGTCCCGGTCCGGCGACTCCATTCGGCCACTTGGCCGGCAGCCGTTGCCGGAGCCAGGGCCAGCAGCAGCAGGGCCAGCAGGAAAAACAACGATCCCTCCGCCTGCGATGACCGCCTTCTAATGGCAGGGATTGGTAGATTCATTCGTCCACGAGCTTCCACGGGCGTCTTGCTCCCTTGATCCGGAATTGGTTTTTGGGCCGTTCGGCGGTAGAGAGTATACACCCGTTTGCTTCCAGCCGAGCACTCCGAGGTTTGTTCCGAAATGTCCCGGTAGGCCGGGATAAGAGACATCCACGGCACGCCGGGACAGGTGCCGTGGCTACCACTCGTCCGATTGAAATTGGAGAATCATCCCGTCCAAGTATATCTTGCAGCGGCTGACTGAGAATATCCTCAACTTCTGTATCGCGAAAAAACGTTCCGTCCCCGATTTCCTCTACTGAGTGAGCTTGGCACTGGCCAAGCGGTTTAAGCTGACCCCTGCCTCGGCCGCCTCCGTGGCGAGCCGACGATGGATATCCGGCGGAACTCGGACCAGAAACTTGCCGCTGTAGCGTCTGGAGGCAACGGCTTCCGGAGCTGCCTCCCCCCTCTTCTTCAAGTCCGCCACAACGTCCGCTACAACCCGGCGAATGCCTCGGAGGGCCGTTTCCGGGCTCCCGGCCAGCCAACTGAGGCTGGGAAATTCAGCGCAAAGCCCCACGTACTCGGAGTCTTCTTCGGACCAAGTCACGCGATAGGTATAATGATCATTTTTAAGTTTCATGTTCCCCGCCGAGTTTGTCGATGGCCTTGAGCACTTGTTTGACTTGGTACGCTTTCGCGAAGCCCCTGTCCTCCTGGATGTTGACCCGGGGATCACCAGGCCACGGCATCTGATAGACCCGATGACTCGACCTGTTTTGCCGCGGCGCGCCGAAGTGAGCGTCGCAGACGGCACATAGGTCGCTGAAGCGAATCCCTTGGGAGTCGCGCCTCATAGCTTCCAGGATCTTGGCGACTCGCTTCATTCGAGAAGATACCATTATTGATACTGTATTTCAAGCGGGGCGCCGTGCAGGGAGTCGTTGGCAAATCCTTGGCGACCAGGGAGGACCGATCTGCCAAATCCCAGGCAAATCCTGCCACTGGTAGCCACGGCACGTTTCTCAGTGCCGTGGGTTTGTTCCGGAACGTGCCCACGGCATAAAAGACATGCCGTAGCTACCCGCTCGCCGTCCGCCGAACGTTTGACATGAGCGGCAGACACCGGCAAGCCGTTGTCTGTCCGCTCGCTGGAAGGGTTAGGAGCCTTAGTCTTCGAAGACCACGCAGCCTTTGCCTGCGGCGCCGATGCGAACTAGGTCATCGGAAAGACGCGCAGACATGCCCGACATAAAGACGCGCGCGTTGCCCGTGCTGGCTGCAGCGGCGATTCGCACAAGATCGTCGGTTAGGCGAGCCGAAGCATCGAAGCGCAAGCCGCCGCCCGCTGCTGCAATGCGAACAAAGTCGTCGGTGAGGCGAGACTTGAAAGACATGACTCCTCCAGTTGGGGTTAGATGTACTTACCACTTGGACAAAGGACCGGATTGCCCGCAACGTAAGTTCCGTCGGGTGCGAGAGGAATGGGTTCGGTATCGCCGATGTATTGGCCGTTTGGAGGAAGGCGCGGGCGCTTGGACATGGGAGGCTCCTAACTATTGTTTGGGCTGACCTGGATAAAACCGGTCCTGGTCGGCCTATCACGAAACCGCTAGCGGCGATCCCGCTGGGCGGGAGATAACGACTTTCTTCATAATGGCAACCAAAACATTCCGGATTCCAAAGTCCGGATTCCGATTCCAGCGTGTCCAATAAACTTTTCTCCCAGTTTTAGGCCAACCGGTCCGCTGCCTTGTTAGGTGCGGCCCAGCACGGGCGCCGGGTAGGCTCGGAACGCCGGATCAACAGAGACAATGGTCAGCCCGTGCTCGATGGCCTGACACACCAACATCCGATCAAACGGGTCCCGATGCGCAGCAGGGAGCGTGGCAAGGTGACTGACACTGGCTTCATCAAGAGGCAAGCTCGCAATCTGGTGCCGCACCCGCTGGGTCGGGAGATAATGTGCTGGGGGATGCGGCAAGGGCAGCTTTCCCAGGGCATGTTTGATGATAGCTTCCCACAGGGAAACCACGCTCAAATAGACCTCGTTTCCAGCATCGCGGATACTGTTGCGCCAGTCCCCAGGCAACCGGGCGTCCCCACTGATGAACCAAAGAAAGATTTGGGGATCGAGGAGGAGCTTCATGTGCTCTCAAACGCGTGCAGAATATCTTCGGGTAAAGGCGCGTCAAAGTCCTCTGGGACCGTAAACTCGCCTGCACATAACCCAAACGGGCGCAATGTCTCGGGGCGTCCTTCGACCGGTTTGACTTCTGCTACTGGCTGTCCTGCGCGCACGATGATGAGCGTTTCGCATGCTTCGACTCGCTGAAGATAGGCGGGGAGGTTTTGTAGCAATTCCTCTACGCTGACCTGTACCATGTCGCCGATTATCCCTCAAACAGAATCCATTCACAACCAACCAAGCACTGCCGGCGCCCAATTGTATTCAGACGGAACTACGACGTTCTCTAGTTGCTCATGACCAGCGAGAGGAATTCTTCCCGCGTTTGCTGCTGCTCCCGAAAGACGCCGAGCATGGCGCTGGTCACGGCTTGGGAATGCTGTTTCTCGACGCCGCGCATCATCATGCAGAGGTGCCGGGCTTCGATGACGACGCCCACGCCCTGCGGCCGAATCTTCTCCATGAAGGTCTCCGCAATCTGGGTCGTCAGCCGCTCCTGAATCTGTAGCCGGCGCGAAAACATATCCACCAGCCGCGGAATCTTGCTCAGCCCGACCACGCGCTGATCCGGGATATAGGCTACGTGACACTTCCCGAAAAACGGCAGCAGGTGATGCTCGCACAGGCTGAACAGCTCGATGTCCTTGACCATCACCATCTCATCGTAGCTGACCGGATACAAAGCCCCGTTCAAGATGTCTTCCACGCGCATCTCGTAGCCGCTGGTCAGAAAGCGCAGCGTTTGGGCGATGCGCTCGGGGGTCTCTTGCAGGCCGTCCCGTCCGGGGTCTTCCCCCAGCGCAACCAGCAGGTCGCGGATGATCTCCGGCAACGGCGCTCCGGCCGAAACGCTCCCGAGCGCAGCCGCCTTCTTGATTTGTGATTCGTCCATTCCCTGCTCCTATCCAGTCTTGCACAATATAGTGACACGCAAAGCAGTTCGTCAGGGCACGACTTTAGTCGTGCCGCTTTGCCAGGTAAAAGCAGCGGCTTCAGCCGCTGAGGTGAGTAGGGATACTCCGAACCCCTCCCCAGCAGCCATCGGAAAGAAGTCCCTCAGGGGCTAAAGCCCTCATTGTTTCGGCCTTTTTTCGGCATGGCTGAAGCCATGCCCTGACGAGTACATCAAATCCGGAATCGTCACTATATTATGTGATCCTCAATAATCTTCATCCCTATTCTGGCTCCGATCCTCGGTACTCAAAAAAGTTGGAGCCGGTTTCCTCGAGGCGAACCCGCTCCAGACGCGCGTGGCGGGCCGAGTCGAGCCGGTCCCACCCTTCCTTGAGAACCCGGTAAATCTCGACGCAGAGGTTCTCGGTGGTCGGAACCAGCTCCCCGAACTGAGGCTGCTCGTTCAGGCTGCTCTCGTGAAACGGCTCGATTACCCGGGCTTCCACATAGGCGTCCAGTTCCGACAAATTCACGGTCATTCCGGTGCGCGGATCAATCGGCCCCGCCACGGTTACCTCCAGGAAATAATTATGCCCGTGCCCGCCGGGATTGTTGCATTTCCCATAGAGTTCGCGGTTTTCTCCCTCGGGCAGCGCCGCGCGGTGCAGGCGGTGCGAGGCGGAAAACCAGTAGCGGCGCGTCAGATGCACCGATTCCTCCGCCCTTGCTGTGGCCGCACGCGCGGGATGACTGATGTCGCTCATGGCTGGTTGGCCGCACCGGTTGCCCGCTCCCTTGCGGTCGCGGCTCGGATTCTGTTCCCTATTCCCTATTCCCTGTTCCCTACTCCCTGCCTTTATGGCCGTTCGACTCCGGCCCATAGTAATCCACAAACAGGTCCGGGGTCTCGTAGAGGCGGATGCGGTGTAGGCGGCCAAACTGGAGTTTGAGAGCGAGCATCCGCCAGACCTCGACCGCCAGGTTCTCCGTCGTCGGAATCACGTGATGGAAGACCGGAACCTCTTCGTTCAGAAAGCGGTGGTCAAGCACCTCCAGAACCTCGCGCGCCATCACTTCCTTGAGCTGCTTCAAATCCACGACCATGCCGGAGCGCGGGTCAATCTCCCCGCGCACCGTCACTTCCAGGACATAGTTGTGCCCGTGGCCGCGCGGATTGTTGCACTTGCCGTAGAGCCGCTGGTTCTCCTCCGGCGAGAGCGCCGCGCTGTGGTAATAGTGGGACGCGGAAAACTCCGCGCGCCGCGTCAGGTAAATCATCGTTCCAGCCATCGCTCCCTTTCAACCGCCCGCACCCCCCTCGAACGAGCCGTCACGCCGGCGCGCGGTAGCGCCTTCCTTTCCACTCGATTTCCTGCTGTCTCCAGTAGCGCCGCGCGGAGTTCCACAGCAACAGGAGAAAGAGCACGACGCCGGGCAGAAGTAAAGCCGTCGCCGCGCTACGGGCCTCGCGCGGGAGTTTCCGCCAATAGCGGTAGTGTTCCCAGGCGAGATAGGCAAGCACGACGCCCCCCATCCCCTCAGCCCACCGCGACCCGCCAGACAGAAGCGCGATCCCGGCAACGGCGGGCAGAAGGTAGCGGAAGGCCAACTCCACCGTCGCCCGGCGAATTGCGCCGTAATCTCGATCGTAAAGCAGAAACAAGTTCTTCGTCCAGCCCTCCCACATCTCGGCGAAGCGGCGGTACATGCGGGTGCTCACCGTGCCCTCGCCCGAGCCGAACCAGACGCGGAGGCCGGCGTGCTTGGCGCGGCGGGCCAGTTC